>Ga0181537_10000579_pt1 | contig 34558 bp, 28 predicted proteins | sample PEATcosm2014_Bin_39_FD_119765 | JGI IMG/M metagenome (GOLD analysis project Ga0181537, IMG submission 119765) | Peatland microbial communities from MTU Mesocosm Facility, Houghton, MI, USA - PEATcosm2014_Bin23_10_metaG | ecosystem: Environmental > Terrestrial > Soil > Wetlands > Peat | place... | reverse complement strand
GGCGGCCGTTGCCAGCACCGCGTTCCGCGGCAACTTCCTGCGCATCGGCACCGGTGCAGTCCCGACCGTTTCGGACAACACCAGCCTCTGCCGCACCTGCCACCTCAGCAAGCGGTAATCAGCTCTTTCCTTACTGCTTCATTCAAGGCTGGAGAGGGGTACCCCCTCTCCAGCATCATTTCAAGGAATTGTAAATGTCTCGTCTGGCTGTAGTTGTAGTCACCGTCATTCTCAGCGGTATCGGGATGGCGCAGGAGCCCGTAGCTTCGCACGCTCCCACAAGTTCTGTAATTTCAAAGGCGAGCCCGGCGCCATCAACCATTGTCGCCAAGGTCAACGGAGTAGCCCTGACGCAGGCGCAGCTTCGCGCGCAGGAGGAAGCAATCTTCCCCTATTTCAAGATGCACAACGGGGATATTCCGGCCAGCGCCAAGCCTGAGATTCACAGCCAGGCAATGGAACGATTGATCCTCGATGAGTTGATCTATCAGGAAGCCCAGCGGCGTCACATCGCCGTGCCTGAAGCAAAGTATCAAAAAGGAATTCGCGACCTGCGAAAGAGCTTCAAGACTCAACAGGATTACAAGGCTGCGGTAACGAAGAAGTATGGTTCCATGGCGGAATTCGACCGGCAGCTCCGCCGTACGCTGCTGATCAACCAGCTTTGGGACAGCGAGGTGCGGAGCAAGTCGGTCGTCACCGATTTGACCCTTCGCAATTATTACCAGAAGAACCAGAATCGGTTCGTACGCCCGGAGGCGGTCAGCTTGCAGTCGATCAGCTTCATGTTCCCCAAGGATGCCACCCCGGAAAAGAAAGAGCAGACGCGGAAGCGCGCCTCCGAGGAACTGCCCAAGGCGAGGGCGGCGAAGAACTACGAGGAATTTGGGCTGCTCGCCGAGAAGGTTTCAGAGGATCCATGGAAAGTGATGATGGGCGACCACAAGTTGGTCCATCGCGGCGAAGTTGACCCGCAGTTTGAGGTCATTTACTCAATGAAGCCGAACGAAACCACGGGAGTAATCGAATCGAGCGAAGGCGTTCACATCCTGCGCGTCAATGAGCACCAGGCCCAGAAGCAAATGACCTTCCCAGAGATTAAGGACCGTCTGCGCAAAGACCTTGAGGCAAAACGGTATCGGGATCGCGCCGACCAGTTTGAGAAGGATCTGAGGAAGAAAGCCACGATAGAAGAAAAGCACAATAATTGAGATGCGATGACTCGTTTTAAGGCGATTGCACAACTAGCGATAGTCGCAGTTCTGCTGGGATCGGCGCAGTTCGTATGTGCGCAACAGCAGGAGGAGCAGGCCCCGCTCAGCCTGATCGGGAACCTGGGATTCGGTTACGGAACTGACCAGAACAACGGTATTACTCACTCCAGTCCAGTCGTTGATGCGGATGTCGATTTGGGTGGATACTGGCGCGACCCGCGCATACTGCTCTTCCATCTGGCCCCATACATCAGTTACGGAAACTCGTGGACAAGCGGTCTCGATTTGTCCAATCGAGGAAAGGGGTTCAACGCCACCACGACCTTCCTCGGCGGCAGTCCCTTGCCGCTGACCGTCACGTATTCCCGCCAGTGGCAGGACATTCCTAGCTTCTCAAGCAATGGGAACGTTTTGGGCAGCCTCTCCACTTCTTATTCCTATAACAATTTGTCGGTGGACACGGGCGTTTACCTGGCCAGGCTTCCTCCCATCACAATCCATTGGGGAAGAGGCGGTAGCGACACCGATTACTCGGGGGTGTCTGGAACAGCCCACAACACGTTTAACGTTTTCAGCGCCAGTACCTACTATTCGTTGGCAAAATGGTATTTGAGCGCCAGCTACAACCTCAATCACTCCCAGTTTGAGAGACCCAATCTGACGAGTTCGACTGGCCAAATAGAGCCGGAGACGAGCGACACCAGCGACATCCATGCGGAGGCGCAACGCCGTTGGTCGCGGGCGGATTTCCTTTTCCTCGGTGGCTCAAGGAAGTGGAATGACAGCGCCATCCAATTGACGGACGATTCGACCTACAGCTACGCTCATTCCATTGGCAGCCTGCATCCGACCGACCGGTTCAATGTGAGCTTTAATGCCGGGTATGACGGTAACCAGACCGCGCAGGCAATCCAGCAGTTGCTGGGAGTTGGGGGAAGCGGTTCGGGGACGGGCACGGTCTTGCCGTTCACCCTGTCAACACTCAATTCGGGTAGCGTGACGGTAGGTGGTAGCGCCCAATATCTAATCGCGCAAGGCCTGTCCCTCAACGGTGACACGACCATCAGCGAAAATACCGGCTCGGCGGGCCTAAGCGGGAATAGTTTCTTGTGGGATACGGGCTTGAACTATGTACGTGACCTCGGACGTGCAAGGAGGTTGACAGCTTCCTACGGCTATCAGTACGCCGAAAGCAATGGAGGAACGATCAGCGGCAACAGCAACACGATCATGCTCCGAGGCGGGTATTCCAGCCCGCTTCCTCATAAGATCATGTTCAGTGGAAATGCTCACTATGACCAGCGGGAGATCGAAAGCATTACCACTTTGGCACACACCTACTCTCCTGGCCACGACTACGGTTTCGACATAAGCGCTGCCCGCCCTGTGCACGGCCTGATCAAGATGGCCGTCGATTTCAACTACAACAGCGGTATAACCGACTCTCCGCTGTACTTCGAATCCAAGACGAAGAGCCTGGGCATCCGGGTGGATTCCCCTTCCTGGCAGGTGTCCCTGCATCGCGGCTATCAGGATGGGCTGGCCCTGCAGGTAGGCAATGGGGTGGTGTATGTAAACGGCCAGCAAACGCCGCTCAATTCAGTGCTGTCCATGAACAGCAACGAACAGACCACCGTGCTGGCGTCTTATCAGCCCGGACGCAAGCGCCTGGGAATCTTCGGAACGTGGACTACTTACAGCTACTACAATCTAGGCAAACATGTGACGGACGCGTCCCTCTACAATTTCGTCGCGACCTACCGGTTGCGGCTGCTGCAACTGAAAGCGGGATTCTACCAGTCATCTGCGCAATCGTTTACATTGCAGAATTCTTCGCCATTTCAGCGCAGGCAAGTGTACTTTGAAGTGGTTCGCCACTTCAGCATATTCTAGAGTTGGGGTTTAACCACTTGAGGTTACGTGCTGCGACTTTCGCGTCCATCGCGCTGCTTGCAATGGTTTCACCGGCTTTCGGAGGCGGCAATCCTCCTCTGCCCCAGCCCAAAGAAGTGGTCGCCCTGGATGGCGGCAGGCGATTGGACTTTCTTGGAACCTTTTCATCTGAAAAGGATGTGGATCTCCATCGCTCTTTTTGGAAGCGTGCGTTCGACGTCATTGCCGGCCCGCCCGAGTACCATCGTCTTGTCCGCCCATATGGCGTAGCGACCGACTCGCAGGGAAGAATCCTGGTGACGGATCCTGGCGCGGACGTGGTACACGTATTCGACTTCACAAAGAAGAAATACCAGTTCTTGTATGCGGGCGCTCACGGCGAACGCCTCCGTTCCCCAATGGGCGTGGCCGTTGACAAGCAAGACAACATCTACGTGACTGACTCCGTGCTCGGGAAAATATTCGTGTTTGATCCCCATGGCAAGTTTCGGCGATATGTTGGAGCCGTCGGCCACGAAGGACTATTCAAGAGAGCAACTGGAATTGCCGTTGATAAGCAGAGAGGCGAAATTTTCGTCACTGACACCTTGCGAAACAAGGTCTACGTCATGGACTTGGCAGGAAACCGGTTGCGCGATTTTGGGGCTAGAGGTGAAGGCCCGGGCGAGTTTAACCTCCCGACTGAAGTGGCCCTGTACGAGGATGCCGTGTACGTTGTCGATGCAATGAACTTCCGCGTGCAGGTGTTCGATCGCCAGGGAAAATACCGTTTTCAATTCGGCCGGGAGGGTGACGCGGTTGGAAGCTTCTTCCGCCCGAAGGGTATCGGAGTGGATAACGAAGCGAACATCTATCTAATCGACGGAATGTTTGAAACGGTGCAGGTTTTTAATTCTGCGGGTGCGTTGCTGTATTTCTTCGGACATGCAGGGAATTCGTTTGCAGAGTTTCAACTTCCTTCCGGGTTGGCAATCGATAGCAATGATCATATCTATGTGGCTGATTCGTATAATCACCGTGTGCAGATATTCGAATTCGTGAGCGCACGGCATCCAGCGACGGGCAGGCAATAATGAAGAAGAATGCGTGTGTGGTTCTTGTTAGCGGGGCACTATGGCTTACGGCCGTGCTGCCTGCACTCGGGCAGTCGTCCAGCATCTCGGGCTCGCGGCATGATTTGTCCATCAACGGCCAGGGTCCGGTAAAGGCTGCCACGGAGAACCAGGTTTGTGTGTTCTGCCACGCTCCGCACGGTGCCAGTCCTGCGGTTCCTCTATGGAACCACACCCTTTCGCAATCCATATACACTCCGTACAACAGCAGCACCTTCGTCCAAACCAGCCCGCAAATGGTCTCGCAGCGCAGCAAGCTGTGCCTCAGTTGTCACGATGGCTCCATCGCAGAACTGGGTCAGACCGTTAACAATGGCCTGATTGCCACCACAGGCCCCATGCCTTCGACGGGACTCGTTGGGAAGAACTCCAGCTTAAGTTCCGATCATCCATTCGGTTTTCAGATGCCGGCAGTTGACGACGGGGAGATCAGTCTGTCATTAGCGGCACCGCAACCGAAGACAAACGATCCTGCCGTTAAGCTGTATAACAACGCCATAGAATGTGTCACTTGCCACGAACCGCACGACCCGGGACGCGACACTGCCTTTGAGTTCATGGTTCGCAGCAATAACAATGGCGCCATCTGCATCGCGTGCCATGATCCGTCGCGGGGAATTCTTGCGGGATGGAATTCCGGCGCTCACGCCATCGCGTCGAACAGGGTCAGCGTGCCCTCAGGATTGCCGTATACAGACCCTGGCATGGTTTTGACCAACGCATGCAGCAGCTGCCATGTTGGCCACAATGCGCCCGGAACCGGTATCCGGCTTTTGCGAGGCGCTGAAGATGCATACTCTACCTGCGCCAACTGCCATGGCAGCGTGGCAAACGTCACGCCGGCACTGCCCGACCTTATTTCGGATCTCAATAAGAAAGTTTATTCACACCCGATTCTGAGTTCCACCGGGCTTCATGACCCGGTCGAAGCGCTTCCCGTGACCGCTGCGCGGCATTCCGCCTGCCAGGACTGCCACAATCCCCATACTTCGCAAATCCCACAAGGTACCCCCGTTCCGCCTGCCGTCGGAGGATCGCAGACTGGAACGTCGGGGATTGCCGCCGCGGACGGCGTAACGGTGCTGAAGCCGGCGGCGAATCAGTTTGAAATTTGCTTCAAGTGTCATGGGAACAGCAACAACAAACCGCAGAGCGCCGGATTTGCATTATTCGGGCCTACTCCATATCGGAATAGTTACAACGTCCTGCCGGATCCCTATAACGTGCGACTGGAAATGCAATCGACCGCAACCCGGCACAATGTTACGCAGCCTTCGCGAGGCAATGTTTCGCCCAGTTTACGGCCAGCTATGCTCGATCTGAACGGGAATGCCACAGCAAAACTATTACGCGGCGCCGGACTCTTTCTCTATTGCACGGATTGCCACAACAGTGACTCCGCGCGCGGGATGGCAGGTCTCGGCCCCAATGGGCCTCATGGATCGAACAACTTTCATTTGTTGGAGCGCCGATATAGCTACGATACGCCTCCGGCCGTTGCCGGTAGTGCCACCTCTGGGCCGGCGTACAACTCGGGAGTAACGGGACCATACGCTCTTTGCGACAAGTGCCATGACCTGGACAACACGTTGGTCACTCAATCCGCCACTCAGGACACGGTATTTCATCAACATTACCTCCATGTCAGTACAGTCGGCACTTCCTGCTCTACGTGCCATGCCAGCCATGGAGTCCAGAACGGCACAACAATAAGCAATCGGCATTTGGTTGACTTCGACAAAACGATCGTTGGCGCGGATGATAAAGGGAGACTCTACATCGATACTTCCGCCCAGTCTTGCTATCTGACGTGTCACGGAGTTGTGCACAATCCAAAGACGTACTGAGTTGTTGGCAGAATTCCAGATACAGCAACCCGACGCGTCATTGGCTGGCATGGCACCAGTTCCGCTCAGACACCGCATTTCGTGGAGACGCCTGCCACGGCGGTGAGTCTCCATGAAGCTTGCTGTCGAAGGGCGCAAGATGCCGACTCGGCAGGGCAGTCCAAAGTTGACTATCGCAAAGCTCTCTCGCTTATGAAGAAGCAGGCCATCATCATCGGCGCAGGCCCTGCGGGTCTCACTGCCGCGTACGAACTTCTTACCCGCAGCGACATCAAGCCGATTGTCCTCGAACGTTTCGGTTACATGGGGGGCATTTCGCGCACTGTGCGGTACAAAGGCAACCGTATGGACATCGGCGGCCATCGCTTCTTCTCCAAGAGCGACCGCGTGATGAACTGGTGGCTTGCACAACTGCCGCAGGAGGAGCCCGGCCAGTCCGAGCGGGAAGATGATGTCATGCTGGTCCGCGGCCGCAAGTCGCGCATCTATTTTCTGCGCAAGTTCTTCGAGTATCCCATCCAGCTCAGCGCCGCCACGGTTGCCAATCTGGGAGCATGGCGCACCCTGCGTATCGGCTTCAGTTATCTGAAGGCCATGGCGTTTCCCATTCGCAAGGTGGAGAACCTCGAGCAGTTCTTTATCAACCGCTTTGGGCGAGAACTCTACCTCACCTTCTTCAAGTCCTACACTGAAAAAGTCTGGGGCGTGCCGTGCGACAAAATCAGCGCGGAGTGGGGCGCACAGCGCATTAAGGGCTTGTCCATCCGCAAGGCGATTTTGCATTTCGTGAAGCAGTCGGCAAAGTCCAGTGGCATCGCGCAGAAAGAGACTGAGACGTCGCTCATCGAGCAGTTTTTCTATCCCAAGCTCGGCCCCGGCCAGATGTGGGAGAAGGTCGCCGCGCGCGTGCAGGAAATGGGTGGCGAGGTCATCACGAACTTCAATGTCACCGCGATAGAAATGAAGGACGGGCGCGTCGCCTCCGTCAGCGGCACTGCCTCGGATGGCGCAAAGCTCAAGTTTGCGGGCGATTATTTTTTCTCCACCACATCGGTTAAAGAACTGGTGCAGGCCATGGTTGATGGCGGAGTCCAGGTGCCACCGAATGTGCGCGAGGTTGCTGCCAGCCTCCAGTATCGCGACTTCATCGCCGTGGGTCTGCTGGTGGAAAAGCTGAAGGTGCGTGAACCCGGTGGCCGTCCCGACCGGCTGGTCTCAGACAACTGGATCTATATCCAGGAGCCGGATGTACTCATAGGACGCCTTCAGGTATTCAACAACTGGAGTCCGTTCCTCGTGGCTGACCCTTCCAAGGTTTGGCTCGGCGCCGAGTACTTCTGCTACGAGGGTGATCAGATGTGGACGCGCTCAGAAGAAAGCATGGCGAAGCTCGCCATTGACGAACTGGCGAAGATTGACATCATCGACGCAAAGGATGTGCGTGACGCCGTGGTTGTCCGCATGGCCAAAACCTATCCCGCATACTTCGGCCTCTACGAGCGCTTTCAGGAAGTACGCAGCCACATGGATGGCATCGGCAACTTGTTCCTGATCGGCCGTAACGGCATGCACAAGTACAACAACCAGGACCATTCGATGTTGACCGCCATGACGGCCGTGGATAACATCATCGCCGGACGAGGCGACAAGGCCAACCTCTGGGAGGTCAACACCGAGCAGGACTATCACGAAAGCAAAGAGAAGTAGTACCGGCACACTGGAGGTAAGTGAGGTGAACGAAGCTCGGGTTGGCTGCAGAGCTGCTCGTCTATTACAATTGCGGTGTGCGGCAATCTTGCGAGTCCCGCCTGTTTTGGGCCAGATGCAAATTCAAGAGTGATTAAACGCGATCACGGCCCGGACCGTGGGCGATATGCCCCATCGCTCGCTTTGCAGCCTATGCTCGTCATGCGCATATCGCACTCATAACAAGTTACTTACATGGTTTTTCGAGAGTGGCCCGCCACTTGCTTCATATACTGGTGCTATCCAAATCATAGGAGCCCTGCATGGGTTTGAAGTCGTTGTGGACTAAGATTTATCAAACGCTCGCTTCAGTGCGAACGGGTATTTTCTTAATCATCGTAGTCGGAGTTTTTTCGGCAATTGGCACAGTCATTCTGCAGCGGCCTACCTCAGAGCCCTCGGAATTGCAGCGCGCCTATTCCCCTGAGACCCTGATGTGGCTTGACCGTCTCGGTCTTACGGACATCTTCCATGTCTGGTGGTTCCTCGTCCTGCTGTGCATGTTCTGCACCTGCCTGATTTTTGTGTCGGTAGACAGGTGGCCGAATGCCTGGAAGGTTTACGCAAATCCTGTTCGCTTCGCCACCGCTCCTTTCCGTGCCAGCCTCCCCCAGTCAGTCAAGATTCCGGTGAAAGATGGCCCCGCCGCCCTCTCGGTCGCCGAGCGCATCATGGGCCGCTTTGGTTTTAAGGCTGAGACCGTGACGGAGAACGGCGCAACCGGCGTATTTGCCGAGAGGCAGAAGTTTGCGGTTTTCGCCGTCTACTTTGTGCACTTCAGCCTGCTGTGCATCTTCGCTGGATACATCGTGGACGGTACCGTGGGCTATCGCGGCAACATCATGGTCCCGGAGGGGCAAGCCCTCGGCCAGATCACGCTACGCGATAATCGCGGCGGCGAGAGTAAGAAGGCGCTCCCCTTCCTGATCCGCTGTGACGCTGCAGGAGAGGATACCTACGCCGACGGAAGCCCGAAAAAGTGGTGGTCCAAGCTGGCTCTCATTGAGAACGGTAAAGAAGTTGCTTCAAAGATGATCATTGTGAATGATCCGTTCGTGTACAAAGGCATTCGCATCTACCAGTCGAGCATGGGCCAGTCCAGCACGCCCAAGACGCTCGTCTTCCAGGCCACGCCTGCCAGGGCGGGAGCGCCAGAGCAGGTGGAAGTGCCATTGAACGGCAAGACGACTCTCTCCGATGGAGAAAGCCTCAGCATTCTGCGCTGGGTTCCCGACTACTACATCCAGGACAACGAGGTTTACAAGAAATCGGATGAGCCGGAAAATCCCGCCGTCCAGCTTGGCTTGACGAATGCCAAAGGTGAAACCAAGAAGCTTTGGATCCTCTACGCCCAGGCCAACACCACCCAGGGTCAGGACTCTCCCTACGACTTTTCTCTCAAGGGCGCCACATGGGCAAAGTTCACCGGTCTTGAGGTTTCCCATCAGCCCGGCCAGTTCGGAATCTGGATCGGAGTGGTGTTGATGGCGTTCGGGTTGGTGATTGCGTTCTACACCCAGCACACGCGAGTCTGGGCCACCGTCATTGATGACGGAAAAGGCGGACAGCTTCTCTGGATGGGCGGCACTACCAACAAGAATCGCGACCGATTCCAGGCGAAGTTTGAACAGATCAAGGCAGCGCTACAGGAAGAACTTGGCGGAACTACGCCAGTAAAGAATTCAGAGAACACGCTGACCAAGGCATAGATTCCAAGGTCAATGCAGGAGTCATAAAGTTATGTCACAAGCACGAGTGGAACAGCAGCGTCCGGCAAGTGGCGCGGCACTGCTGGTTCTGGTGGGACTGGGAATTGCCTTTGCGCTGCTGGTTGCGCTGCTGGCTGCGGCCAAAGCGCACACGGGTCCAATTTATGGTGAGGCCAACATGCTGTACGCGGCGCTGGTCTTCTATACCGGAGCGGCCGCGCTCTACATGGGATACGGCGTCACCGGCATTGAGCGTTACGTCAGCACGGCAACTTTGCTGACGGCGCTCGGCTTCGCGGCAAACACGGCGGCCGTGGCGCACCGCTGGTCCATCGCCGGCCGTCCGCCCTTCTCCAATATGTACGAGATGCTGCTCAGCTTTGTGTGGACACTTGCACTGCTGACCCTGATCGCCGAGCGGGCTTACAAGGTGAAGATCATCGGATCCATCACCATGCCGATCACCGTCGTCTCGGTGATTCTGATGCAGTTGCTTCCCAGCGATGTTCGTCCGCTGGTTCCGGCGCTTCAGTCCACCTGGTTGCAGGTTCACGTTACGCTCGCCATGCTCTCTTATGCGGCCTGCGCCGTCAGCTTCGCCCTGGCCATGATGTTCCTTATCCAGGATGACATGAAGACCGAAGGCTTCCAGGCGATCACGGCAACAGGCATGATCGCCGTATACGCAGGTATGCTGATCACCCGCTTCCGCTCAGGAAACCTCGCCGTGACAGCGTATGACCTGGACGCAAAGCAAGAGGTTATGATCTCGCGCGGCCATCCGCTCTTCATACAAATCCCCGATCTCGGCTGGCTCTACCTGCTGATACTTCTGTCGGCTGTTGTGCCACTCGCGCTTTACGTTGTGGCACAGGTCAAGAAAGATCGCTCGTTCTTTGACATCGCCAGCAAGGGAATGTTCATCACGATCCTCCTCCAGGTGGTCGGCCTGGCGATCTTCGTGGCTCGCGTCAAGAACGGCCGCTACGGCGCGCCGGAAGCTGAGGGCCTCTACGCGACCGCAATGCCCGCCAATCCATTCCTGCTCGCAGGAATCGTGGGCGGAATCGTTGCCGGCTTGCTATACCTGTTGTTGTTGTGGCGTCGCGAAGGCTTGCAGAAGATGATGCCCTCGGCCGACGTGCTTGATACCGTGACCTACAAGATCATTTGCATTGCATTTCCCTTGCTGACCTTAATGATCGCAGCCGGAGCCTACTGGGCGAACCAGGCGTGGGGCAGCTACTGGAGCTGGGATCCGAAGGAAACCTGGGCGGCCATCACCTGGCTGGTGTACGCGGGCTACCTTCACATGCGCATCACCCGCGGCTGGAAGGGACGTCGTGCCGCGTGGTTTGCCATTCTTGGTTTCGCCGTTGTGATCTTCACCTTCTTTGGCGTCACCTATCTGCTGCCGGGCCTGCACGCTTATGCTGCCGGTTGATCTGGTATTGTAAGTAAGGCCGCCGCGCCCGTCGCGGCGGCCTTTTTCTTGGAATACGTTAGCATTGAGTTATGGGGCCGAGTCATCGCAGAGAACTGAGACTACAATTGAATCGCTTGGAGAGACTCAGGTGAGCAAAGTCCGGCTGAACTGGCAAATCAAGACATTGCTGCCGGTGGCCCTCGTGTTGGTCAACGGGTTGCTTCTTTTTGCCCTGGTGACCTTGACCTTGCAGGACCCGGCGCGCAATCAGGTTCTTGCCGTGGGCTTCGCCGGGGCTATCGTAATCTGCGCGGTGCTCTTCATGGTGCTGGCGGTCGTCATCCACCGTCCCATGGTTGAGTTGCAGGATAAGATGGCGCGGGTGCGCGCTGGCGATTTGTTTGTGAATGTGGGTTTCGCCGACCGGAATGACGAGATTGGCGACCTCGGGCGGCACTTCAACGAGATGGTGCAGCAGTTGCGCGAGAGCCGCGAGGAGATCGAGCGACTGCATCGTACCCAGATGTCCCGGGCCGAGCATTTGGCAACACTTGGCGAGATGGCGGCAGGGCTCGCTCACGAGATTCGCAATCCGCTGGCCGGAATTGCGGGGGTCATGGAGATCGTGGGGCGTGATTTACCGTCGAACTCCGCCGCGATCGGTGTTCTAGGCGAGGTGCGGCATGAAGTTCTTCACATCAATAAAATTGTGACCGAACTGCTAGAGATTGCCCGCCCCAAGCCGCCCGTGTTCCGGCCGGGAGACCTGGTGGCAGTTGCCGAGCACGCGACTCTGTTCGCGCGCGACCAGGCGTCGGCCAAGCATGTGACTCTGGAGGTAATCAGGGGCGATGAGCTTCCAGTGCTGGAGTTCGACAGCGGGCAGATCCACCAGGTGTTATTGAATCTCTTGCTGAATGCGGTCCAGGCATGCAGTGAAGGCGGCAGCGTAATGGTGGAGTTCGCCGCAGACGAACAATCCGTAACCGTGACGGTGACCGACACCGGAAAGGGGATCGCCCCCGCTGTCCTGCCGAACATCTTCCGCCCCTTCTTCACGACCAAGGGAAACGGAACCGGGCTGGGACTTTCTCTGGCGCGGCGCATCGTGGAAGATCACGGCGGCCAGTTGGAAGCGGCCAGCGAGTTGGGGAAGGGGAGCCAATTCACCTTGGTCCTCCCAAAAAATAGACCGACGGAATGAACCGTGTACCCGGAGTTCAGGAAAGCGCCCACGAGAGGTGCTCGTCCGTGATACTCTGAAAAGCCGATTTAGAGTAAACGATATAGATGCCGAGTGAAAAAGTTTTAATCGTCGACGACGAAAAATTAGTGCGTTGGTCTTTGCGCCAGAAGTGCGAAGAGTGGGGATACCAGGTATCTGAGGCGGAAAACGGCTCAGATGCGTTGCGTCTTGCGCGCAATGAGTCTCCAGACCTGGTTTTGCTGGACGTCCGCCTTCCCGACATGAACGGGCTGCAGGTTTTGCAGCGCCTCAAGCAAGCGGGCGATGCCCGCGCCGTCATCATGATTACCGCCGACCCCCAGTTGGAGGACGTGAAACAAGCTCTCAAGCAGGGCGCGTACGACTTCATCGGCAAGCCGGTTGACTACGACGAACTGCGTGTCGCCGTGAAGAACGCCCTGGAAGCCACCCAGCTTCGCTCGGAAAACGAAACCCTCAAGAAAGAGGTTTTGCAACGTCGCCGCGCCGCCTACCACGATGTGGTCGGCGAGTCGCAGCGGATGCAGGACCTGATGTCGTTCGTCAACAAGGTAGCTTCCAGCGAAGCCACTACCATCCTCATTCAGGGGGAGAGTGGTACGGGTAAGGATCTGATCTCCCGCGCCATTCACTTTGAGAGCCGGCGGAAAGACAAGCCCCTCATCGTCATCAATTGTTCGGCGATTCCGGAAACACTGATGGAAGCCGAGCTCTTCGGCCACGAGAAGGGCGCATTCACCGACGCAAAGAACATGAAGAAGGGCCTGTTCGAGCAAGCCGATGGCGGCACGCTCTTCCTCGATGAAATTGGCGAACTCTCAGGACTTCTGCAAGCCAAGTTGCTGCGCGTGCTGGAGGAGCAGGTCATTCGCCGCGTCGGAGGAGTGAAGGATCAGGAAGTGGACGTGCGCGTGATCGCCGCCAGCAACCGCGATCTGGAGCGCGCCGTGCGCGAAGGGCAGTTCCGCCAGGATTTGTACTACCGTCTTGCGATCATCTCGCTTTTCCTGCCGCCTCTTCGTGACCGTCGTGAAGACGTTCTTCCTCTGGTTCATTTCTTCATCGAGCGCTACAACAAGCGCTTCCGCAAGTCCGTGCGCGGCATCACCCCGGAGACGCGGGAGCTGCTTTCCAGCTACGACTGGCCCGGCAACGTGCGTGAACTGAAGAACGCAATCGAGCGCGCCATGATTCTTGAAGACGATGACATGTTGCGTCCCGTGTATCTGCCGTTTTCCGTGGGCTCGCCTCTGAGCAGCCTGACGGCCTTCGAGGTTTCATCGGGAGGAAATGTTGCAGCAGGCGCAGGAGTTGTTCATCAACCCGAGATTCAGATCATCAACGGCAAGAACCTCCCCAGGCTTTCCATTCCTGACGGTGGCACCAGTCTCGAGGAGATTGAGCGCACGTTTGTCGAGATGGCTATGCACCAGGCCAATCGCAATCAGACGCAGGCCGCCAAATTGCTTGATATTAGCCGCGATGCGCTGCGCTACAAACTGAAGAAGTTTGGCCTTATCCACTCGGAAGACGAAGAAGTAAGCGCGCCGCCGCATTGATTGGGGGCAGTGCCTCCCTTTTGAAGATTTCGTGGGAGGGTGCGGCCCAGGAGTTACTGATTTCGCTGCGGCCTGCGCGGCCGCTTTTTTCGGGCCAAAGGTTCAACTTTCTCTCATGGCGGGCAACCGAAACAGAAGGGGAGAGCTAAACCAGAGTAGCGGAATCGCCCACAGCTATGGGTCATTTTCCACAAGGTTTCGGACCAGTCTTGCACAAGCCCCGATATGTCGGTCCATAACTATATGAAAAAACAGGCCATAAATCACCGCAAATGATTTGAGTTTGGCCCTCGATGTGCCCTATCACATTGTGCATAGGAGGGCATTGTGGAACCGACACTGGTGGTGATAGGCATCAGCCTGCGCAGTGCCAAGCTGGCCATGCGCGAGCGGTTCCTGATGAGCGCCACACAAATGTCGGAGGCGCTCTCCCTGCTGGTTCGATCCGATGCCATCGATGAGGTAATCGTCCTCTCCAACTGCAACCGCACGGAGTTTCTTGTCTGGACCCAGGACGCATCCGAGGCCGCCAACTCCGTTCTCCGCTTTCTTACCCGTTCCAGCAATCTCAAGTTGGTAGAGTGGTCAAACTTCTATCGCCTGGTGGGCGATTCCGCCGTGGCGCACGTTTTACGCATTGCCTCGGGAACCGACTCGGCGGTATTTGGAGAGCCAGAGGCGACCAATTCCGTCCTCTCTGCCTGGCAGAAGGCCCAGCGCGCCAGCACTACCGGGCGTTTCCTCGACGCACTAATGGCAAAGGCGTTCAGCGTTGCGGGCCGGGTTCGCCAGGAGCTGGGATCATCTTCGAACATGGCAACCGTGGCGGAAGCAACGGTCGCAATCTGCAGCCAGGCGCTCGGTGATTTGCGTCAAAAGCGGGTTGTCGTTCTAGGGGCCGGTCAAATGGCCCTGGCCGCGGTGCGGGAACTCCAGAACGCGGAGACCGGCGAGATCACCGTTGTGAACCGTAGCTGGGAACACGCCCAGCAACTTGCCCGGCAATGCAAGGTAAGAGCCGCTCACGCTGAAAGCCTCTGGGAGCAGATTCTACGGGCTGACGCGGTGGTTTCGGCTGCTACCCAGCGGGTGCTGCTGACGCGGGAAGAACTCGAAGTGGTGCTGCGGGAGCGAAAAAACAAACAGCTCGTCATTGTCGATGTGGCCGTGCCCCGCACCGTCGACCCAAGTGTTCGTACCCTCGAAGGGGTTGCGCTTCACGATCTGGACGATCTCTGCGTTGCGATGGATAAGCGCGAAGAGCGCCGCAAAATGTTGCCGGTGGCGGAGCGCATCATTGCTGAAGAGGCCGCGGGCTTCCGCAACAAGCTCTTGTCGGAGTCGGTTCTGCCCACCATCTCAGCGATGCGCGTATGGCTTGAGCAGATCTGCCGGCAGGAAATGGATCAGTTGAAGGAGCAATTTGGGCCGTTCACGGAAGATCAGGAACTTGTGATCGAGGCGCTCTCCTCTCACATCTCGCAGAGGATCTCCGCAACGCTGGCGCGGCAATTGAAGGAATTGCCCGGACGCGCGGAGCTGACCAGCGCCATACATCAGCTTTTTCAACTCGAAGAGATCAACCCGGGTGCGGATCAAAAACAGGCTGACTGATCCGGCCGTCCTGGCCAAATTGCTCTGACGCTGATGTTCTGCTCCCAACCGAATCGGCCTCTCACATTCCCAAATCAAGAACATTTCGCCCCTTGCCGATCCGGGAAGGATGATGCCCGTTGCTCTCCTCCGTCTGTGCATTGCTTGAATCATTCGGCCGTTAGGAGAAAAGGAGGCCATGCGCCGTGGCGGGATTCGACGCGATGCAAGATGACGCGCCGCAGTGTGGCTGGGAATTCAGAGGAGGCTGGCAATGAAGCGTATGTCCGTGCTGTTCGTCCTGGTACTTGGTGCCGCAACTTTGATGCAGGCGCAGAGCCGCTGGTCCTTCAGGGGTACGGTGATCAAGATGCGAATGGCGGACTGCGCCGCGCAACATGGCTTCATGGCTGCCATGTCCGGAGTGCCCGTGCAGGCTGTGAGCAACTGCCCTGAATACACGATCATGGGCGACAAGGTCGTCTACGTCGTCGTGGGACGACGCTCGGAGGCGTTCATCCCGCTGGCAGAAAATATGGACTTCCTCGTCCGCAAGAATGAGCTCGTCATTTTCTCCGATGACGAAAAAACCAAGTCAAACTTCGCAATTCAATCCATGACATTGCGCGCGGACTGGGATCGCGAAGAAGCGCGTAAAGATCTCGCCGCGAAGGCATTGGAGCGCAGCGTGAATTACGAACCGCGCAATCCGTCGCGAGCTTCCATGCTGTCAACAAGCACACGATGAGAAACGCGCCAGCAGGCAGCGCCCGGCTTTTCTGAATCGTCCTCGATGCTCCTCCACCCCCACGCATGAGTCGCGGCTGTTTGCCGGCTCATGCGCTTTTTGTCGTCCGCGAGTTGTGCTTACCGGATGAACCCGGCGCCAACTTGATCGAAGATGGATCGAGGTTCAAGCTGCGCCATGACGGATGGCGCGCGCCGATTCTGAAACAGCAATTTGAGTTGAGCCGAGAAATAAACTGCACAGAGCGCCGGAAAGAACAAGCTCCCCATCCCTGCATGCAGGCGTACGAGAACACGACATCACGCTGTATGCGCGAGTTGAAAGGACCGTTCGCAAAGTTGAGCGAAGGAGTCCTTCATGCAGCTTTCGACACAACAGCGAATCATTCTATTCTTGATCTCTCTATTCTTGGCGGTTGCGCTGAGTTCCATTTCCCTCTACGCCGCCGATGATGGGGGCTACACGATTCGCAGCAGCACCAGCGAAGTGCGGCTTGCCTTCGCGGCCTCTGACCGGCAGGGAAAGGTCATCCGTAGTCTGCTCCCGGCAGACGTGGCGGTGGCGGACAATGGAACGATCATCCGCCATTTCCGCAGCTTCCGCGCGGCAGCCGGGAGTTCGGTGGACCTGGTAATTCTGCTCGATGCGAGCGACTCCGTGGCCAGGCAGATCCCGGCGGAGATCGCCGAGGTAAAGAGCTTCGTTGAAAATTCGCAATGGGGCGAGCGCGACAGAGTTTCGATTCTATCGTTCGGCGGAGTGCGCCCCACGCTGCTCTGCGCGCGCAACTGCAGAGTGCAGAGCGCGGAGGCGCAATTGAAATCGCTGCGCGCAAGCGGCGCAACGCCGATGTACGACGCGCTGGTTGAGGCGGCGGAGATTCTGAAGAAGGACCGCGATCCGGAATCGCGGCCGGCGATCATTCTGTTTTCCGACGGCTTGGACACGATCAGCATTCACGGCGCGCTGGATGCCACGGAGGCCGCGCAGAATCAGCAGGCGGCGATCTACAGCGTGAACTCGCGCCAGGCAAAAGCGGGCACGTACGAGGGAGATGAGGTTCTGCAATACCTGGCGGCGAGCACGGGCGGGATGAGCTTCGCTCCGGGACAGAATGTGGAACAGGTGCTGCGCGCAGTGCTGGAAGACTTGCACAGCGGATATGTTCTGACGTATGAGCTGCCAGAGCAGAGGAGCGGACAGCACGAGGTCAGAATTCTTGCGACCCGCGATCCGAGGCTGGAATTCCGCGCCCGCCGCGCATATAACGACGCCGAAGAAGAGTAGAAAAGCGCGAATTACGAAAAATCCGGGGCAGGCGCCGGAGGGAGCCAGGATTGGCGAGATGGATAATCGTTGGAGAGGCGATGGTTAGGTTTTAGTTAATCGTTGAGCACCCCTCCGAAGGATTGCCCAGGTGGTTACGGCAGGGTGCGATCCGGGTTGACGCATAAGGCAATGGTTGGCGCAGGTTTCAGAGCGAGCGCAGATAGACCTCGGTCAGCTCTCCGGTGGAGAGGACGACGGGGTTGGCCTTCATGCTGCTGGCGCGAGCGGATTTTTCGACGACCTCCGCGGCGTGAGCGGGACTCATTCCAAATTTTGCGAGGGTGGGGATTTCAAGTTCGAGGCTGAGGCCGCGCACGAAGTCCACGCCATCCTCGGGCTCCGCCGTGGCGAGGCCGGTGAGGAGGCGGGCGACGGTGCGGTAGCGGTCCAGCACGGCGGCCGAGGAGGAATCCTGCGAGCGCCGAAGGTGGGCGATGTTGGCGGCCATGCCGTGGGGGAGGATGGCGGCGCAGATGGCTCCGTGGGGAGCGTTGAACATTCCTCCGAGGGGACCGGCGAAGCCGTGGACGACGCCGAGTCCGGCGTTGGCGAGGGCGAGGCCGCCGAAGAGACTGGCGAGCGACATCCCGGTGCGGGCTTCGAGGTCGGCTCCGTTGTGGAAGGCGCGGGGCAGCGCGCGGGCGGCGCGGGGGATGGCCTCGACGCAGAGGGCGTCGGTGAGAGGGTTGGCGCGGAGCGAAGTGTAGGGCTCGATGAGCTGGGTGAGGGCGTCCATGCCGCTGGCGGCGGTGGTGGCGGGCGGTACGTCGAGGGTGAGCGCGGGATCGACGATGGCGGCGACGGGCAACATGGAGGGCGAGCGCAGGCTGACCTTGACGGCGTGCTCGGGAGAGAAGAGCACGGAGTTGCGGGTGACCTCAGAGCCGGTGCCGGAGGTGGTGGGCACGGCGATGCAGGGGGCGCTGGGATTTTCGAGGGGCCGTCCGCGGCCGATGACTTCGAGGTAGTCGAAGAGGTCGGAGGTGTTGCGGAGGAGCGCGGCGACGGCCTTGCCGAGATCGAGGACCGAGCCGCCGCCGATGGCAACGACTCCGTCGCAGTTGAAGGCGTCGGCCTGGGCCACGGCCAGGCGCAGCATGGGGATGCTGGGCTCGGAGGAGGCGGCGAAGAGCGTGAGTTCAATTCCGGCGTGGGTGAGGAGGTCGAGAACAGGCTGCACGCGGGCGACGGAGCTTCCGGTGACGACCATGCAGCGGCGGAGCGAGTGGCGCGCGGCAATGGCGGGAAGCTGAGAGATTTTTCCGGGACCGAAGAGGATCTGCTGGGCGGTGGCGAATTCGAAGGAGGGCATGGGGAAAAAAGCTCCTGAGTCACATCGTACAACCTGCAAGGAGCGGGTGCGGTATGATCCCAAACTGAAAGGAACCTCATCCTCCGTGCTGCGATTGCGACTTGCATTCCTACTGTTGTTGCCCTTTCTCTGTTTTTTGCCTCTGATGTCTCAGGAGGCACCCACGGCGCTACCGGTGGAACATTCGGCTGCGGCTGCGACGTATGCGAATACTAAAGATGGGCTGCAAAACTACCTCGAAGAGGTTCTCGCAGTGGCGAAGAGTGGCGACCATGAGAAAGTCAGGGCGCTGTTGAAGCAGTCGGAAATCCCGAACTACCGGGAGTGGTTCTTCAGCATGTATGCGCCCGACAGTGCAGAGAGTTGGGCGGAGCCTTATGGAAGAGAACTGAATACGAACGAAGAGATGTTTGGGCAGATCTTCGAGAGATTGGCGCGGAGCGAGGGAAAGGTCTTCATCCGCAAGGTCAACGATGATCCCAAGCCTGGCCAGGGCATGGAGTGGGGAATGCTTCAAGCGGCACGGAAGCCTCTGGATATTTACTATGCAGGCTGGATTCCGGTTGCCACTGACAGAGCCAACGTTGAGACCATTGGATACTTTCTGTACATCGACGGAATGTTTCGCTGGGACAGCCTGATTCACGTTGTCCGTCCGAAGATTGTGAGACCGTCACCGATGGAGGGCAAAGCGGATCGCAAGAAGGAGAAGATCGCTCCGTTGTCTGGGCCGGCGTACAAGGTTGGCGGTAGCGTGAGCGCTCCACATCTTATTGTCGGTGTGCCACCCGAGTTCACCGAAGAGGCCAAGCGAGCGAATCTGCAAGGAACTGTTGTGCTGTCTTTGATCGTGGACACCGATGGGCGCGCGAAGGAGATAACGGTGGTCCGCTCTCTTGGAGGGGGGCTGGACGAGCAGGCGATGAAGGCTGCGCGCAAGTGGAAGTTCACCCCCGGGATGAAAGAAGGGCAGCCAGTGCCGGTTAAGCTGAATGTGGAGATGAACTTTCATCTCTATTGATGGAAGTTGTGCGGGAGAGAGAGAGGAGCGTCGATGGCTGGTTGAAAAGCCGTGAGGCCTCGCGGGAGAGTTGGGCGGTGCTGGGGTCCTTCGCTGCGCTCAGGATGACCCTCTCAATACACACACGCATCGCAAGCACGAATATAGAGCAAAGCGAAGGAGTATTCTTGATACAGAGCTCATTGATTGATCATGAAACTTCGTTGTGTATTGTTTTCCTGCTGTTTGTTGCTGTGCTGCGTTCCGGCCGCCCTGGCCGGGGACTTCAAGGTTTCCTCCGGCGCGCTGGAGCGGACACTGAAGGCGCGGCTGTTCAGCTCTCCCGATCAACGCTACTACCTGCGCGGAGACGCGCACTCGGCGTGCAATCTGTATGCGGAAGATCCGCACCTGTATTTTTCAGGTGACCGGATTCTGGTGCGGGTTCACACGGCGGGGAAGTTTGGAACGCAGATGGCCGGGCGCTGCATCGGCTTTCCGGTTTCGATGAACACGGTGATCTCGCTGGCTCCGAGCGTGGAAGGGGAGACGGTTGGAGTGACCGATGCGCGCATGGACCGGCTGAGCGATTCGGCAGAGGTGAACTTTATCCTCTCGCCGTTCCTGAGCCACAAGTTGCCGAACAACATCAAGATCAACGCGGCGACAATGCTGCGGGAGATTCTGACAAAGTCAACGGAGACGAGCGGGTATCCGCTGACGCTGGAGCGGCTGGAGATAAGGCAGGTGCGGGTGGGGGAGAAATTCCTGGTGGTGAACTACGACAGCGATATGCGGATCGAATAAGAGGCGGGAGCGTTGCGGGGGCGCGGTGGCTGGAGGGCCTCTGGAGCGGAGCGGGAGATTTGAGCGGCGCTGGGGTTCCTCGCGTTGCTCGGAATGAGACCTAAGAACAAAATCAAAACCAAGAACAAGGGCAAGGTCAACTACCCCACCCTAGCCAAAGGAAGGCTAGGATGGGGCACCCGTATGTCGCCCGCATGTCGCCCGTATGTCGCCCCTATCTTGCGTGTTTATTGGAGGGTGACGAGGACCTCGACGGTTCCGGAGCCGGTCTCCAGGGAGCCGAGGGCCTTGCCGACGACGGCGCCGAGCATCCGGTTGCGGTCCGTTCCCTTCATGGCATAGCCGGGAGTAGAGGAGGAGACGAGAAGGTCTCCGCGGTGAATGGGGCCGTTCTCGGCGGTGACCTTGCAGGGGACGATTCCGACCATGGCGAGGGGGATTTCCGCGGCGATGCGGGGATCGTCCATGGTGTGAGGGGTGGCGAGGATGCCGGGCTTGGTGGCGTAGATTCCGGCGACAAGGGTGGAGTAGGGCTCGGAGACGAGCTTGAAGCGGCGGTCGCGGGCGGGATCGACGGTCATCAGGTCTCCGGCAGCGTAGGAGACGGAGGGGCCTTCAACCTCGACGGACTCGGCGAAGTCGGCGCCTCCGGTCTGGGTTCCGCCATCGAAGAAGCCCTTGCCGTTGGAGTCGATGCGGAAGACGTTGGAGGTGTTGAAGCTGGTGTTCATGGTCTGGCCGAGGAGGAGTGTGCCTCCGGTGCCGACCTGGAAGTATCCGGCGGTGCCGCCGGGGATGACGCTACAGGTGTAGACGCCGCCGATGGTTGAGCAGCTTTCGGCTGATGCCAAGCCGTAAAGGGCGGTGCCATTGGGGCTGCGGGTCACTCCGACGACGCCAACGGTGTTTCCGGTGAAGGACTCGGCCGCGCCTCTGACGCCGGTGCCGTTGGTGGAGGCGGCGTCTCCTTCGACACCGGTGGTGACTCCGGAGCCGCTGTTCGCCACGCCGGAGACCCCGGTGCCGCCGTTCGAATAGGTCAGGCCTTGCACGCCGAAGGTGCTGCCGCTGGAAGCGACTGCGATGCCTCCCGCGCCGATGCCTGCTGACGAGTAATTGAGGCCCTGGGTTCCGTAGGTTGCGCCGGTGGTTGAGTCCGCCTCGCCATAGACGGCGTATCCGGCAGATGCCTGAATCGTGCTGTCAACACCCGCGGTGACGGCTGACCCGTTGTAATAGGAATTGGCGAAGATCGTAGAAGACAGGGAGGAGCTGGCGCGGATAGCAGCGCCGGCGCTGGTGGCGGTGATCGCCGTGGCAGAGGGCGTGGCATTGGTGGCGGCGGCATAGATTGCGGTGGACTGGTAGTTGTTGGAGGCGGTGGTGACGTAGAGTGCGTCGGTGACGGCAGAGGAATCGGCCTGCACGGAGAGTCCGAGGGTGCCGGTGGGGCCCGCGTTGATGTACTGCGCGAAGCTGAAGATGTTGCTGGCGAGGATGCTGGCCGCGCCAGTGACCTTAGCGACATTGACGTCGTGAACCTTGGCGTCGGTGATGCCAAGAGCGGCGACCTCGACGTTGGGGGCCGTGGCGGTGCCGCCGACCGCGATCGAGCCATCGGCAGCGGTGAGGGTGACGGCCGTTCCAGGGAAGGTTTGTCCCATGGCAAAGGAGACGAGGCCGTCGAACTGGGCGGGGCCGTTGACTTCGAGCATAGCGGCGGGGGTGGTAGTTCCGATGCCGACCCATCCGGCGTCGGTAATGCGGACGCGCTCGGGAGCGGGTGTTGTGGTGGGAGCGGTGCCCTTGAGCGTGGTGGCGAGGGTGATGTAGCTTCCCTGGGCGGTGTCAGTCCAGTTCTCGGCGGCAAAGAACTTCATGTAGGCGCGGCTGCCAGGCGAGAAGCCTTCGCCTCCGGGGCCGGAATAATAACCGCGCCCCTGCATGGCCATGAGGTTGTCATTGACGGCGAGAGGGAGCGGACTTGCGAGAGTTCCACGGGCACGGCGTCCGATGAAGTTGACGCCGACAATCCCGTAGCCTTCGACGGTGATGGCGGCGGGATCAACCTGCGAGATGACGTTGAGGTTGAAGGCCGGAGTGGTGGTGCCGATGCCGACATATCCGTTGGCGGCCTGGAAGAAAGACGAGCTGCTGAGATCGCCGCCGGCATCGGTGAAGACCGGGAGGTATCCGGCGCTGGCTCCGCTGGCAACGATGGCAGCGGTGGCGATGCGGCTGGCGGCGCTGTTGACGGCGGTGGGGCTGATGTAGGAGTTCAGCGTGGATGCGGCGTCGGCGCGGAGGAAGGCCGAGGCGGGGAGACCGCCGAGGGTTTCGGCATCCGAGGCCTTGAGTGCGTAGGGGACGCTGACGAGGAGGACGCGGGGCTGCTCGGGCTGACCCTGGGGCTGGACGGCGAGCCAGTGGGCCTCGCCGGTGGCGAAGAGTTCGACGGGGATTCCAGCGGCGCTGCGGGAGCCGAGGAAGGCGGTGTAGTGTCCGGCGGCGTCGAGGGTGACGCTCTGCACTTCCTGCCAGAGAGGTGCTCCGCCGGAGGAGTCTTTATAGAGAGCGAAGATGACGCCGACGGTTCCCGAGGGTGCTCCAGAGATGGTTCCGCTGAACTTGACGAGAGGCGGGACGGAGGCAGCCGGTTGGGCACAGAGGGATGCTGCCAAAGCAGTTACGCAGAACAAAGCCGCAAACAGCCTTGCGGAAGGGGAGAGAGCAGAGCAGAGACGGGCGCAGAGACGAGACATGACTCCTCACAGTTCTTCTTCGGTTGTTGATATTCAAAAAATGCGGAGGGGCCCGGATGATCTGCCTGGAATACGGCGAAATAAGTAATTGTAAGTGGCTGAAGAGTAAAAGCGGGGGCGAGGGATGTCAAGGAAACTTCTCATGAAAACGGGGGATTGAGAGAGCGCGGAGGGTAGGGCGCCCGGCCTGGACGGCGCGCGGATGAACCGGAGATCCGGCAGGTGCGGGTGGGAGAGAAATTCCTGGTGGTGGATTACGACAGCGATATGCGGATCGAGTAGGGTGCGGGTGTTCCGGGGGCGCGGTGGCTGAAGGGCCTCTGGGGCGGCGCGGGATACTTGAGCGGTGCTGGGGTTCCTCGCGTCGCTCGGAATGACACCCTCAGAAACAAGAACAAGAACAAGAACAAGAACAAGGGCAAGGGCAAGGGCAAGAGCAAGGGCAAGGGCAAGGGCAAGAGCAAGGGCAAGGGCAAGGGCAAGAGCAAGGGCAAGAGCAAGGGCAAGGGCAAGAGCAAGGGCAAGAGCAACTACCCCACTCAACGAAAAGAGCGTTGAGTGGGCCACCTGTCTGTCCGTGCACGTTCGATCCGCTGCGCTTCCGGGGGCGGGTTAGTTGCGGGAGGGGAAAATCCCATTCACGCAGATGGAGTACTGCAGTCCGTTGGGTGTGAATGCGCGCAGATCCGGCAGGCCGAAGGTGGAGACTCCATCGCCGCCAAACCTGATGCCGAGGATGCTAAAGACCGCTGCGTAGCTGGCGATTGGGAGAAGACGCCCGTCGGCGGGCAGTGCCGCGGTTCCGTAGGAATTCACGGAGAGGACGATGTCGCCAAGCATGCAGTAAGAGGCAGCGCTGTAAATGAAGCCTGCGTTGTTGTAGCCGCTGGTTCCTTGCTGATTGGAGATGGCGGTGAGATTTGCCGCAATGGTGGGAGAGGTGCCGGCGGGACCTTGCGGACCAACCGGACCCTGCGGGCCGACGGGACCCTGTGGACCAAGGGGACCGGAGACCTGGGCGGTGTATTGCGTGGTGCCGTCTGCAAAGACGAGGCCGGTGGCGGGGCTGGGGCTGGGAGGGCCGATCTGGATGTTGCCCGCAACCGTGAGAGGCGATGTGGGGGCGGTGGTCCCAATGCCGACGTAGCCGGCGTCGGTGATGCGGACGCGCTCGGGAGCGGGGGTGGTGGTGGGTGCGGTCCCCTTCAGAGTGGTGGCGAGAGTGATGTAGGTTCCCTGGGCGGTGTCAGTCCAGTTCTCAGCGGCAAAGAACTTGATGAAGGCTCGGCTGCCGGGCGAGAAAGCGGTTGCGCCGTAGCCGCGTCCCTGCATGGCCATGAGGTTGTCATTGGCGAGGAGGGCGGAGGGCAGGGCGAGAGTGCCACGGGCACGGCGTCCGATGAAGTTGACGCCGACGACGCCGTAGCCTTCGACGGTGATGGCGGCGGGGTCCGTCTGCGATACGACGTTGAGGTTGAACTGGGGAGTGGTGGTGCCGATGCCGAGGTATCCGGTGGACGACTGGAAGAGGGACGAATTGCTGATGTCACCGGAGGCGTCAGCAAAGAGCGGCAGGTATCCGGCGACCGGGTTTACGGAGACGAGCGCGGGGACGGCGATGGAGGAGGCGGCGTTCTTGAGGACGGCGGGGTTGACGTAGGCGGGTTGGGCGGCGGCGCTGGCGCGGAGGAAGGCCGAGGCAGGGAGGCCGCCGAGGGTTTCGGCATCGGCCGCCTTGAGGGCGTAGGGGACGCTGACGAGGAGGACGCGCGGCTGCTCCGGTTGACCTTGCGGCTGAACGGCGAGCCACTGGGCTTCTCCGTTGCTGAAGAGTTCAACGGGAAGACCCTTGGGGCTGCGGGAGCCGAGGAAGGCCGTGTAGTGTCCGGCGGCGTCGAGCGAGATGCTTTGCACCTCCTGCCAGAGCGGCGCGCCTCCGGTCTGATCCTTATAGAGAGCGAAGATGACGCCAACGCTTCCCGAGGGCACGGAGGCGATGGTTCCGTTGAACTTGACGAGAGGCGGGACGGGCGCGGCGCTCTGGGCGCTGAGCGCAGCCGACAGGATGGTTACGCAGAAGAGCGCGGCGAGCGGGCTCCGGGAGCGGTATAGGGCAGAGTAAAGATTGGCGCAGAGACGAGACATGACTCCTCCATCACAGTTCTTCGGTTACTGGGGTTACTGGTTTAGGTTGGCAAAAGATAGCGGTGAAGCGGAGTTCATGGCCCACAGATGTATTTGCTTGGAACACTAGCGGGAGAAGTTCAGAGTGTCAAGCCAACAAGTTCAGTGGAGGGCGGCTCCGGCGAGGCTGCAGGCGAGGACGGCAAGTACGGCGAGCGTGAAGGCGACGTAGAGGTAATCGCGCTCGATGGCGAAGGCGACGGCGGAGAAGATGACGCGGGCGATGGGAGTGGCGATGAGCAGAAGCAGGCCGAACTGGATGATGCCGCGCCCACTGAATTCGAGGGTGGAGTGAAAGATGCCGGGGAGGGTGCGGAGCGGGGAGATGTCTCCGTGGAAGATGCGGTAGTCGGCGATGGAGTGGCCGTGGCGGACGAGGTAGACGATGCCTCCGAAGATGACGACGGCGGCGGAGAGCAGAACTCCGGAGCGGAGGAGATGGCCGATGATCAGCTCGATGCGCTGGTCATTCCACTTGGGGGCGGGCTGGGGTGAGGCGGGCGGTTGCGGATTCTGGGTGGAGTTCATAGGCGTCCGGTGAAGCCGTTGAAGATCATTTCAAAGCCGAGGGCGACGATGACGGCGCTGAAGACGAAGCGGAGCGACCGGGTGCGGGCGTTGACGAGGACCTTGGCTCCGAGCATGGAGCCGGCAAGTGCTCCGAGGACGACGGGCATGGCAATGCCGGGATCGATGTATCCGCGGGCGAGATAGACTCCGGCGCTGGCGGCGGCGGTGACTCCGATCATGAAATTGCTGGTGGTGGTGGAGATCTTGAAGGGGATGCGCATGGCTTGATCCATGGCGAGAACCTTGACAGCTCCGGAGCCGATGCCAAGCAAGCCGGAGAGCGTGCCGGCGCCGAACATGAGGCCGAAGCCGAGAGGAATGCGGTGGACGGTGTAATGCTCGGAGCCTTGCGGGGTTGGGTAGTCGCCGTCGAGACGAAGAAAGCGGGCGAGGCGGTCCTGCGGTTCATTGACAGGATGCGGAGGCTGGGCGCGGACGGAGAGGTAGGCGGAGTAGAGAAGGACGAAGCCGAAGACGATGGCGATGGTGGAGGTGGAGACGCGGGCGGCGATGAGCGCTCCGGCGATGGCTCCGATGGTGGTTGCGATCTCGAGGAACATTCCGATGCGCATGTTGCTGTAGCCTTCACGGACGTAGGCGGCCGCGGCTCCGGAGGATGTGGCGATGACGGAGACGAGCGAGGCTCCGATGGCGTAGCGCATGTCGACGTGGAAGACGAGAGCGAGAAGCGGAACGATGACCACGCCGCCGCCGAGTCCGGTGAGCGAGCCGAGGAATCCGGCGAGGAAAGAGCCGAGCAGGATGAGCGCGGTGAAGAGAAGAACGGACATCACAGGTTAGTAGATTCAGAAATGACGGGGAGAGCAAGGGAATTGTTCGTGAGAAGTTTCGGAAAATGGCGGGGTAAAAGACCCACATCTGCTGAATGCAGGTAGATATGGGGCACCCTCAGCGTTATTCCAGATGTGGGCCACCAGCCAAGGGCAGGAGCAAGGGCAAGGGCGAGATCAACACCCCCACCCTAACCAACGGAAGGTCAGGGTGGGGCACCCTGAGGTTTGTTTATTCTGCAAACGTAGGCCGGGCCACCCGCCGAGGGGATTGCGAGGGGCCAATCGTATGGATTGATCAAAGTCTTGGATAGCTCTCGTGTAATCGCGTTTCCTATTGAGCACTTCTCCACGGACGAGGTAACCGTACGCGCTTTGCGGATTCAGGCGGATGGCTTCGTTGTAGTCCTGCATGGCGTGGTCGTAATCGCCTTTGTTGAAATAGGCGTTGCCTCGGTTGTAGTAAACGCCGGGAAGATCTGTGGCTGGAACCTGTCCCGACTCGATTTCAGCGGTGCAGCGGATCAGGCTTTGGTCGGGATTGCTCGAATCCCCGCAGAGCCTAACATCTTCGGCGGACTGGGCTTGGGCGAGCGTGGACGCGAACACCAGAAGCAGAAGTGCAGCGAATCTCCGCATGAAATCCTCTTAAGAAACTTCTCAACTGGGTACGGAAGAAAACAGTGTAACTCAGACTTGCTCAGCCTTCCCAGACGAAGCCATCGAAGGTGTGGAGGTGTTGGAAGCCGAGGCGGAGGTAGAAGGCCAAGGCGCGCGCGTTTTCCTCGGTGACGGTGAGGGAGAGTTCGGTGAAGCGGCGGGCGGCGAGGTCGGCGTAGCAGTAGCGGAGAAGATGCTCGCCGATGCCCGTGCCGCGGTACTCGGGGAGGGTGCAGACCTGGGTGATGTGTCCGACATCGGTGCGGACACGGGAGCAGAGCAGGACTCCGATGCGGGTGCGGGTGGGACGGTGGAAGGCGACGAAGGAGGATGCGGGATCGAAGACTCCGCAGCCGGGGAAGCGCACGATGTTGTTGAGGAAACGGAGCGAGCCGGAGATGGTGCGGTACTGGTCGTTGACGTCGCTGTCGATGTGGGCGCGATAGGCGCTGGTGATGATGTGGGCGGCGGGCTGATAGTCGGCCTCGGTCCAGCGATGGATTTCAATGTCGTGCGGCAGCGGACGCTGGGGCGCGGTGTACGCCTCCTCGATGGGCAGGGTGAGGAAGCGGCGGCGATACCGGCGGAAGCCTTCGGAGAGAAATGGCGCGGTGAGGTGTCCGGTGGGATGGATGAGGAGTTGGGCCTCGACGCGATGGATTCCGGGCGACTGCTGGAGCGTGGTGATGGAGTGGCGGAGGAGCTCCATTTCGATGGCCTGGCGGCGCTCGTGGGTGGATGGGGAATCCTCGACGTAGAGATCGCCTATAACACCCTTGGCCCCTTCATAGACAAAGAAGCAGTAGCCGTGGACGCGTCCGCGCTCGATGGCACAGAAGCCGGGGAGGATGCGGGAGTCGGCGTAGCGGAGAATCATGTCGGAGGAAGCGCGGTAGTCCCAATGGAGAGAGGTTCGCCAGACGGCAACTTCCTCCTCGATGAGCGAACGGAGGTCGTTGGAAGCGAAATGACGGAGGTCGAGAATCTCCACGAAGAAAGGGCCCCATGGCGGATGATCCGCCCGGCTTAGTGTAACGGATGCGGGATGCAAAAAACGGGCGAGCGAGGGTTACTAATGGGGGTCGCAGAGGTGACCAGCAGCTTCGCTCCTCAATTTCGCGGTGGGGCAGGCGAGACCGCGTAGATTTCAATGCGCTGGGCGCGGTAGGAGCCGATGAACTGAAGCGTGCGCGAGGGGAGAAGCTGACGGAGCGCGGGCAGCGAGCCTTCACGGGCGACAAGGATGTGTTCGCCGGAAGGGATGGCGGCGGGAAGCTCATAGACGGCGGGCGAGAGTTCGAGACCCTCGTAGGGCGCGACGCGGCGGTCGAGGTAGAAGGCGAGTCCGAGGGCGGTGTTGCGGTTGAGCGCGAAGGTGGCGAGCGGCAACTGGCCGGGCTGCTCCATTTGCTGGAGCAATTCGGCGACGGGACGCGCGGACTGGGTTGCGTCAAAGGCAGGAGCGAGGCCGCGGAGGAGGAATCCGACGGCGAGGATCAAGGGTAAAAGGGTGACGAAGCGCAACATGCGCCATCCGGCGGTGAGCAGCGGAATGGAGACGATGAGGAAGACGGCGGTTCCGGCGAAGGCTGCGGCCATCAGGCTCTGCGGCGAGGCAGGGAGCTTGAAGGCAAGGCGCGGAGCGACGAAAAGCGCTCCGGAGATGGCCGCCAGCAGGGCGGCGTGAATGCAGATGGCGAGCCAGCCGGGACGCTCGCTGCGGGCGGCGCGGCGGTGCACGGCGACGGCGGCGAGGATGAGCAGCGCGGGGATGGATGGGAGGATGTATCCGGGAAGCTTGGAGTGCGAGAGCGAGAAGAAGGCGATGGGGATGACGGCCCAGATGAGGAGGAATATCTCGAAGGTGTAGGCGGGCGCGGGGGTTTCTGATTGCGGTGGGGGCGCGGTCGGGTACGCGGCAACGGACGCCGCTCCGGTCGCGGACGCTGGCGCGGCAACGGACGCCGCTACGGTCGCAGACGCTGGCGCGGCAACGGAGGCCGCTCCGGTCGCGGACGCTCGGCGCAAGGCACTCAGGGCGTCCGCTAGGCCGTGGACGAGCCAGACGGTCCAGGGGAGGGAGGCGACGAGGGCGACGGGGATGTAGTACCAGAAGGGCTGCTTGTGCCGGTAGAGATTGGAGCCGAAGCGGGCAAGGTTGTGCTGGAGGAAGAAGACGCGGAAGAACTCCGGCGTGTGGAGTTGCACGAGCACATACCAGGGCGCGGCGATGGCCAGGAAGGCGGCGATGCCGAGAGGATCGAGGGTGCGGACAAGGGCTCGGGGATTGCGCTGCGTGGCGCAGAAGGCGATGAGGACGAGGGCGGCGAGGGCAGGCGCGACGGGCCCTTTGGCGAGCGCGGCGAATGCGTTGAGAGCGTAGAAGAGGATGAGGTACGAGCGGCGGAAATCGCGGGGCGGGGCGGAGAGACTGTTCGCAACATTGTTCCCCACCCTGTCCCCCATATTCGCCCCCACCCCGTCCCCCACATTCGCCAAAGGAGGGCGGATGTGGGCCACCTGTGAAGGCGGGTACGGGCCAACGGACGGCCCTCCGGCCGCGGGCGCAATGTACCAGCAGAACCAAGCCAGCAGCGAGAGCGCGAAGGGAGAGGCGAGAAGCATGTCGGTGGCGGCGGCGCGGGCGAATCCGAGGATGAGGACCGAGGAGGCGATCATGATGGCCGCGTCGAGGCGGGCGGCGTAACGGATGCGGCGGAGGGCGAGAAAGGTTCCGAAGACGAGCAGGGTGGCGGCGACGGCGGAGGGAATGCGCGCGGCCCAGTCGGAGACTCCGAAGACGGTGAAGGAGAGCATCTCTCCCCAGTAGAGGAGGATGGGTTTTTCAAGCCAGGTGTGTCCGTAGAGGACGGGAGTGATCCAGTCATGGCGGGCGAGCATCTCGCGGGCGACCTGGGCGTAGCGGGGCTCGTCGGGGCCGAGGAGTCCGATGGCGGAGAGACGGAAGAAGAAGAAAAATCCGCAGAGTCCGGTGAGCAGGAGAAGCTCGCGGAGGCGGTTCTGGCTGAGACGCATGGAAATAAGTGTAATGCAGGCGGGGAAAGCTGGAGCAATGGAGATGGCGACGGCCTCAGCTAGGTAGTGGAGAGGATTCAGAGCGGATGGTTGGATTTCTTGCTGTGCCAATGCTGAGGAAGGGTGGAAGGGCCGAGGGGTAAGACGGATTGGGAGTTACTGGGAGCGCAGTATTCAACATCCCGACGCAGGCTCAAATGGCAGCAATCGCACAGTTGCGCCAACCGAGCCTCAGGGTTTACGGACAGAGTAGTAGTGATTACCTCCCTCGTCGGACATTTCCCCGACGAGAATGAGACCCTCGGCTTGCACGATATTGCGGTAGTGCTGCGCACCCAACGAGACGGACTCTCGCCGGGTCAGAATGTCCTGCCAGATGCACTTCTCTTTGGGCGATGTGAAGAGAAACCGGCCATTGGAATTTAATGCCTGGTTGACCTTGCGGATGAGCAGACTTTGAATTTCGGGGTGCAGCAAAAACATGAGACCCACGGCGACAACGGCATCAAACGTTCGCCGGAAAAATGCCGAATCCTCAATCGCCGAACATTCCGCGTGAGCGGAGGGAAAGCGCTTGCGGAACGATTCCATCAAGCTTGCCGAAGCATCCACGCCATAGACTGTGAAACCCTCTTCCATCAGAGCTTGTGAGATGGGCACACCGTGCCCACACCCGAGGTCAAGGATTGCGGAACCCCGCGCCAGTATCCGGCTCCATTGGCGAACCGTTGCAACGCCTGTCACGGAGTCTCTCTCGGAGATGAAGAGTTCGGCGATTTCTTCATAACCGTTGCTCTTGTCGCTTGGTTTCATGCCTGAATCCTGCCAGAACACGACGTTGGACGATACTACCTCTTTGCTGGACATGCTACGCCGAGACGGCGCTCAGATGTTGCAGGTCGCCAAGTCGCCCAGTATCCCATTCCGGGATTGTGGGAGCCTGGACTATTCTCAAGCCGCGCTGCCTATTCCCCGAGCGCCGGTTCCGACGTAAGCTACTCGCGTGAGGTGCTTATGCTGAAGAAGTGCTTCTTTTCTTTTGCCATCCTCCTGGCCGCCGGGTGCCTGCTTTTCTGTTCCGCCTGCGGCAGCAGTTCACAGAGTTCCAAGGCTCTCACCCAGGCGCAGATCGCTGCCATCAGCACACAGATGCAACAGAGCCTCTCCGCTTCCGTTACCAGCATCACCACCACGAGCTGCCCGAAGGACTCGACCGCGCAATACTGCACAACTGGCACCGTCGCCTGCAGCGGCGGAGGCAGCATCATGATTACCAGTGATCTCTCGGGCAGTCTTGGGACCAGCAACAGTGGCCAGATTGATGGGACGATTACGGCTGTGCCCACCAACTGCTCCATCAGCGGATCGGACCTTGTGATCAATGGCGATCCCAGCATCGTCTTTGCCAGCACCATTGATATCTCCGCCGGCCAGCTTAGGAGCATGACCGCGGCCGAAACCGGAGCGATCTCCTACGGCCCAGAGCCGATGGGCGTATGCCAAATCAACATCACCAACACGGTGAGCTTCGGCAAGAACCCGTCCTGCACGTTCTCTGGGAGCGTCTGCGGCCAGACCATGAACGCCAGTTGCCAGTGACGTGCCGGTAGCGCTCATGCATTCACCCTGGTTTGGCAGGGCTGCGCGTGGGCGCTACATAAATCCATCTGGAAGTCGCGCGACTGTGCTGGCGGGTAGAGCAGGTTAGACGGCGAGAGGTTCTTTCCTGGCAGCGCTGCGCGCGGCCAACTCGGCGCGGGGTTTTCTGCGACGCGTCCTGGCGGCGACTGGACGCACGGCAATGCTGGTTTCAAGGTGCAGCCGGTCCGCGTAACGCAACAACTTTTCTATGCTCACCTGCGAGATTCTTCCTTTTAAGAGGTTGCTCACGGACGGCTGATACTCGTCAAGAAGGTCAACCAGTTGCGCCTGCGTGTAACCTTCGGCCCGGACGTGCTCAAGGATGGCGGAGAGAATCTCCGCCTTCACCTTCAAGGCGCTTGTCTCCGAGGCGGAGAATCCCAGCGCATCGAAGACATTTCCTTTGACGATGTGAGTCGGCTTACTTTCGGTCACGCTTTTCATGTGCCTTTTGCTCCTGAATTCGCTGCTTCACCGTTTTGAAGCGCTGGCTCGCAATTTCAATGTCCCGCCTATCGGTCTTCCGGCTGTCTTTCTCAAAACAGTGCAAAACGTAGATGACGTTTCCAACCCTGGACAGGTAGATGGCTCGATACCACGTCCGTTCGTCGGACTCTTTCAGTTCATAGACGCCGGGGCCGATGGAGCGCATACTGCGCGTCTCGCAGGTTGGCTCTCTTCCAATCTGAAGCTGGCGGAGTGCAAACCCAAGGGTCTGCTTCACCGCTGGAGGAAAGGCGGACAATACCTCTAAAGAATCCCCTTCGAAATGAACCTCGGCAGATTCTGGGTTTCTGGACGCCATGGAGGCAATACTAGTCTGAAATCGGAATTCTATACAAGATTTATTATAAACAGGATTACGGAATCTCATTCCAGCCGAGTATGTGGAAACAGACTCCATGTCCTACTTGGGTAACCCAACTGCGTTCAGACGTTGACCAAGACGCCAATCGTTTGAGGTTCTCCTCAACCATTAGCGAGTTCGCTACCAACGCCTTCTCAACGATTACCCATCTTGCCAATTGTCGCGCGCGCTTCGCGGACCTCCTGATGCGGAAGTTTTTATGGCTCGTCGCGGTAGATGCTGATCTGGGCGGGGACTCCTTCTTTGAGTTTGGCGCGGAACATGCCGGGAGTGTTGAAGCTCCAGGCGAGCTGGCCGTCGGGGGTGAGGGCGATGATGCCTCCGTCGCCGTGGAGGGCGGTGAGCTGTTTCTGGATGACCTCGTCGGCGGCGGCCTGCAAGGTCATTCCTTTGTATTGCACGAGGGCGCAGATGGTGCGGGCGGCGGTGAGGCGGATGAAGAACTCGCCGGTTCCGGTGGCGGAGACGGCGCAGGAGTCGTTGGAGGCGTAGGTTCCGGCTCCGATGATGGGGGTGTCGCCGACACGGTTCCAGCGCTTGGCGGTGGTGCCTCCGGTGGAGGTTCCGGCGGCGATGTTGCCCTGGCGGTCGAGAGCGACGACGCCGACGGTGCCGAACTTGTGGGAGTCAGGAGTCTCGAAGAAGGCGATGGGCTTGGCGGGGGGCGCCGGGGCTCCGGCGGGACGGGCGGGGATGGGTTGGTGCTGCTGCTCAAGTTTGCGGACAAGCTGCTGCCAGCGGCGTTCGGTGAAGAAGAATGAGGGCGGAACCTGTTCGAGGTGGACGCTGGCGGCGAAGTCCTCGGCTCCGGCGCCGATGAGCATGACGTGGGGCGAGCTTTCCATGACGGCGCGGGCGAGCGAGATGGGATGGCGGGTGCGCTGCACGTCGGCAACGGCTCCGGCGCGGAGGGTGAGGCCGTCCATGATGGCGGCGTCGAGCTGGTTGGTGCCGTCGGCGGCAAAGACGGCGCCGCGTCCGGCGTTGAAGAGAGGATTGTCCTCGAGAAGCTGGATGGCGGCCTCAACGGCATCGAGCGAGGAGCCTCCCTTGTTGAGCACGGTGGCGGCGGCGGTGAGGGCTTCGCTGATTCCGGCGCGGTAGGCGGCCTCGGCTTCGGCGGTCATGCTGGAGCGCTCCATGACTCCTGCACCGCCGTGGAGGACGATGGCCCACTTGTGCGGCGCGGGCGTGGGCGCGGGACTGGACGCAAGAGTCTGAGCGAAGGCGGCGGCGGTGAGGGCGAAAGCGATGAGGACGCGGGGAAAGAAGTTCATGGGAGATAGTTATACAACGATGAGGCGGCGCGGACGCGATATTCGGCGGGCGGTGGCGTGAGAGAAGTGAGCGCAGGAAAAAGCCCGGAGGCGTTGGCCTCCGGGCGGTGATTAGAGCAGTGTTACTCAGGCAAGGAAGAACTCTTTGGTGATCTCGACATACTTGTCGGCGGGAATCTGCTTGGCGATGTCGGCGTGCGCTTTGCCGCCGTCCTGCGCCAGGGCCAGGTTGCCGTGGGTCTGGGGGAT
>Ga0181537_10000578_pt1 | contig 34565 bp, 37 predicted proteins | sample PEATcosm2014_Bin_39_FD_119765 | JGI IMG/M metagenome (GOLD analysis project Ga0181537, IMG submission 119765) | Peatland microbial communities from MTU Mesocosm Facility, Houghton, MI, USA - PEATcosm2014_Bin23_10_metaG | ecosystem: Environmental > Terrestrial > Soil > Wetlands > Peat | place... | reverse complement strand
CTTCGGTTTCAGCCGAAGCGGAACCATGTGCGTGTTCCCCAATTCCTGAAACGCCACGAAGGGAAGCACCTTCATTAAATCGTTCCAATTTCCTCTCATTTTATCTCCAGTTCACGGTAGGCCATAACATATTTCGGATCGGTTAGATTGTACGGTTGTCCTAATTTTTCGCATACATCACACATCACGTTATGCCGGGGATGATGCTGGTGAATCAGTTGATTTTCCATATCCGCCGCTTCTTTTTCGGTATCATAAAACGACACCACCACCTGATCAGCACGATCAAAAGCAAACGCCCGGTTTCGATGGTTATTCTGTGGGCGTGCGAAAATTCGGACGTACCCCTGCATCGTGAAGCCCACGTAAGTGCATTCCCCTTTTTCCCAAACCTCGTATACAGCGGGTTGCCGATAGGATTCGAACTCCGCTTTCGTAAAAACCACTTTTTGGGTTCTCATGCTGCCTCCAATCCATCTAGGGTAATATACCACGAAACAGGCCACGAGGGAATAATTATACGGTATATCCCGACATGAATTAGAAGACTGAAAACAAAGCGCTTAGGGAGAGTGTTATTTACTATCTCCTTTCTTTTCAGTCTTTCATCTAGGGTATAATCAATTCTACCCGACATGAATTGACCCCGACTTGCCATGTCGGCGTTAAGGGTAAAATTACCCCACGGGGGGGGTCACTTTCATTGGATGGGGTCACCATAATTGATGTGGCTGGTGCTTTCATCGTCTTCGGAGTCTTCCTCCGATTTAGCTTTCAAGGCAACCAACGTCTCGTTCATCGGATCGATTCTCCAAAACCAATCCTTGCCACTCTTAAATGCTTTGGTGCCACCAACAGCTTGATACGCCCGATCCAATGTATCCGGGGTAATCTGCGCCACAAGTTTCGCGTCGGCTTTCACGATCCTTACGGACTTTGCTTGTCCGTCCTGCATGTACTCGCTAAGCCACCTAATAGCCCGCTGGAGCGCGTCATTTGGCCGACCTACCTTCCGGGTCACCCCGGGCTCCGATTGTCGCCCACGCTGCCCCATGGCGTCGTCTGCCGACCCTTCTACGGTGTCGCCCCACTCCACAAACGGCATTAGAACCGGTCCATGGCCGGGAATATCGATTGGCGCGACCTTCACGGTATATGCCAGCCCAGAGTCGGTCGCGGACACGAGGTTATTCTTGATCCGGCGCATGGAAAACGAGTCCGGTTTCTTTTCCTTGGGGGTCTCTTCGCCCTCGACCGGCTCCGGCTTCGGGTCGCGGAGGAACAGCCACGAACAGCGCGCCACACCGATGAACGCCATTGCGCCGCCGACGCGGTTGATCGCGTCCAGATCGTTTTTCTTGTTCAAGTGCATGACGATCACCACGGCGATATTGTGTTTCTCCGCCATACGCTTCAGGGGCACCAGAATCGAGCGCACTTCCTGTTCCGCCATCATGTTCACGTCACCCAGATAGTTACTGATCGGGTCGATGATCACCAGCCGGATTTTTGGATTCGCCTCGATCTGGCGCTCAATAGCCGGGATATCCATGTCGAGCCGGACTTCGCGGTCGTCTTCTTTCACTGGCCGCGTCGCTTCAGGAAAATGAATCCGTTTCAAATCCGCGCCTGCCGCCATGAGACGCGGCACTGCGGTATCTTCGAGATCATCTTCGCCCAGCAACATCAGAACATCAGCAGGTTCCTGTGTCAAACCCGCCGCGCCGGGAACCCGCCCGCGACTGATGTCAGCCGCCACTTTCGTGCTTGCGAGAGATTTTCCGTTATCAGGATTTCCCGCGAACAACGTGATTTTGCCGAACGGGATTTTTCCGGGCCAAATCCAACTAATTAATTTTAGAGGGACAGACGAGGCGCTGCGCAAAATTAACTGTGATTCCGTCTGAATCGCGCGAGCGCGTAAGTCTTCGACAAGCGCCTTAAATTTTTCTGGATCGTTGGCGCACTCCAGCGTCAGAACATCGTTCGCATCTTTGCGATTGTTCGGCCATTTGATTGAGAACGTCGCGCCAGAGAGGCGCGTCTTCAGCTTCTCCATGGCCTTATTGCCAACGCCGTCGCTGTCTCCGGCAAGAAACCGGCGCGAGGCCGACGAAAGTAAATCGCACTCCTCTTCGGTCGGGTTATATCCAGCCATGGGATAGCCGACTGCCGTCAGCCCGGCCTGCGCCAACACCACGGTGTCGGGCTCGCCCTCGACGATCCAAACATCTTGCCCGGGACGGATCGCCCGGGAGTTGTAGAGCGTCGTCGATGTATTGGGGGCGCGAAGAATGCCGGACACTTCTTTTCCGGCAATCTTGGATCGCTTCCCCACAAGGCTGCGGTACTTCACGGAGGTGATGATGGTTTCTGGGCCGCCCGGGGCGATGGTGGGGAACAACACCCATCCTTTGTCGCGCCACGGATTGGTCCCAGCAATCTTCTCCGCGTTGGGAACGAAGCCCAACATGAAGCGCCGCGCCGTCTCCATGGAGATGCCGCGCTTCGCAAGCCACTTCTGGCCTTCAGCGGATTTTTCGAGGGCCTGAATGGACGGGTTGTATTGTTCGAGAGTGAATGTCGCGTGCTCTTTCGGAGCCTCTGTGGACCCGGCGGGCAAGGAAACTTCCTCGTCCTGCGCGGTGCCGTCTTGCCAGCCTTCGATTCCGGCCTCTTCCAGCACGCGCTCGACGGCTTTCGGGAAAGACACTTTATCGACGGCCTGCACGAATTGGAAAATGTTTCCGTTTTCGTGGCAGCTAAAGCATTTGAAACCCCACGTACCGTCCGCGAGTTTGTAGAACGACAATGAAGGGTTATGATCCGACTTGTCCAGATTCTTTTTGTGATACACGTCTGGACAGCAACACCACCAATCGCTGTTTATGCGCTGAATTTTAATGCGCTTCGCAACAATTGGTGCAGGGTTGATTTCTTTTTTCCAACGCGAAAGGTCTTCTGCCGCAAATGTCGATTTGCCCATAGCCTCGCCCGGGAGATCAGTAAAGCCTAGTCCGAATCTTGCCCAAAATCTAATTCGTCAAGTTGATTTCGGGTGACTAGGGAGTCACGCAATTCGGAGTTGCCGGAGCAAATCCCGCGCATTTCACAGTTGGGGCACTTCTCATGAGGGAATCGAACACCGGACTGCATGGGCCAGAATTCGGTCCGGTTGGCGGTTTCGATGTTGACCAAATCGCGTTTGATTGAGCGCCCGATATCGTTCGCGCTCTCATCCGTGATGTATTCTTCTCTGAACTGCACGCGCTGTTTTGTGAGCGCAGTTTCTTGTACATGCTTGCCGTTGGCTTCGATGTACGCGGCCTTCGCAGCTTCGACCGCTTTACTTTTGCCGACGAATAGCTTATTCATTTGCGCTTCGATCTCAGGATCGGTCGTCACCCACACGCCGAAATCATCGCTACCCAGCACCACGACCGCCGTCCCGGGCTGCAGCCCCGCATACGCCTCCAGCATCGTAGCTTTGTCGCCCTTCGAAATCTCGCGACCCATCTTGCGGAACCACAGAAACGCCACCCACGGACATTTCTTCGCCCACGCATAGCTGCGAAGTTGCGGGTCCATGACGGTCAATTCGGGGATATCCTTGCCCGATGTTTTCATATCGACGATGACCGGGCCATCAGCGGCCTTTCGAACGGCCATCAGATCAATGTAGCCCGTGAACTCAATTCCAGCCAAGTCGGTGCCCGGGAAAACTTCGAAACCCACCTGCACTTGAAAACTTTGCATGGGGTTTTGAACCACGTACGGCATCGTGGGGTATTTCACGGCATAGAGCCGCAGTAGCTCCTGCCCAGTCAGACGCAACCGTGCCCAATCCCCTTCCGTCTTCGAGTATATGTATTCTTTTTCCGCGTGGGCGTCCCAAAGCCGGTTGAACTCCCCCAGCGCCGTCGAAATATTCATATCGCGCTGATGCCAGAACGTGATGGCGTGTTCCAGCGCCGTTCCGAAATGACGCGCAGCACGATCATCGCGCGGAACCCATCCCTGTACGCGCTGGAGATAGTATTTGCGGGCACAATCATTGAATGATTCGGACCCGCTGTAGCTATGGCGGGTGACGAGATACCCCTTGCTGTTAATATACAGATGCGGTTTCATGATTATTTATCAACCCACTTTCGTAATTCGCGCTGCATCGCATCCATGCGCTCTAATTCAGCAGGTACTTCTTTTATTTCAGCGAGTGCGGATTCGATTTGTGAGATTGCGTTTGCAAACCGTACAGCAAAAGTCAGATTGCGAGATCGCCGCTTACTGCATTTCTTCGGAGCCCGCTTACTCCGTACTTCTGGTTCGGCCAGCGGCGTACCTAAAGTTTGATCCATTCTCTTCTCCTATTAGAATATTTTTACCCGTCGTCCTGCTAGAAAAAAGTTCATTCCGATATACGTTTTTCTTTTGGTAGCGAGGCGCTTAGCTTGGGCTTTTTCTTGTGGCGTGATAGACCTCCACGATGAGTGATAATCTACCTCAATTGGAAACTGAATAGCATCAACCCATCGGGTAAAAATGAGCTTCTTTGGGACTATGCGCCGCACATGAGGAGTTCCAATCAACCCTCCGGTTAATCCCTCCCGTCCGTGATGTTTCGTATTTCCTGAAGACACTCCTTGAAAAAACCAGTTGTCGGCTCGATATAGTGCGCCGTCTCGAACACCACCGCCTTCACGCACATCGTCGATAAAAGTCTCAAAGCCAAATACCCGAACGGAATAGAGATCGAGCCACAGCATTTCCACGGTTCGTCGCCAGAGTGCGAGGCATCGCGTCGCTAAGTTTGGTTCATGACGTTCTAGCCGAAATAGCAGATTATCCACAATCCCGGGTAGTAGTTGGTGCCGACGTTCTTTGGTAATTCCAAAAAAATCATCACGAGCCGCCGTCGTATAGACCGCCGATCCAGCAGCCATTATTCCCACGATCTTTTTGTTATACCATATCAAAAAATGGGCCTGCTGTCCCTGCGTCCCCCGATTTACAACATAGTGCCGTTTTCGTATAGACTGATAGCGAGGATCGGTGCGGGTACAAAACTCCAAATACAGATCGGGATATTGGAGCGAAGGGGCCGGGATCGAACCGCCGTCCGCGATTGGAATCGCGTGCTCTGCCATTGAACTACCTCCGCCCATCCAAAATACTCCGATATCTAAATGGAGTCAAGAAAAAAAAGTCAGCTATTTCGTATGAAAATTGGGGATGATCTGTTGTAGTTCTTTCTCAACCCGTTGTTTTGAATCTTTGTGCGCCTTGTTGATTTTGACGACCTGTTTTGATTCATGATCGAGAAGACGATTCACAGTTAACCCAGACGCCCGACCTTCTCGCAGCAACTTAATACGTTGATCCGCGTAGTTCTTTACGGCGGTGATGGCCCTCGTCAGAGCGGCCTGTTTGGATTTTAGTTCATTAAACGTCTTATCGCGAACCCCCTGCCCTTGAGTGGGCACGATCCCATCAACCGAGGACAATCCGACTTTTTTAGCCGCCTGCGCCGGACTCATGTCCCCATCGCTCGCTTTGATCAGTTGACGGGCTTGGGCGATTTTTTGCTGCATGACGGTGTTATTCGCGTTGTCGTAAATATGCTCAAACCGCGCAGATTCGAGGTACGAAAACAGTTTTTTTATTTCTGGTTTTTTCACCCCCAGCCGAATCACTTGACTCACTGCCACCACACAATCATCTTCTGTGGCAAAGCGACGATAAACCCCTTTCGGCGCGTAATTGCGGCGCAACGCCTCGGCCTGCACCACTGCCTTATCGGGCTCCGAAAGAGAGTCGTAATTAAAAGACAAGACATCGACTCTGATCAATTCCTTGCCTGATCCATAGTTCGCATCCGTCATTGCTTGCGCTTCAATAGATGTTCGTCCATCAACCACAACAAGGTCTTTGGTAACGACCGGGTTGGAGAATTTTCCCGATTTAATCAGTTCTTCCGCAGCCCGATGGTCCACGGCTCCATCTGCGCGAACATCGAATTCATGCCGCAGTAGGTCAAACTGAATTGCGATATTTTCTTTCTGAACCTCAAAATTTACGCTCATATTCTGCTCCTGAACAGTTAGATTTTACTTCCATTCTCGTAGTCAGCCTACCAACAATTGAGTTCACAGTCAATGGTACTTTCGTACTGGTACTAAGAAAAAAGTTTCGCCTGTGTCTGTAGCTTCTCAACTTCCGCCGCGTGATCGCGCAAGGTGTCCAGAATCTCATCTATGAGATACCGGCGCAAATATGGCGAGGGCGTTCCCGCGAACGAGATACGAAGAGAATTGATGGCCCGGCTGATCGCCACGAAATAGATTCGGCTTTCTTCCTTCGGGTCGCCTTTCGGGTGCGGGAAACTCTTCGCGTTCGCACCGATCAGATAGACGTTCTTCCACTCGCCGCCCTTGGATTGGTGGACCGTCGAGATCGTCACCCCATTTGGATCGTTGCGCCGATGGATCATTTTGTTGGCGTAGACTACGAAATCCCGGGACATCTTGAATCCCCGCGAGCGCGCAATGTTCTGCAGTGTCTTCAGGTTCTGCAGCGCGTCGTTGTCTCGTTCTGTCCGATTGTCGACGGCATATTTTTTCTCCAGCCCCGGGATCACCATGCTCATCGCCGCTTCTGTAGACAGCGTCGGAAAATTCTTCAACTCATCTACCGCTTTGCGAATTTCGGTTTGCTTCCAAAATCCTGTTTTCCCCAACAGGTGGTATCGAACCCGGTGATCTTGGCAAATACGCTCCAGCAGCCCCACCATGCTATTCGTGCGGGCAAGGATAATGCTATTGAGAGGGTCGCGCTGGGCCAGTGTCAGCGCCGATTCCGCTTGTTCGTCGTCGCTCCAATACATTTTCATGGCGATGCGTTCGCCGAACTCAGTTCGCGCAGGCTGCATCCGATCCAGCAGCTCTTTTGGCGTATCCGGCGGTGCGTTCTCGCGCACAAACCGAACGATGTGGCGCGCGCTGCGGTAATTCCGGCCCAGATAGAAATAGCGCCCGGCGGGAAACCACTTTTGGAAGTTCGTCAAGTTTTCCGGCTGTGCTCCCCGGAATCCGTAGATCGCCTGATTCGGATCGCCGACCACGGTGATGTTGCCATACTGTTCTGACATTAACTGCATCATGCGCCATTGGCAATCGTCGGTGTCCTGTGCCTCGTCGACGATCAGGTACCGATACTGCCAGCGTCGCCGGACATCTTTTTTCTCTAACATCACGACCGCGTCGGCCAGCATGGAGTCGAAGTCCATCCAGCCCTCGCGAGCGCGTGTGATCTCATACTCCGCGTATGCGCGTGTAGCGCCCCAATCAAAATCGTTGATGCCGTGCATGGCATCTTCCGGGGAGATATTCGAGCGGCGCATCTTCGCGATGAACCCGTCGAGAGCCTTGTACTCCAGATTGTAAGTTTTGCATAGCCGAAACATCAGACGCAACCGAAGTTCAGGCTCCACGGGCTTGCGCTCCACTTCGGATGAGATCAAATATCCAAGACTGTGAAAAGTGGACACGACCCCGGGAATGCGAATGCGTTTCTCCAGCGTGGTCGCCATCTCTTTCGAGAACGTCACCGCGCGAATCGTCGAAGCTGGTACGCCGCGCTCAATCAGTCGATTGACGAATCCAACCATGGTCGTAGTTTTACCCGACCCCGGTCCACTAAGCACGCTTCGCGCTCCACCCTCATCGTCGATAACCCTTTGTTGATCCTCATCAAAGATTGGCATGTGGACAGTATCCGTACGCACCTAGAGATTGATTACAGTTACAACACAGCACCCGAAAGCCATCTGGCCAGTTGTTTTTCTTAACCCAGATATAGATGTGAGCCCCAACACGTTTCCTCTGTTTCGTGCCTCCCCCATAGATGTGATCGAGAGATAAAAACTCCAAAAACTCAATACCGCAGCACTGGCATTTCGGTACCCCACCGCTATAGTGTGTGAGAACTTCGAGCCGAATGCAGGCGCGGTATTCCCGACTCCTTTTTCGTTTATTGGCTAAATATTTTACAGCTTTTTCCTGCATGCACTTTTTACACCAGCCAGACAACCCGTCGCTTCGCACCGATGCCCGACTAAACAATTTGACCGATTTTTCAGTGTCACATGCCGGACAGTATTTTTTGAGTCCCATAGATCATAATATACCGTTGTTTTCCCTCGCAGTCAAGTGGAAAAACACCTCAATTCGTGATATAGTCGTGGACTCTGTGTAACCAGTGCTCCGGGTCAAGTCTGTGCGCCACTCTCCCATGGAAAGTGTGCCAGACAACCCAGAGCACCAGAAACGACAATTCGATTCCGAAGCCTTGGCCCAGACCCATCCAGAAGCCTGTGGCAACAAGGTGCCAGAGATAACGAACCATTGCAACCCCTTTTAGAACGGAATGTCTTCGTCTTCAGGTTCCGCCTGTCTTTGCGACGTGCGGCCTGCCGGTTTGCTGTTGGACCTGTTTTTCGAGGATGACCGCGAATCCGATTCACCACCGCCCGTCACGAGTCCCTTGATGTCGGACACGTTAACTTCCGTGGTGTATCGCTTCACGCCGTCTTTTTCCCATTCGCGGGTTTGCAGGCGGCCTTCGATGTACACCATGTCGCCGACATGAATGTACTTTGCAACGAAGTTATCAACAGCCGCGCCCCACACGACGATGTTGTGCCACTCCGTCTTCTTGATTTTTTCGCCGTCTTTGTTTTTGTAGGATTCATCCGTGGCGATGCTGAAGTTGGCCACAGACTGCCCACCGTTCGTCTCTCGAATTTCTGGATCGCGGCCCAGTCGTCCGATGAGAATTACTTTATTCACTGATGATGCCATAAATCACCTCTCTGTTGGATTTGCCCTTGCGGGCCGTACAGTTTACCTCAAACCGGTCGTCAACAACTTGTCGCTGCCCTCCGCGCGTTCCAGAATGCGAACGGCGATAGCTGCAATCTTTGCCACGTACTGCAGAGCCGGGATATTTCCTTCTTGTTCTGCCCACGCGAATTCCGCCTTGCGGACATAAGCATCAAGCAGCAGGATGCCGCGTCCCGGGTCTTTGTCGAGATCGCCGACCGTGATGTTCAGCTTGTCGTCGACAAACTTGTTCGGATCATACGTTGTGTCCTGATAACGGCGCTCTCCGTCGATCAGGAAATAAACATGGCCTCTCTCCATCATTATAGTTCCCCTTTCAAGTATTTTATTGCATTCTCTAACACCGAAATTTGATCGTGCGCCATACCCAAAAGAGAGTTACAGTGAAGGCACAAAAGGCCCCGTACACGCCCTGTTTGATGATCGTGATCTACACACCACTCTCTATTCGCGTTCTGGGCGCTAGTCGCGCCGCAGATTTTACACCTGTTTTTCTGAACTTGCGCTCGTTCAGCAAAAGCTGCCGCCGTTAGCCCGTAGCGGCTCAGTCGATGTGCTTTTCTATGTGCCCCGGGATGACGCTCCCTATATTTCCTTGAAATCTTGCGGGCGTATGCCTTCTGTTCAGGGGTACGCACTATTTATCCTCAATCCCGTTCGCCTTATTAACAAGTTTCGCAAGACCGACATAGCCCGTCTCAAGGCCCACGGCCTTATCCACCCTGTTAAAAAAGTCGATCCACTGGCTATTCGTCATTTCCTTCGGCGAATTGGCTCCTGTGATCGAAAGCAGGAACACGCGCAATTTCACTGGCGCAGGGAGGTTCTTGCTCGCCTTGAGTTTTCCTTTGTCCGCCAGATCGTTGCCCAGTGCGTTGAACGCTTTGCGGTACGTGTCCAATTCCGCTTCCGTGGGCATGCGGTCTTCGTCCGGCCCTTCGAAAGCATCGCCCTTCTCAGGCTCCGCATCCAGTACATCCAAGGTCGTCGACGGGGCATCCGCAGGTTTCGCAGAAGGCGCGGAATCCTGCAATTTCGTAGAGCGCGCTTCTGTAGGCGGGGGCTCTGCGGGGGGATTGGATTTTGAGACATTCGCAGACTTGCCAGCCGCACTTGTTGCACCATCCTGTGACGGCGGGGTCTGCGTAGGGCGGGCGTCCTGCTTGGGCTGGCGAACTTGTTCTTGCCGGTCGCGCTGCCTCTTGGCATCTTGGAAGTCGGGCTCCTCGTCTCGATTCGAACGGCCCCCTTCGTCGATGTTCTCATCGGCTTCTGGGTCCGCTTCGTCCGGCACCATGCAGGAGTTTTTCAACGCATATTTGAACGCGCCAGTTTGCGCCTTGTACGCGGCTTTGTCGCCAGTATCAGCCCCGGTGCCCAAACCACTGCCGGTAAGGACGGCATCAGAATCCAGATCGTGGAAAACGACAGAGCACTTCACAAGCACAGCCGTAAAAGGCGCTGTCGGTTCCTTCGCACGGGCAATAGTAAACGGGCCGCCGACGAAATCGAAATTCACTTCTGCATAGATGCGCTGCTCGATGAGTTGCGAGCGAATGGCGCGCGTGACATCGGCTGCTTGAATGTAGTCGTAGTTCTGGGCTTTATTGTGCCCAGCTTTGTCGATGTGGTCCAGCATTTCGTAAATCGTGTGCAGTTTTTCTTTGAGACTCAACGTCGTCGCCATTTTGCGCTCCTGTCGAAAAAGATGTAATTTTGCAAGTGTTTCAGGCTCAAAATCCGCTGGGTCAAAAGGAATGCGTAATGCTCCGGCGTATTTTCTCTGAACTACAAGTTCCGGTAAAAGTGGAGGAATAGATTCCTGATACCCACACCACTCCCAGCCTGCTGCCATAGCCAGTTTCGCAAACTGCAGGACTTTGGATTGATCTACGACACTCATTTGCTCACTGTCAAGAGTACTTCCGTACTAGAACTTTGTCAAGCCCTTTTTTGGCGAATTGCCCACAAAAAGTTGCACCACGCCATGGCGATTCGGCCCCGCCAAGACCTCGCCCACTGCTCGAAACTTTCACATTCCTCATTTGTCCAATCCATGCCCGATCCCCTTATGAAGTTAGAATAACTGTGTCGCCCGGCTGAACCTGATACCAACAATTCCCGATTTGATGCTCCGTGGATATGAATTCGACCGTCAGCGCCGGAGTGACCACGATATCTCCATCATACCCCATGAACACGCGACTCTCGCCATTGATCTTCTGAAGTTCTGCAATCAGTTCTTTTACTTTCATGACATCACCCCTTCTTATAGACGTAGCTGGTGTATCCCTCTGCGCCCAAAATCAGGCCGGGAGCCCAGCTTGGTACTTGGATCATGCACCATACCAGATCGGACAACCCCGGTGCCCACGGATCGTCGTCGACTTCGACGGCAACTTCGTCGTGGAACAAGCCCCAGATATCGAAGCCCATCTCGTCGGCAAGGAACATCGAGTTCAACAAGTCGTCGCGCGAAATCGCTTGCACCGCGTTCTCGCAAATCTTCCCGCCATACGTCTTGACGCGGCCCCACTTATGATGTTTCTTCTGATTCTTGCCGTCTGCGCCCTGCGTCGCGCTGTGCTCGATCCCATCATAGTGCAGCACGTCGACCTTGTACGGATTCCCGTTCTTTTTACTTGTCCGCTCCTCTTGATCGATAGTCGCGTTCAAGTAGTGTAACGCGCGCCCAGAGGGTAGCTGCATGCGGACAGTGTAACCGCCGTCGCTCATTTTGATGCGGCTGAATGTCAGCACGCACTGCTTACCTTTAGTCGGGTGCTCGACCCACTCTTTGTCTTGCCGGTTCCAAGTAACTTCGCCGACCTTGATCACGCCGCCGCGCCGAAGCACCTGCTTAAATGCCTCTTCCAAATCAGTCCAGAGTACAGGCACTTCCGGCCATGCTTCGCGCAAAATGGCCACGGCTTTGTGAGCCAAATCTTTCGGCATGTCCACACCACAGACCGTTAGCGCGTATCCCCACAAGCCGCCGCGAACCTCGTCACCGTATTCATTGAAGAACATCTCGCCGCCGCCAAGGCCATATCCACCACCCAGCACAGCGGGCTTCGAGTTCTGCCGCTCATCTTCGTTTCCTGCGAGATATTCGGACCACATCTGTTCATACGGCTTGTTGTACAGCTTTGTGCCAAACGATATATAAGGGCATCGTGATTTTTTGCCGCCGCACTTTGGACAGGCGAATACGCCGTCCAAATCCTCCACGATAAAGCCGCAGTTCGTGCATGTGCGGAAGACATCGAGAATCGCCTTGCATCCCGCGACCCACCCCAGCACGCGATTTTCAATAGCGTTTTTGTCGGCCACATGAAACACTTTGCCGGGCTTCGCTTGGAACAGCGACCGCAACAGCGTGATGACGAACTCAACAACTGTGAGCGAATCTTTTTCATCCTTCGTTTCGGTGAATTCTTTTTTTATCCCGTCATAATCTTCTTTCATGAGAAGATCGAGCGCCAGCATCAATTTTTTCTTGACTGCTTTTTCCCCGCGCGGCAAGTTCTGCACCTGCATCGACGCCTCTTCGCCGCCGCCGCTGGCCCAGCGGCCTGTGCGGGGCGCGCCCATGAATCGAAACTGATAGCGAATCCGGTCATCGGTCGACAGGAGCAACAACAACTTTTCGATCTTGGTGTACGAAGATTTACGCGCCGACGACCGAATTTTCAGCGCCTCGCGGCACTCTGCGGTGATCGGTGAGTTGGGGTTTTTGATCTCCGCTTTCACCGTGGGGGCGCGCATCGAATTCCACGGATAACCGCGCTCAGTCACCCACTTTTTCATCTGCACATCGGAGTTGGGATTTTCCAACCCAGTGATTTTCTTCAATAGCGCGCGTTGTTCCTCAATGAAGCGATTAGCCAGCCGCCAGCCCTTTTCCGCCAAATCGCGGCGTGTGGGAATCCCAAACGTGTTGATCTTGTGATCCAGAAACCACCCGCGCCATTCGTGTTCGGGAAACGGGATTTTGGAGAGCCGGTTCCACAGATCGCGCGAGGCCCGCACGTCCTGTTTGCAATACTCGATATATTCGGCGAACTCTCGCGGGTGACTTTCCTGTGTCCGAAATAGCGGCTCTGTGATGCCGAACAACGTCATCTCGCCACCCTTGCTGACAGGCATGCAGAACATCTTTTTCAACTCATCCCCGCGCGGGTCTTTCTGGTTCGCCATCTTCAAAACTTCGGCAACAGTGTCCAGTTTCCCGGGAAGCGACAAGTTGTGCGCCAGCACGATGGGGTCGCGGAAGCGTTGAATCTCTATTGGGATTTTCAAGACGTAGTTGAAAATGGCGTGTTCGAACTGCGCGTTCCACGCAACAATGATGGTCTCCTGATCAAGAATTGCTTCCAGCAACCGCTTTGGTAACTGGCCAATTGCTGGGTAGTCGGGTCGAGGAAGCCAGACGTTAATTTCTTCCTCGTCATCAATTGACCAGCACAGCATACTCACACCCGTGGATGGGTGCTTGGCGTAGTTGTCAAGACCGACTTCCGTTAGATCAATGAGACTAAACGTCTCAAAGTCACCGTGGATGTATACAATTCGCAAGGATTATAGGCCAGCAGCCATGTCGTGATCGAATTTGATTGCGAATCGGCATACCGCATCGAGCGCCAAATCCCATTCTTGAAAATGGGAGACGTTCGGCATGTGATGAAAAATGTTTTCGAACTCCAAGCCCACCACAAAAATCGGAAGCGGGTCTTCGGTCAACATATGATTCAAGGCGAGAACCATCCCGAACTCGACGTGCCGACCGGCGCGCAGGATGGTTTTGGTGGGATCAGTGAAAAACACCATGGCATCAGAGTCCATGATGTCGTTTACGTCCTGCATCGCGTACTCTAGGTGCTGCTCATGCGTCAGATCAGGCATCTGGATGGATGACTTGTGGGGTTCGTTCAACCAGCGCGAAGTGACTTCGATACCCAGTTCGCGCAGCTTTGCGGCATACACGTTCATTTCTTCTTTTCTCGAATACGGTGCGGCGATGTAGACTTTCACGGGTGCTCCCTCCGTTAGAATCGTTTGCCATGCTCAGAAGCGCGGGCTTCTTTGCTATGGTCGTGCCGGGTCCGGTTGTACTCTTGCTTCGCAATCATGGCTTCCGCGAGGCGCAGATTGCGATCTGTGGCATAGTTCATCAAGCGAAGCATGGCATCGGCAATTTCAACCTCTTCAGCGGAAAATTGGGGACAGTGGTCATCCTTGTCGATGTTCTTGCGCACGGCTTCCAGAGTCTCACCCAGTTCACCAGTCGCCAGCATCAGCTTGAGGCCAATGCGAGCGTTGCGAAATGATTGGAACAACGGCCTGTATCTATGGAACGCCAGAGTCGAGCCAATACCGGCTGGGGTGTTGGACGAGTCGTCGTCAATAATCCGGTTCACAAACCACTGCTCGAATTCGTTGATCAGTTCATCATCGGCACTGAAACCCTTGTCACGATTGATGTCGGCGGCGTCCTTTTGAAACTCTTGGAATGCCGCAAGGAAAGACAGGTCCCGCAATTTCTGCTCAGTGAACATTACTTTTTGGGCTCCTCCGGTAGTTTTGCTCCACGCGCAAGCGGTGCGCCTGCCTCTTCGAGTTCGAGTTGCAATAGCGCCAGCGCCCGCCACGCAACCTTGGCGGAATGCCGCATGCCATCCGTATCGATCTTCCCGCGCTCCGCAAGATGGCGAAGAATCGTATCGGATTGATCCATTGACTTGCCGCGTGCCCAAAATAACGGCGAGTCCGGCCCGTTGTGCTGGATATTCCCCTGCAACGACACCTTGGCCACTTCAGCCAGCGCCGCCGGGAAATAGTCCAACAAACCGGTGCATAGGGGAATCAGTTTCCGCGCAGCGGCGTCAGTCGGCAACACTGCACGATCCTTCAGTTCTTGGATCGCTTCAGCAACTTTGATGGTGATCTTCTCAGGCATGTTTTTCTTCCTTTTTGAAGAGTTTACTCCGTAGTTCTGCATCAATTTTGTTGGCGATCTCCGGGTGCTCAACAAGAAACACGCGGGCCTTCTCTTCACTTTGCCCAATTTTTTCACCGCCGTAGGCGAACCACGATCCTGATTTTTCAAGCACGCCTTGTTCTTCGCCAATGCGGAGAAGATCAATCTCGCGTGAGATGCCATAACCGTACAACAGATCAACTTCCGCTTCGGTATACGGCGGTGCAACTTTGTTCTTGACCACTTTGATGCGAGTGGTCGTGCCAATTGTCACATCACCAACCTTAATGGGTTTTAGTTTGCGAATGTCGAGGCGGACAGAGGCGTAGAATTTGAGTGCCCGGCCCCCGGTCGTGGTTTCTGGATTGCCGAACATCACGCCAATTTTCTCGCGGATTTGGTTGATGAAAATAATCTGGGTGTTGGCCTGCTTGGTGATCGCGGTGAGTTTGCGCATCGCCTGCGACATCATGCGCGCCTGCAGACCCATCTGCGGATCACCCATGTCGCCTTCGAGTTCCGCCCGGGGAACCAGTGCCGCGACAGAGTCCACCACGATGATTCCGATCTTGTGGGAGTCGACGAGTTTTTTGACGATCTCCAGAGCCTGTTCCCCGTTATCGGGTTGCGCTACGAACAAATCGTCGATGTTGACGCCCAGCCGTGCGGCGTAGGCCGGATCGAGGGAGTGTTCTGCGTCAATGAATGCGGCGTTGGCTCCAAACTTCTGCGTCTGTGCGATCTGCTGAAGACACAACGTCGTCTTACCGCCGGACTCCGGCCCATAGATTTCGATGATCCGACCCTTGGGGAGCCCGCCAACACCCAACGCAATGTCAAGCGCGAGTGATACGGTGGGCACCACTTCGACTGGGGTAAATTTTTTGCTCCCCAGCCGCATAATGGCACCCGCGCCGTAGTCTTTCTCAATACCCTCTACCACTGTCTGCAAAGCAGCAGCGTCTTCCTTTTTCATTGGATGCTCCGAACGAAAATTAGTTAACGAAAATCGGTGCGACCATCGTTTTCTCGTTGTATTCTTTGTTGATCAAAAAGAATGTCTGGCTGGGCTTCTCGAACGACGCCTTGATGGATACCGCATACGCATTGTACCCGATTAAGCTGCCGTTGCAAATGAAGTTTCCGCCGTCAAATTTCATATGGAAGTGGCCGAACACATCGAGTTTCACCGGGTTCGCTTTGTTCCACTGCGCGATAGCTTTGTTGACCGGAATCGTGATCCCGCCGACACCACCCTGATAATTGATCTGGTGCCCGTGATGATATCGGACAGGAAATGTGCCGAAGTAGTTCACGTACGAATGGTAGCCGGTTGCGATCAGGAATTCGAATCGGGGATCGCCCTTGAAAAAGTCGCGGATCGTGTAGAACATGTACTGCTCCAGAGAGTTCCCGGTCTCTGTGGCAATGCGCTGATCCTTCGTCATGCGCCCGTGGTTTCCGCCGTGGCACACGATCAGCAGCTTGACATCATCCGGTGTGTTGTCGCGAATGTGTTCCAGTCCGCCAATGATTTGATTCTGCGCGCGATAGATCGCTTCGGTCGGCGGGAGTAGATTTCCTTCCGCGAGATCGGCGTGAATGCTGCCGGTGATGTGATCTCCCAGCAGAGCGATGGTGAGACTCTTGATCGTCGTCTTCGCACTCTCGATGTTGAACCACGCGAGCGTGCCATGCACCATTTGCTGAAAACGTCGGTCGTTCACTTCCAAGTTGTGCTCGTTGCGTCCGCCGACTTGGCCGGGGAGCACGAGTTCTTCGCTGTGGTGATCCGACCAGACAACCACGGCGGCAGATTCGCTCTGCCCGTTGCCTGTGCGCGGTAAAATGTCGATGGCCTGTGGCGTCTGGTCCTTCATGTACGTCACGAGATCGAGTTCGTTCTGCAAATTCAGCACGCGTTGCGTGAGTTCGCTGATCTGCCGATCCTTGCCGTCGCGCTTATCTTTCAAATTCTGCAGCGCGATATCAATTTTCGCTTTTTCAGAAAGGGGCTTATTTTTCTGCACCACGTCTTTAATTTTCGCCATCGGATTCCTCATTCTCCTGAAGTTGTTTGCGAAGGTTCGCAATGCTCTTACGACTGCCCCAAAACAGTTTCCCGTCAACTTTCTGGCGGTAGTCTATGACGGCAGGATGAGCCGTCCACGCGCCCCCAAAACTGAGGTTCACCCGCTGTCCCAACTCAGTCGATGTGAGTAATTCTCCGAACGGTAAAACATCCAACGAAGCCATGATTTTCTTAACGCGCGGGGGGACCAATTTCGACCCCTGCGCACCGGGTACACTTCCGTCTACTTTGAAGCCTTTCGGTAGCGGCATGTTCACTCCTAATGTCGATGAGATAGAATATACACAATAGCGTTTTGAAATATGGCTATATCTTCTTGCATCAACCCTATCGCATTATTACATGCACTGCAAAGCAACCCCCGCACACGTCCCGTCTCGTGATCGTGGTCTACCGCCAACGCTTGAGCGCGTCCGTTCTGTTGCCTGCTCTCTGGTCGCTCGCAAATTGCGCAAACCCCATTCTGCTTTCTCAAAAGGTCTTGAACCTGTTCGGGAGTGATTCCATATTTAGCTTTCCTTTTTCCCGCGCGAACTGCTGCTTGATATTCAGGGTCTTGCGCTGTTCTGGTTTTGATTCGATGTAGAATGGCAGTCCTATTTTTCGCATACCGCCGCTTTTCGGATGCTAGAATTTTACTTCGATGTCCCAAATAATATTGTCGCGTCATTCTAAATCATACTCCGCACCACTAAGCCGCCTACGAAACTTGCGAAGGATACCCACATCCCTCTTTTTCTATCTTTCTTAGCCTGCGCGTCCACCTGCACTTTGCAGGCCGCATTGTCGGCCTTGATCGTCGCGATCAATTCATCCTTGTCCGCTGCGATCACCTTGTTGTCGTCAGCCAATTCCGACTTGGCGTCAGTCGTCAACGTCTGCTGCGCTGTCAGTTGCGCCTGTAGATTGTTCACGTCGCTTTGCGCTTGCGGCAAGAGATCGAGATCGGCCACAACCGTGCGCGTAATGGGGAGCGGCATGATGATGTTGTTTCCAGAGACCGTAATGTCTCCCGGGTTTGCTTTCGTCTGCGTTGTAAGCCGGGCTGCAGCAGATTGTGCGTCAAGAGTGGAGTCCGTTGCCACTTGCTTCGCCGTCGCGGCGCGTTGCTGCGCCATCTGTGCGACCAACGTCTGAATCAAGGTCGTCTGGGCTGCGTCACGAGCCGCGTCCGCTGCGCGATCCTGTGTCAGTTGCGCCAGCAGAGCCTGTTGCGTTGCGGTGTCGACCCCTTCCTTCTGTTGCTGCGCAGCAGCGACTCGCGCGTCATGCCGTTCAATTAAATTCTCTGTCAGCGTGATTCCGCCCAAAGTGAGTCCACCGATCAACGCCACGGCGAAAAGGATCGCGAGCACATGCGTGCGAATCCACACCACATCGTTTTCAATGGCAACAAACGGCGAGACGACCGCTGGGGTAGCTGGTTTAGCAACGGCTGCCGGAACGGGAGTTGCAGGTACTGGTGCTGGGGTTGTGGCCATGGTGGGTCTCCTCAATCGAAAGTTATGGTACTAAAGTCCTACAGTTGTGTCAAGGGTTTTTCGAGACGTGCTTGAAAATAGTGGATCAGCATCATCAAATTATTCGGATGCCGCGCCACATCGAAAAATCTCTCGTTGATCCCTGCCCCGCGATTGCACTTCGCGCACAACAACGCCCGCACAGCCCATGGAAGCATAGCAGCTTTCACGGCCTGTTCTGCAGACTTCCTCGTGGGAGCCCGGCGGACACAAATAACCCGGTCCAGTTCATCGTAGCCTCTGGTTTCCCATTCGGTGAAAGTGTTGAGAACCGTGTCGTAGATGCGGTCGGTGCGCATGCGAAAATGAAAGTGGTCCACTTGCGCAGGCCCGTGCGCTTCGAGAGGCCCGCCACACATCGCGCAGAGATGCTTCTGTTCCTCTGCCCGCCTCACGCGGTCGGCGAGGGTAATACCGTATTTACGCTGGAGTCGGATGTCTTTTGCGCGGTCTTTTTGCGCGTCTGTTCTTGCTTTTCTTTCCGCCATTTTGCGCGCTCCTCGTACCGGTCTTTGTTCATGCGAAAAACTTCTCGTTCATAGAATCGAACGTACTCGCCTTGAATCACAATCCAAATCAAAAGTAGAATCTCCAATACCATCAGCAGACGGTCGAACATGGGACCACCTCGATGTTGCGAAATTAGACAGCGGCAATTAGATCGCGAGCCGTGGCGTTTTCAAAACGCGCGTGCAGGCCCATGCGCATCGCGCGTTGGTATATTTCGCGCGCGTCAACGCAACGATCCGCAACCGCTAAGAGAAATCCGCGTCCCCGGTGAGATATCGGAGCGACGTGACCGGACGCAGTAAACTCCAAATCGAAAATAATTTCTTTTGTCATGGTGGGTCTCCGATTGCCGACTCTACACCCGATTCCCGGGGATGTCCAGCAATTTTTATGCCGCAGTTGGCGCAGCGGCGTCGGGTGTATTGGGAGTCACTTGGGGAGCCACGACAACGACATGAGGGGCCGGAGCCGCCTCTGGCGAGGCACTGGACGACGATCCGGCAGCAGATGGTGTTTTACCCTTATCCCCGCCTTTTGATGCGCCAGAAGCCTTCCCAGCCGCTTTGTGCCCGGCGGCAACGGTGCCCACGATGGCCTTTAAGATGTTTGGATGAGATTCGGCCAGTTCGACAATCTTGGGGTCCATATTGGAGAGCCGGGTAAGGGCGTCCACGATATGATCCGCCGGTGCGGGTTCCGGGGTAGATTTCTGCTTGGCTTCGTGCAACGCCTGTTTGGTTTCGTCGGACACCGACAGCGGCTGCAAATGATGGGCCAGTTCGTCGGACGATTTCGAATTATGAAAGATGTCCCACAGGTCGGCCTTATGCTCGTCGGACAAGGCCGGGTCGCCGTCCAGAATCGGGCGGGCGTGATCGAGAAAAGGTTGCGGTGTTGTGCTCATTACGAAACTCCGATTTCTGTTTCTACTTTTCCAAGTAGAATCTCAAAGAAAATTTTCCCTTGTTCATCCATGAACATGCCGACGATCCCACCCGGCGAACAAGCATCCTTGATATCATCGATCCCCATCAAGGCCTTGATAACGGAATTGTGAATGAAAAAAGCGGTCGGGCACCCCTTATAAGGCACCGTGGCGTACTGGTAGATGACCTGAACACGCTGATCCAACTGCTGGCGGCTCTCGCCATCGGGAATTACGAGCGTCGGGTCGACCATGTATTTCGCGAACTCCGCGATGCGCTCCGGCGTCTTTTGCTTGCCTGTGAAACCTGCGACGTTCCATGGGCGCAAATTCGGATCAGTACTGAGGAACGGGCAAAGAACACAACCCGTGTTCATGAGGTATTGCGCTGTCTGCATGGTGCGCGGTACGTCGGAGGAGATGACCCGGCCTATGCGCTCGAAAGAGAGCCATTGCGCGGCGCGTTCGGCCTGCTGGTGACCTTCGTCCGATAATTCGTAGTTACCCCACCCATCCCAGCAACGCATATTGACTAACTCGCCATGTCTTACAAGGTAGGCAATTAGCTGTTTCTTTGGATCAAAGTCATACATTATCGTGCCTCTTCAAATACGTTAAAACAGGCGTCAACAACTCACTTTCAATGAACCCTATAGCGATGTTGCATCGAGGATGCACCACGTCGCGTAGCTCCCCTGTTTTATGGTTGTGGTCCCAGTGGCATTCATCCAAATTCACAGAAAGCGGCTTGCCACAAACGCCACACAAACCCTGTTGTTTTTCATGCTGCTCCGCTTTATCTGCCAATCCTTTACCATACTTCCATTGCAGATATTGATTCTGAGCCGCGCGCTGGCCTTTCTCTGAATCGTTATATTTTTGATGGCTGGCTTCCCCAGCTTCCGATTGCCGATAGGTTGTATCCCATCTTTTTCGCTGCCCGGGGTGCGCGAGGCGGTGTCTGCGCGTTTCCGCCGCGCGGGAGACGACATTCCCTACCGCGTCTCGTTTATGGTGTCCGCGATATTTGATCGCTTTCACTCGCCGCAACAGATTCACTCGAATCATGCTCCCTCGATCTGGGGCAGGGCCGCGGACTTGAACCGCGAAATGGGAGTTTACAAAACTCCTGCTGTGCCATTGAGCCAGCCCTGCGAATCATAGCACGCTCATGGCATGCCGTCAAGCAAAAAATGGGGGAATTATATAGATGAATCCCTCGATTTGCCGTGAAACTCCAACGCCTGTTGATAGGATTCAGTGGTTTCTCCCGCCGTACTCACCGAACTTACTATAGACGCCCATTCGGAACTGGGGATTGTCCACACCTTTTCTTGCGGGCAGTTGTTATACTGCCAAAAGGATGTAACGCGAACACTGCCGTCATCCATCCTTTGAAAATAAATATCGTCTCGCCGATGAAATCCGGGCCTACTCTGCTCTCTGAACTGCACCATCCAAGCAACATTTGAAATATCAACAGAGTAGGGCTCTCCTCCAATGTAAAGACAACCGAAGGGTGCTCCGTTGCAAAGCAGAACATCGCTGTGCGGAAACCCACAGCGGCGACAATCGGGATACTTAGTATGCCAAGGATCTTTCTGGAATTCAGCTATCCATGCCAGCACAAAGGGATGTTGTCGTAATGATTTCGTTTCGTTCATAAATCTCCTGTTTTCATGAGGGAGTCAACTATATAATTCCCAAAAATGGAGCGGGCTTCTCGCGGATTCGAACCGCCATCCGGGTGGCCGCCCGAACTACACCCAAGTGCGTGCCCGCTCTGCGCCGTAAACTCCTGCATTCACGCGACGGCGATGCGTTTGCAAAATTGGTGGCGGGGTCGGTCTAGCCGACGCCGGGTTTCAAAGCCCGACTGATGTCCCGCCGTTGGCAGATCAGGGAGGAATCGAACCTCCGCTCGCCGATTTGGAGGCGGCTAGACTTCCACTATCTTACCGATCTAAATTTGACGGTCTGCGCGACGGCCCGGTTACCGAAGCCTGTTCATGCCGCCGCGCGCCGCCCGTGGGTGTAATACCCAAGAAAAAGAAAACCCCTTGAGCCTTCCAGCCCAAGGGGTGATTTGGGCTTTCGCCCGAAAATGTTGTTCGCGGACGATTACACGTAGTTCAGCGAGAATTCATCGAGCGTCAGCACGACGCCGGTTTCCGTTCCCCCAAGAACAGCCACGATCACGAAGTTCAGATCGGCTTCGCCGACCAAACCTGTGGCCAATGTCGTCTTGGTAGGCACCGCGCCTGCCGAAGTCCCGAAATTGTTCAAACTCAGGGCCTGGAAGTTGCCGTCCAAATTTCCTTGGCCATCCAACTGAAGATATGCGTCAAGAGTGAACGACCCTTGTGTTTCAGTGGAGCCCAGCGTACCCGTTGGTCCCGTGGCAAGCAGGTTCCAGTTCGTGAACGTCTGTGCGCCAGAGAGTGTATTGGCAATCGGGAGCAAAGACGCAGGAACTTGATACAGCTTGATGATCAGAGTGGTGGAGCTAACCGTCCCGCCAGTTAACTGGCCAGCGGCATGGACCCAAAGAACCTGTCCAGTACCCGCATACAGCCCAGTCACACCGGCGGACAGAGGAATAACGCCCCCGCCAGTCAGCGTCAGCCCGTTGTTGTTAAGTTGGAACGCGGTCGGAGTTGTCGTGATCGTCGTTCCAGAAAGAGGAGCCAGCGTCAGTTGCTGAGTTCCCGCGATCTGCCGTCGAATTGTTGAAGCGTTGGACATTGTCGTTTTCCTTTTTAAACAAATTCAAGTACGAAATTGCTGATTCTAAATCATCAACCGAGTCGTTAGCCAAACCGAGCATCGAGTTGTGATTCTTGCACAAGATGGCTCGATTCTCGCCGGTCCTGTGGTCGTGGTCTTGACAGGGTGAATCTGCCTGTCTGCCACGAGGCCCAAAGGGATGGTTTCCTATGGGGCACAGATTGTTTTGCTTCGCAACCTGTGCTTCAAACTCTTCTGGCGTAACGCCGTACTGGCCTTTATACCAGTTCTCGCGTCCTAAGCCGGGGTGCCGTTCCCGATACCGCTTGAACCGTTCTTTTGACTTTTCGGTCCCGCGATACTTTTCTTGCCTGCGTTTTGAACTTTCTTTTCCCGCTTCGCTTTGCTGGTATCGTTTTCGGGTTTCCTTAATGGACTCCCTTTTTTCCGATTCTTGTCCATACTCCCGAACTTTATCCGGGTGTGCGGCCTTCCAGCGCTCTTGGTATTCTTTTTGTTTCTGTGGGTCCTTGTATGGCATGATTGCCTCCAAGACCCATTCTAAACAACACCAAGAAACTTGTCAAGCGAAAAGTTCAAAGTTCGTTAAACCGCTGAAACTTCACCTCTTACGCGCCTAAAGCCTGCGGTATTATTGGTGTTGGGGCGCGCCACAACTCCCAAGAACCAGTCATAACTCACGATGGCGCGAGTCTGGAGCATTGGGTTCGAGAGATCAATGTCGTTATCGCCGAAGGTCTTGACGTTCACCTTGAAACTGGGGTTGCGCGGAACGCGGTTGCCCAGCAATTCAGAGGCCATCATTGCCTCGCGACCAACGATATAGGTCGCGTATCCCGTCTTACCGACGGAAGGATAGTTGGAGTACGTCGGCACGGTCTGGGTGCGGATAATGCGAACACCGGCCCATTCCAGAACGGTGTAGCCGCGAGTCATGTCGGACTTGAGAACCGACGCGCCTTCGGTGGACCGCTTGAGTGTGTCGACAGCCGACCCTGCGCTGTTGTCCGACATGAAGTCGTACACAACGTACGGGTGCATGGCCGACGTGTAGAGCCCGCCGTCGCGGCCCGGAACAGCGTTGCCCATCAACTGGGACTCGCTCTTGCGGATCGTGTTGGACAGCATGAACTCGTTGTCGAGCAAATCGATGCGGGCCGAAGCCTGCGCGGTAGCAGCGGCTTCAAAGCCGTTGATCGCGATCAGGTTGCTGGTCAGCGCGCCGCGATAAGACAAGTTGCGGCTGGCATCCAGCGTAATGTCCGCGAGGAACATTTGCTGAGCCACATTCGAAATGCCGATCCAGTCGCCGTATTCGTCGGCGAAAGCGTCGCTGAAAACTTGGGTCAACTGGAGCGACGGACCCGGAATTCCTTCTGACAGGTCATAGGTCGCGGCAGCGTACGGAGTTTGTCCGTAGAACTGAAGTGTCCGGCCAGACCGACGCGGCAGAGGACGAAAATCGCACAGTTCCTCAAGGAACGGTGTGTTGAATTGCCATTCCATGATGGCTTGACGATCATAGGCAATCTGCGGAAACGCAGCAAGTGTGGTACTCTGAACTCCGGGGGGTAGAATAATGGTCGTTCTCCTCTTGAACCGTAATCGGTTCTATGAAACTCGTTGGGTTCTTTGCCGAACCATTTCTTTTTTATGATTATGATTGCAACAGAGGGTTTGATATCCAACTGGAAATTTGTGGCTTTTGAGCCACCGATAAAAATTCCAGCCCCGCAAACTCAACATCCGTCTTTGTTGAGCCCCGTCATCAGCCACATGGTCAAGAACCAACATGTCTGAGTCTGTTACAAAACAATCTGCCCAAGAACACCCTAAAATCTGTTGCGGGCTGTACTGAGTCAATACTTCAACTCGAAGGGCTTCCCGATGCCGCCAACCATACTCCCTAGAATATCGCTTCCATCGTTCAGGGTCTTGCGCCTTATATCGTTGTCGAGTCTCTCGATATCGGCTAATCGGTTTTGGCATCAGACCCCCTATCAGAGTTGGTTTTGGAAGGTGTGATAGGCACCTTCCGCACCGTGCAAAGCATTCGTCAATGCCCTACACTTATGGATTCGTTAGTCAAAAACTTTTTTTGGGAGGGGCTGCGCGGGGGTCGCTATTTCACGACCCCTTCACGCGCCTAACGGAGAGAAATACCAAGGGGTGGCTTACTTGCCGCGATATTGCTGCATGAACGCAGAGTTTGGATCGAGGCCGTTTGCAACTTGAAACTTTTTGTACGCATCCATGATTTGCTGGGGCGTGGCGCTATCGGGCACGACAAACTCTGCCGGTTTGGCTTTGTCTGGTTGCGCGACGAAATCAGCGACGCCGGTGCTTCGATCAAAGAGCGAAGACGACGATGCGGCGGCGCGAGCGGGCGGTGCCGGGGGCGCTGGCGGAGCCGTCGGAACAACCGGGGCCGGAACCGCAGCAGGCGGAACAACAGGAGCAGCGGCAGAATCAGTCACGACTTCAGGAGCCGCTGCAGCAGCCAGCGGGTGTCCTGCCGGGAAATACATCTTGTCACGCTTCATGTCATTCCACGCTTGCGACATGGCAGCAACTTTGTCTTCGGCGTCGACAAGCCCCAGTGCCTGAATGCGCAGGCCCAAGATTTCGCGATTCTTGTCACCGCCCGGCCAGTCCGCACCAGCGCCTTGCAGGAACTGATCGGTGGCGTGAACCCATGGGTCCAGTTGCGAATGCTCGACAGTGGCTTTGAGGGTTTCGACGGAAAGCCCCTGTCTTTCGAGATAGTTGTTGATCGCGCCTGATTTTTCAAGGTACTCTTCGGCGGAGATGGTACCGTTCCTGAACTGTTCCTGCAGCGCAATCTTTGCGGCAGCTTCAGCTTCCGCAGCAGCAGCCGCGACCGCAGGGTCAACGGTTGGTTCAGCCTGCTCTGTGGGTTGCTGAATCGCAAAAGCCACGCGATAGGCCGCAGCGACTTGCGAGTCGATCTCAGCCTGCGATGCACCGGTAAAGATAAAATCCTTGCCCGCGATATTCTCTGTGTGGCTGAACTGCGTGGGTTCTGCAGCCGCCGCGCGCTGGGCTTCAGCCAATCGGGCGGCAGCAGCTTCCTGCTCCGCTTTGTGGGTTGCGTTGGCGGCTTCATTGGCGGCAAGCTGTTTCTGGGCTTCAGCCAAAATAGAAGACTTCAACTGCTCTGGGTCCAGCGACGCATTGATCGCTTTCAGCAGTTCTTCGTTCATCTCAACGTTGAGTGGTGCCGGAGTTGTGCTCATCGAATGCTCCTCAATTCAAAATCAACATACACTTATGAAACAGGAAGTCAAAAACATGTAATAAGATGTCAGCAGCTACTGTTCGAAGCTGTATGGATTGGGATCGTCCGGCTTCGCCTCATAAGACCCGGCGATCCGCGACTCCATTTCTTCGAAATTCTGAAGCACGCGCTGGCGCACGAAGTCACCTTGATCAACCGCGTCTTCGGCAGACTTGGGTGGATTAATCTGGGCTTCGGCCTGCGTACGCGCGTCGCTAATTCCTTCCTCAATCGCTTGGTTGATTCGCTTCGCCAAAGCTATTGGGAATTCCTTAGCCGCCTGTTGTTTTACTTTCAAAATGACAATGATCTGGGAATCCCAGCCGGGATAGTCCGACGTGGCATCAACGGAGTCTTGCACAATCTCATTGATGATGCGGACAAGGTCCATGTACCCCGGGTGAGACCGAAGGCCCATCAAACGATTTGCACGATCAATCGCGGGGGTAGTCGTAGGAACAAATGGTGCGCGTTCCGGCTCGACCGGAATTGGATTGCTGGACATACTTATTCTCCTCTACGCCGCATCAATTCTTTCTTCCATTGATGATTATGACACAACGTCTGAAATCCGTCAGGGAAACCTGCACGAAGCAGTCGTTGATAAAGCACAACTCCTCCGGCTCCGCGATGCGTGTTTCTGTCTTTCGCGCCATCGTTGCGGACATGATCGAGAGATAGCATGTCGATGTCGGCGACTTCGCAGCCCGGCCAACAGCACTGCAGTTTCCCGTCTGGGCCGTAGTGCGAGAGAACTTCGATTTTTATTTGGGCTCGACCACCTTTTGCGGCCCAACGCGCAAACGCAGCCGCGCGCTGTTCCTTATATCCGGGCATGGCTTTTCTGAGAATATATTTGGCATGGTCATACGCCGCTCGACTGCTCATTGCTCCCTCCACTAAGAAAAATTACCCTACTTTTTCTTATTGTCCGAACGCCGTCTTGTCAAGGGAGGCAAACTCACCTTTGGTCGCGCGGTCCAATCCCTGCGCCACCGGCGTTTGGGCTGCGGCCTTCTCGCGCTGCAGTTCCAAATCGTTTTGCTGGTCCGATCCCTTGCCCTGCTCTTTCAACGTATGTTTGCCAGTCTCCAATAGCATACGATTTTCAGACTGGTTGTTGTCGATATCCTTTTTCACTTGACCCTGCAATTGCACGATCCCGGCCTTGCCCTGCATTGCGGCCTGTTGTGTCTCCGCCGCTGCGCGAGCCTTATCTTCGTCGTTCTGTGCCACGAAAATTTGTTCGCGGTACGGAATGTTGAACGAATCGCACATCGCGGAGTACATCGCGTTGAAATCAATCTTCATGGCCTGCACCGCGAGGGCTTCCACGGTATTGGGTGACTGCAAAATAGACGACAGCAGCATCAGCAACTTGTTGATGTTTTCGCGCGCCGCGAGTTTCGCTCCGGCGGAAATATCCACCTTGTATTGGCCGTTGATGATGTCCAGCGGCGTCGCTTTGAACGCATCTCCCAACGCTTCGGAAAGCATCGAGCGAATTTGCGACGGCTTCAGCTTCTGATTCTCGTCGATGCAGAATTCGAGGAACGGAACGAACACTTGTTCCGAAATTACGTCGATCAAATCAGATAGCTTGGTGTTTTCGCCACCGGTAATCGCTTCGACGCCACCGGGAGTGCGCATATCCCCAGCCGCGCCGGGATTCGAGCCCAAAGTGCCCGGGCCTGCGCCACTGATCATGGAAGCCCATGCTTTTATCTGCCCGATGATCGTCAACGGCTCTTTCGCATCAATCGAATTGCGGGTAAGGGCTTCGACCTTGTTCGCGCCGTCGTTTTTGAAGACTTTTCCCGGGAAAATCCACTGCGCCTGCGCCGTGTTGTTTGTCCCAGCGGGTGATGTGTAAGTCCCCATCAAATTCAAGTTCAAATCGTCGAAATAAGCGTTGATGATGCCTTGGCACACGCGCTGGAAGTCTGTCAGCCAGTATGCGATGCCGTAACCATGCGCGGAGTCGGGCGCGCTGCGAAAAGCGAAGCCCAAAAACGGCGGACGCCCGAATTTGTGCGTCTCGTTCAGAATCGGGTATTCTTTATTGAGCACGATCACATGCCTGAAGCCGGTCCAGTAATCGAATAGTTCGAATTTGCGGCCCAGCGGATCGTGCTGTGTGCGTTCAGTGTAATTTTCAGGATACGCCTTCTGCGGCGTAGTAGTTTGCTGAAAAATTGGGTTGCCTGTGTTCGATCCCATCGTCTCCAGTGGGTTCGTCGCCGACTGTGACTGCATTTGCGGCGTGGTGATCTTCACCAAATCCTCGCGTGACGGAATTTTCCATCCAGCGGTGTTCCGCAACGCATCGAGATCGTATCCAGTGCAATAAATTATGCGTCCGAACCACTCCGCAACGCGCGGATCAGCCCGGCGAAGGTCCGGCGCGTAACGCGCGCGGCGAATCGGCACATGTTCGAGTTTCGGTTGATTGATTTCAACGATGTGGGGCACTTCCTCGATATCATCTTCGTCTTCAGCGACCGGAATCTGCACCAAATTTCCGTTAACAGAGATTGTCTGCATGTGCATCTTCTGCACGCGCTTAATCGTGGTCTTTTTGATCTTCGTCCAACCGTAATGGGCAACACCGAAGCCGTAAAAAAGTCCGTCGTATGTGATCTCGCGGAATTCCGTCTTCGCGGACACGCCTTTGTAACCGCACGTCTTCAACTGTGCGTTCAAAATCGCCTGTTGCGCTTCGGCACACTTTATATCGGTGCCAGAAGTCGGGTCGACCTGAAAAATTTTGTATCCCCCGAACAAAGTCTGGTTCACAACGCTGTGAATGCTGTAAAATTGCTCCGCGACGAGAGGAATTCCAAGATGAGATCGGAACTGCTCGCTACCCTTCCACTTAACCGGCTCCACCCATGCCCGCAACATCAATTCGGCAGTGTTCCAACGTCCGATCAACCCGCGAGTGGCGATGAAACTCTCTGATTCCTCGCGGTTCAGATTTGCCTCTTTCATAAGGCTTAAATCTGACCGGCTTTGATCCTCAAAAGCGACCTCTGTTTGTCCAATCGGAAGTGCAGTCTCTCCGTAAGGCACGGCTCCGGGGAGTTCTTGAATTGACATCTGTCCCATGTTTTCAAAATGGGTGGTTTTTTTGATATCGGAGTTGTTCCCGTCAGCCATATTATCCCCACGCAACCGTTTTCAGAAATTTCGTAAGCGATTCCTTCGCTCGTGATTCAGCGGATAAGGCAAAACCGCCTCTTGCGCGGCGTGTAGCCACTCTTTTTGCAATCGCGTCCGCCGACCATTTGCGCCCTTGATGCAGCGCGGAAAGATTTTGTTTAAACTCGTCGGATCGCACCGACCCGACGCCGCATGTATTGCCGATGCGGGACTGCGCCATGCGCATGCGCGCTTCTGGGCGATGCTTGTAACCGCTAATCCCCTCACCACCGTTCGTGACGTTGCGTAAACATCCGGCAGACCGATCTTTACGACCAAAAAAGCGAATCAGCGCGCGCTCTAATGCAAATGCGGCGGCCTCAGATACAGTCGGAAATATGAGAATACGGGAACGATCCTCCGGCGGGTACTGCCGGTGTCCAATTCCTTTGATAAACGCACGATTGCCGCATCCTTTGCCCGCATAGTAAGGCGTCCGATCTTCACGGAGCCATAGATATGCGTAAAAAGACGCCATCGTACACCTCTACTTATGATGAAAGAAGTCTTAAAGTTGAACTTAAAACTGGACTACCCGCAATTGATGCCCGTGCCGCAGCCAGAATCTCCGTAGGAGTCGTCAAGGGGCTGGACTTGGTGTAACCTATTGAGCCAATGCAGAGGATTTTCTATCTGCGGTGGGTTTTGTTGTTCGTATCCCGTTGGCGCGGCCACCACCATGCCCAGACAGTCCGCAAAATCATCGTGTCGCCCCAACTTTGGCCACTTAATAAGCTGGTTTGACAGGATTGAGTACCCCGGCATGAGGGCAAACAACCAAAGCCGCCGTTGCTGCAGCGGTCCCTTCGCGGCCCCAATCCGAATCAGCTTCGCGTTGTTCGCTTGCGAGCCTTTCAGCCACTCCAGCGGCACAGAATCAAGCCCTTTTTCCTTGCAGTAGGCCGTGATGACGTTGTTGTATGCCTCCCAACCATTGAATTTTTCGTAAAAAAGTTTCTCCGGGCGGTGTTTCATTAAAATTCGGAACGTATTTTCGGCGACCGCGTTCGAATCCCAGTTCCCGAAGAAACAATCGACCACAAAAATCTGCCCTTGGAACACGCGGACAATGAAAATGACGGAGTAGTCGCGCCCTTCCTGCCCCACGTACGCCAGATCACCGATGACGTAGGTTCGCGCCTGATGAAAAGTGGGCAACTGCTCATCATGGTGCAGCGTTTGTCTCCCCAGCAACGCCTCTGTGAACGTCTGGGTGCCTGTCGCGATTGGTTTGTTCTCATATTGGTTCGCGAAAAACTCCGCGCCCAACTGCAGTCGAGCATTCTCAAGGAATTCTACAGTGTGCCCGATCTCACGTCCATCATGCGTGCGGGTCATCGGGAACAGCACGCCCTTATCTCCACGCGCCTTAAACCCCGGGCACTTGCAATTCAGGTCAACGCAAGGTGGCTCCAGCACATTGATGCTGTAATCATGATACGCGTCGGTGTGAACGCAGTTCTGGCAACCCATGCTCCAGCAATCGCGAATAGAGAATTTCCAAATCGTGCGCCCGCGCTCTTTCTCTTCCTGCTTGGCCATCTCCTGCAACCGCTCGTACGTGTCGCCGAATGAATACCGCGTTCCGGTGATGATCATGAATCCGGCGGGCTCCAGCAACGGACATATGTCGAGATAGTCCTGATAGCACTTCTCCAGCAGTTTGACGCTGCGGTAGTTTTGATCGTTCACAAGGTCGTCAATGAAGATCATGTCAAAGTGCGATCCGGCCTTAACTGATTTCGCTGTGGAAATCGCGAACGTCGGCTCAGCAAAAGTGTCGTTTGTCCGCGCCGGAACAGTGAACTCGTGCGCCGTACCAAACTTCGGCGTCACATCATCGTACTCGATATCATCAACATCTTCGAGACCGTCTTCCGATTTTTTCTTTCCACGTTTTTTCAGCGGCCTGCTCACCAAACAGAACTCAGGGAACAATAGTTTGAATCGCTTAGTGGGGCGTTCGAACACGCGGCGCACGCGCGAGAGTTGACGCTTTGCTAAGTTGTCTCCGCCGGTCAAAAAGCAAATACGGATGTTCGGATAGTTGAGAATGTCTTGCACAATCTCGACGATGATCGACGATGTTTTGAACAGACCGCGAGGCCACAGAATCATGCGTTTCTTAGTGAGCGTATCGAGATCGGACAAGACAATGTTCTCGCCGGGTCGCTTCAGCAGATACTGGGCGAACAGACGCTCATGAGGATTTTTCTGGAAGTCCATGCCAAGGATCGGCACGTACGTCGGCGGAAGATCAGGAGCGCCGTCTTTTGTTTCTTCGGCGAACCCGGCCAAATAGAGATGGTACTTCAGACACTTGAATCGATCCGCATACCAACGGTCGCGGGTCTTCTGATCCCAGTTATCATTGAATACCTGTAGAAAGCATTTGGGGAAGTTCGTAAGGTCTACGGACTCGCGGTATTTTTTGATGAGCGGTATGTCTGAATCGAAATCGAATGTTGCTGGATTGTCCATGGGGCTGCTCCCCGATGTTGTTACCCTACAGCGTGAATGAACCTGTCGGCAATTGCGTCGCGGTCGCCGGTGGGTTCGGATTCGGGAGCCCATTCGCAACTGCGGCGTTCAGCATAGCCCGACCGACTAATGCCTCTACGTTTGCCACGCTAATGGCCCATGCTTGCGTAACTGCTGAATAATTTAGTACAACGGTGACAGCTATAGGCCCCGTTGACGGAATTGTATCGACCGTTCCTACAATAGTGCATACATCGCCAACATAACTGGCTGTTGTGACATCATACGTGTGTGTTGCAGCCATGACTATTCCTCAGTTCCCATTGCGATAACTCGGACATTTCCCGTAGCTAGGGCAGAGGATAAGTTAACATTTAAGGCATTATTAGCGGCTGCCGATAGAATTCCGAACTTACCCAAATCTAACTCTTGTTCAAGTCCATCTCCAATAACTGTAGTAACAGCAGTACTTGGAACAAAGACATCGAACGAAATGTTAATTGAGGTTGTAGCATCTTGGAAGTTGATCGTCAGAACTCCACCGGAAGCCAATGATGCGTTATCTGTGACTTCAACAAACAACTTTAGTAAACGAAACTTATTTCCTGTACCGGGAGTCCAGACAGCAGTGTTACCTGACGCAGTTGCTTGAACCGTTTTGAAGACTGTCGGAGTACGTTCTTTACTCCAACCTTGGAGCGCGGTGTTGGCCGTACCACTGAATGCACCGCCATAGACAGAATCAGCAACATATAGACCGAAAATTTGATTTGTAGAAGATTGAAAAATATCGACATTAGCTAGGTTATCAGCAATTGCAGTAGCAGATGTACCTGAACTAACTTTCGTGTTTACTAGAAGCGGTATTACCTGTACAATTGCACCATCTTGAGCAGCTGATGCCGTCATTCCGATATTAACTGTTCCTGTGCCTGAAATGACTGTAGATAATCGAACTCTTACAGCTGCCCAGGCTGCTGTAGGTATAGCAAAAGATACGTTACTAGAAGCTGTTAGTGTATATGTTAAAGTAGGCGTCGCAGAAGTTAATCCGAGTTGTATAGCAGTGACAGGATATGCGTTTGTAAATGCCGTAGTGTCTGATGCTTCAAATGTCACTACACCGCCCGTAAGTGTAGTTCCCTGACTCAAAGTCACAACGATTGTAGTATACCCTGCAGTATTTACTTGCAGCGCAGTGTTAACAGTCGTCGCACTCGTCCACGCTGCGGTGGATTCAGCTAATGTCCCCGCAGCATTAAAGAACGGATTGGTCGTCGTGTTCGCAGCCGTGGTCGGAGAGACTTCAAAAATCGCACCGGATGCCGGAGTGTTAGCGACAGGAATAGCAGTGCCTGAAGCGCTGCCCTGAACAGTTAGAACACCGCCGGATGCAGAGCCTGCGGTTCCAGCGCCCACAACAACTGCTTGACCGGATGTATTAGTTGCCAAAGTACGAGCGTCAGTTCCATCTGATCCAGCTACAAGAACCGGATTACCCGCAACAGCCGCACCATTCGCGGCATCACCAACTACAGTCACTGGATTTGTGATCGTGCTGATAGTTCCAGAGACTGGAACAGCGGTTCCGCCGGAAACACCTTGAACTGACAGCACACCACCTGTAGATGTACCAGCAGTTCCCAAACCCTGTGTATTTAAAGCTGTTCCACTCGTAACACCTTGAACAGTGATAACACCGCCACTGGGAGTTCCTGCGCTACCCGCACCTACCACAATGGGCGAACCATTACTGGTGGTCAACAGTGTACGAATATCTGTACCGTCTCCTCCGGCTATTAAAACCGGAGTAGCGAGAGAGACTTGAGTTCCAGCAGCATTGGCTCCAGTAATGGGAATAGCAGTGGCTCCAGTGATACCCTGCACTGTTAGCACATCTGCATTAGCAGAACCCGCCGTTCCAAGTATCGACGCACCTGCAGTGTCTACAAGAGAGACAGCTTCAGCATCAACAGCGTTTCCACCAATCGTATTTTCAAAAGTCTGCAGCTTCACTCCAGTACTGTTGGGAGGGACCTGCACATAATTATTCGACATGATTAAGTCTCCAATTTACGACTTCGTTCCATTATCCTGTCCCGTATCAATTTCCGCCGTCTGCGGAGACATAACCCGGGGCGTGAATCGATTCGTTCCATACTTCACCACAACCACTTTTCCCGAGGATGGCGGTGGTGGCGTTGGTGGATGAAAAATAAATTCAATTTCCGGTATCAGAGGCATCCGTCACCTTTAATAGATCACAGAAACCTGCGCCGTGTCCGACGTACTAGTGCTTGCGAGCATGATGCGATCTGCGCGCAAGTTGTCTGACGAAATCTCAATCGCAATCTGACCGGCCAAAGACAGCGCCGCGATATAGCGCGAAGAGGATACGTTCAGATCGCCGACGTAAATAAAGTCGGTGCCAATAGTCTGGCTGCACTCAATACGAATAGCACGGTACGACTGCTTGGGTGTCGGCGCAGTATTGCCGGTGTCCGCTGTGTTCGCGACATTCGCGTGATTGAAATAAAACCGAAATGATTTCGTTGCCGGGTTGCAATCAAGAACAATGATCGTGCATCCGTTAAAATATGTGGCTGTTGCAAAACCCCACAAACAAACTTGCTGGCCGCCCGCTGCATTACCGCCTTGATTGTTGCCTCCGGCGTTGTTGTGTCCGCTGACGCCACCATAAATATCAAACGCAGAGTGTGTGGTCGGATTCGAAGTGGGGTATCCATTCGGTCCGTTGTATCCATCAGTCGGCAGAGTGCTGCCCAAGAAAATCGTCGCAATTCCGTTCGTAATCGTAAACGAAGCTGCGGCAATAACTGTGCCTGTGTAACCCGATGCCGCCAACATCGCCGGGATCGGCGAGGAAGAGATCGTGACGGCTCCAAGAGT
>Ga0181537_10000577_pt1 | contig 34579 bp, 31 predicted proteins | sample PEATcosm2014_Bin_39_FD_119765 | JGI IMG/M metagenome (GOLD analysis project Ga0181537, IMG submission 119765) | Peatland microbial communities from MTU Mesocosm Facility, Houghton, MI, USA - PEATcosm2014_Bin23_10_metaG | ecosystem: Environmental > Terrestrial > Soil > Wetlands > Peat | place... | reverse complement strand
CGCACGCGTGGTATGGCTGGCGATCTGCGCGAGCCTGTGGGTCGCTGTGGGCGTAGCGCAAGACTCGGTCGAGCCGCGGGCCGGTGCGGCGCCGGCGGCTGCAGCAGCGCCTGAACCTGCGACTGTCAATGTGCTCCTCAAGACGCCGTTGGGCGACATTGTGCTCGCGCTGGAGACGGAGCGCGCGCCCATCACGGCTGCTAATTTCCTGCGCTACGTGGACCAGGAGCGCCTGGACGGAAGCGATTTCTACCGCGCGATGGCGGTCGGTGACGATGGCCAGTACGGCCTGATCCAGGGCGGACTGCGCGGCAACCCGAAGCGTGTGCTGAAGCCGATCGTCCACGAGTCGACCCTCAGCTCGGGCTTGAGCCACGTGAACGGCGCGATATCGATGGCACGCGCTGATCCGGGCACTGCGACGGCTGATTTCTTCATCGTGATTGGCGATCTGGTCACCCTGGACGCCCAGCCCAATGGCGGCGACCCGGGATATGCAGTCTTTGGCCACGTGGTCGATGGCATGGATGTCGTTCACGCTATCTTCAGCCAGCCGCGCTCCCCGACGGCCGGCGAGGGGGTCATGCGCGGCCAGATGCTCGCCACGCCGGTGAAGATCCTGTCGGCGCGCCGCGAAAAATAGATCGGCTGGCCGACAGCGGGCGACGGATTGCTGACGCCCAGTCTTCGAGGGCGGTCGCCTGGTCGTCAGTTAGCGCTAATTAACATGCGGCTGCCCGCTGGCAAATCGGTCTACTGGGCGGTCGCAAAGGGCTGCAGGAAGTCGCGCAGCTCGGCAATGGCGCCGCGAATGGTGTTGGCTTCCGCAGCGGGAGCCGGGGCCGTGACGCTGCGCAGGTTGTCATCGACCCGCGAAAGCTGCTCGCCGGCCGTGTCCACGAACAGCTGCACCACCAGGCGAAACTGCTGCTGACTGAAGCGGACATCAACCGGGCTTTTCATGCTCTTTAGAAAGAAGGCGACCGTGAATACCTTGACCGCGGCGCTGAAGACGATGGCGTCGGCATCAATGATTTCCCGCAAGGCGTCCGCTTCCTGGTCGTCGCGGTGGTATTGCAACTGCTGCAGGTTCTTGCGCGCCGCATTGAGCGCGCGCATGCGCAGGTCCATGGCGCGCATCGTATGATCGGCATCCGCGGCGCTCTGTGCGTGCGCGTGGGCGGCAGCGGCAATGCCCAGCCCCATGTACAGGAGCAGGCAGGCGAACCTACGACAGGACATGCCTCGGTATCCTTCTACGCAGCCGCCGATAGCATGCCGCGCGGCGCGCGAGCGCATACCCGCAGCCCTAGTTCCAGGTCGCCAGGGCAGTTGGCCGACGGCGAAAGGGCGCATGTGTGCGGTCGTCGGAGGCGCTGCGCGCCTCAGCCATCGGCGCGTGAATGAATGCAATGCTGAGCCATACGGCGACGCTGAAATACAACGACATCCAGACCACCTCGCTCTTCCAATCCGACCAGCGGTACGACACCACTCTGCGAATGGCGACATCGTGTACTCCTTGGGCAACGGTCAGGTAGTGCCGTCCGCTGATGCCGTCCGCCACCCAGCGCGACCAGTACATTGGGACATCGATCAGAAACATGAAGGCCACGTAGGCTGCGCCGATGACGCACCCGGCCAGCAGGACCGGTCGAAAGGCGGCGGTGCAGCGCGGTCGGATTACCAGCATGCTCGTTACCAGCAGCGCTGCCGACAGACCCCAGATCGTCTCTTCGGCAACGTGACCGACATTGGACGTGGTCAGTACCGAGTACCAGGAGCACAGCTCAGCCACCGCGATCAGCGGCACTAGCGCAAACGAGGTGAATTTGCCCATGGCACTATCGGTGGCCTGCGAAGCCGCGCGCAGCATCACGGCCCACTGGGCGACGAAGCACAACTCCGCACAGGTCGCCACGCTGCGGCCGACGGCGACACTGGAAATCCAGGAATCGAACAAGCAGATGCGCGGGCCGTCGAACACCGGCATCACGCACCGAAAGGCGCAACCGGCCACGTACACTGCAGACAAAACCAGCAGCATCCGCCGTACCGCGTAGGCGGCCGGGTCGAGGGCCTTGCGCCGCCGCAGGGCCAGGGCTGCGATAGACCAGCCCAGGACGTTGAGCGCGGCCACTGCGCACAGGACATGCCACCAGGATAGGACGGCTGACATCATTCTGTCATAGTGACATGGTAGCGGCGGCCGGCCAAATCAGCCGACCGCGGCTGCCATAACCCGGAACCGTCAGCCGGGGCTTGAGCCCATGGAGCGGCGTCAGTGAATCGATGAGGAGGAGCTGCCGCTCACGCCCGAATTGCCCCCGGAACTGCTGCTTGAACCCCAGCCGTGAATATTCGACGAGGAGCTGTTGCTCGTGCCCGAACTGCTGCCGGAACCGCTCGAACCCCAGCCGTGGATGTTCTGGCTGCCGGACGAGGCGCCTGACGACGAGGAAGTGGAACCGTAGCTGCCGGAAGAGGAGCCATAGCTTCCCGAAGATGACGCCCCCATCGTGCCGCCGGGCCGGTTTACGCCCGGCGCAGAGGGAGCGCCCGGTGCACCAGGCGCGGCCGGTGCTGATGCCCCGCCCGGAGTACCGCCTGTTGCACCACCGGCTGCGCCACCCGCCGCGCCTCCACCAGCCGTCTGCGCCAGTGCGCTGCCAATCGTTGCGCCCACAACGCCCGCGAGCACTGTGGCCACGGTCGCGGTCAGGACAGACTTCTTGAATTTCATGCCGAACTCCTGAACGTTATTTAGCAAAACCCTACCTTAGCGGCGGGCCGGCCGGCTGGCTGTCGGAGTGCGGGCCACTGCGTCGTCAGCGCTCATGCTCAGGAGCAGGCACGGAGGCGCTGACCCCTCCAATCCGCGCGCGGCAATTACAGAAAGTCCGACAGCGGCTTGCTCCAAATTCGGACCGGGCAACGGGCAGAAGACCGTTCGCGCCGACACAAGCTGCCCTCTAACGTTTAATCAGGCTCCCGTTATGCGCACTGGCGGCGGGCGACGGATTCGGCATCGAGAGTCAGGGCTGTGGCGATATTCAAGGCTGAGGCCGACAACGAGTCTTTGCATTACCGGCTCTGCGGTCGCGGGGAGGCGGTGCTGCTGATCCACGGACTTGGATCAAGCGGTGCCGATTGGGAATTGCAGGCGCGCGCATTGCAGCGGCATTTTCGCGTCATTATTCCGGACCTGCCGGGCAGCGGCTCCAGCAAGCCATCGCAGGGCGACTGGACCATCGAGCGCTTTGCGGCGACCCTGTGGTCACTGCTCGATCACCTGTGCGCCACCAGGGTCAACATTATCGGGTTTTCCCTTGGCGGTGCGGTCGCGCTGGAGATGGCACTGCAGCGGCCGGGCAGCGTGCCGCGGCTGGCGCTGATCAACAGTCTTGCCAGTTACCGCATCGACCACTGGCGCAAGTGGCTCGAAGCGCGCGTGCCTCCGATCCTGGTCGGCATGCTCGGTATGCGGCGAGTGGCGGGCCTGATAGCGCGCCGGCTGTTTCCGCGGCGTTGGCAGCTACCGCTGCGCCAACGAGCCACCGCGGTGCTCAGCACAGTACGCGCCGGATGCTATGCCGCAATGGCACTGGCGCTGGAGGCATGGAGCTCGATCGATCGACTCGATCGGCTCAAGAGCAGGACGCTGGTCATCTCCGCCGAGCACGACTACACGCCGCTTGCCGAAAAATATGCGCTGGCCGCCGCGCTGCGCGCAGACATCATCGTGGTGCGCGGCTCGCGCCACGGCACACCGTTTGACTCCACGCAAGCAACAAATGCAGCGCTGCTGGCACTGCTGATGGATCAGCCGTTGCCGCCGGCCGAGCAATGGGTGTGCGACAGTCCGCAGGTGCTGGAGAAGATCGCACTGTCGTGCGACCTGACCGGGCAACAGCAGCGCGCTGCGCCTGCGCGCATGGCCCGGGGCCGGCGCCGCCGATCGGTCGCCAGTGGGCACGTCGTCACCGCTGCCTGAAGATAGATTCGGATTATAATCGGGCGGCCAAACGGTCTGGCGATTCAGGCGAGACGCGGCCCGCGACCCGCTGGCGCGGCGGCTGCCGGGGCATTCATCCACACGATTAGTTCCAACACGCGCAGCGGGAGGAAACTGTGATGAGCGCTATCGTCCGTAAAAACCTGATCTATGCATGGCTGGCGATGGTCAGCCTGTTCCTCGGCATCCTTGCCTGCGGGCAGGCAGCGGCCGAGCGCAAGGTGACGGATTTCGTCGAGATCGACGTCCAGCGGATCAACGTACGCGAGCCCGACGGCACGCTGCGCATGACGATTTCCAGCGCGGCGACCGCGCCCGGCCTGATCTTCAAAGGCACAGAGCATCCGTATCCAAACCGTCAGGCAGCCGGAATCCTGTTCTTCAATGATGAAGGGACGGAGAACGGCGGCCTGCTGTTCGGCGGCTCGAAGAGAGGTCAAAACGTCAGCAGTGGAGGCCACCTGAGTTTCGACCAGTACGAGCAGGATCAGGTCATCTCCCTGGACCAGACCGAGGAGCACGGCCGCCGCCGTGCCGGACTGACCTTCTTTGATCGGCCGGCGAGCTCGTTGTCCATGGATCTGGTGGATAAACTGGACACGCCGGAAGGCAGCGCCGCGTTTGAAGCCCTGGCGGCGGCTGGCGGCTTCGGCTATCCGCGCGTATTCATCGGCAAGAACGAGGAGCGCGAGTCGACGGTTATACTGCGCGACGCGAAGGGTTTGGCGCGGCTGCGATTGTCGGTCACGCCGGCTGGTTCCGCATCGATCGAATTCATCGATGCCTCAGGCAAGGTTGTCAGGCGCATCACGGATAATTGACGGAGAACGGTGCATGAAGACACTTCCCAGACCCACGGCGACCCTGACGATTGCCGCGATGGGCCTGGTTTCGGCATGCGCAAGCGGCGTGCTCGTAGCGGCCGACAAGCCGCCGAATGCGATCAGTGCCGCGCCCGGGGCCGCCACCGGGCCAATGCCCGATATTGGCACCAGGATGCCGGACGGTACCGTGTATGCCGGCCTGTCAATGATTACCGGCAAACCCTCATTCATCGAAGCGGCCGGCGGCAGGATGCCGGACGGCACGATCTACGCGGGTATTTCACCCGATACCGGCAAGCCCCTGTATACGACCGCCGCCGATGCGCCCGAGGTCTACACCTGGGACGCCGCGATGCAGTACTGCAGGACACTGGCGGCCTCCGGGCATAGCGACTGGCGCGTGCCCAGCATGGGCGAGCTGGCCATGCAGTTCGGCAATCGCGCCGAGATCGGGGGCTTCAACGAAAGCGGCAGGATGGAGCATGCGACCGGCTATTACTGGTCGTCGCTGCCGGTCAGCGACCAGGAGGCGTGGGCGCAGCGCTTCAACGATGGCTTTCATGAACATCCCGGCAAGGACATTCCGTCGTCGGTGCGTTGCGTCCGCTGATAGGGTTACGGCAACAGGGCCTTCATAGGCGGTCAATGCGCCCTGAATAGCAGCCACGCTTTGCATTATGGGCGTGGATGTAGGCGACCGCACCGTTGCCGAAGAAACGGGCGATGATGGCCTCCACGCTGCCGCCGTCAATGACGTCGGCGTCCAGCATCATTCCACAGGCGTCGTAGGCACGCAGCGACAGCAGGCGCGTACGCATCACCTGCGGGACCTGGTCGATGCGATCGTAGGTTTGTTCGGCGCCTTCGCGGATGAAGATCGCATGGCTGGCGCGGTAGGGCGAATCGGCGGGCTGGCACACATGGTTGAGAAGCAGCAGCCGTTGCCCAATATCGGCATCGCGCATTTCGATGCGATCCGGGAAGCCTGGACGGCAGTCGGCTACGTAGCGCCGTACGCCTCTGCGCTGCAGCTCCTGGTCGCTGAGTCCGAACAGGGGACGGAACGGCTCGGCTGAGAGCCCGGAAATTCGGAAGTGCATCGCTGTGTCCGGCAACCAATTCAGCGACAATCATAGCCGCCAGGCGCTCGAGCCGCGCTCCGGTTGTTGCGCTCGAATTCGCGTGCTATCGCCGGGCGGCAAGTTGTGCGCGCAGCCACTGATGCAGGCGCCTAACATCGTATTCCTCGGGCATCAGCATGCCTTGTACGTGCGGCGACGAGCGCAAGCCGCGTTGATTGAGTTCGCACGCGGCCGCGTCCTCGGCCATGACCTGGGCGGAGAAGTCGCATACCTTGGCAATAGCGACATTCGGATCCGCCAGGGTTGCGGCCGGGAACAACCACTCAATTTCAAGTTCAGTCTCCTCCGGTCCGAGCGGCAGCAGCCGCGAGGAGCGCACGTGGTCCACATGCGCCACCAGGTAATGCGACGGCAGATTGGTCAGGTACTGGTGGCCTATGCGGCGTTCTTCGTCCGTCAACGCAGGAAACTCGTGCCCGAGCGAGCGCCCATCGACCGACCAGGTCGCCGCGCCGGCGCGCAGGCCGCCCCTGTAGGCGGGGTCGGCGTCGCCAGCGTGTGCGCGCCACTCCGGATCGTCGCGCTGCTCCATGATGCCGCGGCGGTAAATCGGTACCAGGCTGCTGAGCGCGGGATGCACGGTCGGGCAGTGCAGGCATTCGTTGTAGTTTTCCCAGAATACTTTCCAGTTGCAGTGCAGACGCAGCGTCAGTCGGTCGCCGACCGCCAGTTGTGCCAGCGGCCAGTGCGCCAACGCATCGGTATTCGCATTGAAGTTGTCGCCGAATCCTCGCCTCGCATCGCCGAGATTGACGTAGACGAAGCCCTGCCACTCGCGCAGCGCGATCGAATACAACGCCGTCTGCCCGATAGGTACGTGGTGAGGCCGTCCGGCGGAAGGAATGCGTGCCAGCTCGCCCGTCAGGCGGTAGCTCCAGGCATGATACGGGCAGGTGATTGCGTTGGCCGTCAACCGACCTGCGGGGGCGCTGCAAAGCAGTGAGCCGCGGTGGCGGCAGGTGTTGTAGAACGCGCGCAACGTGCCGGTCTCGTCGCGCAATAGCAGCACCGGCTGGGTGCCAAGCGTGAAGGTGCGATAGCAGCCGGGGTCCGCGATGCTGTCGCTCCGGCACAGGTAGACCCAGTTGCGATACCAGACGCGCTCGAGCTCGAGAGCATGCTGGGCGGGGTCGAAGTACCAGCTGCTCGGCAGCGACGGCTCGAGCTGCCTGAGGCCGGAGAACTCCTGCGCACCCGGGTCGGGATTCGGCTCAGACTTCATGCGTCGCATTGTAGCGCCCGCGTGCCGCAGCCGACATGGCGGCTTGCTGCAGGTGGTTCAATCTTTCAACAGCGGATGTCCGTCAGGTAATTGGCGTGCATACCAGGTTGCCAGCCGATGCCGGACCGTCTTCTCACCTACCTGGTCTTCGGGCATGGGGGCGATGATCTTGTCGTGCACCAGCAGGCGATACACGTACAGTGCCTTGTCGCTGGCCGAATCGGTGGGCTCGAATTCCACTGCCTTGCGCCCTTGCGCATACTGGATGCCGGCGAGCAACGCCGCCTTGAACAATTCTGCTTCGTGCCTGAGTTTCTTCATTCGCTAGTCTCCAGCCAGTGCAGCAACAATGCGAGCGCGCCACAGCAGCTCATGGCATAGGTGACCATCGTGGCCTCTGCGCAATCCCGGTTGACGCCGTCGGCGCGCATGCTATATCAAGGGAGGCGCTGGATTGAAGACCCGCTCGTTGTCCCAGTAGCCTCAAGGAACTTTCAATGGATCTCGATCTGCAAGGCAAGCTCGCCCTGGTCAGCGGCAGCACCGCCGGCATTGGACGTGCGATCGCCGCCAGTCTTGCGCGTGAAGGCGCCCGGGTCATCGTCAATGGGCGCTCGCAATCATCGGTGGATGAGGCGATGGCTGCACTAGGCTCGGCCGGTCATGGCGCGCAGATCTACGGGTTTGCCGGCGATCTCAGCAGCGCTCCCGTGGCGCAGAGTCTTGCACTGCGCCACCCGAACGTGGAGATCCTGATCAACAATCTGGGTATCTTCGAGCCCAAGCCGTTCGAGGAAATTACAGATTCGGATTGGCTGCGGTTCTTCGAGGTGAATGTGCTGAGCGGCGTGCGCCTGGCGCGGCTGTTTCTGCCGGCGATGAAACGCGCCAATTGGGGGCGCATCATCTTCATCTCCAGCGAGAGTGGCGTGCAGATCCCGGCCGAAATGATCCATTACGGGATGACCAAGACGGCGCAGCTGGCGGTTGCGCGCGGAATAGCCGAGTCGGTCGCAGGGACCGGAATCACCGTCAATAGTGTGCTGCCCGGCCCGACGAACTCGCGCGGCGTGGGCGAATTCGTTCAAGCCCTGGCGAAGGCCGAGAATAAGACATTCGAGCAGTTCGAGACCGAGTTCTTCCGTAACGTGCGCCCGACTTCGTTGATCAAGCGATTTGCGTCGCCTGAGGAAGTTGCGACACTTGTAACCTACGTCGCCAGTCCGCTGTCCTCAGCCACCACCGGCGCGGCACTGCGCGTTGACGGTGGAGTCATCAAAAGCGCCTTCTGAAGCAGGCAGCCTGGACGAAGGCAGGGCCGGGACGCAGAGGCGCTCGGGCGCACAATCATTATGACAGCGGCGTTTGCCAGCCACTCGCAGGCGCGGCCGTCAAGGGCGTCCGCCGTGATTTTGAAATATTCGGGCACCGTACTCCTGCTGGCCGGAATCGCTCGCGATTGAGACTGAAGATTCGGGTAATCTCAAGCAAGTTGAACGTCACAGCACACGATGTCATGGAGTAAGCAATGAAGGATTTTCGGGCGGTGTCGATCATCTGCCGCGCACCCAGCTGCGAGGCGGCACGTTCCCCCAAGGGCCAGCGCCGATTGTTGATGCAGGGTTGTAGTCTGCCGCTCGCCGATTGCACGATGCCTGAATTGTGCAAATGCCGCTATCAGAAGCACGCTGACCGCAGGATTGATGACAATCGCCGAATGCTCGGGTCAACCCAGCGCGGTGCCAATTTCGGCATTCGTGAGCGGCGCGATGGTCGCGGCGAAGGCCGGCGCCTGGCCGACAGTTAATGAGATGGGTAATAACGGGTAGTAAGTAGAGCCACGAGCGCCCGGGCCAGGACGCGTTCGGGCCACGATAAATCAGGCGGGCGGGGATGCGAGCCGCCCGGCGGCAGCGATAATATCGCCGCATGAGAATCGCAACGTTCAACGTCAATGGAATCTCCAGTCGGCTGCCGGCATTACTGCGCTGGCTCTCGCGCACCTCACCGGACGTGGTGTGCCTGCAGGAACTGAAAGCCGCCGACGGCGTCTTCCCGATCGGCGCGATCCGCGAAGCAGGATATGGCGCGGTCTGGCACGGACAAACCTCATGGAACGGCGTGGCCATCCTGGCCAAAGCAGCTGACCCGATCGAGCGCCGGCGAGGCCTGCCTGGTGATCCCGCCGATTTGCACAGCCGATATATCGAAGCACAGGTCGAGGACCTCGTGATCGGGTGTCTTTACCTGCCGAACGGCAATCCTCAGCCCGGCCCCAGGTTCGACTACAAGCTGGCCTGGTTCGAGCGCCTGATCCGATACGCGGCGAAGCTGGCCGATGCGCGGCAACCGGTGGTGCTTGCCGGCGACTACAACGTGGTGCCCACTGATTTTGATATCTACGATACCAAGTCCTGGAAGAAGGACGCGCTGCTGCAGCCCGAGAGTCGAGCGGCGTTCGAGCGCCTGATCGCACAGGGGTGGACCGATGCACTGCGTGCCTGCCACCCGCAGCAGCGTATCTATACTTTCTGGGATTACTTCCGCAACCACTGGCTGCGCAATGCGGGCTTGCGTATCGACCACCTGCTGCTCAACCGGCAGTTGAAGCCGCGACTGGTTGGCGCGGACGTTGATTGCGACGTGCGCGGCGAGCCGCACGCGAGTGATCACGCGCCGGTGTGGATCGAGCTGCAACCGATGCGGCGCGCCGCCAAATCGGTAGCGCGGCGACCGGCCGCAAAGAAGCGCACTGCCGGGACGAAGCGCGCTGCCGGGAAGAAGCGCGCTGCCGGGAAGAAGGGGGTTAGCCGGTAGCCTTCGCGTGGCCGTGTGCCCCGGGCAATGAGTCTGTCACCGTGCTCACACGTTTGTGACATACACTCGGGCGACAGGGCAGGGACTAGATGAGCAATGTGAACCACACTGGCGGGGCGGGGCTGCGGGGGCGCCAGGTCTTGACGGTCGGCCTGCTGTTCGGCGGCTACGCCGCCTGCTACTTCTGTCGCGCCGACCTGTCGGTCGCCGCACCGTTGCTGATCGACGAACTCGGCAGCCGTGGCGTCAGCCACGCCGATGCACTGGTGCACATCGGTCAGATCGCATCACTAGGCGTGTTCGCCTACGCCATGGGCAAGCTGTTGCTGACGGGTCTGGGGGACTTCTGGGGCGGGCGTCCTAATTTCCTGATCGGCCTTGGGGGAGCCACGTTATTTACCGTGATGTTCGCCCTCGGCGGGACGCTGCCGGTGTTTACCATGGCGTGGGTGGGCAATCGCCTGACACAGTCGATCGGCTGGGCGGGGCTGATCAAGGTATCCTCGAGATGGTTCGACTACACCTCGTACGGTACGATCGTTGGCGTGCTCAGTATCAGCTACCTGATCGGCGACGCAGTGGCTCGCCAGTGGATGGGGGCCCTGATACACCACGGCTATGGCTGGCGCTCGCTGTTCTATCTTGCCGCCGTGGTCGCTGGATTTTTTCTGATCGCCAATACACTACTGCTGGGTGAATCGCGCTCCAAGGCAGGCTACGCCGAGGCATTGCCGAATCCGCAGAACGTCTATGGAGATCGTGCCGACCGGCCGGCCAGCGTCGCAGGGTTGGTGCTGCCGCTATTGCGTAGCCGCGCCTTCCTGCTGGTGTGCCTGCTGTCGCTCGGCTGCACCATCGTGCGTGAGACATTCAATTACTGGACGCCGGTGTACCTGCGCGACTTCTTCGGTTACAGCATTGGGGGTGCGGCCAGTGCCAGTGCGGTATTTCCTGCCGTTGGCGCGGTGTCGGTGCTCGGCGTCGGCTGGCTGAGCGATCGCCTGGGCGCTAACAGCAGACCGGCAGTGATGGCGGTCGGCCTGCTCGCCACGGCGCTCGCGCTGCTGACGCTGGCTCTGCTTCCCTCGAGCAGCCTGGGTCCGACACTGCCGCTGGTCGCGATCGGCACCACTGCGCTGTGCCTGATTGGACCCTACTCCTACCTCGGCGGCGCCCTGGCGATCGACTTCGGCGGCAAGCAGGGTGCTGCATTGTCGTCCGGTATCATCGACGGCGTGGGCTATCTTGGCTCGGTGCTTGGTGGGGTCACTGTGGCTCGGGTGTCGATTGCCTTCGGCTGGCAGGGGGTTTTTCTGTCGCTCGCGGTGATCAGTCTGGGTGCCGCGATTGGTGCTGGCCTGCTGTTTCGCCTCGGCCGCCGGGCGCAGGCGCACGCGGCCGCCATGCCATGAGGCCGCCCATTGCCTGCACGCGCATCAGCGCCGATGACGCGACGCTGGCGATCGAGTGGAACGATGGCACCAGCGCCGAGTTCGCCGGCATCTGGTTGCGCGACAATCTGCCGGAGGACCGGGACGCTTACAGCGGCCAGCGCGTCATCGACGTGACCGACCTGCCGCTCGATCCGCGCATCCGCAGTGCCACGCTCGTCGACGTCGCCGTTCGCGTCGCCTGGCAGAATGAGGCGCGCATCTCGATGTTCGCGCTCGACTGGTTGTACCAGCAGGCGCTGGGCCGCGATCGGCCAGCGGCGCCCGAGCCGCAGCCCTGGCTGGAAGGCGCGCGGCTTGAACCACAACGTGACTTTGTCTGCCAGCCGCTGGCGGCACTGCAGGCTGCTGCACGCGTGCGACTCGACTGGCTGACCCGGTTGTTGCAGCAGGGCATAGCGTTCCTGCGCGACGTGCCGGCGAATGAGGCAGGGATCATGCACGCGATGACACTCGTCGGACGCATCGCTGACACCAACTACGGCCTGGTGTTCGACGTCCGCGCGGTACCGCAGCCCGAGAACCTCGCCTATTCCGACGTCGGCCTCGGCCTGCATACCGATAATCCGTACCGCGAGCCGGTGCCCGGATTTCAGGCGCTGCACACCCTGGTGGCCGCGCCGGACGGGGGTGAGAGCCTGTTCGCGGATGGTTTTGCAGTGGCGCAGCAGTTGCGCACCTGCTGCCCGGAGGCGTTCGCGCTGCTCACACGCACGGCGGTCCCGTTTCGCTATCGATCCGAGCAGGCTGACCTCTACGCCGAGCGGCCGCTGATCGAGCTGTCCTGCGCCGGCGCTGTCACCGCGGTGCACTACAACAGCCGATCGATTGCGCCGCTGCGGCTCGCGGCCGGGGACTGCCGGGCATACTATGCGGCGTACCGGCGCCTGGGCGAGATGTTGCGCGAGCCGCAATACCAATTGCGCACGCTGCTGGGCAGCGGCGACCTGGTGGTGTTCGACAACCAGCGGATCCTGCATGGACGCACCGGCTTCGCGTCGGCACAGCACGCGCGGCACCTGCGCGGCTGCTACCTGACGCGCGACAGTGTCTACGGCGAGGCGGCACTGCTTCAGCACCGAATCGGTTCGGAGGAATGAGCATGGCGATTAGCGACGAATTGTTGTCGATCTATGGACGCAGCGGCGCAGCGCTGTATTTCGGCGAGGCGGTGACGGTGAGCGAGCACTGCCTGCAGGCCGCGCATTTCGCGCAGGCTGCCGGCGCTCCGGAGGCGCTGGTCGTTGCGGCTCTGCTGCACGATGTAGGGCACCTGATCGAGGCGGTGCCCGAGGATATCGCCGACTGGAAGATCGACGCGCGCCACGAGCTTACCGGCAGCCGATGGCTGGCGGCCCGCTTCGGGCCGGCTATATCCGAGCCGGTGCGCCTGCACGTGCCGGCGAAGCGCTACCTGTGTGCCACCGAGCCGGGTTACTTCAGCAAGCTCAGCTCCGCGTCCGTGGTCACCCTGGGACTGCAGGGTGGCCCGATGTCGAGTGCCGAGCGGACCGCATTCGAGGCTGAGCCGTATCACCGCGACGCCGTGCTGGTCCGCCAATGGGATGACCAGGGCAAGATTGCCGGGCTGCAAACCGCCGATTTTGCCCATTATTGCGTCCTGATCGACCAGCTCGCCGCCTGAAATCTCGCCGCAGCGCCCGCCACGCCCGCCACGATGAGAATCCAGAAGCTGGAAACCTTTGCCGATCGGTTCGTCTGCTTCGTGCGCCTCACGACCGACACCGGGGACTTCGGCTGGGGACAGACATCCACCTACAATGCCGACATCACTGCGGTCATCTTCCACCGCCAGGTCGCGCCCTGGGCGTTGGGGGCGGATGCGGGCGACATTGCGGGCCTAATCCGGCGCATCGAGGAGCGCGAACACAAGTTCCCGGGAAGCTATCGCTGCCGGGCACTTGCGGGCCTGGATACCGCCATGTGGGACCTGCACGGACGCGTGCTTGGCAAACCGGTGGTGGAGCTGCTCGGCGGGCAGCCACGGCCGCTGCGAGCCTATGCCTCATCGATGCGGCGCGACATCACGCCCGAGGCGGAAGCGCAGCGCTTGCTGCGGTTGCGCGACGAGCACGGTTTTGACGCTTTCAAATGGCGCGTCGCCGCCGAGTGCGGTCGCGATGTTGATGAATGGCCAGGGCGCACCGAGGCGATCGTGCCCGTGGTGGCGCGCGCACTGGGCGCTGGGGTGGCAAAGCTGGTCGATGCCAACGGCGGCTTTTCGCCCCCGCGTGCAATCCAGGTCGGCGCCCTGCTCGAGGCCGAGGGCGTGAGTCACTTCGAGGAGCCATGTCCTTATTGGGAACTCGAGCAGACGAAGCTGGTGACCGACGCGCTCGCGCTCGACGTGACCGGCGGCGAGCAGGACTGGGACCTGGCTACGTGGCGGCGCATGATCGACACGCGCACGGTCGACATCGTCCAGCCCGACGTCATGTACATGGGAGGACTGTGCCGCACGCTGCAGGTGGCGGCGATGGCGGCCAGTGCCGGGCTCACCTGTACCCCCCACAGTGCCAACCTGTCGCTGGTGACGATCTGCACCATGCACCTTCTGGGCGCGATACCGAATCCGGGCAGGTACCTGGAGTTCTCGATCGAGGGTGCAGATTATTATCCGTGGCAGCAGGGCCTGTTTCTGCGCGATCCATTTGCGATCAGCGACGGCCGGGCAATGATACCGTCGTCACCGGGCTGGGGGGTGGAGATCGATCCGGACTGGCTGGCGCGCGCGGCTCATCAGGCGAGCGAATGGCACGTCTGACAGACGGGTTCGACCTGGCGGTGGTCGGCGCCGGGATCATCGGGCTGGCCACGGCGCTGGCCGCCGTGCGGCGCGGATTGCGAGTCATCGTGATCGACCGCGATGCGCAGGCGAACGGCGCCTCGGTGCGCAATTTCGGCTTCGTGACGGTCAGCGGGCAGGAACGCGGAGCGATGTGGGCGCGCGCGCGGCGCAGCCGCGACGTTTGGAGCGAGCTCGCCGCCGCCGCCGGTATCGAGATCATTCACACCGGAATGTGGATCAGTGCCCGCCGCCCGGAGTCGGTGGCAGTGCTGGAGGCCTTCATGGCCACCGAGATGGCTGCGGGTTGCCGGCTGCTCAGCGCGGCGGAGGCGCGGCGTCGTTGCCCGCAGCTGAGGGCGCCGCAATTGCTGGCGGTACTGGAGAGCACCAGCGAATTGCGGGTCGAATCGCGCCAGGCGATTCCGCGCCTGGCGGCATGGCTTGCCAGCGCGCACGGCGTCGTCTTCATGCGCCACAGCGCGGTGCACGCCATCGAGCCGCCCTACCTGGACACCTCCAACGGCCGCGTGCGTGCCGATCGGGTCGCGGTCTGCCCCGGGGATGACTTCACCGGCCTGTATGCGCAGCAGCTAGCGCCCTATGCGCTGACGCGTTGCAAGCTGCAGATGCTGCGACTGGCCGATCCGGGCTTCAGGTTGCCCGGCGCGCTGATGTCGGACCTGGGCCTTGGGCGTTACCGCGGCTATGCGGACCTGCCGGCGGCCGCGCCGCTCAAGGCACGCCTGGCAGCAGAACAGGCGCTGCAGCTGGAACACGGCGTTCATCTGATCGTCGTACAATCCCGCGACGGAAGCCTGATCGTAGGTGACAGCCATCATTACGCCGCGACGCCAGACCCATTCTCGCGCCAGTCGGTCGATGCGCTCATTCTGGAGGAGTTCCGCCTGGCGCTCGGGATCGAGCCGCCGCCCACGATCGAGCGCTGGATCGGAACCTATGCATCGGCCGCCGATCGGCCGCTGCTGATCGATGCGCCCGAGGCGGCGGTTCGCATCGTCATCGTGACCTGCGGCGCGGGCGCATCCTGCGGCTTTGCCATCGGGGAGGAAGTGATCACAAGCCTGTTTACTGTCGGTGCAGCCGCATGAGCCTGAAGGACCGCTTTGACCTGGTGATCTTCGACTGGGCGGGCACGATGGTCGATTTCGGCTGCGAGGCGCCCGTCCGGGCGCTGATCGAAGGCTTTGCCGCCGACGGCGTGCTGATCGATGCCGCAACCGCGCGCCGCGACATGGGCAAGGCCAAGATAGACCATGTACGCAGCCTATTGCAGGAACCGGCAGTGGCCGCTGCCTGGCGCGCGCGCCATGGCCGCGACTCGAATGCAGCGGACGTGGACGTCATGGTCGCGCGCCTGGGACCGCTGATGCGTGAATACGCTGCCGGTGCGGCAACGCTGATCGCCGGGGCGCGCCAGACCTTCGATCGCCTGCGGGCCGCCGGACTGCGGGTCGCCTCGTCCACCGGATATACGCGCGACATGATGCAACCGTTGCTGGCGCGTGCGGCCGAGCAGGGCTACGTGCCCGAGCACCTGGTGTGTTCCGGCGAGACACCCGCGGGGCGACCCTCGCCGCTGATGATCTACAAGGCGTGCGCCGAACTGGGTGTCTGGCCGCTGTCGCGCGTGGTCAAGGTGGACGATGCGGCGGCGGGGATTGGCGAGGGCAGGGCTGCCGGGGCCTACACGGTTGGAGTGGCTTCGGGCAACGAGCTCGGGCTGTCACTCGACGAGCTGCAGGCGCTGCCGGCGCGCGAGCGGGCCCGGCGCATCGAGTCGGCACGCCGCAGGCTGCTTGCAGCTGGCGCCGATGTGGCAATCGAGTCGGTTGCGGCTCTGGTGCCGGAGCTGGAGCGGGCCGCCGCCAGGCCCGCCTGACGCAGCTGCGCTATCCCTAACGCCGGTAGCGCTCAAGCGCATCGCCGAGCGCTTCGCGCAGCGGCCCGAGCCAGGGCTCATAGTGACGCCACTGGTCCAGTCCATCTCGGAAGATCGGCCGGCGTACCTGTTCGGAGCTGGCGGTGCGGATGCTGCGCTCGGTGCGGTGGAACTCAAGGCACGCCGGCTCGAACGGCAGTTCGCAGTAGTCGAGCATGCGCCGCACGCTGCCTTCCAGATCCTCGACCACGTCCTCGTGGTGGACGCGCAGTATCCGCCCAGGCAGTACTTCGTCCCAGTGCTCCATCAGCTCGAGGTAGGTGCGGTAGTAGCGGGCGATGTCCTCGATGCTATAGACGAACTCCTGGCCGCGCGCGAACAACTGTTTGAGGTTGCCGAAGCAACACGCCATCGGCTCGCGGCGCGCGTCGATGATCTTCGCATTCGGCAGGATCAGATGGATGTAACCAATGTGCCGGAAGTTGTTGGGCATCTTGTCGATGAAGTGCGGTTTGCCGCTGCGGTAGATCTGCGTATCCGCCAGATACTTCTCGCCCAGGGTACGATAGTCGTCCGCCGACATGGTCGCGAGGCAGGCCGGATAGCGCGGGTTGTTCAGATCAGGGTTATAGCCCTGCAGGTCGAGCACCGCGCGCGGCACGTTGGACAGCTCCTGCGTGCCCTCGACCTGCGAGTGCGAGGCGAGGATCTGCTCGAGCAGGGTCGAGCCGGCACGCGGCATCCCGAGGATGAAAATCGGGTCGCTGCTGGCCGCACCATAGCCGGCGCGCTGCTGGAAGAATTCGCGTGTGCAGATGCGCTTCTGCAGCGCGGTATTCTGCTCCAGCAGCTCGGCGCGATAGCGGCTCTCGGCCCGCTTGAGCGCGTTGCCGCGCTCGTAGAAGCGGTACGAGACCTCGTACTGCTGCTTGTCCTCGTAGGCCTTGCCGAGCGCAAAGCACAGGTGGTAGCGGTCGATCGTGGCGGTCGCAGGGTCCGCCTCGGCCTGTTCGAGCCGCGCAATCTCATCGTCGGGGAACGTGTAGGTCTTCAGGTTCGCAAGGCTCCAGTAGGCATCACCGAAGTTCGGCCGGATCTTGATCGCCTGCCGGTAGGCGTCGATGGCCTCCGGGCGGCGCCCGAGCGTCTTGTGTGCGTGCGCGATCGACAGATGCAGGTCGGCTGCGAGGCGCGATCCCGGGTTGCTGTCCGCGAGCACGTCGGTGAAGCCGCGAATACCGCCTTCGTGATCGCCGAGCCCTACACTCGCGGTGGCGCGCAGCGTCCGGTAGTCGATGTTCCTCGGGTCCAGCGCCAGCAGCTTGTCCAGCTCGACGATGGCCTCGGCCTCCTTGTGGCGGTCGAGCAGCACGCAGGCGTAGTCGCGCCGTAACTCGACGTAGTCCGGGGCCATGCGCAGCGCGGCGGCCAGCAGCACTTCGGCGTCATCCAGAATGTCGCGCTTGACGCCAATGCGTGCCAGCAGCCGCATCGCCTCGACATGATCGCCGTGGCGCTGCAGGAAGGCGCGAATCAGCTTCTCGGAGGCCGCGAGTTCGCCCTCGAAGAACATGCCGGTCGCGGTAATGACTTCCGGCGGTAGTGATTTCAGCTTGCTCACATGCGCGGCGGCTATCTGCCGCTGCGCTTCGTCACCGGCCATCCGGTAGAGCCCCTCGAGCATGTTCCAGGCCGGGGGCAGGGCGGGGTTGATCTGCACCGCGCGCTGGTAGGCCTCGATCGCTCGCGGCGCATCCTTCAGCGCCACATAGCAGTGCCCGCGCTCCTCGTATAGCCGGCTCGCGCCGGGGTGGTAGCGCTCCATATCAGCCAATGTGTCGAGCGCCGCCGCGTGCTGGCGCGCCTGTCGCTGCGCGAGTGCCAGCAGATACAACACGTCGCGGTTCTCGGGATAGCGCACGCGCAGCGCTGCAGCGGCGCTGAGTGCCTCTGCGAAGCGCTGTTGCCTGACCAGGCCGCGGATCCTCTGCACCTCGAGTTCCACGCTGGGGGGAGCCGCCACTGGCGGCGAGGTCACGGTCATGGCTGCATCCAGCAAAAAAGGGTGGACAGGACTGTCCACCCTTTAATTGTACCGCATCCCCAATGGGCCGCGTGCGGCCTGCGGATCAGAGCTTGATGCCGACCTTGACGCCCAGTACCCGCGGACGCAGCGGCACCTCGGCCTTCACGTCCTGGCCCGAAGTCGTGTAGGTGCTCGCGTGAGAATTGGCGAGGTTCTGGCCGAAGATGGTCATGTCCCATCGGTCCTTCGAGACGCCGAACGACGCGTCATAGGTGTTGTAGCCCGGCTGCGTGTAGCGCAGCCAGGGGCTGGTCGGAACGATAACGCCGTTACCCGACTGGAAGCTGCTGGGCTCGTTGTCCATCTTGTCGACATGGCTCATGCCGATCTGGGCAAAGGTTTTGTACTCGTTGAGGGTCCAGTCGTAGTGAGCGCGCAGGCTGTATTGCAGCTTGGGCGAGAATGCCGGCGTCGCACCTTCCGCACCGAGCGGATTTTCGATCTCGACGTTGGTAGGACCCGCGCGCACCTGCGTGATGCAGGTACCGGCGGGCGTTGGATTACCGGCCGTGGTCTTTGTGACGCCCACCGAATCGATGCACGGCGAGGTGGTCTCCGTGGCGTTGTTGTACGACATGTTCGCCATCAGCGTCAGGGCTTCGGTCGCCTTGGCCGCAAGCTGCAGTTCGCCGCCCTTGACCCGGTAGCTCGGGCCGGTGATGCCGAAGGTCGTATTGCCATATACCGGCGGGTTATAGATCTGCGTCTGGACGTTCTTCCAGTCCATGATGTAGCCCGACGCGTTGACCAGGATGCGGTGCTCCAGGAACTCCGACTTGATGCCGACCTCGTTGTTGGTGAGTGAGTCCGGTCCGTAGCTCAGCGGCTTGTTGAACTGCGTCACGATGGAATCGCCAGCGGCCTTGCTGGCTGCGACGCCATTGGGAATCGCTGCCCCCGCTGCGTCGATCCAGATCTTCGCCACACCCTTGGTGGTGCGGTTGAAGGCGCCCGGACGATAGCCTTGCGAGAACGTGTAGTAGGCCATCGTGTCGGGCGTGATGTGCCAGGTCAGGTTGCCGCGGCTCTTGAACCCGTGGTAAGTCGTATGGTGGTCGGAGTAATTGATCGGCGTCGCGAAGCAGGAGCCATCCGGCGTGTCCAGGCAGGTGCCGTATTGCGAGCCGACTGACTGCTCGGTATACCGGAAGTAGCGCGTACCGCCGGTCAGCGTCAGCACCTTCGGGATCAGGTCATAATCGATCGACGCAAATGCCGCGGTCTGCTTGTAGCCGCGTTTCAGATCTTCACCGAAGTTCGTCAGGCTGTTGCGCTCGCTCGGGTCGATAGCCGCCTGGACCGGGGTCACGTTGGCAAGGCAGGCCGGTCCAGTGGTGAGCGCCGCCGCAAGGTTAGCAGGGGTGCAGGTCGGGAGCGTCTTCTGGTAGAAATTCATGTCGTCCTTGATCTCGAAGTCTTCCCAGTAAACCCCCACCAGGCCGCGCAGCCGCCATTCGTCCGGCGTCGTCAGCCGGAACTCATGGCTCTGGTGCGTGCTGACGAAGTAGTCGTTCCAGCCATCGATTGGCGAGTAGCAGACGGCCGGACCGTTGTTGCCGTGGTTCGACCCGCCGCCGCCGGAGCACGTATAGTAGAACCCGCCCGCGGTGCGGGTGTAGTTGGTGTAGTCCATCTGCGCGCTCACGTGGCGCGTCAGATAGGAGCCGGTATAGATGGCCTTCAGAGGGCCGATCGCGCCGTTGACCGTCCACGCGGTGGTCTCGGCACGGTCCTTGTTATAGGCCGGCATGAACGAGGTTTCCTCAAGCGGCCCGAGCGGCTGGAAATTAAGGCCTATCGGCATCTGCACCGGCATGCCTTCGGCATCCATGTACTGGTAAGTCTGCTGGATCAGGACGTTCCAGTCCTCATTGATCTTGTAGAGCGCCGCCACCCGCATGCCCTGGTAGTCGGTCGGGTTCTGTGCGCGCTCGGCGATCGTGTAGTTGTTATAGGTGTCGAGGTGCGCCGGGTATGACGAGCTATAGGCGCTCGGGCCCGGATCCAGCAGCCGGTTGCGGGTAAATTCGGACGGCACGTTGTCGATGTAGCCGCCGCGACGGTCGCTGTAGAACACACCACGCACCGCGAGCGTGTCAGAGATCAGCGGTACGTTGAGCACTACGTTCGCGCTCGAGTTCGGATCGCCGTGCGCGGTGGTGCCGTAGCCGCCTTCGGCGCGGCCTTCGGTGACGTCCAGCTTGGGCTTGTTGGTGATGTAGCGCAGCGCACCAGCCTCGGCGCCGCCGCCGAACAGCGTGCCCTGCGGCCCCTCGAGTACCTCGATGCGTTCCATGTCGATCATGTAGACGTCGAGGTTGCGACTCGGGAAGGTCAGCGATTGCTCGTCGAGGTAGGTCGCGACGTTCGGGTACGGGGCGATCGCGGCTGAGGACTGGTTGCCGGCGAAGCCGGCCGACAGACCGCGCATGTAGATGTTGCCCTGGCCCGGCCCGTTCTCGCTGATGCTCACATTCGGCAGCAGCTTGATGACGTCGTCGAACGTCGTCACGTTCATCTGTGCGAGCTGGCTGCCCGATATGGATTGAATCGTGATCGGCACGTCCTGGATAGACTCGTTGCGGCGCTGGGCGGTGACGATGACCTCTTCCAGCGTGGCTGACGAGGCCGTGGTGTCGGTATCGTCAGTGGCGGCGTAGAGACTGCCGGCGTGTACGCCGAGCGCTGCCAGAATGGCGGCAGTCAATTTTTGATTAGTTTTCAAGAATCTCTCCCTGAGATCTGTTTGACGTTTGAAAACAACAATCACGAGACCAACACATCGCGGACGAGCAACCCAGTTCTGTGGCTGTGATTTTTACTGGATCCGTGCCGTCAGCGCGCGTTGCAATACCGGCGTGGGCAGTGTTGCAAGCGGCGCGTTTTGATCCTACGTCGTCTCGCGACATTCTTGCAACACGAGCTTTGGCCGCGCAAAGTTTTAGAGCCTCAGGGTTGCACGTTTGCGACAATCTGGTTGCAGGTTTGTGACAGCCGATGCGAGCCGGCTGCCGCATCGTCGGTGCGGTGTCGCCGTAACGCCTGGCCTGCCACTGCGTGCGGGCTACGGCCGTGCGTCAGAACAGGAACTTGCCGGCATAGCCGGGCGGATGAACGACCTCATACGATTCTGTAGCGGGCTGAAAGCTCGCCACCAGCGAGGCCGGCAGCACCCCCAGCACTTCGAGCAGCTGCTTGATCCGATCGATTGCCGGCTCCCAAGGCTCCGGGGTGCTAATCAGGATGTTGAATCGGTCCTCGCCGATCTCGTGGCCGTCCACCTGGGCGTGACCCTCAAGGCCGAACGCACGCGTCAGTGTCTCCTCGACATGCAGCAGCGAGTCAAAGTCGGTGTCGGTGTCGATTGGCAGCTGCACGACGAGCCTGTTCATCTCAGGCTGCCGCCGGCGTATGGCCGCCCAGCACCTGCAGCAACCGGGCGCGCTCTATGTTGCCGCCGCTGAGGATGATCGCCACGTTCCGATTCGCCATGCGCTGACGCTCCTGCAGCAAGGCTGCCAGCGGGGCCGCGCCGGCGCCCTCGGCGATCTGGTGCGTATCATCGAAATAGATACGCATGGCGTCCGCTATCGCATCCTCGCTGACCTCGACGAAGCGCGCCGCGCCGGCGCAGATGATCTCGATCGCCTCGGCGTTTGGTTCACGCGTCGCGATGCCGTCCGCGAATGTGCGGGCGGAGGGCGCCGCCAGCGCGCGCCGCGCAGCGAATGACCTGGCGGTCGCCGGCGCATTGATCGCCCCGACGCCGATGATTTCGGTAGTGAGGCCGAGCAGGTCGCGCGCGGTGATCAGGCCGCAGATTCCCGATCCCATGCCCACGCCGACATAGACCGCGTCCAGCGCCGGTGCGCCGCGAAACAGCTCGAGCGCATAGCTGGCGACCCCGATGACCAGGTCACGGTGAAACGACGGCACCAGGTGCAGTGACGTTGCCGCGGCGGCGCGTCGCGCCTCGTGCTTAGCCTCATCAAAGTCCTGTCCAAACTCGATCACCGACGCGCCAAACGCGGTCATCGCGGAGTTCTGGTCAGGGGAGTTTCCATGCGGCACGTAGATGATCGCGCGCATACCGGCACGCCTGGCCGCGAACGAGATCGACTGGCCGTGATTTCCGCGCGTGGCTGAGACGACGGTGCGCACGTCCGGTTCCGCCCGTCGCAATCGCTCCAGGTAGACCAGTCCGCCGCGTACCTTGAATGCGCCGGTGGGGGTGTGGTTTTCGTGCTTGACCCAGACGCTACAACCGATGCGCTGCCGCAATTTAGGCCACGGGTACTGCGGAGTCGGTGCCACGCTGGCATGCACTAGCTGCGCTGCCTGCTCCAGTTCATCCAGGCTGATCGCAAGCGGCGATGCGCTCACGCGCGCGGGCTCCTTCTGAGCGCCGATGGGGAACTGCCCAGGACCCGCAGAAAACCGCGCCGCATGCGCTCGGCGCTGCCGAATCCGCACGCGCGCGCGGCCTCCAGCCGCAGTCGTTCCACTGCCTTGGCAGGGGTGATGCCCATCTCGGCGCGGAACACGCGGGGAAAATGCCGCGGGCCCATGCAGCAGAATTTGGCCAGCTCGGTGACGCTGTGCCTGTGGGTCAGATTGCCTCGCACGTGTTCCAGTAATCGCGCAAAACGGCCATGGCTGCGTTCCATTTCCAGCAGCGCCGAAAACTGCGACTGGCCGCCGGGGCGCCTATAGTAGACCACCAGCTGCCGCGCGGTCTGGCGCGCGACGCGCTCGCCCAGATCCTCGGCGATCAGCGCCAGCGCCACTGCGCCAGACAACTGCCGGGCGGCAGCCCCAGGCGCCCTGGTAGCCAGCGCTGGATTACGCCAGGGGCGGGACATCCTGCTCAGAGTTTCTCGCGGTATTCGCGCTGCACGTTCCTGATACGCTTGTTGGTGCCGAAAAAGGCGTGCCTGGACATATCGACCGAATATTTGCTCGCCGCAGGATGTCGGCCCAGCGCCTCCGCCAGCGCGCGAATATGGTGCGGGCCTGCCCCGCAGCAGATACCCAGATAGCGGATGTCCATCGCGAATGCGCGTTGGCCGAATTCAAACACCTCTGCACGCGTACACACGAAAGGATCCAGGCCGACCGGGAAAGCCCGCTCGTTACCGCAGCACGGATCGGTCCGCGACATGAACGATGGCTGGGCGGCCGTGGTCCGGTACGGTACCGGCAGCGCCGCCACATGACACTTGACCGCCGCACGGATCTGCCTGAGTGCCGGCATGATGGTATCGGGTCCGCGATGACAGTTCAGTCCGACCACCTCGGCGCCGGCTGCCTCCAGGCGTTGGCAAGCCTCGGCCATGCTCCAGCCCTCGCGCGTAGACTCCTCCCGATGCTGCGCCAGCGTGACGACGGCGGGAACCTTCGAGTACTTTCTGATCGCTTCCAGGGCCATCAGCGCTTCACCGCCCCAGGAGAATGTTTCCGCGACGATGTAGTCGACTCCGGCATCGGCCGCCCAGCCGACCTGTTCAGCAAAAATCTTCGCCACCTGCCCGAGCGCCTTGCGGTCCGCGGGATCGTAGATATTGGTGTTGCAGATGTCGCCGGCAAACAGCGTAGCGGTCCGGCGCGCCACTCGCTTGGCGATCGCGAGCGCCTTGCGGTTCATCAGAGCCAGGTCGCGTTCGCGGCCGATGATGCGCAGTTTCTCCCGGTGCACGTAGTAGGTCAGGGCCTGCGTGACGTCCGAGCCGGCGTGCACGAAGTCCATGTGCAGCTGTTCGACGACCTCCGGATGCTCGGTGAGTACTTCGGGCACGAAGGCACCCGCCTGCAGGTACCCGCGGCGCTCGAGTTCAAATACGTAGCCTTCGGCGCAGATCACGGCGCCGCGCTTCAGCCGTCCCAGCAAGTCGCGGCTCAACGGCAGGCGCGCGGGCGTGACCATTTTTCTGGCATTGCTTGTCATGCTGATCTCCGTTGCAGCTATGGCCTCATTGTACAGGCAGGCTGCGACTGGCAGCTGCGCTAGCGGGATCGCATCGACCAGCCGAGCGTGAGGCCGAGCGCGGCGGCCGGGGCCAGCATCAGCGGCGAGGGCGACCCCAAAGCTCCGGGTACCTTGCCGATCTGCAGCGCGCACTCGACGCCGGCCAATAGCAGCAGCCAGATGCGCGACCAGTCGCTGCAACCGGACTGCGGCAGGCGCGCTCGGTTCGAAGTGTCGTGGGTCATCAGCGGCCTGTGTAATGGTAAAATCGGCAGTCCGGCGTGACCAGACTAAAAGGATACACATGCGCGCTATATCTCAGTCCACTGCAGCCGCGGTGATTTTCTCGCTGCTATGCGGCCGGCAAGCGTCCGCGGCGCCGCCACCCGAACATCGATATCCGGGAGAACTGGCGCTCAGCGTGGATCTGACCGACCCGGGCCAGAAGATCTTCCGGGTCAGCGAGCGTATCCCGGTGAAAGCAGGGGCGCTGACGCTGTACTACCCGAAGTGGATTCCGGGCGAACACTCCCCCAGTGGCACCATCAGCGCCGTGACCGGCCTGATAATTACAACCGACAGCGGTCAGCGCGTGCAATGGCGCCGTGATCTGGACGACATGTTCGCGCTGCACCTGACGGTGCCTTCAGGGGCGGCATCGTTGCAACTCGAATTCCAGCTGCTCTCGCCCGGGCCGGGTGGGGACTTCGGCCAGAGCGTCTCGGCGACCGATTGCATCGAGGACCTGGAATGGAACCAGGTGCTGTTTTATCCGGCCGGCTATCCGGTACGCAATATTGCGGTGCGTCCGGCCGTGCGCCTGCCGGCAGGCTGGGGCTATGCGACGGCGTTGCAGCCCACCGGCGCCGATCATGATGCTACCGCCTTCGATGCCGTGTCGCTCGAGCAGCTGGTCGATTCGCCGCTGATTGCCGGACAGTACTTTGCCCGCATCGACCTGGCACCCGGCGCGGCGGTACCAGTGCACCTCGACCTGGTCGCCGACCATGCCAGCGATCTGAAGCTCACCGATGCGCAGCTGCAGGCGCATCGCAATCTCGTGACCCAGGCTCAGGCGCTGTTCGGTGCGCAACATTACCGGCACTACGATTTCCTGTTCACTCTGTCGGAGAATACCGGGCACTTCGGGCTCGAGCATTCGCAATCGAGCGACGATCGCCTGTTTGCCAGGTTCTTTACCGACCCGGACACTTACCTGGCAGGTGGGGGCCTGCTGCCGCACGAGTATGTGCATTCCTGGAACGGCAAATTCCGCCGGCCCGCCGGGTTGGCCACACCGGATTTCAGCGTGCCGATGCGCGGCGATCTTCTGTGGGTTTATGAGGGGCTCACCGAATACCTGGGCGATGTCCTGACGGCACGTTCCGGCATCTGGACTGCCGATCAGTACCGCGAGCATCTGGCGGCGATCGCTGCCTCCCTGGACCATCGGCCCGGTCGTGCGTGGCGCGACCTGCAGGACACGGCGGATGCCGCGCAGCTGCTGTATTACGTGCCCGGCGAGTGGGTTACGTGGCGCCGGAGTGTCGACTATTACGAGGAGGGAGAGCTGATCTGGCTGGATGTGGACACCACGATCCGCGAGCTGTCTGCAGGGCGTCATTCGCTAGATGATTTTGTACGCGCCTTCTACGGTATCGATGATGGCAGCTTCGTCGTGAAACCGTACAGCTTCGAAGATATCGTGAAGACGCTGACTGCCGTGCAGCCGCACGACTGGGCGGCATTTCTGCACAGCCGGCTGGATAGTCACGATGCCCCGGCACCGCTTGCCGGCATCACTCGAGGCGGCTGGGCGCTCAGTTATAGCGATGTGCCGAGCGCGACGTTCAAGGCGCGTGGCAAAGTGCGCAAGTACGTCAACCTGTGCTATTCACTCGGCGTGATGGTCAGCACCTCGGGTAGCAGGGATGGCGAGCTGCTGGACGTGCTGTGGAACAGCCCGGCATTTACCGCGGGCCTGGCGCCCGGTATGCGGCTGATTGCGATCAATGGCCGCAAGTTCGACGCTGAGCGGGTGGATGATGACTTGCGCGCGGCCCAGGCCGGCCATGCACCGCTCGAGATACTGGTGCAGAATCTCGACAGCTACTCGACCGTGAAGCTCGACTACCACGGCGGTCCGATGTATCCGCACCTGACGGCGGTGGCTGGAAGCGCTGATCGGTTGGACGATATCATCGCGCCGAAAGCGGCACTGAAGGCATCGAACTAGGCGCCGATCACTTCATATTCGCTCTTGACCAGGCCGCTGGCGTACTGCTGCGTGGCAATGTGCCGCAGGGCAATGTCGCGCGCGATAGGCCCGAACAGCGCGATTCCGATGCCGATCAGTACCGGTACACGGGTGATGACAATGCGCTGGATCACCCCGGCACGCAGAAATTCCTGAATCGTGATTCCGCCGTCGACGTAAATGTGCCTCAAGCCGCGCGCGCTCAATTGCGAGACGATCGCGGTCGGCGGCCCCGACAGGCGCTCGACCGACGCGGCAGCCGGGGCGGGTGCGAGCGGCTGACTGCTGAGGACAAACACCGGCGTGGCCGCGTAGGGCCAGGCTTCCAGACCCAGCACTATCTCATAGGTCTTGCGGCCGATGACCATCGCATCGACCGTGGCCATGAACTCCTCATAGCCGTGCGGTTCGCCGCCTCCCGCCGGCAGGAAATCGAAGGCGCCATTGGCGCGGGCGATGAAGCCGTCGAGGCTGGTACCGACAAAAACCGACGCCCTCATAGCGGCATTCTCCTCAGTGTGCGCCAGCGCTGGCTGGCCGTTGCGGAAAAATCAGATTGCAGGCGATGATCAACCCGATCAGGGCCCCGGAAGCCGTATATCGACTCAATGCCAGGCCGCCCTCAATTTGAGATCAAATGCATGCAGTACAGTGTGCCGGCTCCGCCGCCAATCGACAATTCGAGCGGCCGGACGCCCGGGGCAATGGCGTTGACAAGCGGCAACGGGGCCAGTGGAATGGGATCGCCATGCCGTATTTCGATGCCGTTTCCAAAGTCGACACCCATGAGCTGTCCAATGCCGTGGACCAGGCCAATCGCGAGGTGGCCAAGCGCTACGACCTGCGCGGTACCAATGCGCGATTTGAACTACAGGAGTTCGTGATCTCCCAGTTTGCGCAGAGCGAATACCAGCTCAATCAACTGCTCGACATATTAAGGCTGCGCCTTGCGGCGCGCGGCATCGACCCGCGCAGCCTGGAGATGGGACAGGTCGAGGTGAATCTGAGCGAGGCGCGCCGCAAGATCACCATCAAGCAGGGCATCGAACAGGCCATCGCCAAGAAGCTCGTGGCGAACCTGAAGGAGGCCAAGCTCAAGGTCGACGCGCAGATCAACGGCGACAAGTTGCGCGTGACCGGTAAGAAGCGCGATGACCTGCAGAGCGCGATCGCGCTGCTTCGTAAGTGCGATATCGATTTGCCGCTGCAGTTCGAGAACTTTCGCGACTAAGCGGGGCTCGCCGCGCTCAATCCAATGTTTTGTAGAAGTAGGTGGTATCGCACCGGCCGCCGGTCGGCCACAGCGCGTAGCCGGGGATGACACCCACCCGCTGCCAGCCGAGGCGGACGTAGAGCCGTTCGGCGTCCCCGTCAGTAACGGTGTCCAGCACCAGCAGCGTCCTGCCGGCTTCGCGGGCGGCGGATTCGGCCGCCTGCAGCAGCGCCGCGCCCAGGCCGCGCCGGCGCACGCGTCGATGCACCAGCATTTTGGCGACGTCGGCGCGATGCGGCTGATTCTCGGCCACGGCGAACACCAGCTGGACCGTGCCCACGATAGTGCCGGAGACGCTGTCCTCGGCCAACAGCACGATGCGCTCGCCACGCTGCGCGCTCTCCAGCACACCCTGCCAGAACGCCTGTGCCCGATGCGGGGCCAGCGGCGACATGAAGCTGACCGACGCACCGCCGGCCACGCAGTCGAGCAGCACCTGCGCCAGCGCGGCGGCCATCCCGGGCTCATCACCGGCCACTCGGATGCGAAATCCGGGCAGGCTCATACGGTATTGACCACCAGGTAGTGCGCCGGATGGCGTGTGCGGTTCGCGAATACCGTGGGCCGGTCCAGCAGCATCGCAAGACAGTCGCCGCTCTCCAGCCGATACTTCTGATCGCCGTGCGTGATCTGCAGCTTGCCGCGCATCAGCCACAACTGCTGGTAAACCGGCGGATCGCGCGTACCGCTCTCGTAGGCCACGCGCGCCCCGGCCGGGAATTCCACCTCCACCATTCTGATCGGGGAGGGCCAGTGCGGCGGCGACAGATTGCGGCGCAGGTAACCGGACGCCGGATCCTGCCACAGCGGTTGCTCGGCGTGCCGTGCGACCGGTTGGGGCGCACCAGCCTGATGATCGGCGGGCGCATCGAACAGGCGTGCCAGCGGTACTCCGAGCCCCGCAGACAGGCGCTCCAAAAGCACCGCGGTTGGACTGGTTTCGCCGCGTTCGATCAGCGAGATCATCGAGCGGCTGACGCCGCTCCTGGCCGCCAGGTCCTGCAGGGATAGACCCATGCCCGAGCGCAGGCTGCGGGCCTGCGCGGCGATGCGGCGGTTGATGTCAGGGGCTGGCTCTTCCACTATGAAGGATAGATTGTCCAATATAATAGATATCTGTCAAGACGCGCCAGCGCCATGCGCTGGCATTTGGCCGCCACCGCCGATACGATCGATGCACTCCAGTGACACCGCCACGGCGTCGGGGCGAGGATACCTGCGACATGCCTGAAGCATCGATGGCACCGGGCGCGATAGTGCTCAAAAGCCGCACCGGAATGCGGGCAGAGATAAACGCCAATGGCTCAGTACGCCGCTTCGACTGCGATGCCATCGCGCTGGCGCTGTTCGTCGGCAACGAGATGGAGGGCGGTCCGGCCAATGTGTATCTGCGGCGCCATGGCGACCCGATGCAGTGGACGCCGCTGCTCGGGCCGTACAGCGCCAGCCGCTTTCACGCCGATCCGGCCGGCGGCGCGCTGCTGGGCCAAGGCAGTTGGCTCGGCATCGACTACTCGATCGCGCTGGTGCTGGCCGGCGATTCGCCGACGTGGTTCTGGCACGTGCGGCTGGAGAACAGGAATTCGACCGCGCAGCAGCTGGACCTGACCTACGCACAGGATCTGGCGCTGGCACCGTACGGCGCGGTGCGCATGAACGAATATTACGTCAGTCAGTACATCGATCACAGGCCGCTGCGCGATGCGGCACGCGGATTGGTGATCGCGTCACGGCAGAACCAGGCCGCCGACGGCCGCAACCCATGGTGTGTGATCGGCTCGCTGCGTAACGGAGTCGGATTCGCCACCGACAGCCTGCAGTTTCACGGGCTCACGAGCCGCCGCGGTGAGCCACCGGCGGGGCTTACCGGCGAGCTTGCCAGCCGGCGGCTGCAGCATGAACACGCCATGACCGTGATTCGCGACGCGCCGTTGCGGCTGGAGCCGGGTGCCAGCGCGGCCGCCGGATTCTTCGGATCGTACCTGGCGCATCATCCGCAGGCGACGTCGGATGCGGATCTGGACCGGGTCGGCGAGGCGCTGGCCTCGGCGCAAGCAGCCCCGGTGATCATCGGTGCGACCCCGGGCAGCGCGGCCAGTAACGCAACGCTGTTCAGCAGCGCGCCGTTGCTCAATGGCCGGGATATGGACACCGAGGAACTCGGAGCCCTGTTCGCCGTGCCGTGGCGCCATGAGGAATTTGGCGAGGACGGGCAACGATGGTCGTTCTTTTACGGCGACGCCCACCACGTGGTGTTGCGTGCGAAGGAGCTGCAGGTGCAGCGACCGCATGGACATCTGCTGCGCAGTGGTCGTCACCTGACGCCGGATGAGAGTGCGTTGACTTCGACCTGCTGGATGAGCGGCGTATTTCACTCGCTGCTGACGCAGGGACACGTGAGCATCAACCGCCTGTTGTCGACCGTGCGCAGCTATCTGGGCCTGTTCCGATCGCACGGACTGCGGGTATTCATTGACACCGGCAGCGGCTGGCAATTGCTTCATGTGCCATCTGCGTTCGAGATCTCACCCGACGCCTGCCGCTGGATCTATCGGCACGCCGAGCGTGTAATCGAGGTGCGCTCGGAGGCGCGCAGCGAACCGCAACTGCTGACGCTGTCGATCCGGGTGCTCACCGGCAGCGCGATCCGATTGCTGATCTCGCAGCACGTGGCCCTCAACGGGGATGACGGCAGCGAACCCGGAGCGGTGCTATGGCGGCGGCAGGGCGCTGATATTGTCGTGCTGCCGATGGCGGGGAGCGAGATTGGGCGCCGCTTTCCCGATGGCAGCTTTCGGATCGTTGCGGATGCAGGCACCGAATTTGAGCGCATCGGCGGCGACGAACTGCTGTTTCTCGACGGCCGCTCGCGCCAGCAGCCGTACCTGTGCCTGCTGAGCGCGCCCACCCGATCGATGGGCCTGCAGATTGAAGGACACCTGATCGCACCGGCGAGCCAGAAGCCACTGCGCATGCCATCGGATTGGAGACTGATACCGAAACTGTCGATGAGCGTCGCCGGTGCGACTGCAGCGGCTGAGCGCCTCGCGCAACTGGCCGATATCCTGCCGTGGTATACGCAGAACGCGCTGGTGCATTACCTCTCGCCCCGGGGTCTGGAGCAATACTCCGGCGGCGGTTGGGGCACGCGCGACGTCTGCCAGGGGCCGGTGGAGCTGCTGCTGGCATTGGGCCAGCTGCCGGCGATTCGCGATATTCTGATACGCGTCGTGAGCGCCCAGAACCCTGATGGCGACTGGCCGCAGTGGTTCATGTTCTTTGAGCGCGAGCGCGACATCCGTGCCGGGGATTCCCACGGCGACATCGTCTTCTGGCCGCTGCTGGTGCTGGGTGAATACCTGGTGGCTTCCGCGGATGCCGCGCTGCTGGACCAGCAGCTGCCGTTCTTCGATGCGCGCGGTGCCCAGGCGGCCGAGCAGGCGAGCGTCTGGCAGCACGTGCAACGCGCACTCGCGTTGATTGAAAAGCGCGTCATCGCCGGCACCGCCCTGGCCAGTTATGGGCACGGCGACTGGAATGATTCGCTGCAGCCGGTTGATCCCGCGCTACGCGAACACATGTGCAGCGTGTGGACCGTGACCCTGCATGTGAAGACATTGACGACGCTCGCGCGTGGCCTGCGCGTGGTCGGCCGCGAGCCGCAGGCGGCGCGGCTCGACAGCTGGGCTGGGCGCGTACGCCAGGACCTGCAGCGCTTGCTAGTCGTGGACGGGGTGCTTGCGGGCTATGCGATATTTGATGGCGGCGCGGTGCGCTACCTTTTGCACCCGAGCGATGACACTACCGGCGTGCACTACAGCGTGCTGGCGATGATTCATGCGATCCAGGAGGACATCCTGACCCCGCCGCAGGTGCGCGCCCACCTGAAATTGATCGATACGCACTTGAGTGGTCCGGACGGCGTGCGGCTGTTCGATTGCCCGATGCCCTATCACGGCGGTCCGCAGCGTATTTTCCAGCGGGCGGAAAGCGCCACCTTTTTTGGGCGCGAAATCGGCCTCATGTACATGCATGCGCATCTGCGCTATGCGCAGGCGCTGGCGCATGTTGGCGATGCCCAGGGCTTTTTCGATGCGTTATGCCAGGCCAACCCGATCGGCATCCGCGCACTGGTGCCGAGCTCGAGCGCGCGCCAGGCAAACTGCTACTACTCCAGTTCCGACGCGGCGTTCGAGGATCGCTATCAGGCGGGCGCGGATTACCTGCGGATCAATCGGGGTACGGTGGCCCTGGACGGCGGCTGGCGCGTCTATTCGAGCGGGGCAGGGATCGCGCTTGGCCTGGTGGTGCGCTGTCTGCTCGGACTGAGCTGCGAAGCGCAGCTGCTGCGCGTAGATCCGGTAATGCCCGCGGCGCTCGACGGGCTGCAGCTACAAACGCTGCTGCTGCAGCACCCGATCGACGTAAGTTACCGGGTCGGTGCCGCCGGTTGCGGCGTCACGCGCCTCGCGCTTAACGGGCAGCCGCTGAGCTTCGAGCGCGAACCGAACCCGCATCGGCCCGGGGCGGCGCTCGTTGCCATCGCGGCACTGCGTGGTCGGCTGGGCAGCGAGCGCAATGCGCTGGCGATCGAGATCGGCTAGCCGGCGCGCGTCACTGGTTACGCGCGCGCCGATGCCAGGACCCTAGGCGATGCGTCGGCGAATCCTGCCTTTAATCGATCCGATGTCCTACTTGAAATTGCCCGCGCCGGCGACTTAGCTGCGCGTGCGACAGCCTCACACTGAGCCCTATCTCTCACCAGCGGCAATTTCGCCGATCAGGAGTGACCTATGTACCGCAGATTCGCATGGCTGCTCATCAGCCTACCGCTATTGGCCTATGGCGCGGACGTGGCCGTTGACAGCGCATTTTTCAGCAATGCGGCCGAAGGCGGCATGGCCGAGGTAGACGCAGGAAAACTGGCGCAGCAGAAGGCAGGCAGCCAGGACCTCAAGGACTTCGGAGCGATGATGGTGAAGGATCATAGCGCGGCAAACGCCAAGCTCCAGGCCATTGCGGCATCACAGAAGGTAAAGCTGCCAGGCTCTGCCAGCGTCATGCAGATGGCATCGAAGAAGGAACTGCAGATGCTGTCGGGGGATTCATTCGACAAGGCCTATATCAAAGACCAGATCAAGGCCCATGAGGACACTATGGAGCTGTTCAAGAAAGAGATCGCTACCGGGAAGGACCCGCAGGCCAGGGACTTTGCCACGGCCACGCTGCCAACGGTGCAGGCTCATTTGACCAGGATCAAGCAGATTGCTGCCAGCGCTGGCGTGTCTGCCGACTAAACATCCGACCACATCGAACCGTGAAACACCTGTCGGGAAGGGCGGGCGGGGACCTTATGGCAAATTACGCCGGGCCAAAAGCGCGAGTACAACGCCGACCATAGTCGCGCGCGCGACCGACTGCACAGATTAAGTATATCGGGCTCGAACTGGGCCCGGGCGCATCGCAGACTGTCTGTTACTCGGATAAAGGCAGTCGAGCTCGTATGGGTGCAGAACGCCGAACCCGGCATTCAATGCTCTCGGCAGCAGCCGCAGCAGCAGCCACAGCAGTAGCGGCGGCAGTGGTAGCAGCGAGAGCGGCGACAGCAGCCGCAGCAGCGACAGCTCGTCGGGCCATGAGCGTGCGCTGGAGCGCGCTGAGACAGCACCTGCGGCTTGGCATTGCGGCCCGTCTGGCTACTGCGTTCATAGTCGTCGCGGCATTGATCGTGGCCGCGAATGTCATCGTCGTGCAGGGCGTAATAGTGGAGCGCACGACGCAGATCAGCCAACCGGCGCCACCGATTTCCCCGCCGCCAGTCGTGGTTCCGGCAGCGCCGCCAGTCGCGCAGCCTGCGCCCAAGCCGGTCGAGCGGCGCGAGATTAGCTCCGATGCGCTGCTCGTCGCGCTGGATCGCTACTCGCGTGCCGTGCAGGATCGCGTCAAGGGCAGCTCGGACCGCTCGATCGCCGATTACCAACGATCGGCCAAGGACCTGGATCAGGCGACGATGTCGTTCACGGCGCAAGCCGCGTCGATCTCCGGCAAGCCCTTCAGCAAGCTGTCGACCGCCGTCAGTGCGTACAAGGAGCACAGCGATGCCCTGGTCGCAACCGCCGACAGTCGCCGCGTTGCGCTGACCGATTACTCGATCCACTTCGAATCGCTGAACGCACGCGTCAAGGCGTCGATGGACGCTGCCTGGACGATATTTGGCCGCGTGGTTGCGCGCCAATCTCTGCTGCAGCTCAGCGCCGACCTGGATGAGCTGCGGCGCAGTGCCGCCATCCTGGGTTCAGCGGAGAGTGCCGATATACCGGAGATGGCGCCGTTGTTGAGCAATGAACGCGCCGCTGCTAAGACGCTGCAGAGCAATGAAAAGGGCTTTCGCAGCTCGCAGGGAGATCAATGGTACAGCTCGATGCGCGAGGATCTCGCCCAGCTGGACGTGCTGGCCGAATCGCTGATTCAGTTGAACGAGCAGCTGCATGTCACCAGCCAGGCGCTGTCGGACGAGAACAGCGGCCTGGTGGCGATGATTCCCGCAAAGGTCGCGGCCCCAGTTGCCGTCGTTGCGACGGTGAAGAGAAGCCTGCCGGTCGCGGCCAGCCTGACCCGAACAGCGGTGCCGTCACCGGCCGAGGAGGCGAACAGCGCGCCGGCCGTGACGGCCCCGGTGGTCGAAACGCGAACAGTCACCACACAAAACCCCGAGGCGCGACGGCAGCGGGTGCTGGTGGCGTGGATCAGCGGCGCTGTCCTTGTGCTGCTGATCGGGATCTCGGTGGCGACGGTGCTGAGCATCGTGCGACCCGTGG
>Ga0181537_10000576_pt1 | contig 34580 bp, 36 predicted proteins | sample PEATcosm2014_Bin_39_FD_119765 | JGI IMG/M metagenome (GOLD analysis project Ga0181537, IMG submission 119765) | Peatland microbial communities from MTU Mesocosm Facility, Houghton, MI, USA - PEATcosm2014_Bin23_10_metaG | ecosystem: Environmental > Terrestrial > Soil > Wetlands > Peat | place... | reverse complement strand
TTCCGGATGCGCAGGTCGGCTGGCACAAAGGGCGCAAAGGCTGAAGCAGCGCGCCTCACTTCGTCCGCGCCGCTCCCCAGGTTCGGCCGAGGACGCGCAACCAATTTTGAAAACACAACTTCTCGATCAGCCGCTGGCTGAAGCCGCGCTGGTGGAGCGCCCGCACCAAAATTTGCAGGCCCGCCGCATCACCGAGTTCCGCAGGGATCATGGCGCCGTCGAAATCGGAGCCAAATCCGACGCCATCCTCGCCTAAATGTTCGAGCAGGTGCTCGACATGCCGGACGATCAAATCGACGGGCGTGTCCTTGTCATGGCGACCGTCCGGACGCAGGAAGGCGGTCGCGAAGTTGACGCCGACCAAGCCGCCGGATTGCCGGATTGCAGCCAATTGCTGGTCGGTCAGATTGCGCGAATGCGGGCTGATGGCATGGGCGTTGGAATGGGTGGCGACCAGCGGCGCGGTGCTGAGTTCGGCTGTGTCCCAGAAACCACGTTCGTTCAGATGCGACAGATCGACCAGAATCCGCAACCGGTTGCAGGCGGCGATCAGCGCCTTGCCGAGATCGGTTAAGCCGGGCCCGGTGTCGGGCGAGGATGGACAGCGGAACGGCACCCCGTGGCCGAATGCGTTCGGCCGGCTCCAGACCGGGCCGAGCGAGCGCAAGCCCGCCGCGTAAAGCACGTCCAACAGTTCGAAATTGGCGTCGATCGCTTCGGCGCCTTCGATATGCAGCACCACTGCCAGTGCGCCGTCGTCGAGGCAACTTTCGATATCGCCGGCATTGCGGCAGACGCGAACGCGGCCTTTCGATTCTTGTTCGATCCGCAATAGCAGCGCCGCCATGGCGAAGGTGACCCGCTGCGCCTCCGTGATATCGACCGCCGGCGGCGATGGATCGCTGCCGATGACGCTGCCGGTGTCTTGGGACGGCGGCTGGTTCGTTGAGCCGGTCGCTCGTTTCGGCGAAGGCACGAAGATCGCGAACAGGCCGCCGGCAAATCCCCCCTTGCGCGCCTTTGGCAGATCCAAATGGCCCTTGTCCTCTCCTTGCAGGAACGCTTTGACCGCGTCCGCGCTGGCGCGCCGATGCAGCCGCAGCAGCACGTCGTTGTGGCCGTCGAAGATTGGAATGCGCTTTGAAGCAGTCAACCGCGATCCTTTGGTGACTAAAAGCCGCCGGCCGGAAAATGTCGCACGGCAAACTCCGGTTCAAAACAGTGCAGGCAAGATTCCGACCGGGATGATGCCGACGGACACCACACCGTCGTTCACACGCAGCGGCAAAGCGACCGCCGGTTTCTTGTCGATCTCGGTCGGCTCACCCATTTTCTTGATGGTGTCGATGACGCTTGAATTGGTCTGCTCGCGCACGACGCCGCCCAAGCCCGGCAGAAGCCGGTCGAGTGCGTTGAGGCCTTGCTCTGACGAACCGCTGCCGCCGGTAAGCCGATCGACCCCTTGTCCGATCGCTTGGCCGATGCCCAGCAGCGGCACGATATTCTCAACACCGGCAACGGCGACATTCAAAACGCCGTCGAGCTGCCCGTCGGCATTCAATGTCAGTTTCCCGGTACCGACCACGACGGAGTCGGGACGCTCGATGCGAAACGATTTGATCTCGATGCCGCCGCCCGCGGCCTGCATGTCGCGGAACAAAACCGGCCACGGCTTCGGCGAAAAATCCTTAAATCCGCGCATCACCGCGTCGAGGTCGGCCGCGAGCGGATCGGCGAGCAAGGGATGAAAGTTCGGTGCGACCGCCGCCAGGAAATGGGCGGCCACTTCGATCACTGGATGATCGCGCGCCGTGCCCTCGATAATGCGTCCGTCCACTCTGGCGAGATCGGCTCGAAAGATCGGGCCGGTTCCCGGTCCCGCGACGCGATCGAATCGCGGCTCTCGCAGCGTAATGGTGGCACGTTCCGGTTCGGCGGGCGGCGTGCCGAGCAACCTGATCTGCGCGCGCGACCAATTTGCGACGAATTCCGGCGGCTGGCCCGGATCGGCAAACGTGACCGGACCGGTGACCTCGCCGTTAAGCAGTGTCGGGCGGAAAACCTCGGCGGAAAAGGTGACATCGGTCGCCCGCACGTCGAACGGCGGCTGGTTGCTCTTGAATGTCGCGCCCGCTCCATTGCAGTCCGTGACGATGCTGAACGGAAAACCGCCGATGCTCTGCGAGCCGCAGGCATAGACGCGGCCGAGCGCGGCCTCGCGGGCGACCCAGCCGGACAGCGCACGGTCGGCGATGGCGGCGGCGTAATACCAGCCCCAGGTCCAGCCAAGGGCGACGATAATGGCGATAGCGATCACGGCAAGGAACAGACGCAGCGGATGCCGGCGCGTTGGCGGAGTGTGCCGACGCGGCCGCGGTGCGTGCTGCGGCGCCTCGTGCATCATGCTGAGCGGGGATTGCCCGGACATGGCCTTTTTTCACCCGGCGAAATGGCGTTTCAATGGTGCCACTATGCCGCCGCTCCCATTGTGTTAAGCGAGCCAATACAGCGCGAGGAGTCAACGAGGATAATGCAGACCGACGCCGAGAACGAAAGTGGGGATCTCTGGGTTTTCGGCTATGGCTCGCTGATGTGGCGGCCCGGATTCGACTATCTCGAACGGGTGCCGGCCCGGCTGATTGGCCTCCACCGTGCGCTTTGCGTGTTTTCCTTCGTGCATCGTGGCACGCCGGAGAAGCCCGGCCTGGTGCTCGGGCTCGATCGCGGCGGTATGTGCCGCGGCATTGCCTATCGGGTGGCGGCGGCCGCGCGTGCCAAAACCATAGGCTATTTGCGCTCCCGCGAGCAGGTCACCAGCGTTTATATCGAGATCACGCGACAGATCGAGCTCGAAGACCGCGAGCGCCGCCGGGTGCGCGCGCTCTGCTACACCGTCGATCGCAGCCACGTCCAATATGCCGGCCGGCTGACGGTCGCCGAAAGCCTGCATTACGTGCGGCAGGGTCATGGTAGTTCCGGAATAAACCGCGACTACGTGCTCGAAACCGTGCAGGCGCTGGAAGCGCTCGGCTATCGCGAGAGCGAATTACATCTCATCGCGGAGAGTCTGAAAGGCGGAGCGGAGCAGACCGCCGCCATTGATCATCAGCCATCAAGTCCCTGATCGCTTCTTCTCGCTTTCCGCTTCATGCAGCAGACGCGTGCTCGCCGTTTCGATCATTTCGCGCAGCCGCGCGAAAAAAGTGTCTTTGTCCAGGCCGGGCGGAATCGGATCGAGTACTTCGACGACAACGGTTCCGGGAAAGTGCAGCAAGGATCGGCGCGGCCAGAATAGTCCCGAATTGAGCGCCATTGGCACGCAGGTCACGCCCGCTTTGCCGTAGAGGTAGACGATGCCGGGTTTGTAATCCGGCGGGGCGCCGGGGGGACGCCGCGTGCCTTCGGGAAAGACGATGAGCTGCCGCGGCCGGCCGCACGTGAGCGCTTTTTGCGCGCGCGCCGTCATGCGCGCCAGCGCAGCCATTCCAGCGCTGCGGTCGATCGGGATGAGGCCCGCTTTCCACATGAACCAGCCGAACAGCGGGATCCACATCAATTCGCGCTTGAGCACATAGACCGGATCGTTGAGCACCGCATAGAGCGCGAACGTCTCCCATGCCGATTGATGCTTGCAGGCGACGATGCAGGCGCCCTTCGGGATTTTTTCGGTGCCGCGCCATTCGACTTTAGTGCCGCACACCACGCGCAGTAGCCACAGGCTGGTGCGTGAATAAGAACGGATGAAAACCCGAAGCGCCGGGTAGGGCAGCACCAAGGTCGGCAGCGCCACGATCAGGTGAACGATCAGGTTCGCGTAGTACAGCGCGTTGAAAATGAGCGAGCGGGCATAAATCGAAAGCGATCGGGACACGGTAACCTGTCGGGAACATGGAGCCTGTTGGGGACCTTGCCGGTAACCGACGCGCTTGACGAGATCACGCCGGGGGAATGCGCGCCGGCAATTCGCTGGTCGCGACAAAAGAGTCAAACCGCATGCGCACCTTGGCGGCAAGAAATTTGAGATATTCCGATACGACGAGCCTCGTGGTGGCACTATTTGACCACCACGGTTCGATGCGCAGGCGGTCGGACACCACGGGGAAGGGGATCAGCGTGACGTCGGGCAATTGATGCGCGAGCTCGGCGAGCGCGCGCGGCATGTGATAGGCCGAAGTCACGACGATGAGCGAACGGAAGTTGTGAGCCAGCGCCCAGCGCTTCGCCTGGAGCGCGTTGCCCAACGTGTTCTGCGCCGAATAATCGAGGTCAACACAGCAGGTCAGCTGGTTATTGTAATCGACGACCTCGCGGGCGATGTCGGCCGTCGTGGTGCCAGGATTAACGCCGGTGATCAGAAGCCGTTTGCCGCGACCGGAAGAAAGAAGCCCGAGCGCATCGCTGACGCGCGAAGTGCCGCCAGTCAGCACAACGATGCCGTCGGCACTGTCGCTGAGCTCGACCTGCTGGCTGGGAAGGAGCCAGACAAAGCCGATAAAGCCACATAACAGGAGGATGCCGCCAAGCAGGAAAAGCTTGACGCCGAGCGACCGCATACGCCGTTTTCTGACCGCGCCCCTGAGGCTATCCATCGCCGCGCGCGTCCCTCGCGCCAAAATCCGTAGCCAGAATCAACAGTTCTTCGGCGAAATTATAGCCGTGTTTGGCGCGGCAGGTAGCCGCTAATCGATATTCTCGAGGGTCTGATTGACGGTGCGGCGAGAAGCAAAAGCCGTGACCACAGCCATCAGCAAGATCAGAACGAAGATGGCGATATAGCCGGTAATGCCGAGCGACAGGCTGCCGAACAGGGCGGCGGCTTCCTCGCCTGCTGGCGTGCCCGAGACCCAGGCATTCATGGCGCCAAGGACTCCGAATAGCGCTATGGCGGCAGCGCCGCCGATAGCGCCGCCCTTGAAGCCGAGAAAAAGAAAATGCCGCTGAAACTGGGCGGCGATGAAACTGTCCGTGGCGCCGACATAATGCAGTACTTCAATGATTGGTCGATTGGTCGCCATGGCGCCGCGTGTTGCGAAAGTGACCGAAAGCACGGTCACGACAACCACAAGCGCCAGGATGGCAACGCCGACCGCGACCGCGGTTTCCGCCATGGCGCGCATTCGCCCGATCCAGCCGCGATGATCGTCAAGGCTTGCGCTTGGCACCTTTGCCGCCAGCGCCACGCGCATGGCTGCGAAGTCGGGCGTCATTCCGGAGGCGAGTTTCACAACGATCATGCGCGGTATCGGCAGCTCATTAAGGGCGAGTCCGGAACCAAGCCAGGGTTCGACGAGCGCCTCGGACTCTTGTTTGGTATAGGCCCGCACTGCCGCGACGCCCGGCGTATTCTGGGCCACGGCGATCGCAGCGTTCACGTCAGCCTGGATGTCGTGCCCGGACACCGGCCGGACCTGGATGGTGACTTCGCGGCCGACCTCCGACTGCCAATCGCTCGCCGAGCCGACCATCATAGTCACGACGCCGGCTGTGAGCGCGGCGAGGAATGTCAGAATGGCGACCACAGCGGTTAGGGAACGGCCGGCGATCGAGTCGCTCGGCACGATCGCCGTCAGCGCTCGTTGCGCCAGAATACGCGACGACGCCGGTGAGCCGGCGTCCCATGGCTCTGCCATGGTCTTCACCGGGTCAATCGTAGACATGCAGTCGTCCTTCGTGGAGCACCAGACGGCGGGCGTCGTATTCGTCCATCAAGGCGATATCGTGCGTGGCGATGACGACGGAAGTGCCCGATTTGTTGAGCTCGATGAATAGCCGCAGCAGGCGCTGGCCGAGATTGGGATCGACATTGCCGGTCGGCTCGTCGGCGAGCAGCAATTCCGGGCGCGCGATAACGGCGCGGGCGATCGCGGCGCGCTGTTTCTCGCCGCCTGAGAGCACAGGTGGCAAGGCCGACATGCGTTCACCCAGCCCCACCCATTGCAGCAATTCGACGACCTCGGCGCGGTAAGACGCTTCGTCCTTACCGAGAACGCGAAATGGCAGCGCGACGTTCTCGTAAGTCGTCAAATGGTCGAGCAGGCGAAAGTCCTGAAACACGATACCGATCCGGCGGCGCAGTGTGGCGCGGTCATCCTTGCTCAGCGTTGCGATGTCGCTGTCGAACATGGAGATGAGGCCTCGTGTCGGCTTCAGCGACAAAAACAGCATGCGCAGCAGCGACGATTTGCCGGCGCCCGACGGCCCGGTGAGAAACTGAAACGAATGTCCCTCGATGCGGAAGCTCAGATCGCGCAGAACCTCGGGTCCGACCCCATAGCGTAAGCCGACATTCTCAAATCGGATCACGCGGTCCTCCGGAAAGGCCCAATATGCGGCCTGGAGCGGGCGTTTGATTCGGCATTCCCAGGAAATCTAACACTCTGGCGGCGGGCGCGCCGGGCCGGGCTTGGTTTCCAATCCGTTAACGTATCGCCTGCTAGGCTTGGCCCAAAGCTGCCGCGCCCTTGATTCGCCGATGCTTATCGTCTGCCCGAACTGCGCTACATCGTACGACGTCGACCTGGCAAGGCTGGGGTCGAGCGGACGCCAGGTCCGCTGCGTCCGCTGCCGCACGGTTTGGCACGCCGAGTTGCCCCATGCGGAGCAGCTCCTGGCCGCGGCCGAGGCGTTGGGGCCGGCGCCGACCGTCCCGGCGATGGCTGAAGCCGAACCCGCATTTCCGCCGCCCGACGTCGAGGAAGTCACCGCGTCTCAAGTCGAGCCTGGTGAGGCGGCCGCGGCCAGCGATCAGCTGGACGAACTGCCTCTCGAGAGGGCGGCTCCCCCGATGGACGAGGCGGCCAGCGCGAAAGCCGCCAATACGGAGAACGAGTTCGCCATAGAGACGGAATCGCCCTCTCTTGCGCCCACCGATCTCGATGCCGGTATGCCGCCGCCGGTCGAAGTCGACGCGGCTGAGCCCGAACAACCAACCCGGCCGCTGGTCGAAGACATCGAAACGGTCGCATCGCGCCGACGCCATTCGCGCGACACCAAGCGCCGGCGTTGGCGTTGGCCGCTATCGGCTCTGCAAACGGCGATGATGACGCTGTTCGTCCTCGATGCGATCATCGTCGGCTGGCGCACCGATTTCGTGCGCGCGATGCCCGAAACTGCCTCGTTCTTTGGCTGGGTCGGGATGCCGGTGAACTTGCGCGGGCTGGATTTCGACAGCGTCGCCACGACGACCGAACAGCACGACGGCATGCCGATCCTGGTCATCGGCGGCAACATCCTCAACGATACGAACGGCACCGTGAACGTGCCGCACCTGCGATTTGCCGTGCGTAACGCCGCGCACCAGGAAATCTACTCCTGGACCGCGGTTCCCGCGCGCGCGACCTTGCCGCCGGGCGAGGCGATCTCGTTCCATACCCGGCTCGCTTCGCCGCCGGTGGACGCGCACGATGTGCTGGTGCGTTTTCTCACCCGCTACGACATGCTGAGGGGATCGCACTGACATGGCTCGGATCCTGCTCGCCGAGGACGAGGAGGCGTTGTGCGCCATGTGCGCGCGGGCGCTCTCGACTGCCGGCCATGATGTCACGACCGCTTGCGACGGCAGCGAAGCACTCGACGTGCTCAAGCGTGAACGTGGCCGGTTCGATCTTTTGGTGACCGATATCCGCATGCCGATTATGGACGGCATCGCGCTGTCACTTGCCGCGGCGCGCGATTTTCCCGATCTCACCATCTTGCTGATGACCGGCTACGCCGACCAGCGGGAGCGCGCCAGCGGCCTCGATGCGCTGATTCACGATGTGCTGCCGAAGCCGTTCACCATCGCGGCGCTGCGCGGCGCGGTGGATGAAGCGCTGGTGGTCAGAGCGCGTTAAGGAGCCGCTTAATTGTCTTCGGACGTCGCATAAGGCCGCGGCAGCGGTTCGGCCGGCAGTTCGGGATGTGCGCGGCCGAAATCTGGCGCCGCGGAATCCTGCCCGATCTCGACAATGCCGCGGCGGATCGCCCGCGTTCGTGCGAAATGCTCGAACAAAGCGTCGCCGTCACCGCGGCGAATCGCGCGCGTCAACTTCGCCAGATCCTCGCTAAAGGTGCCAAGCATTTCCAGGACCGCGTCTTTGTTGGCGAGAAACACGTCGCGCCACATGGTCGGGTCGGACGCGGCAATACGGGTGAAGTCGCGAAAGCCGCCGGCGGAGAATTTGAGCACTTCCGAGCGTGTCACTTCGGCGAGCTCGTCGGCGGTACCAACGATTGTGTAGGCGATCAGATGCGGCAGGTGGCTGGTGATGGCCAGCACCAGGTCGTGATGCTCCGCGGGCATCGCCTCGACATTGGCGCCAAGCGCGCGCCAGAACCCTGCCAGCCGCTCGACCGCGGCAGGGTCGGTGCCTTCCGGCGGCGTGAGAATGCACCAGCGGCCGACGAACAGTTCGGCAAAGCCGGCATCGGGTCCGGAATGTTCGGTGCCGGCGACTGGATGCGCCGGAACGAAATGAACGTTGCCGGGTAGCTCCGGGCCCATGTCGCGCACGATGGCGCCCTTGACCGAGCCGACGTCGGATATCGTCGCGCCCGGTTTGAGATGCGATGCGATCTCCTTGGCGATTTGGCCGCACGCACCGACCGGCGCGCAAACAATGACGAGGTCGGCGCCGGCAACGGCGGCGGCATTGGTTTCGAGCACCTGGTCGGCAAGCCCCAGTTCGGCGACGCGCCGGCGTGTTTTGGCCGAGCGGGCGCTGGCCGTGATTTCGCGCACGGCACCCTGCGCGCGGGCGGCGCGGGCGATCGAAGAGCCGATCAGGCCGACGCCGATCAAGGCGAGGCGGTTGAAGAACGGTGTGGGTTTGGTCACAGCATCACGCCGCTTTCGCCAGAAACTCCTTGAGCGCCGCGACCACAAGACGGTTGGCTTCTTCGGTGCCGACCGACATGCGCAGCGCGTTCGGCAGCTTGTAGGCGGTGGTCTGCCGCAAAATGAGGCCGCGCGCCGTCAGGAACGCATCCGCGTCCCTGGCGGTCCGCCCCTTCGTTTCCGGAAAATGGATCAACACGAAATTAGCGACGCTCGGCGTGACCTTCAGCCCGAGTTTGCCGATCTCCGCGATGAGCCAGTCGAGCCAGCGCGTATTGTGTTCGCGCGAACGCTCCTGATGGCCGACGTCCTCGATCGCGGCGATACCGGCGGCGATCGCCGGACCGGTGATGTTGAACGGCCCGCGCACCCGGTTGACCGCATCGACGATCGGCGCCGGCCCGAACATCCAGCCCAGCCGTAGCGCCGCCAGTCCGTGGATCTTCGAAAACGTGCGGCACATGACGACGTTCTCGGACGTGGCGACGAGCTCGATGCCGGACTCGTAATCGTTGCGCCGGACATATTCGGCGTAAGCGGCGTCGAGCACCAAAATCACGTTGCCGGGTAACCCGCGGTGCAGCCTTTTGACTTCGTCGAATGACAGGCAGGTACCCGTGGGATTGTTCGGATTGGCGAGAAAGACGATCTTGGTCTTCTTCGTCACCGCCGCAAGGATTGCGTCGACGTCGGCGGTGTAATTCTTCTCCGGTGCCACCAACGGCCTGCCGCCGGCGCTGAGCGTCACGATCGGATAGATCAGAAATCCATGCGTGGTGTGGATCGCCTCGTCGCCGTCGACGAGATAGGCGTGCGCCAACACGTGCAAGAGATCGTCGGAGCCCGAGCCACAGACGATGCGGTCGGGATCGAGCCCAAACGCCCGGCCGATGGCCTCGCGCAATTCGCTCGCGGAGCCATCCGGGTAGTCTTCGAGGTGATCGGCCCAGGCCTTAAAGGCCGCGATCGCGCGCGGGCTCGGCCCAAGCGGCGACTCGTTCGACGACAGCTTGAATACCTTGGCAGCGCCGGGCGCTTTGCTCTTGCCCGGCACATAAGCCTCGATATCGAGCACGCCGGGGCGCGGTATCGGACGCATTGCAGACATTACCCTTTACCTCGTGCCGGCACCGTATAGCGGGTCGCGTGACTGCCGACGAGGGCCGTCGAACGGATCGATGCGCCGCTCTCGCGCAGCGCCTCGGTGACGGCGTCAACGCTGCCACGCTCGGTGGAGACAAGCAGCGCCGCACCATCGAAGGCGCGGTCAGGCACCGCAACGACGTCGGCAAGCGCCGCGACCGCGTTGACCGCCGCCGCGTTCCAGCCCGAGGCGCGCATGCTCCAGACCTCGGTTTCGGTCACCATGGCGTCCGCCGACGCGCGCGAAACAACAAAGACCGGCATCGCGGCGGGATGATCCGCGCGCTCGACGAACGGCAGCCGTGCGATAATTTTTGGTGCGCTTTCGAATTCCAGCGCGGTCCACCACGGCCCCGCGCCGGCGGTTGCGAAAGCGGGAATGAGGCCGAGATCGCCTTTGGACGCGCTGACAGCCTCGACCACGCTCGACGCCCCCATATGCGGCACGAACGGTACGGTGAAACCGAAATGAAAGCGTGCCGAATCCCGCATCAGCGCATCGCCAGCGGAAAGGTCGGCATGCACGGCAAACGGCGCCTGCACATAGGTGAAAGTCGAGATGATGACGCGCCAGATGCTTTCCACCGTGTCGAGCGGCAGGTTGCCGCGATGACGCTGCACCAGGCGGCGCATCATGTCGGCCTCGCGCGCCGGGCGGAAAGCGGAGCCGCTCTCCTGGGTCTTTTTGGTCGCGATCAGGCGGTCGATGATCCGGCCGCGCTCGAGCAAAAGTTCGTGCATCGCCTCGTCGATGCGATCGATCTCGCGCCGCAGGTCGGTGAGCGTTTCTTTTTGGGGTGGCGGTTTTGGCATGGGTTAAGCCCGGCAACGGCCTACAATCGGCCCGATTGATAGGTGCCGTTAAGCCCGAAAGCAAAGAAAACGTTGACTCCCGGTGGAAGCGGCCTATTTACCGCCTTTTGACCGTCATAGGGGCGGCCCAACCACGCCGGGAAATCGCGTCATGGCCGATGTCAGCGCCACGCTCGATCTCGCCGACCGCGCGCGCGAAGCGGATAATCCGCATTCGCCGGTGGTGCGTTTTGCCTCGAACAATCCGCTGCGTCTCGACGCCGGTGTCGATTTCGCGCCGTGGCAAATTGCCTATCAAACCTACGGCTCGCTCAATGCGGCGCGGAGCAACGCGGTTCTCGTCTGCCATGCGCTGACCGGCGATCAGCACGCCGTCAACGACCATCCGGTGACCGGCAAACCCGGCTGGTGGGAAACCATGGTCGGGCCGGGCAAGCCGATTGATACCGAGCGCTATTTCGTCATCTGCCCGAATGTCGTCGGCGGCTGCATGGGCAGTTCCGGTCCGGCCTCGACCAATCCCGACACCGGCATGCCCTGGGGTCTCGATTTTCCGGTGATCACCGTGCGCGACATGGTTCGCGCGCAAGCCATGCTGCTCGACCATCTCGGCATCGAGTCGGTGTTCGCGGTGGCGGGCGGCTCGATGGGCGGCATGCAGGTGCTGCAATGGGCGGCAAGCTATCCGCACCGCGTGTTTGCGGCGCTGCCGATCGCGGCCGCGACCCGCCATTCGGCGCAAAACATCGCTTTTCACGAGGTCGGCCGTCAGTCGGTGATGGCCGATCCGGACTGGCGGGGTGGACGTTATTTTGCCGACGGCACCAATCCGCGCCGCGGGCTCGCAGTCGCGCGCATGGGCGCACACATTACTTATCTGTCCGACGCCGCGCTGCACCGCAAGTTTGGCCGCCGTTTCCAGGATCGCGACAATCCGACGTTCTCGTTCGACGCCGACTTTCAAGTCGAATCCTATTTGCGCCACCAGGGCATCACTTTCGTCGAGCGGTTCGACGCTAACTCGTATCTCTACCTGACCCGCGCGATGGATTATTTCGATCTTGCCGGCGACTACGACGGCGTTGTCGCCAATGCGTTTCGCGGCGCACCGACGCGGTTTTGCGTCATCTCGTTCACCAGCGATTGGCTGTTCCCGACCTCGGAATCGCGCGCTATCGTGCATGCGCTCAATGCAGCCGGTGCGCGCGTCTCGTTTGCCGAGATCGCGACCGACAAGGGTCACGATGCGTTTTTGCTGGACGAACCGGAACTGTTCGCGATCGTGCGCGGCTTTCTGGAAGGCGCGGCCAAAGCGCGCGGGCTACAGAGGTAACGATGCTGTCGCGTCTCAAATACGATCTCACCATGGCGGAAGCGGCGCGCAGCCCAGGCGGCTCGCGCGTCGACTTGCTCGTCGTCGCCGGCATGGTGCAGCCGGGTGCGCGCGTGCTCGACGTCGGCTGTGGTGACGGCGAGCTGTTGCGGCCCCTCGAAACCCGCGGCGTCGACGGCCGCGGCATCGAATTGTCGCGCGAGGGTGTGAACGAATGCGTCGCCAAGGGCCTCGCCGTGGTGCAAGGCGACGCCGATACCGATCTTGAAGATTATCCCGACGATGCCTTCGATTACGTCGTCCTGTCGCAGACGCTGCAGGCAACGCGCCGGCCGCGCGTGGTGCTTGAGCACATGCTGCGCATTGGCCGGCACGCCATCGTGTCGTTTCCCAATTTCGGCCATTGGCGCATCCGCCTGCAGATATTTTTCGGCGGCCACATGCCGCACACCGACAATCTGCCCTATGCTTGGTATGAAACGCCGAACATCCATTTCTGCAGCATCAAGGACTTCCGGCAGCTCTGTCACGTCTCCGGCGCCAAGATGGAGCAGGCGGTGGCGCTCAATGCCTGGGGCGGCCGCATGCGGCTGAAAATGCCGTGGTGGTTCTGGAACCTGTTCGGCGAGCAGGCGGTGTTCCTGCTCAGCCGCCAGGGCTGAAGCGGTTCTGCTATATTGCTGCGTCGTCTCGCCTTCGCCGGTCGTTCGACCGCGCGGGCCCGTAGCTCAATGGTCAGAGCTAGCGGCTCATAACCGCTTGGTTGGAGGTTCGAGTCCTCCCGGGCCCACCATTCATATTTTGCGTCGCCGGAAATTTTCGGTTCCGTCCTAATTCGGCGCCGATTCGCGGTGTTCCCGCTGGCCGAGGAAGTGGAAAAACTCGATTCCCTCTCGCAGCCGGCGTTTCATCATCTGCGGCGAGATCAACATCTCGCCGACCAAAGAGGCAATTTTCGGCGCGCGGAAATAGAATTTCTTATAGAACGCCTCGACTGAATCAAAAATCTCGGTGTGGCTCAGGTGAGGATAGCTGAGCTGCGCGATCTGACCGCCGAGCTCGTCGACCAGCGCGGCATTGCCGGAAGCAAACCAGCCGTTCTCGGTCGCCTGCCGGTGCAGGAACGTGCCCGGGTAAGGCGCGGCGAGAGATATCTGTATGGTGTGAGGATTGATGTCGCAGGCAAACTTGATCGTTTCCTCGATGGTTTCTTTTGTTTCGCCGGGCAGTCCGAGGATGAATGTTCCATGGATGCGGATGCCCAACTCGTGACAATCCTTGGTGAAACGCCGCGCAAATTCGACCCGCATGCCCTTTTTGATATTGAACAGGATCTGCTGGTTTCCCGACTCGTAACCGACCAAAAGCAATCGAAGTCCGTTATCGCGCATAACTTTAAGCGTCGATCGCGGTACGTTGGCCTTGGCGTTGCACGACCAGGTGATGCCGAGCTTGCCGATTTCCCTGGCTAACGCCTCGACCCGCGGTAAGTTGTCAGTCAGCGTGTCATCGTCGAAAAAAAACTCTTTGACTTGCGGCAGCGCCTTGCTGGCCCATTTCAATTCCTCGATGACGTGTTCCACGCTGCGCACGCGGTAGGCGTGTCCACCCACGGTCTGTGGCCACAAACAAAAGGTGCAGCGCGATTTGCAGCCGCGCCCGGTATAGAAAGAAACATACGGATGCAGCAGGTAACCGCCGAAGTACTTCTCAATCGTCAGGTCGCGTTTGTACACGGGCGTGACGAAAGGCAGCTCATCCATGTTGTGCAGAATTTCCCGCTCATCGTTGTGCACGATGGTGCCATTGGCGTCGCGGTAGGACAGTCCCTTGATGGCGGCAAAGTCACGGCCTTCCGCCACTTCTTTGCAGGTTAGATCGAATTCATTGCGGCAGACGAAGTCGAGTTGCTCGCAAGCTTGCAGGCTGCCAGCCGGATCGACCGCCACTTTGGCGCCAATCATGCCGATCTTGAGCTTGGGATTAAGCTCTTTGAGCAGCCGAGCGGTCTTCGTATCGGAAGAGAACGAAGGGGTCGAGGTATGCAGGACGATAAGGTCGCGTTTGCTCGCTTCGGGCGCAATATCTGCAAAGCTCAAGCCATGCGGTGGCGCGTCAATCAGCTTGGAACCTTCGACCAAAGCCGCTGGCTGCGCCAGCCAGGTCGGAAACCAGAACGATTTGACCTCGCGGCGCATTTGATACCGGGCGCCAGCCCCGCCATCGAAGCCTTCAAACGAGGGACCTTGCAGGAACAGCGTTCGCATCATGCGCAAAGCTCTTTCCAATCCGAGCCAATGCGCAATAGTACCTCATGCCGCAGGATGCGGAAACCCCGGCCAGGACGCTCCACGGTGGCGCGATCCGGTGTTCGCCGGCCCCAATCGGCGCCAGCAGTATTTAGTGATAATGAACGATCGGAGCCGAAGCCTCGGATTCTTCCGCGGCCACATCGTCGTTGATGGTGGCGATGGCCAATTGGAGAAGGTGCAGCCCGACTTCGCTCAATGCCCGGACGTCATCGAGCGCATAGGACAAATAGGCAATAATCAATTCGCGCTGATGCGGTGCGCTAGGCTTTCGTTCGTTCTTTGACTCGTTCATGCCAATACCCCTCTGTACTAATCGTCTCGCGCACGATCACGACGGCCATTGAATCCCCACCAGATCAATTCCGCCGTCGGCCAACTTAACTCTGCGACCAGGTCTCGCCTCCAGGCTCGCGTTCCAGCTGATCCAATTCGGCCGCCTTTTCCATCAATTCCACCCCGATCGCTTCGATTTGGTGAGCGGTCGGCGGGTGCGGGCAACCGCGAGCCAGCCGGATGCAACGTTGGGCTTGTTCACGGAGATAAGACGCATCGACCCAAATCCACGTGTAGGCTTCTGTAGAACCAGGCATTTTCGCCTTTTCCGCCCGCTGGGTCCGCTATTGGACTTTGGCCGGGCGCACCGAGCTTGCGCTTGTAGGACTAGTTGCAGGCAGGACTATCACAGGCATAGGTCACACAACATCATACGAAGGTACTGGCGTGATTGACCAACAAGTACTGCACGCCGGAAATTTCATTTCCAAATGTTGATCAATCTTGAGCTGATCGCGGGCAAGCCGAATCTCATTTCACATCCGATCCGGACGCTCCTGTAAGTTTCGCAATCAAAGAACTTCGCGAATGAAAATTCGTCGTCACACCGAAGAAAGAGTATCGTTCCTCAGAAACCGTGCAAAGGGCAACGACTATGCTTGAGAAGGTGCTAGGCGCCATGGCCGTGATGTTGACTATAGGATCGAACGCCGGCGCGAGCGAAATCCGCCGTGTCGTAACCACCATTGACGCCAACGATCGATCGACCACTCTGGTTGATGGTCGGGTCGCGCTCGCTGCAAGCGGCTCCGGGAACACATCGGCCAATTTGTGGCTGACAAATTCTGCGCCGGCCGGTTTTTCGTTCGCCGGAGATGCCGCCAAGCCGACCGGCCTTAATCCGCCCGAGAATGGTACGGTATTTCGCGTCGTCGATATCCCGCCGCTCGAGCCGGGAGACGAAGCGAAAATGGCTCATGATTTGATGATGAACCGGGTGGGCGACCGTGCGCCGGCTCGCGGCGTCGCAGTGACCAATCCGCTCATGCACCGCACGCGTACCGTCGACTATGCGATCGTCATGTCCGGTGAGGTCGATATGATGCTCGACGATAAGACGGTTCACCTCAAGCCCGGCGACGTGGTGGTGCAGCAGGCTACCAACCACGCCTGGCTCAATCACGGCACCGAACCGTGCCGCATCATTTTCGTGCTGATGGATTCAAAGCAGCCGTAATACGCGCTTTTATTCTGATTTTGCCGGGAAAGCCTGCGGATGGGTTGCGGCCCGCTTTCGCACGGCGATGGCGTATTGGCCGGTTTTGCGGTCGGGGTCGATATTGGGCGTCACGACGGTTCGGTGAAATGCCTTCCAGTCATTAGCGGACAGGTCGTCAAGGCCCTTCACATTGTAATTCTGCAGCAATTTGTCGGCATAGACCTCTTTGCGGACCGGTTGCACCTGTAGAAATGGGACGTCGCTTCTGAAATCGATGGGGACATCGGTCTTCAAGATGCGGATATTGTCGAACAGCGGGCCGAACCAATTGTCGGTTTCTATGATGCCCTCCAGCACATGATAATTCAGGCTGTGCGCCAGGTTGGCGACGCCACGAACCAGCAAGCTCCATCCGGGGGCGGTTCTGGCCAGGCAGCCGGTCCAGACTTGCAATTGTCCCGGTTGAATCGAAGGCGACAGGAACGGCGGTGAAAATCCGCGAATCTCCGGCGGTGCGCTCTGATCGAATAGGGTGCTGAATCCCGGATATTGCACGCCATTGCGGGTCAGCGGCAGCCACTCGTCGACGCCGCCATAGGTCCACAGCATGTCGTGGCCGTCCCAGACTACTTTGAAATTCATCGGCAAGAAGACGTACCAGCCGAATGCCGACGCGCTGGTGATGGCCTCGCAGTAACGCAATGCGCGGGCGGGGATGATGCCCCCGACCGACTTATCGGCGCGGCACGGCGGGCGCTCGTTGGCCACCAACTGATAGAATTGAGCGAGGGGGACGTCAGGCGACGTAACATCAAGCATAACACCAACTTCCGATGTGAATAGCACTACATGAAGATGTTAGCAGGCGAATCCTAATCTGCCCGCGGGACTGCCTAGCCGCCCCGCGGGCAATTCGAAGGCTACGTCCAAGAGCCGTTACTTCTTCGAATCAAAGACGGGAGCCTCGTCGCCGAGGCGCACTTTGCCCTGGTTCGCGGTCGCGATGTCACGAGCGACCTTGTCGCCAGCGCGTGGCTTGAACACAGGCGCTTCGTCGCCGAGGCGCACTTTGCCCTGGTTCGCGGTCGCGATGTCGCGAGCGACCTTGTCGCCGGCGCGGGGCTTGAACACCGGCGCTTCGTCGCCGAGGTGCACCGTGCCCTGGTTCGCGGTCGCGAGGTCGCGAGCGACCTTGTCGCCGGCGCGAGGCTTGAACACTGGCGCTTCGTCGCCAAGGCGGACGTTGCCCTGGTTCGCGGTCGCAGCGTCGCGAGTGACTTTGTCTCCTGCGCAAATCGTCTTCATCGGAATCTCCTGTGCTGGAAGTGGCTTGAACCGCCAGCTTCAGCCTAGAAGGCGCCCGATGCGCCGCAATCAAACGCAAGCTTTTTCCACTGCGCTGAAGTCTTGAGACATCAATCCCGGTTTGCCGGGACCAAAGTACCTATCGGTGTGACTTCCGCTCGCTTTATTCCGGCGGCAAACCGGATATTGATTTTTGTGAAATAGCCGGATGTCACATGAAAACGGTACGCGCCAACAAACTTGTTGTCGTCATCGACGATGATCCCCTTGTTCTTGAGGCAACCAGCGGCCTGTTACGCTCCTGGGGTTGCCGTGTGGTCGCCGCAGAATCCTACGGCGAAGCCATGACAAAGCTGAATGAGATCAGACAGCGTCCCGATCTTATTGTCTGCGACTATCGCCTTCCGCAGGGGCCGACCGGGGTCGCCGCTATAGAAATGCTGCGCGATGCATTTGCGATACCGGCGCTTCTCATTAGCGGCGACGCAGCTTCTCCGGAGTGCGACGACGCCGTCGGCGGCTACCGTCTGCTGCATAAACCGCTGAGCGCAGAGAAGTTTCGCGCGGTACTGATCGATACGTCGGTGCTGCGGCCTTAAAGATCAACAAGATCTCGGGGTCAGGCGAATTTTAGTCGATCAGTGAGTCGGCCCCAGCGAGGAGAATTCGCGGCAGGACGATGCCGAGTTCTCGCGCCGTTTTCAAATTAATGATGAGTTCGAATTTCTTCGGTGCTTGCACCGGGAGGTCGGCAGGGTTTGCGCCCTGGAGGATTCGATCCACGTAGTCCGGTGTGCGTTTGAAAAGATCTAGGACATCAACTCCGTAGGATAGCAAGCCGCCGTCATCCACAAAATACCGGTACGAATAGATTGTCGGAATTCGCCACTTCGCCGCCAGAGATATGATGATTTGACGATGTACGGTCGTAAAATTGTCGGGCATCACGATGAGCGCAGTGTCCGGTCCCGCGCCAATGTTGGCCATTGCAGTTTCGATTTCGTCCGGGCTGCGGACTTCGGCTGCGATCGGGATGACATTGAATTCTTTCGCCGATTGCAGAAAGCCGGGCACGAAAAACGCTGCGCCGTCGGCGACGGGTGTCCTGCCACTTGGAACAGACTCCGGATTGTACATCAGAGCGACGCGGCTGAGCCGCGAATTCAGCTCTCTTAATATCGACAGATACTTTCCGGTGATCGTTGGCTGCAGGACCATGAACCCGGTGATGTTGCCGCCAGGATGCGAGAGGCTCGAGACCAAGCCGCTGCCAATCGGGTCGGCGACGACAACAAATACGATGGGAATTGTGCTGGTGGCCCGATGCAGTGCCGTAACGACCGGAGTGCTATGTCCAACGATGACGTCCGGCTGAAGTGCCACCAGCTCTTTCGATAAGGCGGCAGCTTTTTCAGGATTGCCCTCGGCATACCGGTATTCAAGCCGTAGATTTCGACCGACGACCCATCCTCTTTTGGCGAGGCCCTGCTCGATAACTTCGGTGCGAGTCTGCGCCTCCTGATCGTTTGCGAGCCCCATCAGCACTCCGACTGTTCGTAAACGTGCTGATTGCTGTGCCCTTGTTGGAACGGAACGTGTTGCCAGCGCGGCACCGAGAGAGGCTATGAACGCTCGCCGCAGCATTGCGGTCAGGTCCTTGCAGGTGATGTAACCAAGCCAGAAGCGCGCAGCGCGGTTGGGTCGAAGGTCGGAGAGCGACCAATGCATTGAAATCTACTAGAGAATTCAACGATCACCATCTTCCATTTTGCCGCGTCCTGATAAGCTTTCTCGGGAGTATAAGACTGCTATGATTCAGGACTTTGCCCATCAGCCAGGTTTCAGGCCGGGTACACGCAATGATTGAATCGCTTTTCTTTCGGCGGGATGGGTTGAGGGAGCGAGTAACCACTGTGCTGACGACGGCAGCTAGATGAGTCGAATTGGCACGCGGCTTCGACGCTACATCTGGGGGGACAAAGCGCCGACAGTGCCGCGTGGCGGTCTATTTTTAAAATATGTTGGAATGTTTGTCGCCGTCGTAAGCCTTGCGCTCGTCATCAACGGCGCTTCCGATATTTGGTTCTCATACCAAGCGCAGAAGGCATTGCTGTTTCGCATTCAACGGGCACAGGCGAAGTCCGCAGCCGACAAGATCAGTCAGTTCCTCAATGAGGTTACGGCCGGACTGGCGTGGGAGACTCAACTGTCGTGGAGCGACAGCTCGTTAAGCGAATGGCAACTCGACGCCGTTCGCTTGCTGCACCAAGTGCCCGCGCTGAGTGAGATCTTGCAGCTCGACCCGACCGGACAAGAGCAATTCCGGATGTCCCGGGAAGCGCCGGATGTAGTCGGAAGCCATATCGACCATTCGAAAGATGCAGCTTTCGTTCAGGCGATGGCCAACAAAGTCTATTACGGGCCGGTCACCTTCATCGACGAGTCGCAGCCATCGATGACCATCGCCATGGCAGGCGTTCGGCCGGAATTTGGCGTTATCGTCGCAAGAGTGGATCTCACATTCATCTGGGATGTCGTCTCGCAAATTCAGGTGGGTAAGGGCGGTCAGGCGTATGTAGTTGACGACGCCGGACGTCTTATTGCCCATCCGGATATCAGCCTCGTGCTCCGCAAGACCGACATGTCTCGTCTTGCGCAGGTGCAGGCGGCCCGCGCGACCCAATCGGACGGTTCGCCGAATGAACCTCTGCAGGGCGCCGACGTCATGGGCCGGCGCGTCTTGAGCGCTTATGCCGAGGTGACCCCACCCGGATGGTTAGTCTTTGCCGATCTGCCGCTGGGCGAGGCCTATGCCCCGCTTTACGATTCCGCTTCGCGTTCGGGCATTCTGCTTCTGGCGGCGCTCATTCTCGCGCTGTTTGCAGGTCTGTTGCTTGCCCGCAAAATGGTCGTGCCGATCACGGCGCTGCATGATGGCGCCGCGCGGCTCGGCAGCGGTGATCTCGCCCATCGTATTTCCATTAAGACCGGCGACGAACTTGAAGCGCTCGGCAGCCAGTTCAACACCATGGCGGCGCGTCTCCAGGAATTCTACGCGACTTTGGAAGCCAAGGTAGAAGAGCGAACTCGGCAGCTCGAGGACGCCAACCTCGCCAAGTCCCGTTTTCTCGCCGCAGCGAGCCACGATCTCCGGCAGCCGCTGCACGCGATCGGGCTTTTCGTCGCACAACTGCATCGCCGTCCGCGTGCCCCCGAGCGCGGCCAGATCGTTGCGCGCATCGAGGCGGCGCTTGCGGCCATGAACGAACTGTTCAGCGCATTGCTCGATATATCGAAGCTGGACGCCGGCGGCACGACGGTCAATGTGATCGATTTCCCGTTCGCCCAGCTCTTGGTCCATGCCGAGACGACGTTCGGCGAAGCGGCACGCCAGAAAGGATTATCGCTTCGCATCGTCCCAAGCCGAGCCTGGATGCAAAGCGACTTTATCCTACTCGAACGCATTGTTTTCAATCTGATCTCGAACGCTGTGCGCTACACCAGTCACGGCGGGGTGCTCGTTGGCTGCCGCAAGCGCGGCAATAACCTGCGCGTCGAGGTTTGGGACACCGGGGCTGGCATCCCGGAAGATCAGCACCAGAAAATATTCGGCGAGTTCTATCGCCTGGGCGAGCCGGACCGCGACCGCCGCGCCGGCCTCGGCTTGGGGCTTGCCATCGTTGACCGGCTGTGCCGGCTGTTGGATCATCCAGTCGAGGTCCGCTCGGTTCCTGGTAAAGGCTCCGTCTTCGCCGTGACGGTGCCGAGTGCGCCAGCCCGCGCCGCAAACATCGAGCCGCGCGTGCGACCGCGAAACGAACTCAGTCTGTCGAGCGGCAAGCTCGTCCTTGTGATCGACGACGATCCGCTGGTGCGCGAAGGCATGGGCGGCATTCTTCGCAGCTGGGGCTGCCACGTCATTGCCGGGGACACAGACAGCAACGTGCTCAAAGCGCTTACCGGACAGGAGCAGGCGCCGGATCTGATCATCTCCGATTATCATCTCGCCGACGGCGCGACCGGACCGGAAACCATCGAGCGTTTGCGCAGCGCTTTGTCGGCGCAAATCCCTGCGTTTCTCATCAGCGGCGATACCGATTCGGAACCGCTGCGTCAGGCGAAGGCCAAGGGCTATTATCTTCTGCACAAGCCGGTCGATCCGATGGCGCTGCGCGCCATGTTCAATCAGGCGACCAGGCGCGTCCAAGCCGCGATCATTCACAGCGAGCACACGACCAAGAATTGACGATCGGACGCCTTGGGAGCTTAAACCGTCTTTGCGGCAACTGGCAGCTTCCAGCCGAGCTCGTTGACGGCAATGACCGCTTCGGTGCGGTTCGTCACCTTCAGCGCCTTCAAAATCGCGGTGACGTGATTTTTGACCGTCGGCTCGGCCAAACCGAGGCTGCGGCAAATGATCTTGTTATTCTTGCCTTGCATCAAAAGCGCGAGCACTTCGAGCTGCCGCCCTGACAGTCCGACTTCGGAAGGCGACACGATAGGACGGTCACTGTTCGGCGTAATTGCTACGGTATGCGAGAGTTCTTCGCGCGCAAGAATTTCTGGAGGGATATAAACACCCCCGGCAAATACAAGCTTGAGCGCGCTCATCATGACCTCGCGCCGCGCCGACTTTGGAATATAGCCGACGGCTCCGAGGTCGAGCGCCTTGAGCACCTTGGCGCGCTCCTGCACGGCTGACAGCACCACGATTGCCATGGCGGGGAAGCGCTCGCGCAATTCCGCCAGCACCGAAAAGCCGTCGCGATCCGGCAAATTTAGATCGAGCAGGACGAGGCCGATGTCGGGATGGCTCGCAATCGTCTCCATTGCCTGCCGGTTGTCCGAAGCCTCGAACACGGTCGCGCCGCGCTGGAGTTTCTTGAGCAGGCCCTGCAAAGCGTCGCGGATCAACGCATGATCGTCGACGAGAAGTATCTTCATCCTTACCGCCCTGACATCCCCCACCGCCCCGACATCGTGGGGGCAAAAATGCCCTCATTCGCTGTCAGGTGCGAGGATAACATCGTTCGCGCAGACGTTGAAATCGCCCGGGCGCTGCGCCGGCCACGGTGATGGCGCGGCACAAGCGCATTGGCCGGCGGCGGGCGACAGGCCGCAATGCGGCGGGGATCAGCCTTTGCGCGAAGTCTCAAACAAAAACCAGACGCGGCGTTCGGCTTCGTCGATCCAGTTTTCGAGCAGGCTTGCGGTGGCGACGTCGCCATGTTCGTCGCACAGATCGTGGGTTTCGCGCATGCTGGCGACCAGGCGTTTATTGTCCTCGCGCAGTTCGGCAAGCATGTCGTCCGGCGTCACATAGTCGGCGTCATTATCGGGGATGCGCTGCAGCCGTCCGATATGGCCGATCGAGTGTATGGTGGTGCCGCCGATCTTGCGGACCCGTTCGGCGATATCGTCGGTCATCGCGAAAATCTGGTCGCCTTGCTCGTCGAGCAGCAGGTGATAGTCGCGGAAATGCGGACCCGAGACGTGCCAGTGAAAATTCTTGGTCTTCAGGTAGAGGCAGAACGTATCCGCGAGCAGGATATTGAGCGCGCCCGATAGGTCCCGGACGGCGTTGGATTCAAGATCCGTCGGGGTTTGCAGCGGGGCGGTGCGTAATGATTTGGCGTCATTCATGGGGAATCTCCTTCAGCTTTGACCGTTAGACGTCGAAACCGCGATGCAAGAATCTGCGCCCATCGCGATCCCAGGGGGTAAAATGGATGGCGCCGCGTCAGGCGGCGGCCTTTTGCACGATACCGCCAAGTGCGGCCGCGAGTCCCTTAACAACATTGTCAACCTTGGCGTCCAGCCCATGACGTTTCGCCAGCCACTCCAAATCGTTGTATGAGAGCCAGCTTTTGCCCGATGCGTCCTCCCAAGCTAACGCTTTGAGCGGCAAATCGATGCCAATAGTTTGCTTATCCTGCATCAGCGGCGTCCCGCCTTTGGCATTGCCAAAAATCAGCAATAACGTCGGGAGCAGGGGCAAGCCCATCTCCTTGGCGCCTGCGGCATGGTCGATCCGGGCAAAAATCGTCATGCCCTTGGATCTTATGTCGGATTCAATACGGTCGATTGTTTCCTTGGCGCTGCGCGCGCTTGGAATAGTGATCAAGCCATTGCCGTTCATTGCCGCTACTCCGCAAATTGTTCACAAGCCGGCTCACGGATTGCGTCTCGGCGTTGCAATATAGAGGGAGAACGACACCCGTTGTAGCTCTGCGCGGGCGCCTCCAAGGCTGCGGTAGAGATTCGCATACCGGAAAGGACATCGCTCATGTCTAACACAGCACAGAATGATGATGCCGGCCCGCAGCCGATCCGTGGCAACCTTGGCGCGCCGATTATGGGACCGCGCAATATTCCGCTGGAGCGCGAAAATCCCGACCTATTGGCCTCGCCCGATACGGATTCCGGAACGATCCCTAACCTGAAGTTCTCCTTCGCCGCCGCACGAAATCGTTTGCTGGAGGGCGGCTGGGCGCGCGAGGTGACGGTGCGTGAATTGCCGGTCGCTACCGAGCTTGCCGGCGTCAATATGCGCCTAAAGCCGGGCGGCATCCGCGAGATGCATTGGCACAAGGAAGTCGAATGGGCCTACATGCTCGCCGGCCGCGCCCGCATCACCGCCGTGGACGAATTGGGCCGCACCTTCATCGATTACGTCGGCGTCGGCGACCTGTGGAATTTCCCTTCCGTCATTCCGCATTCCATCCAGGGCCTGGAGGAAGGCTGCGAATTCCTCCTGGTGTTCGACAACGGCAATTTCTCCGAGAACGAAACCTTTCTGATCACGGACCTGTTTACTCATATTCCGCGCACGGTGTTGGCCAAGAATTTCGGCGTGAGCGCCGCCGCCTTCGACAATCTGCCAGTCGATATCGAACACACCCGGTATATCTTTCCGGGGCGGATACCCGGTCCCATGGCCTCCGACGCAGTGCGCTCGGCAGCTGGCGCAGTGCCCCACACGTTCAGCCATCGCATGTTGGCGCAGAAACCGATCGTGACTGACGGTGGCTGGGTGCGCATCACCGACTCCACGAATTTTCCCGCTGCGAGCAGCATCGCGGCCGCGCTTGTGCATGTCGAGCCCGGCGCGATGCGCGAATTGCACTGGCACCTCAATGACGAATGGCAGTACTACATTTCGGGGCACGCCCGCATGACCGTGTTTGCGTCGGGCGGCAAGGCGCGGACCTTCGACTATCAGGCCGGTGATGTCGGTTATGTGCCGTTCTCGATGGCGCATTACGTCGAGAACACCGGAAATGAGCCGCTGCTGTTCCTCGAAATGTTCCGCAGTCCGCGGTTCATGGATGTATCGCTCAATCAATGGATGGCGCTCACGCCGCCCGAGCTGGTGCAGGCCCACTTGAACCTGGATAGGCAGACCATGGCCGCCTTGCGTAAGGACAAACCGATTATCGTCGCGTCACGGCGATGAGGCGCCTGCATATCCCGAACTCGATCGCCGCTTACGCCGCGGAATTGCGCTTTTGCGTCCGCACGACAACTGCCGGCTTGTTGGCCTTCACGCTCGCGCAAGCTCTCAATTTCCCCCTGCATGGCTTGTGGGTGATCCTTACTGCGATCGTTGTCATGCAGATGAGCGCCGGCGGCTCGTTCCGCGCCACCATCGAATATATGATCGGTACGCTCGGCGGCGCCGCCTTCGCTGGTATCGTGGGCATTCTCATACCGCATGAGACGGTGATCGCGCAGGGCGCGTTGCTGGTGCTGACGATTGCGCCCTTGGCGCTAGCGGCGGCATTCAATCCCAATTTTCGCGTCGCGCCGTTTTCGGCGGTGCTCGTGCTTTTGATCTCAGGTCAGCTTGGCGAAGGTCCGATCGAATCGGCGGTGATCCGTTTTGCCGAAGTTACGTTGGGCGGCCTCGTTGCGTTAGCGGTATCGCTCTTGGTGTTTCCCGAGCGCGCGCACCGCCTGGGCATCAAGGCAGCGGTCCGTATCCTCGACCAATTGGCACAAACCCTGCCAAAAATACTGTCGGGCTTTACGCATAAGATGGATCCGATCGAGACGAGCCGGCTTCAGAATGAAATCGGCGGCGCTGTCAGCGGCTTCCAGGCGATCGTCGCCGAGGCCAAGCACGAGCCGTTCATCAGCCTGACCGGTGAGCCCGATCCCGGGCCGCTATCGCGAACCCTGCTGCGATTGCGCCACGACCTCGTCATTATCGGCCGTGCGGCCGCGATGCCGCTGCCGGATATTTTCGTCAAGCGGTTGGGGCTGCCGCTGACGAGGCTTGGCGAGACGATCAGCGACTTTTTGCACGTCAGCGCGAGAGCGCTCGATACGCGGGGCGGGCCGCCGCCGCTTGATGCGGTGACGGCGGCACTTCGCGCTTATTCGTCGGAAGTCACGGCAACCCGCGATGAGGGCTTGACGCTGAAGCTCTCTACCGACGAGGCTGAAAACCTGTTCGCGCTCGGCTTCGGGCTCGAGCAAATGCATCAGAATCTTGGCGATCTGCAACGTTGCGTGCGCGAACGCTCCCGCGGTTTCGTGCGAGCCAAGCCGAAAGACTTGGAAGAGTAGGGGGTAACGCTTGCCGTCCTGCGTTTTGGCGATCGATCAGGGTACGACTTCGACGCGCGCGATGCTGTTTCGCGCCGATACTTCGATTGCCGCAGTCGCGCAGCGTGAGTTCCCGCAGCATTTCCCGGCCGATGGCGAGGTCGAGCATGAACCTGAGGATTTGTGGCGCACGACCGTCGAAACCTGCCGCGAGGCGCTGCGTGCGGCCAGCGCCACCGCGCGCGATGTCGTTGCGATCGGCATCACCAATCAGCGCGAGACCACGTTGCTGTGGGATCGCGGCAGCGGGCGCGCGCTTCATCGCGCCATCGTCTGGCAGGATCGCCGCACCGCGGATTTGTGCGCACGATTGAAAAGCACCGGACATGAACCGTTATTTGCGGCCAAGACCGGACTTTTGCTCGATCCGTATTTTTCTGGCACCAAGCTCGCCTGGCTGCTGCAAAACGTGCCAGACGCCGCTCGGAAAGCCGCGCGTGGCGAACTCGCGTTTGGCACGGTGGATTCTTTTCTGCTGTGGCGGCTCACCGGCGGTAAGGTCCATGCCACTGATGCAACCAATGCCTCGCGAACGCTGTTGTTCGACATCCATAACGGGCAGTGGGACGATCAGCTTCTGAAATTGCTGGGCGTGCCCAAATCGGTGCTGCCGGACGTATTCGATTGCTCCGCCGCTTTCGGCAAAACCGATCCGGAATTGTTCGGCGCGGCGATTCCCATTTACGGGATAGCAGGAGACCAGCAGGCGGCGTTGATTGGGCAAGCCTGTTTTACGCCGGGAATGGTCAAATCCACTTACGGCACCGGGTGCTTTGTGCTGCTCAATACCGGCCAAACACCGGTCGCGTCGAACAACAGGCTTCTCACCACTATTGCCTATCAGCTTGGCGGAGTGCGCAGCTACGCCCTCGAAGGCTCGATCTTCGTCGCCGGCGCCGCCGTGCAATGGCTGCGCGACGGTCTGCATGTGGTGCAGACCGCGGCGGAAACGGGCGATCTCGCCCAAGCCGCCGACCCGACGCAGGAGGTCATTCTCGTTCCGGCCTTTGTCGGGCTTGGCGCACCCCATTGGCGGCCCGATGTGCGCGGTGCCTTGTTTGGCCTGACGCGCGCAACAGGCCCGCGCGAACTGGCGCATGCCGCGCTCGAGAGCGTGTGCTTTCAGACCGCCGATCTTCTCGCCGCCATGAAGGCCGATTGGCGCACCGCCGACAGCGCGCTGAAGACCTTGCGTGTCGACGGTGGCATGGCGAATTCCGACTGGTGCATGCAACGGCTCGCCAACATTATCGGCAGCACGGTCGATCGCCCGCAAATCAAGGAAACGACCGTGCTCGGCGCCGCCTATCTTGCCGGTTTGCAAGCCGGCTTTTTTCCGGAGCCCGATCGCTTCCTCGATCGTTGGCGATTGGAGCGGCGTTTTTCGCCGCAAATGGACGCTACGATCCGCGAGAAAAAATTGGCGGCATGGGCGTCTGCGGTACGCCGCTTGCTCGCATAATTTCGCGCCGCACTGTGTGGAACTTGCGGCGTTCTGCGGCGTTTTTACTAACGGCCGCACAATCCCCACACAGTCCCGACACAAATCTGAAGAGGCATCGGCAAGCGATGGAATTCAGATTCAATCCGCAACAGCAACGCTTCACCCTGCGCACGCTTCTGCCCGCGGGCGAGCGCGCGCGCCTGTTCGCCGCCGGTGGCCGGTTTCAATTCGGTATCGAGGAAGAATATTTCCTCGCCGACGCGGAAACGTTCGAAGCGCCGACGGAGACGCCGGACGCGTTGTTTCGCACGGCCGATTTCGGCACCACCGGCCACATCGGCAGGGAATTTCTGCAAGCCCAGATCGAGGTCGCGACCGAGCCGCATTGCGAGGCCGCCAAAGCGCGGCTCGAACTGCTGCGGCTTCGCCAAAACGCCGCCGCCGCCGCCGCCGAGCACGGGCTTTCGATTCTCGCCTGCGGCACGCATCCGCTGGCGTTATGGCGGGAGTCGGTACAGAGCCCGAAGGACCGCTACGCGAAAGTGATGGACGATCTGCAAATGATCGGTCAGCGCAACATGCTGTGCGGCATGCACGTTCACGTCGAATTTCCGGATCCCGGGCGGCGCGTCGACGTGATGTCGCGGATGCTGCCCTATCTGCCGCTGTTCATCGCACTGTCGACCTCGTCGCCGTTCTGGCAGCGCCGCGCGACCGGCCTGAAAGGCTATCGGCTGGCGGCCTATGACGAGTTGCCGCGCACCGGCTTGCCCGAACTATTCCGCGGCGAGGCGGACTACGCCGCCTACGTCGATGCCATGGTGCATTCCGGCGCGATGGCGGATGCGAGTCATTTGTGGTGGGCGATCCGCCCGTCGCTCAAATATCCGACGCTCGAACTGCGCGCGCCGGATTGTTGCACCCGGCTCGACGATACCATCGCTGTCGCCGCGCTCTATCGCGTGCTGGCGCGCTTTCTCTATGCGCATTCGGAGCACAATGCCGGGCTCGACGCCGTCGACCGCGCGATCGCGGTCGAGAACAAATGGCGCGCCCAGCGCTACGGCGCGCAGGGCACATTCGCGACGCGATCCGGCGCCGTTGTTGTCGGGGAGATGCTCGAAGACGTACTTGGCCTTGTTGCCGCGGATGCCGAGGCGCTGTCCTGCATGGATGAGGTCAGCCGCTGCCGGACGATTATCCTGGAAGGAACCTCGGCCGACGCACAATTGCGTATTTTTACAGAAAATCAATATGATGGGGCGGAAACTGCCCTGCGAGGGGTGACCCGCTGGATTCGCGACGCTACTGTGGCGGCGTGAAGTGCTGAACGCATAGGCGAAGGCAACCTTATGTGCCGTTGGATCGCATATCGCGGTGAGACCACGGCGCTCGAACACTACGTGACCGAGCCGTCGCATTCATTGGTCTCACAGAGCATCCGGGCGCTCGAATCTGCCGCCAGCGTCAATGGCGACGGCTTTGGGCTTGGCTGGTACAGCCATCACCCGGAGCCGGGGCTTTACCGCGAGATCAGGCCGGCCTGGTCGGACGAGAATCTCCGCTACTTGTGCCGGCATTTGCAATCGCACCTGTTCTTCGCTCATGTCCGCGCCGCGACCGGCACCGCCATCAGCCGCGTCAATTGCCATCCGTTCGCATCCGGGAAGTGGATGTTCATGCATAACGGTATGCTCGGCAACTGGAACCGCTGGCGCCGTCCCGTCGAAGCGCTTATCCCCGACAGCCTCTATTCGTCGCGCATCGGCACGACGGACTCGGAGGCGATCTTTCTCGCCATGATCGGCGCCGGGATGGAGGAGCCGCTTGTCGCCGCGGAAAAAGTCCTTGCCACGCTCACTGAGTTTGTCAATCAAAGCGATCCGGGCGACCGCTTCCGCTTCACCGCGGCACTCGCTAACGGGCAGGATCTTTACGGCTTCCGCTACGCGGTAAACGACAACGCCAATACGCTCTACTACCGGGAAACGGAGCGCGGCATTGTGATCGTGTCGGAGCCGACCGACCGCGACAAAAACTGGATCACCGTGCCGGAAGGCAGTGTCGTCGTCGCCAAGGCTGGCGAGCGGGCGCGCATCGTGCCGCTGTTGCAGCGCCGGCAGGAAGCGGCGGAATAATCCGGATTCCGAAAAGTCAGGAAACGCCGAGCGCGGCCATCGCGGCGGCAATATCGGGCTGGATTGCCTTGGCTGCGGCGATGTCGGCATTGCCGGCGGAATTACCGCTTCTGATCTCCGCGACGCCGCGGCCATAGAGCGCGGGCGCCAGGTGCGGATTAAGTTTCAGCGCGGCATTGTAATCGGCAATGGCGCGATCGAATTGGCCGAGCTTGAAATAGGTGTAGCCGCGGCTGTCCAGCGTGTTGGCATCGTTGGGGCGCAATTGCAGGGCCTGGTCGCAATCGGCCAAAGCGGCCTGAGCCTGGCCGAGAATGGCCCTGGTGTAGCAGCGGCCGTTGTAACTGTCGGCGTCTTTGGAGTTGAGATTGATCGCCGTCGTATAGTCGGCGAGCGCGTGGGTGTAGTCGCCCTCGTATTTGTAGGCATTGCCGCGGCTGAAATAAGCGACATTGTCTTTGGGATTGAGCGCGATCGCCTGGTTGTAATCGGCGATGGCCTGATCGTAGGCGTGCTGGCCGTCATGGGCGATGCCGCGATTGACGTAGGCGCTTCCAAGTTTCGGATCGAGCGTGATTGCCTGCGTGCAATCGGTGATCGCGGCGCTATAGGTCCCCATATCGTTGAATACCGAGCAGCGCGAGACGAAAGTGACGGCATTATTGCCGTTGAGCGCGATCGCCTGATTACAATCGGCGAGCGCGCCGCCATAGTTGCCCAGATTGCCCTGGATATCGCAGCGCATGGCGTAGGCGTTTTCGTCCCTGGGATTGAGCCCAATCGCACGTGTGCAGTCGGGCAGGGCTGCCGTGTAGTTTCCCAGCGCGTCATAGGCGGTGCAGCGCTCGACATAGGCCCATTCATCGTCGGAATTGAAGTTGATCGCCCGCGTGCAGGCGGTAACGGCGGAAGAGTATTGGCCGTCGCTGAAATTGCGGTAGCATTTTTGATTTTCGTTGTCGGATGTATCGACGCCGTTGTGCTCCGAACCCGTCTGCCCCAGGGCTGGAATCCGGTCCGTGGATGCCAGTGCAACAACGGCGAGCGCAATAATAATGCAGATTCGACGCATTTAATCCGTTTCGCTTTCTCAATCTCTAATATTGAATTGTAGCGGCGGCACAACCATGCCGCAATCGACACGGCGCCAACGCTATTTAGTCCAGCCTTGGCTCCAGGCTGGCGGAGTTTTGCCGTCGATCAAAATGAAGGCAATGCGGCATGGCTTGGTGCCACTATTGACCCAAGCATGATTGGTGCTCTGCTGCACCAGCACGTCGCCGGCTTTGACGTGGATTTCGCTGTCGTCGAGCAGCATGTCAATCTCGCCGTCGATCACGACGGCATAGTCGATGGTCCGGGTGCGGTGGGTATGGACATGCCGCGCATAGCCTTGCGTCGCCGGATCGATGCCCATGGAAATGAGGACTTGGTTGTGATCGACCGGCGGCGCGTTCGGCGCCGCTGGCGCGAAATCGACGATGCGGAAGATGGTGCCGTTCGCGGGCGGCGGAACGCCGACCGGCGTCTTTGCCATGTCGCCGGAAACCGTGACATTGACCGGAAACTCGGTCGTCACCCAGAGCATGGTTATGCCGTTGTGACCGCGCTGATTGGCCTGCTCGGGGCCATCGAACAGCACGACCGCTTTGCCGCTCGCATCATGGCCGGTCACGATCCGGCGCGTCGTTCTCAGTTCCATCACAATCCTCCCGTTCTATCGTCGCGCCGATTATCCTGTATCCGGCGCCATTCTGCTAGATTTGCGAAAATGAGAGTCGAGCGACAGCCGTGTTGAGCGATATTCCCGTCACCGACATCCGCGACGGCGGCCCGCCGCGCCACGCCGGCCAGAGCGCACGGCAGGCGCGCGCGTTGCGCGATGCGTGTCTCGGGTTTCTGCCGCGGGCGATGCTACCGTTGGTGCCGACGTTCGATTGGGCGTCGCGGCATTGGCTTGAGCGCTCGCGTTCCCCGTATGTGGACGAAATCGAGCGCATCGCCGAGACGCTCGATTTCTCCGGCGTCTGGCTTCTCAACGCATCGTATCAATGGTGCTGTACGTCACGCGCTACCGAGGAAAATGGGCTGCCCTGGATCATACGTACGCTGGATTGGCCGTTTCTTGGGCTTGGCCGCTATGTCGAGGTGGTACATATGCGCGGCAATTGTGGGGATTTTTACAGCGTCACCTGGCCCGGTTATGTCGGCGCGCTCACCGCGATGGCGCCGGCGCGCTTTGCCGCGTGCGTCAACCAGGCGCCGTTGCGGCGGCGCACCGAGCATCGTTGGCTGCGCGGCTATGATTTTATCCGTAACGCGCGTGCGATCTGGCGTTCGGTCGACCTGATGCCGCCGGACCAGTTGCTGCGTCAGGCTTTTGAAACGTGCGCGGACTTTGCTGCCGCGCGGCGCATGCTGGAACGGACGCCAGTGGCGCGACCGGTGATCTACATATTGGTCGGCTGCGCGGCCAATGAGCGGTGCGTGGTCGAACGCACCGAAACCGACTTCATTACGCGCGACGACGATACCAGCGCCGCCAACGATTGGGTGCCGTGCCGGCCGGGCTGGGAAGGCCGCATCGGAACGCGGCGTTTCCTCACCAGTTCGTTTGAAGACGCGGCTAGCTATAGCGGCGCGCGGCGTGAATCGCTCAAAGCATGGGAAGGCGAAGTGTCGGCGCCGGGCTTCGAGTGGGTGCGCGAACCGGTGCTCAATCCCTATACGCGGCTCGCGGTGGCGATGTGCCCTGCGACCGGCGTGTTGCGCGCCATGGGCTACGACCGAACCGGTGCTTTGTTGCCCGAGCCAGTGACTCGGATTTGCGAAATTGTCCCCTCACGCCAACCGAAAGCTGCGTGACGCCGGACTGCGCGGTACATAAGGCGCTGCAACAAGCACGATTTTGGTCCAAAAAATATAATATTATCAATGTCTTATTGGAAAAGCGCCAGACTGTGCTGGCGATCACACGCCGCAGCGCAAACCCACGCTACAAAGCAATTATGAATTAGCTGCCGGGTATGGAGCGAGCCATGAGAAGCAACGCAACCACTACATTCCGCACTCACCGTCTGTTCAGTTGGAATCAGGTCAAGCGCGGCATCGCCGAATGGCAGCGCCGTTCGTATTCACGCTGCGAATTGGAAAGTCTCAGCGACGCTACGCTGCGCGACATCGGTATTACCCGCTGCGACGCGCATCGCGAAATGCACAAGCCGTTCTGGATGGCTTGATCCACAAACCCCGTTTTCTCAGGCGCTGTATGTGGCACGCGGAAGGGCCGCCCGATAGGGCGGCCCTTTGCGTTCGCCAGCACGAACCCTGTAGCATGCCTGAAAATTGGCTGGCCGCGATGGCGAGCGAAAGCATGCCCAAGATCAAAACCACAGACGGCATCAGTCTCTACTATGAAGAATCGGGCGCCGGCGTTCCGGTGGTTTTCATCCATGAATTTGCCGGCGACTACCGCACCTGGGAGCCGCAGATGCGGTGTTTCGGCCGCTCCCATCGCTGCATCACCTATAGCCAGCGCGGATATCCGCCCTCCGACGTCCCCGACGATCCGGCGCGTTACGGGCAGGATATCGCCCGCGGCGATGTCTTAGCCTTGATGGACGCGCTCGGCGTCGACAAGGCGCATATCGTCGGCCACTCCATGGGCGCCTATACGGCGCTTCACGTCGGAATCCGGCATCCGCAGCGCTGCATTTCGGTGACCGCGGCCGGCTGCGGCTGGGGCTCGCTGCCCGATCCGGCGGCGCGGCAGGCGATGCGCGAACAAGCCGCCGAGAACGCCAAACTGTTCAGCGAGAACACCATGGCGAAGGCGGCGGCCATCTATGCCGACAGCGCGACGCGCCATCCGCAAAAATACAAGGATCCGCGCGGCTATGCGGAGTTCGTGCGCTTGCTCAGTGAGCATTCGCCGCAAGGCCACGCGCTGACCATGACGATGCTTCAGGCCAGGCGCCCGACGCTGTGGGACCTCCAGGCGGAGTTGAAAAAATTTTCCGTACCGCTTCTCGTTATCGTCGGGGATGAGGACGAGACCTGCCTCGACGGCAGCTTGTTTCTCAAGCGCGCCGCACCGACCGCCGCATTGCTTGTCATTCCGCGCTCCGGCCATACTATCACCAGCGAGGAGCCTGCCGCCGTTGATGCCGCGCTCGCCGAGCTGTTCGCCGCGACCGAGAACAGACGCTGGCTCGCGCACAAGCCGCCGCAATGAGCGCGCCCGCCGGCACGGCGGCACAAGGTCCGCTCGCTTTCGCGGCGCCGTTCCGCCATCCCGCTTTCGCGGTGATCTGGACGGCGACGCTCGTTTCCAATGTCGGCTGGTGGATGTACAGCGCCGCCTCGGCATGGTTGATGACAAGTCTTAATCCGGATCCTCTGATCGTGTCGCTGGTGCAGGCTGCGGCATCGCTGCCGATCTTCCTGTTCGCGATCCCGGCCGGTGCGCTCGCCGATATTTTCGACAAGCGGAAATTTCTGATTGTATTTGAGTCGCTGACCACCGCGGTGTCCGCAGTCTATGCGGCGATCATCGGTTTCGGCCTGGCGACGCCCTGTAATCTGTTGCTGTTCACATTTTTGATCGGCGCCGCCGGCGCCTTGACTGTGCCGGCCTGGCAGGCGGTCGTGCCGCAACTCGTTCCCAGATCCGATCTGCCGCCGGCGATCGCGGCCAACAGTCTCGGCGTGAATATTTCGCGCGCATTCGGTCCGGCGCTCGGCGGTTTCGCTATTTCCACCTACGGCATTGTCGTGCCGTTCTGGGCCAATGCAGGGGCCAATCTCGCGATCGTGGGCTCTCTATTGTGGTGGCGGCCGCGTAAGGCTGGGGGCACGCTGTTGCCGGCCGAACGCTTTGGCCAGGCAGTCCTCGCCGGTCTTCGCTATGCGCGGCACAATTCGCATTTGCGCGCCACGCTGATCCGCGCCGTCGGATTTTTCCCCTTTGCCAGCGCCTATTGGGCGCTGTTGCCGCTCGTCGCGCGCCAGCAGATTGCGGGTGGGCCCGAACTTTACGGCGTAATTCTCGCCGTCATCAGCGTCGGTGCGGTGGGTGGCGCTTTATTTCTGCCGTGGCTGAAAGGAAAAATCGGCCCCGACCGGCTCATGGCGCTCGGCGTTTTCTTGCAAGCGGTGGCGATGGTGCTTTACGGC
>Ga0181537_10000575_pt1 | contig 34599 bp, 24 predicted proteins | sample PEATcosm2014_Bin_39_FD_119765 | JGI IMG/M metagenome (GOLD analysis project Ga0181537, IMG submission 119765) | Peatland microbial communities from MTU Mesocosm Facility, Houghton, MI, USA - PEATcosm2014_Bin23_10_metaG | ecosystem: Environmental > Terrestrial > Soil > Wetlands > Peat | place... | reverse complement strand
CCCGGGCCCGGCACCCGCGCCGAGCACCTGAACCTGCGCTTCAGGCACCGCCGGGGCTCGACTCCCAGCGGTGCCGACCGGCAATGAAACTCAGCCACCCCCATGCGGCACCGGCGTGGCGCATGAGCTGAAAGCTGAATGGTTCGGCCAGCGCCGCTAGCGCTGCAAGGCTCATGCGCGCAGCGGTCGTGCGCTCGCCGATCCAGTGCGTATAAAGGCGCACCGACCAGAGGTGGAACCACAGGTCGATCAGGATCTTGCTGAGCACGATGACCAGCACCGGGATCAGGATCGTGTAGTGCCCGGAAATCAGGAAGCGCAGCAACAGCACAAAGGCGGTCAGGCCGTAGATCGGCTGCATCGTATCGACCGCCTTGATCGGCAGCATCAGGCGGCCGAGCGCCCCGTAGCGCCCGTTGCCGGTCATATCGCGGTTCCAGTACTGGGTCTGCAGGAAGCCGGCGAACCAGCGCCGGCGCTGGCGCAGGAAACTCATCAGCGTCGCCGGTGCATCGGTGCGGCCGCGCACCTCGCCGAGCACGCCGACGTGCCAGGCGAGTCCATGCTCGTAGGCATAGCGATGCAGGCGATGGATCAGTTCGTAATCTTCCACCAGGCAGTTCGCATCGAAGCTGCCCACGCGCACCAGCGCCTCGCGCCGAAATCCCGCCAGCGCTCCGGAGACCAGCAGCAGGGCGCCAGCGCGCATCCAGGCTATGCGTGAAATGAACGCGCGCACATATTCGTAGGTCTGGAACCACTGGAAAAACCGCCCCATCAGCCGCGGCGGACACACCGGCTTGAGCACCCCGCCGGCCGCCACGAGCCTCGGATCACTTGCAAACGCGCGGCGCAGCGCCGCCAGCGCCTCGGGTTCCAGGATCGTGTCCGCATCGACCGTGACGACCAGTTCGGTATCCAGCACCTCGATGCCGGCATTCAGTGCCCGCGCCTTGCCGCCGTGGGCAAGGCTCAAGACCTGGAGCGCCGGCCAGCGCGTCGAACGCCGCAGCGCGCTGCCCGCGCCGGGCGCCGGCACGCCGTAGCGCTCGCTAAGCAGTGCCTCCGTGTCATCGCTCGAGCCGTCATTGAGCACCAGGATGCACTCGGCCGGCTCGCCCTGCGCCAGCAGCGCATCGAGCGTCGCCGGCAGCGCCGCGGCCTCGTTGCGGGCCGCGATCAGCACGCCGAGCGTGGGCCGTGGCGCAAGCGACACGCTGGGCGCCGCAGCCTGCTGCGCGCCGCGCTCGCGATAGAGCGAGCGGGTCTTGCGCATCACGTAGAGCAGCAGGCTTGTGTCATAGATTACGTACAGGATGCCGGCCGACCAGGCCAGCACCCCGGTAAAGGCCCACGCGCCAAACAGCACGCCAACCCACAGCAATCCGATGCTGCCGTAGATCGCCAGGCTCCGGACCCCGACCGCACGCGGTGTATAGCGCGGCGAGGCGACCAGCAGCGCGCTGTTATTGGGCGTGATTACAAGTTCGTTCATGTCTGTCTCATAGACCCGCGAGGCTCGCGCACGTTCCGGCGGCACTGTGTCACCGGCGCCCCACGGCTCAGTCCTGATTGGGAAGCACGCGCGGCACCTTGCAGGCTGCGGCGCGGCTGCGGCCATTATGGCATTGATCCGGCGGCCGATCCGTGCTCAGGACACGGCCGCCGGCCCGGCACGCGGGAACAGGCGCGGGTACAGGCAAGCTCCCATGGTCACAATGCCGGCACCCAGAAAGAACCAGCCGCCGGCCAGCAGCGGCGAGACCTCGCGCAGGTTGGCCAGCACGGCCGTGCCCACCCAGGTGCCCGCGAGGGCCAGATAGAAGCGGTTCTTGCCCTGCTGCACCGGGAGGCGCAGCGCCGGTGTGCGCTGCAGCAGCACCGTCAGTGTTATGAGCATCAGCATAAGGTGCGCCAGTCGCGGGCCGGAGGGCAGATAGGCCAGCGCGAGCGCGAGCAGCGCGGTCCAGCCGATCATGATCGCAGGCACCAGGATTTCCAGACGCCCGTGCAGTGCCCGGCAGTAACCACTCCACAGCAGCTGCTGAGCGAGCGTCAGCGCCAGTGCGGGGCCGAGGGCACCCACGATCATGATGCCATCCGGGCGTTCGCTTGGATGTTGCGCGCTGAGCAGCCACCACAGGCTGAGCGGCAGGTTCTGAAAGACAAAGTAGCCCAGGCGCCTGAAGGGCACTTCAATCAGCGTGCGCGGATAGACCTCCTGCTCCGCCCACAAGGCCCACAGGATCGCGGGCAGTGCCAGCATCCCAATCGCCAGCGCGCTCCAGGAGGAATCCGGCAGCAGTGCAGCCAGCACGGCGAGCGCCATCACGATCGGCAGCCAGCCAAAACGCGCGCGCTGCGTGCGCGGCCGTGTTCGCTGCCTGAGGCGAAACGGCAGCCAGTCGATCAGAAAGTAGATCAGGCCAAGCAGCAGCAAGCCGGGTGCCAGGCCGGCGAGCAGTCCGAAGATCGGGGCCGCGAGACGCTGCAGCAGTGAGCCGGTGCTGGCGAGCAGGCCCACCGTCAAACCACAAAGCGCCAGCACGGCGGCAATCTGCAGCAGCTCGGGACGCAGGCGCGGCCGGGTGAAATAGCGCGTCCACCACGCCAGCGCCCTGGGATTGAGCGCGCTCGGCGCCAGTTCACCGGCGCTCAGGCAGCGCGCCCACAACTCACGCACCGTCCTATCGATGCGATTGACGCCGATCAGCCACCACAGCGACAGCGCGCGTGGCGTGCGGGTCAGCGCGCGATGCGCGCGCGGATGGCTCCTGGCGAGCAGCTCGAGCTGGCCGGCAAGGTCCGCGTAGGCGAGCAGCCGGGCAATGTCCGGCTGCGCGCGGATGCGGCTGCCCTCGCGCCAGCGCAACCGTGCGATCACCAGTTCCAGTGGCGCCTCGGGGTGGCTGCGGATCTGCCACAGCCAGCGTGCCAGCGCGCTCTCGAACTGGATCCGCACGCTCACATTCTCCAGTGCCGGCGAGTCCAGGCACGCGCCCAGCAGCACGGCAAGTTGCGCGGGCAGCGGCAGGCTGGCATTGAGCACCAGCCGTTGCAGCGCAGAAAAGTGTGCCGCAAGTTCGGCCGTCTGCGCACTCGCGCCGCGCTCGGCCGGCGCGGCAGCAACGCTGCGCAGGCGCCCGCGCTCAGCAGGCGCCTGCCCGGCGGGTTGGGGCACGGATTCATTCGGTCGCAGATGCGGCGGTCGCGTGCGCTGCCCGCCCGCGTCCGGTTCCGGAGCGGCCACCTGCGGACGCAGGTGCGGCGCTGGCGGCAGGCGCGGTGCAGCCGCCGCCTGCCCGGCCGGCGGCGGTGATTCCTCAGCGGCAGCACGCAGCTGATCGCCGGCTGCGCGCGGCGGCGCCGGCGCGTAGGTTGCCGGCGCGGGCTCCGGCGTGGGAGCGCCGGTCGCTGCCGCTTCGGTCGCGGACTCGAGTCGCGGAGGTGGCGCTGCCGGCGTGCCCGAGCGGCGCCGGGCTTCAGTCAGTGCCTGCTCATAGGCAGCGCGCAGCTGCGCGAAGCCGGCGGCGTTGTCCTCCGGGCCATTGAGCTTGAGCAGCCGCGCATACGCGCGACGAATCAGCCTCACATCCTCAGTCGGCTCGATGCCAAGGGTCGCCCAGATGCTCGCCCGGCTCACCGCAGCGTCTCGCCCTCGAGCGCGTCGAGCCACTGGATGAACTGCAGCCGGGCATCATCGATCTGCCCCGGATCCTGGGTCTCGAGTACCGATTCGAACTTCGTCAGCAACTGTGCCACCTGCGTGCGCCGCTCGCCCAGCAACTGCTCGAAGCAGCGTGCGGCACGCGCCAGCACGGCCCGGTTGGCATCGGCCTCGCGCGGATGCACCTTGAGCGCCGCCAGCTGCGCGCGCCGCTGCTCGGTTTCCGCGGCGCTGAAGCTGGCATCCTGACTGATGATCACCAGCTGCCGCGTCTCCTTGGTCTGCGGTACGCTGATGTCCACCTCGAGCAGGCCGTTGACGTCGTAGGTAAAGCGCACCTCGACCGCCACACGCTCACTGCCCGAGGTCGGCACCGGGATCTCGACCGAACCGAGCAGGATATTGTCCTTTACCCACGGGGCCTCGCCCTGGTAGACCGCGAAGCGCACGATCTGCTGGCCCGGGTGCAGCGTCGAGAACATCCGGCTGCGGCTCGCGGGCACGATCGTGTTGCGCTCGATGATCGGCGCGAACAGTCCCTGGCGCACGCTGCCATCGGCACGCTGCTCGGCCATCTCGACGCCCAGCGTGTAGGGGCAGACATCGGTCAGCACCACTTCGCGCAGCGCCCCGTCGCGCGCCTTGAGTCCGGCCTGGATCGCAGCACCGATCGCTACGGCCTCATCGGGATCTGCCCCGACGCCCGGAAAGCGCCCGAACATGCGCGCAACCGCGCGGCGTACGATCGGCATGCGCGTGGCCCCGCCGACCAGCACGATCTCCTTGAGCCGTTCGGTCTGGATGCCGCCGTCACGCAGCGCCCGCATCACCGGCTCGCGCAATCGCGCCAGCAGCGGTGCGCTCAGTTTCTCGAAGCGCTCGGCATCGATCACCTGTTCAAAGGCGCGCTCCTGCCAGATGACCTGCATCGTCGCGCTGGACGCGCTGCTCAGTGCGCGCCGTGCACGCTCGGCCTGTTCGCGCACCCGCTCGCGCAGCTCCGGCTGCTCGCGCTGGCGCGCACTAAAGTCGGCACGAAAAGTCTGGTAGAAATCATCCATCAGCACCTGGTTGAAATCCTCCCCGCCCAGCTGATTGTCGCCGGCGCTGGCGCGCACCTCGATGACGCCCTCGAAGATCTCGACGATCGAGACATCGAAGGTGCCACCGCCCAGGTCGAACACCAGGAACTGTGCGTCCCCCGACAGCTCGCTCAGGCCGAAGGCCAGCGCCGCTGCGGTCGGCTCATTGAGCAGCCGCTCCACTTTCAGACCCGCCAGCTCCCCAGCGCGGCGCGTCGCCTTGCGCTGCCGGTCGTTGAAGTAGGCCGGTACCGTGATCACGGCCTCGCGCACCGGCGATGCCAGGAACGCTTCGGCATCGGCCTTGAGGCTGCGCAGCACCAGTGCCGAGAGTTCCTCGGCGCGAAACGACTGCCCGGGCGCAAGCTCAAGCGTGCGCTCGGTACCCATCAGCCGCTTGAAGGCCGTGGCGGTGCGCTGCGGATGCGTGACCTGGCGCTCGCGCGCCGCCAGTCCGACCAGCAGCTGCCCGTCCTCATCGATGCTGACCGCTGAGGGCGTGAGGCGCGAGTGCAGGCTGTTGGGGATCAGTTCGGCACGCCCCTCGCGCCAGATCGCCACGGCGCTGTTGGTGGTCCCCAGATCAATTCCGACGATCATCGACACTAAACTCCTACAAGTGATTGCGGCCGAAGTCTTGGGGCCGTGCCGCGAGCGGCGGCTGCCCGTGCAAAAGTTGCCCGCAATGCCGCTACTTTAGCGGTTCGCGCGGCGCTGCGGGATAGCGCGTTGCAGGGACCGCGCTTATCATTCTTCCAGCACACACAGGAGAAATTCGATGGCGAATAAATTAAAGAGCACGCTGTGCTTGGCCGCTGTCCTGGCGCTTGCAGGGGCCAGTCTGGCCGGCGAGGAACCCCATCAGGGCCCGGGACCCATGATGCGCCAGGGCGAGCCGCACCCGGGACCGAGCGGCTACCAGCGTGTCGCCGAGCCGCACGGCTGGAACACGCGACCGGCCACAGTGGATCGGAGCGTATACCAACACAACTACCAGGCGGCGCGCAGCTTCCATGTTGGACCCTACCATCGCCCGCCAGGCTGGCATGTCCGCGTTTGGGCCTATGGCGATATCCTGCCGCGGGCCTATTGGGGTTCCCAGTACATCCTGGCCGACTACTGGCTGTTTGCACTGGAAGTGCCGCCAGTCGGGTACGAATGGGTGCGCGTAGGAAACGATGCGCTGCTGGTCAGCACCGACAATGGCGCGGTGCTGCAGGTCGAGTACGGCGTGTTCGCCTAAACGCGTGCGGCGTTCGCGAGTGCCCCGGGCTGGCTGGCCCGGGGCATGAGCTGTTGCCTGAACCGCGCTGCCTTCAGGTGCAGGCGGCGCTCATCGGGCTCACGGCGACGCGGATCGTCGCATAGGGCGTATCGGGCAGCGTCGTTGGCATCGCATCATCCTTCTGGGCATCGCTCGTATCGGCGGGTACCAGCGCTGAATCGAGCAGCTTGTACTTCTGGCCCAGCAGGTCACGCACCGCGGTGCTCGGTACGATCACATACTCGCCGGGTAGCAGATGCACTCCCGGGTCGGCATATTTCTGGCGCGCATCCTGCGTGGCATACATCATCTGATCCTGGAACTCGAACACGGTGTCGGGCTTGCCGCCACCCTGGCTTTGCATGAAGCCGTAGATCGCATCCACGACATGCAATGCGGTTCCGGCGATCGAGGGCAGGCCGACACCCACAAAACCCAGGATCTGCTTGACCGGACCGGAAATCGAGGTCGCCGAGGTACTGCTTCCCGGCGCACTGCTGGTGCCGGTTTCCGCGCCGCCGCCAAAAGTCGGGCCACCGCTTGAGGATGCACTGCCTGCGCTGCCCTCGGCTTTGCCCTTGGCCTTGCTCGTACTCGTGCTCGAAGTGCCCGGCAGGAAGTTGCCAATCTTCGCCAGCATCAGCGCGAACTTGCTCTGCCCGGGCTGCACGTTCATGTTCCAGGCCCAGAAGCCCACACCATTGACCAGTGGTACGAGCTTGGAGGCGCCCCACGTGGCCTTGGGATCGTAGGAGAGGTTCTGGTAGCCGACTCCACCCGGATCGGCAGCGCCAGCAATCGTGCCCATCGAGGACCAGCTGAGCGTGTCGGAGAGCGGGTGCATCGGGACGGCCTGGCGCAGGTCCACGCGCAGCGAGCCGCTGCCATTCTCACGCATCAGCTTGATGTGCGCGGCCGCCGGACGCAGCGTCTCCATTGCCACCGACACCGTGACATCGCCGCTGCCCTGCATCTGGCTGATCAGCTGCTCATCGTGTGCGCGCAGGAATCCGGTCTTGTCGGAATAGAACAGCATGACCGAGGGCTCGGCACCGCGCGAAAGTGGCAGCTTGCCGGTCTGCGTAAAACTCACCGAGGGCCGGCGCACGGTCTGCGTCCAGAACTTGTAGGTGTCCATGTCCATGGCGGCATCGGGCGCGGCGCTGGCCGCCTGCGCCATCTCGGGCAGCAGCTGTAGCAGCGCCGGAGTGGCGCCGAGGGCCAGCACGGTGGAGAAGAAGTCGCGTCGGTCCGTGGTCATTCTGGTTTCCTCCGGAAATTCTTTTTCGGTCGGTGGTCCACGCGAGCCTAGCCCAGCTGCGCTGGCAGGAGCAATGAGCGAGTCTTGAGCTTATCGGACCGGGAATGGCTTGGCCAGTTCCGATCCCGAAGCGCGGGCGGGGGCCCGCGGCTGCCGCGCTCGCCAGTCCCGGGTCTCCTCCGGCGCTACTTTTCGCTCTGGCGCCGGTACAGTTCGAGCGAGACGATCCGGGCCAGCAGCGTCGCCGGATAGAGCTGGCCAATCACCGATTCGAGGTTCGAGAGGCTGCGCACCAGCGGCTCTACCGGGATCAGATCGCCGTAGCCGGTTGAGGTCAGCGTCGAGAAACTGTAATAGACCAGGCCCTGCCCGATCAGCAGGTACTTGCCATGAACCGCCGCGCCGCTAATCGCTCCCGGGTTCAAGGCCACGAACACCTCGAACAGCGAGGCAAAGAACAGCGCGATGCACAGGTACAGCACAATCGCGCCGCGAATGCGGTGGGTCGTGACCCGGCCCGGCCCGAACACCGCGTGGCCGACAATCCAGATCAGCGTCGCCATGAAGATCATCACCGAGGCCGAGCCGACACACACCATCAGCGGCGTCGGATCGTCAAAGCGCAGCAGGTTGGCGATCAGCGCCACGATCGAGGAGAGCAGCATCGCAGCAATCGCCAGCCAGTGGCGCGCGGCGACCGATACCGCCGAGACAATCATGAACAACCACACCAGCGCGAATACGCGCGCATCGATGTACTCGGTGCGCATCAGCGGCAGGCCGATGAAAATCTCCAGCACCAGCAACACCAGCAGCGCGGTCAGCATCGGATCGCGCCAGCGCTCCTGCCAGCGCTCGTAGCGATGCAACCAGTTCGGCAAGCTCTCGGGGCTATTCCTCACACTCGACATGACCTGCCGCTCCAGCCACAACAGCGCGCCGCGCTCGACGCTGGCGAGAATATCGCCTCGATCCGGATGTGACAATGGCGCACGCCGGCGGCGCGCGGCTAGCGCCAGTTGCCAATCAGGATGAATGGCGCCCAGAAATACGGATGCGCGAACGGCGCATTCGGGTCGGTCTTAAAGGCCGCGACCTTGGGCGCGGCCGCCGCGGTCACCGAGTGACCGCCGCGCTCGGTGCTCGCGCTGCCGGCAGCCCCTGCACCATGCAGAAGTAGCAGCTGCGCCTGCTGCAGGGCGGCCACTTTGCTCAGGTGACTGTCCTTGTGCATGTGGTACAAATTCTGCATCAGCAGTGCCGTGCTCTTGTCGGCCACGGGCCAGAGGCTGGCAAGCACCGCTTTCGCACCCTGCTGCTGGGCCGCGACGCCGAGTCCCTCCACTTCCATGCCGTGCGCATCCTCGCCACCGCCGAGCGCCGTCTGGCAGGCCGAGAGCGTCACCAGATCCACGTACTGCAGATCGAGCTTGCGCTGGAAGTCGCTCAGCGACATGTGATTGCCATCGCCTAGCAACAGGAACGAATCATCGCTGCTCCCCGGCGTGAACTGATAGTGACTGGCGATGTGGATCACCGCATAGCGGGCACTGACGCCATCACGCAGCGCGCGCTCGGTGAACTGATCATCTAGTTGCACTTTGCCCTCGATCCCGTCGGGCCCGACGATGCCATTGAGCTCTTCCTTGACGTTCGGAAGCGCGGCGAAGCCCGGCTTGGCCTCGGTCAGCCCGAGTCCCAATATGCGCCAGTTGGCCTGCGGCTGATCCTTGAGGCTTGCCTGCGAAGCTTCGGTCAGCATCACGATCGACTGGTTTTCGATCAGGTAATGCGTGCCGTCGTGCAGCGCCGCGAACGGCAGGTAGCGCAGCGACTCATCCAGTGACAGCACCAGTGTCGTCGCGCCACTCTGGCGCAGGTCATCGGCAATCGGCGCGATCAGCAGCTGATGGAGCGCCTGGGCCTGCGGCAGCGGATCGGCCTTCGGATTGGTGAGCACATCGCGGAAGGCGAAGATCTTCGCATTCAGATCCTTGCGGCCAATCAGCGCCTCGTGCGAAATGATGACGCTCGGCGTCGTCACGATGATCTGGACCTTGTCCTCCTGCACGATGTACTGCGCCAGCAACGCCTGGCTGCCCAGATCCTGGACCGCGTGCCGGAAGTTGGTACCGGTCGACTGCACCGCATTGGCGCGCTGGCTCTTGGCCGCGGCGCTGGCCGCATTGGTATCGTTGTGCGCAATATCCACCAGCACCGCGTCGAATTTCCGGTTGGCCAGATCCAGATCCGCCTCGTAGGCCTCAAGCTGATGATTCTCGGCCGCGGTGCGCGCATCGCCCTTGCTTTGCAGCGGCGCCGCGGCGGCGGCAATCTTGATCAGCTGCGCGCTGATCTGAGCATAGCGCTTGGCCCAGTCCGGTTCCTGCCCGGTCAGACTCGCAGTGGTGCTCTGGGGATTGCTCTCACCCGAGCGCTGGATGAAGTCGAAATACTCCTTCTGCTTGAGCATCTCGAGCACCTGCTGCGCTTCGGCGAGCCGCCCGGCCGAGATCAGCTGATCCGATAGCGTGTGATAGACGCTGCTGACTTCGGCGGCGCTGACAAAGGAGTTCTGCGCCTCCTTGTCATTGGCGGTCAGATTGCCGCGCAGCCGCTGCAGCGAGTTGACCGCATCCTTGCCATAGAAGATCGCCAGTGCCGGCCGCGCCGGATCCAGGCCGGCGTAGTACTGCATCAGCTCGGCCGGCGCGCGCCACGTCACGAGCTGATTGGCATTCATGCTGCCGATGCGGTAGGCGCGCGTGAGCTGCTCTAAGGCCTCGTCATCATGTCCCATCTGGCGCAGCAGCCTGCCCAACAGCAGCGAGTACGTGCCGACATCCGGATGGTCTGGCCCCAGATACTTTTGCGCATTCGCGAGTGCCTGCCGGTAAAGCGGCTCGGCTTCGCTGTAGCGGCCAGTCTCGCGCAGCAGTTCGCCGAGCCCGGCCAGACAGTAACCCAGTGCCGGATGATCCGGCCGCGTCGGGCCCAGCACCCGCTGCGCCGTGGCGAGCGCCTGCCGGAACAGCGGTTCGGCCACCTGGTACTTGCCACTGACGCGCAGTATCTGGCCGAGCATCAAGGTATTGATCATCACCAGCTGGTTATCGGGGCCGAGCGCCTTCTGATCGATCGCGAGCGCCTGGCGCATGGCGGCTTCGGCCTTCGCATAACGGCCGGTGAAGCGGTACAGCACGGCGAGGTTATTGAGCGCGACACCGACCCGGGCACTCTCGGCGCCGAGCAGGCGCGTATCGAGCGCCTGCGCCTTCAGGAGCGTGCGCTCTGCCTCCGCATAGTTGCCGGTGAAAATCAGAATCCTGCCAAGCGCATCCAAGACGGCGCCGCTGAGCGCATTGTCGGCCCCGTAGTGCGTACTCAGCGTGGTCAGCACCTTGCGCACGGAACTCTCCGCTTCGCTCAGCTGACCATTGTCCACCAGCACCTGCGCGAGGCGGAAAGTGGCCACAGTAGTGCACAGACTTTCGGGTCCGAAATTCTTGACGCAGATCGAGAGCGCATGACGGCTCAGGGGCAACGCCGCGGCATAGGTAGCGGCCGACTCGTGCAACTGCGCGAGCGCCAGCAGGTAGCTGACCATCGGCGAACTGTCGGGGCCGTAGCTGTGCACGATGACGCCCATCGCATCACTGAGCGTTCCCACGGCTTCCTTCACCCCACCCTTCTGTGGCTGGCCGAGGGCCTGCACGGCCCGGGCGTCGGTGTCGAAGAGCTCGGCCACCTGTGCATAGCTGCCGCCAGCGGAACGACTCAGCGAGAAATGGATCCGAGCCGGCTGCGCGGCACAGCCGAGCAGCTGGCTCGCCAGCGTCAGTCCCGGGACCGTGCCCTCGAACGAACCCGCGCCGGTGCTTCGCAGCCGCATCACGTGTGCGTTCGATTGCGGCGACTCGCCTGGGAACAGGAGCTTCAGCTGATTGAGATCGTTGCCGCCGAAGTGGGCCGGGATCAGCTGCTCGCCATAGATGTAGCCCTCGAAACGGGCGGGCCCGAATCATCGCGGCCGTAGACTGTGATCTTGAAGGTGGACTCGGCCGCGGTCGGCGTGCACAGGTCGCCGGCTTTAGGGCTGAACGTGAGCTCCCCCTCGTAGGTGTAGCTGCTCGCGATCGCCGGTGCAGCCCCGCAAATCAGCGCGGCCGCAAGCAGCTGCTGCAGCCAAGTCTTTGCCTTCTCGAGCCTCAATTTGGCGCTCTCCCTGGCGAAACCACCGTGCCTAAGGATCGCCGGGTTGAAAAGGCGCCGCCGCTGTGCCAGATTCCGGCGCGTTCATCATAGCAACACTTTCGCGGACATCACGACCTTGCCAGCCCGCGTCCCGCAGTTCACCGCTCGCCAAGGCGCGCTCCGATGGCGGATCCTGGCGAGCGCGGCCCTGCTGCTACCTCTTATAGGATCGCACGGAGGCGCGAGCCCCGCCGCGAGCGCCCCCGTAGCTTCGCCCCAGGGCACCCGCCGTGCGGTGCTGGTCGGGATCGATCACTACCGCTTTGCCACCGATGCCGAGATCGAGGCCGCGCGCCCGCAACTGGTGGCCGCACACATGCTCGCGCCTGGCAAGGATCCGCCGGCGCGCGACTGGCATGCGCTCGATGGCGCGGTCAATGACGAGCGTGCGATGCGTGAGCTGCTGGTGCACCGCTATGGCTTTGAGAACAGCCACATCACCGAACTGCCGAACGAAGCGGCAACGCGCGGCCACATCCTCGCCGCGCTCGAGCAGAACTTCGTCACCGATGCGCGCGATGGCGATGTGCTGTTCTTCTTCTACTCCGGCCACGGCTCGCAGATGCGCAACACCCTCTCGGCGAGCAAGGGCGACAAGGTCGATGAAACCATCGTGCCCTGGGATGCGAATGCCGGTTACTTTGATATCCGCGACAAGGAACTGGCGCGGATCTTCAATGCGGCCCTGAGTGCCCACCATGTGACGCTGACGGCGATCTTCGACAGTTGCCACAGCGGCTCGATCGCACGCGGCCTGATCCGTCACAAGTCCAAGAGCGAGCCGGAGGACAGGCGCGATGCGGCCGACGCCTACAGTGAGCGCGCCCCCGAGGAGCGTGGCGCGCTGATCCTCTCGGCGGCGCAATTTGATGAGGAAGCGCTCGAGTCCGAGGATGCGAGCCAGCAGCCGGCGCAGCCGCGCGGCGCCTTCGCGATGTCGCTGATGCAGGCGATGGCAAATTCCGATCCGGCCACCCCTGCGATCGAGCTGTTTCGCGCCGCCCGTTCGCGGCTGCATACCCTGGGCAGCGACTACAGCCAGGAGCCGGTGATTTCCGGCACCTTGGAACGCCAGCGGCTGGGCCTGTTCGGTGATGTGCCGACTGGGGCTTTTCGCACGCGCGCGCAGCTGATCGGGATCGATGCCGACAGCGGCGATTTGACGCTCGATGCCGGTCTCGCCATCGGCCTCGCCGCCGGCGCGGAATTCAAGTCCGTGCGCGATCCGACGCTGCACATCCGCATCGCCGAGGTGCAGGGCCTTGGCCAGTCACGCGCGCGCCTGATCGCCGGCAACGCCGCGAACCTGGCGCTCAATGACGAATTTCTAATGACGCAATGGTCGGTGCCGGGCAGCGCACCCTTGCGGGTCTGGATACCCGAAGGCACGCTGCCCCTCGCAAAGCTGCCCGAGCTCGCCCGGACGCTGATGCCACTGACGCACGGCAACTTTCACTGGGTCATCGATCCGAGTCTCGAGCCGCCCACGCAGTGGCTGAGCTGGAATGGCAAACAATGGCTGCTGCGCAGCGCCAGCGGCGAGCTGGATGTCAGCGCCAGCGCAGCGCTGCCGGATGTTGCGAAGATCAGCGCAGCGCTCAAACCCGAGGATCATCTGCTGGTACTGATGCCGCCGCCCGCCGAGTGGCAGAGCACGCTGCAGGCTGGCACTGCCGCGGTGACGTCCGTGGCCGATCGGACGCGGGCCACGTACTGGCTCACCGGCACACTCAAGGGCAGCAACATCGCCTACGCCTGGGTACAGCCCGATGCCGCGCGCGCGGCCCCCGCGACGCTGACGCTGCCCGCGCGCACCGACTGGATCGGCAGCGGCGAGGCGACGGGCGGTGCCCACCTGCATGAGTTTGCCGAGCGGCTGGGCACAGTCGCCGCGCTGCTCAAGCTCCCGGAATCGGGTAACTCGGATCCGTTCCCCTACCACCTGGTGCTGCGTCGTGAGGGTAGCCCGCGGGAAGTGTCGGGCACGGATCTGGCACCGCCCGCGAGCGCGGGTAGCGCCGATGCGCACGCGCTCAAGACCGCCGCGGTCAGCGGCGGAGAACTCTATGATCTGGTGCTCAAGTCCGATGCGGCAAGCCTGGCGGACTTCATCGACGGTCACCCCAACGGCCGCTGGGTCTATGTGTTCGTGGTCGACTCAAGCGGCCATCGCGATCCGCTTTTTGTCGAGAGCGACCAGCGGGCGCGTTTCCCACGCGACTACCCGCCCGCGCTCGATGATCCGGCGCACCTGACGTGCAAGGCAGGCAGTTACCCCACGGCAGCGCCGCTCGATGAGGTGTGCATCGGCACGATCCGCGTATGCCCTGACTATGGGGTGGACACCTATTTCCTGCTGAGCAGCAGCCAGCCGGTTCCGGATCTGTCGGTATTCTCAGGCGAAGGCGTGCACACCGCCGGACTCACGCGCGGTCCCGGCAGCGCACTTGGCCTCCTGCTCGGCGCCCCCGGTACGCAGCAGCGCAGCGCCACGCCGGTGCCGGAGCAGTTTTCGATCGAGCGGCTGACCGTGATCAGTTCTGGCCGCGAAGATCTGCCCGAATGTAAGCAGTAACGGCGCGCCCCTGCACCGAGGCTTAGCGGTAAAAGGCCAGTTCGGCCGGCAGCAGCCCGTTCATCATCGCTGCGTACTCACCGCGCTTCAGGTGCGCATAGGCGCCGAGGTACCTGGCCGGCAGGTATTCGGCCAGCAGCCTGGAGTGCTCGAAGCGCTGCAGACTCGCCAGCAGCCCATCTGAGAATTCCGGCAGCGATTCACTGACCTTGCCCGGCGCCGCCTTGCCGGCGCTGAGCTCTTGCGTGATGCCATGATGGAGGCCCGCCAGCACCGCGGCCAGTACCAGGTGAGGACTCGAGTCCGCGCCGGCAATCCGATGCTCGATGCGCCGCGCCGCCGGCGATGAGACCGGCACGCGAAAGGCGACACTGCGGTTGTTGTGGCCCCAGCTCGTGGTGCGCGGGACGAAGGGTGCGCTGAAGCGCCGGTGAGCGTTGAAGTGCGGCGCGAACAGCGCGATCGAATCCGCTGTCAGCGCCTGCAGGCCGCCGATCGCCTGATCGAGCAGCTGCTCGCCGCCGGCGGCGCCAAACAGGTTCTTGCCGGCGGCGTCGGTCAGGCTCACATGCACATGCAGTCCACTGCCGGGCTGAGTGAGAAACGGCCTGGGCATGAACGTGGCCTCGATTCCACGCGCGCGCGCCACGCCCTGCACCACCCGACGCAGCAGCACCGCATGGTCTGCCGCCGCGAGCGGATCGGCGATGTGCATCAGGTTGATCTCGAACTGGCCGATGCCATATTCGGCCACGGCACTGGCCACGGGAATGCGCTGCGCGAGAGCGGCCGCGCGCATCGCATCGAGCAGCTCGCCGTGCTCCTCGATGGCATCGACCGAGAGGTTCACCGCGCGCTGCGGCCGCCCGTGGGTGCCGGCCGGGATCAGTGCATCCCCCGGTTGCTGCGCGCTGCCGGGGTCCACAAGGTAGAACTCGAGTTCACAGGCGATGACCGGATGCAGTCCGGCGGCGCGGCAGCGCTGCACGATCGCCTCGAGCAGCACGCGCGGATCCCACCACAGCGGCTGCTGGTTCACGACCTCGCGCATCTGCAGCTGCACCTGCGCGGTCGGGCGGCGCGTCCACGGCACCGGCACCAGCGTTCCCGGCATCGGCCAGCCAGTGGCATCCGGATCCCCATCCTCGGTCCCGAGGCCCGCGGCGCCATGGCCCAGCCCGCGCACATCGGCCAGCAGTGCACAGGCAGAAAACTGCACGCCGCTGGCGGCGAGGCCCGCCAGATCAGCGACCGGAACCCGCTTGCCGAGCGCATGCCCGTTGGCGTCGATGACAAAGGCATCGACCGCCTCGGTGTCGGGATGGACCCGCAGGAACTCGGCCACTTCGTTGTCACTGGTTCGGGCCACAGAGACCGCTTCGATTGGACACATACCTCAACCCCTTGTAGCGGCGGCCGGCGGCCGCCGTTTCCTGTCGCTCTAGAATCGATCCAGCAGCGCGCACCAGCTCAAGGCCGCAATCAGCGCCGGCCGGCGCAGCCATGCGCCGCCCGGAAACGCCGGCACCGGCAGCGCGGCCAGCAGCCGCAGAGCGCTGTCGTCGCCGCGCAGCGCCTCGGCCATCACCTTGCCGGTGAACGGTGCCAGCACCACGCCCAGACCCGAAAAGCCACTGGCGTTGTACAGTCCGGGCGCCAGTTCACGCACATACGGCAGCCGCGTCGGCGTCACGGCGAGCGTACCGCCCCAGGCGTGCTCGAGCCGCGCATCTTTGAGTTGCGGAAAAACCTTCAGCAGATGGGGGCGCACCAGCGCGCGGATATCGCGTGGCTGCGATCCTGCATAGGTCTCCCCGCCGCCGAACAGCAGCCGGTCATCGGGCGTGATTCGGAAGTAATAGACCACGAAGCGGCTGTCGGAGACTGCCAGGCGATTGCGGATCAGCGCTTCGGCAGCGGAGCGCCCCAGCGGCTCGGTGGTGACGATGTAGTTGTGCAGCGGCATGACGTGCGCATGGACCTGCGCATGCAGGCCGCTCAGATACCCGTTGCCCGCCAGCAGTACGCGCCTTGCCTGTACCAGCCCGTGCGTACTGTGCACGCGCCAGCCCGCGCCGCTGCGCTCCAGGCGCGTCGCGCGGGTCTGCTCAAATACGGTGGCACCGTGCGTGCGTGCTGCACGCGCCAGGCCGCGCGCAAGATTAAGCGCGTGCAGGTGGCCGCTCGCGCCATCCAGATAGCCGCCGTGGTAATCCTGCGTCGCGACCAGTGAGCGCATTTCCGCACGCTCGATGAACCGCAGCGGCGTGCCCGGGCACTGGCGGTTGTGCAGCTCGACGTGGGCGCGCGCGGCGGCGAGGTAGCGCGGGCGGTGCACGGCATGGAGCAGCCCCGGGCAGTACTGGGCATCGATCTGGTAGCGCGCGATCAGTTCATCGAGGTAGGCGCGTGCCCTGAGCGCGAGTGCCCAGTAGCGCTGTGCGGCAGCGGCGCCCATGCGCTCGCCAAACCAGGCCGGGTCATGGCGCATGCCGGTATGCACCTGACCGCCGTTACGGCCCGAGGCGCCGCTGCCGACCTCGCGCTGTTCGAGCAGCGTGACCGCAACGCCCGCGCGCGCCAGATGCAGCGCCGCGGACAGGCCGGTGTAGCCGCCGCCGACGATGCACACCTCGCTCTGAACGGTCCCTTCGAGCGCTGCCAGCGGCGGCGCGGACTCCGTGGCGGTGGCCTCGTAATAGGATTGCGCGGCGCCGTGGGCGACGCCAGGATTGATCAATTGTTGAATAGAATCATGAGGGTAGCTCATGAACGGCCCCAATCGGCGCGCCCCGGGTCGAGCGGCGCGCGCTATCTCGCCCTATACGATACTGTGATCACAAGATACCATGCCTCGACTGGAATGGGCAGCCGGAGCACTTTGTTCGTGGTCAACTGGGGCGACTTACAGCGCGGGTCCCACCGGGTTCAGGACGCCGCTACCCATCAGCGACATGCCATCGATGATGTCCTCGCGGATCGCCTGCATCAACCCGGCCTCATCGCGATTGCTGATCGCCTCGCAGGCGGCCGCATGCTGATCGATCAGATCCGAACCGCCGTAGCGCTCATACACCAGGCGCATGTAGGGCGCGAACTGCAGCCACAGCGATTCGATCAGGTTCACGAACACGCGGCTGTGCGATGCGCGGTAGATCAGGAAATGAAACTGGTAGTTGCCGGTCATGTAACTGGCAAAGTTCTTGGTCTCGAGCGCCTCGCCGATGATTTCGTCCTCGAGCCGGATGCGCTTGAGCAGTGCCGAGTCGATGTGCGGCAGCGCGAGCCGCGCCGCATCGGGCTCGAGCAGGATGCGCACGCGCATCAGCTGCTCGAAGCGCGCCTGGTTCATCTCGGGGATATAGAGCCGGCGATTGTCGCGGATCTCGAGCGCCCCCTCGGCCACGAGCCGGTGCACCGCCTCGCGCACCGGCATGACGCTGGTGTTGAGCTGCTCGGCGATCTGGCGGAAGCCGATCGCGGTGCCCGGGGCGAGCTGGCCCTTGAGCAGCATCGCCCGCAACACCTCGTAGATCCGGGCGTTGACCTTCATCGGGGTGCGCTCGAGTTCTTCCATACGCTCCGGCGCTGTTGCGCGGCTCTGATGCGCGCTAGTGTAATGACATGCACTGCGATTAACACGCAGGATGCCCGGCGCCGGCGCCGGTTCACGGTCCACGTCTTGAGCCCCTCGAGGAGCTTCGCATGAGCAGCACTCCGGCCGGCAACCCCGGCGCCGCGACGCGCACCACCAAGCGCTCGACCCAGGAGTGGCAGGCCCTCGATCGTGCCCACTACCTGCATCCGTTCACCGACCACGCCGCCCTGCATCGCAAGGGCACGCGCGTCATCACGCGCGCCGAAGGCGTGTACCTGTATGACTCCGAAGGTCGCCGGCTGCTCGATGGCATGGCAGGGCTGTGGTGCATGACGCTGGGCTATGGGCGGCGCGAACTGGCCGAGGTGGCGCGCGCGCAGATGCTGGAACTGCCCTTCTACAACAGCTTCTTCCAGTCCGCGCACCCGCCGGCGATCGAGCTGGCGCGCCGGCTGGTCGAAGTCACCCCAGCGCAGTTCAACCACGTGTTCTTCACCGGCTCGGGCTCCGAAGCCAACGACACGGTGCTGCGCCTGGTGCGCCGCTACTGGGAGCTGCGCGGTGAGCCCGATCGCACCGTGGTCATCAGCCGCAGGAATGCCTACCACGGCAGCACCATCGCCGGCGCGAGCCTGGGTGGCATGAGCGCCATGCACGCCCAGGGCGGCCCGATGGTACCCGGCATCGAGCACATCGCGCAGCCGTACTGGTACCTCGAGGGCGGCGAACTGAGCGCGGAGGAATTCGGCTTGCGGACCGCGCGCGAACTCGAGCAGCGGATCCTCGCGCTCGGACCTGGGCGCGTGGCGGCTTTCATTGGCGAGCCGGTGCAGGGCGCCGGCGGCGTCATCATCCCGCCAGCCAGCTACTGGCCCGAGATCCAGCGGATCGTAGACCAGTACGGCCTGCTGCTGATTGCCGATGAGGTGATCACCGGCTTCGGGCGCACCGGGGAGTGGTTTGGCTCCGACTACTTTGGCATCCGCCCCGACCTGATGCCGATCGCCAAGGGGCTCTCCTCGGGCTACCTGCCCATCGGCGGCGTGATGATCGGCGATCGCATCGCCGACACGCTGATCGAACGGGGCGGTGAATTCTTCCACGGCTTCACCTATTCGGGTCACCCGGTCGCGTGCGCCGTGGCCTGCGAGACGCTGCGCATCATGCGCGAGGAACAGCTGGTCGAGCAGGTACGCAGCCGCACCGCGCCGTACCTGGCCCGCCAGTGGGTCACACTTAGCGATCACCCGCTGGTCGGCGAAGCACGGAGCCTGGGGCTGATGGCGGCAATTGAACTGGTGCAGGACAAGGCGCGACGGGCGCGCTTTGCCCAGCCTGGGACCGTCGGCACGATCTGCCGCGATATCTGCTTCGAGAACGGCCTGGTGATGCGCGCGGTCTATGATTCAATGATCATCGCGCCGCCGCTGGTCATCAGTGGCGCCGAGATCGACGAGCTCATCAGCATCGCGCGCAGCTGCCTCGATCAGACGCTGCTGGAGCTGAAGCGGCGCGGGCTGCTCTAGCGCGCCGGCGCGTCCGCCCTGCCGGCGCCAGTGTCGTGCGCTCCGCGCCGATTCAGCGCAGCGCCAATGCGCGTTTGCATGGATAATTCCGAGCCGGGTTGTCGCCCGGTGGCTTAAGGCGCCTGCAGGAATTTCACGCATGCAAGATCCGGACTCCGCCCTCGCCTCGGACCGCATTGGCTTTCGCGAATTCGTCGGCCTGATGGCCGCGCTGATGGCCACCCAGGCGCTGCCGATCGATGCCATGCTGCCCGCGCTCCCGGCCATCGTCCGGACGCTCGGCATCGGCAATGAAAACCACGGCCAGTGGATCATCACCTCCTACCTGATCGGGCTCTCCAGCGGCCAGCTGTTCTGGGGCGTGCTCTCCGACCGCTTCGGGCGCCGGCCGATGCTGCTGCTGGGCCTGGGCCTGTACCTCGCCTCCGCGGTACTGTGCGGACTGTCCACCAGCTTCACGAGCCTGCTCATGTGGCGCCTGGTGCATGGCCTGGCCGCCTCCTGCATGGTCATTACCACCTCGGTAATCCGCGATCTGTATGCGGGCCGCCATATGGCGCGCGTGATGTCGCTGTGCTTCATCGTGTTCCTGATGGTGCCGGTGATCGCACCGAGCCTCGGCCAGCTGGTGCTGCTGATCGCGCCGTGGCGGCAGATCTTCCTGCTGTTCGCCGCCTTTGGCAGCGTGGTGGCGCTGTGGACGCTGCTGCGCCTGCCCGAGACCCTGCGGCCGCAGTTTCGACGCACTTTGAATCTGGCGCAACTGTGGAGCGCGACGCGGCTGGTGCTCGGTACGCGGGTGTCGATCTGCTACACGCTGGCGCAGATGATGCTCTTTGGCACGCTGGTCTCCTATCTCGGCATGGTGCAGCAGATCTTCGAGGCGGTGTATCACCGGCCGGCGCTGATGCCCACGATGTTTGCGCTGAGCGCCGTCGCCGTGGCCGCTACCTCCTTCCTCAACTCGCGCATAGTCGAGCGCGTGGGCATGCGCATCATCTCGCACGCTGCGCTGCTCACCTTCATCGGCCTCTCGGCACTGCACGTCGTGCTCGCGGCCCTGCAGGCCGAACCGTTGTGGCTGTTTGTCCTGCTGCAGTCAGCGACGCTGGCGAGCTTTGGTCTGGCCGAATCGAACTTCATGGCGATGGCGATGGAGCCCCTGGGCTCGGTGGCGGGCATCGGCGCCGCGCTGCTGGGCTTTACCTCGCTGTTCCTGGCCGCGATCGTCGGGGCGCTGATCGGGCGGCAATTCAACGGCACGCTGATGCCGCTGGCGGCCGGCGCACTGGTTTGTGGACTGGTGAGCCTGCTGTTCGTGCTGCTGGGCGAGCACGGCAAACTGTTTCGCGCCCATCACCAGGATGATCAGCTCGGCAGCGGCGGCGCCGGCGATGCGCCACTTGGCGCTCTCGGTCCGCACTGAAGCCAGCTCCCGATGAGGCCTGCCCTGAGCTCAAGACTGCAGCGCGCCCCGGAACGGGACGGCAATCGCTTCCGCCTGATCACTCATGCGCCGGATTTCTTCGCGCGCATGCTCGAGACCATCGAGGCGAGCCAGCACTACGTGCTGGCCGAGTTTTACCTGGCCGCCTCCGGGCGCGTCGCCGATCGCTTCATCGAAGCCTTTGTGCGCGCCGCAACCCGCGGCGTCAGGGTATTCGTGCTGCTCGATGGCTTTGGCGCCCGCGGCCTCGGGGAGCCCGAGCGCACGCGGCTGCGTGCCGGCGGCGTGGCACTGGTGCTGTTCAATGCGATTTCCTGGCGCGGCTTCCCGCGCCAGTTCGTGCGCGATCATCGCAAGCTCCTGCTGGTCGACGGCGTGGTGGGCTTTACCGGTGGCGTCGGACTGATCGATGCCTTCGATCCGATCGGCGCAGCGGTGGCGCCGTGGCACGATTGCATGGTCGAGATCGCAGGGCCGGTGCTCGAGGACTGGCAGAGCCTGTTTGCAAAAACCTGGCGACGCAGCGCCCGCACGGCACTCGGCCTGCCGCGCCTGCACTGTGCGCCGCTGCTGCCCGGTGAGCGGGGCCGGCTCGCGGCCAGTGCCGGCCTCGAGACCAAGGATCTGGGCAGCGCCGTGCTCAGGCGTGTGCGCCGGGCCCGGGTGCGCGTGTGGATCGCAACCGCCTACTTCTGGCCCTCGCAGCGCCTGCGCCGCGCGTTGCGGCAAGCCGCGCGGCGCGGTGTCGATGTGCGCCTGGTGCTCACCGGCGCGCACACCGATGCGCCGGCGCTGCGCAGCGTCAGCCGGCTGTTCTACAGCCGCCTGCTGGCCAGCGGCGTCGTGATCTACGAATTCCAGCCCGGGTTCCTGCACACCAAGGTGGTGCTGGCCGATGACTGGGTCTCGATTGGTTCGTGCAACCTTGATCGCTGGGGCACGCTGTGGAACCTGGAGGCCAACCAGGAGGTGTCCTCGCAGCGCTTCGCGCGCTGCGTCGAGCAGAACCTGGAGCAGGCCCTGACCTTCAGCATCGCATTTCGCCATCCGAGCGAAGTGGTCAGCGGCTGGAGCGCGCACTTCTGGCGGCTGATCGGACGCGCCGCACTCGCCTGGAGCGCGCGCCTGGTCGCGCGCGTGCGCGAGCGGCGCCGCTAGCTGCTGCCTCGTGGGCCGGCGGGCGCATCCGGGTCGCGGACAACTTGTCTCGCGGCCCCAAAACCGGCGACCATGGGCGGATGCGATCGCTCCTGCCCTCATTGTCCCTGGCACCGACGGATCTGCTGCGCAATCCGACCTATCGGCGGCTGTGGACCTCGATCCTGATCTCCTCATTTGGCGGTCAGGTCACGCTGCTGGCGATCCCGCTGACGGCCGCTGTGCTGCTGCAGGCGAGTTCGGCGCAGATGAGTTACCTGCAGTCGATGGAGCTGTTGCCGTTCATGCTGCTGTCGCTGCCGACCGGCGTGTGGCTCGATGGCCGGCGCAAGCTTCCGGTCTATGTCGGCGGGGAACTCACGGTCGCCTTTACGGTCGCCACCATACCGCTGGCCTGGTGGCTCGGCTGGCTGTCGATGGGCTGGCTGTACGTCACCGGATTCATCATCGGAGCGGTCAATACGACGGCCGGGAGCGCGGCGCAGATCGTACTGACGCAGATCGTACCGCGCGAACGGCTGGTCGAGGCGCACGCCAAGAACGCGCTTGCCAGTTCCACTGCCGAGGTGTCGGGTCCCGGCTTTGCCGGCGTGCTGATCAAGTTGACCGGCGCGCCGCTCGCGCTGCTCGCCGATGCGGCGCTGCTGCTGATCTCCGCCACGATCCTGCGCGGCGTCAGGGTCACCGAGACGGCGCGGCGCACGCAGCACAGCTTCTGGCACGCGATGCGCGAGGGTATCGATTTCGTGCGTAGTCACAGGCTGCTGGTCACGATGGCCAGTTGCGTGGGCGTGTGGCAGCTGTGCAATGCCTGCGCAATGCAACAGCAGATCCTGCTGGCCACGCGTGAGCTCGGGCTCAGTGCCCGTGGCGTGGGCCTGAGCTACGTGGGACTCGGCATCGGCACGATCGTGACCAGCACCGTGGGCGCGCGCATCGCGCGCCGCCTGGGTCCTGGTCCGACACTGGTGCTGGGCTTCGCGGTCTGCGGCTGCGGCTGGCTGCAGCTGGGGATCGCTCCGGCCGGCAGCTGGGGCATCGCGGCCTACCCGGTGATGCTGTTCGCCTTTGGCGTCGGCGCGGTGCTGGTGTTCATCAACTTCCTCTCGCTGCGCCAGTCGGTGACGCCCGGGCACATGCTCGGGCGCATGACCAGCACGATGCGCTGGCTGATCCTGCTGCCCGCGGTCCCGGGGGCGCTGTGGGGTGGCTGGCTCGGAACGCATTTTGGCGTGCGCTCCGCACTCAGCTTCGCCGGCTGGACCGCGATCCTGCTGGCACTGATCGCCTGGCGGATGCCGATCATCCGCAGCGTCCGCACGCTGCCGAGCCTGCGGGCCGAGGCGGTGACGCCGTGGTCGTCCGAGGAGCCGCAAGCCCCCTAGGCGGCGAGCGGTGCGAACTTCGCGGTGAAGTGGCGCATCGCTGGCGGCTGCCAGCGGATCGCAAAGCCCGTGAGGCGCTCGCGGGCAGCGACCAGATCCTCGAACACCTCGATCAGGTAGTCGGCGTGGCTCTGCGTGTAGACCCGGCGCGGAATCGCCAGGCGCACCAGATCCATCGGCGCCGCGGCCTCGCTCCCATCCGGCCGCATCCCGAACATCACGGTGCCGATCTCGCACGAGCGGATGCCGCCCTCGATGTAGAGCGCGACGGCAAGTGACTGGCCCGGGTAGTGCAGCGGCGGGATGTGCGGCAGCAGCCGGCGCGCATCGACGAACACCGCGTGGCCACCGGTCGGCTTGACGATCGGTACGCCGAGTGCACTCAGGCGCTCGCCGATGTATTCGCAGGTACGTATGCGGTAGCGCAGGTAATCCTCATCGATGATTTCCTTCAGGCCCTGCGCGATCGCATCCAGGTCACGACCGGCGAGGCCGCCGTAGGTCGGGAAGCCCTCGGTCAGGATCAGGCGGCTGCGCGCGGCCTGGGCGAGCGCATCGTCGTTGAGCGCCAGCCACCCGCCGATGTTCGCGAAGGCGTCCTTCTTGGCCGACATCGTCATGCCATCGGCCAGCGCAAACATGTCGCGCACGATCTCCTTGATCGCGCGCTGCTGCTGTCCGCCCTCGCGCTGCTTGATGAAGTAGGCATTCTCCGCGAAGCGGCAGCCATCGATGATGAATGGCCGGCCGAAGCGGTGCGCAAGCTCGGCCACCGCGTGGATGTTGGCCAGGCTCACTGGCTGGCCGCCGCCGGCATTGTTGGTCACCGTGATCATGACGCACGGCACCGCCGCGCCGTGCTGGCGCAGGAACTGCTCGAGCCGCGCAAGATCCATGTTGCCCTTGAACGGGTGCAGGCTCTCCGGATCGGTGCCTTCGGCGATCACCAGATCGTGCGCCTCGGCGCCACTTGCTTCGATGTTGCCGCGCGTGGTGTCGAAATGATTGTTCGAGGGGATCTTGCGACCGGCCCCGCCCAGCAGCGAGAACAGGATCGCTTCGGCGGCGCGCCCCTGGTGCGTGGGCAGCACATGCCTGAAGGGCATCAGCTCCTTGACCGCCGCCTCGAAGCGGAAGAAGGAGGGCGAACCCGCGTAACTTTCATCGCCCGCGAGCAGTGCCGCCTGCTGTGCGGCGCTCATCGCGCTGGTGCCGCTGTCGGTCAGCAGGTCGATCAGCACATCCTCGCTCCTGAGCGCGAACAGGTTGTAGTCGGCGGCACGGATCAGTGCTTCGCGCTCCGTGCGCGTGGTCATGCGGATCGGCTCGACCGCCTTGATCCGAAACGGTTCGATGATGACCCGCTGCCGCCTGACCTGCTCGCCCATGTCCGATGCTCCTGCTGTGGAGCGCGCACTCTACACCGCTGGCCCGCGCGCCAGTATCGGCCCGCCGCGGCAGCCTGGCGGCAGCGCGCCGCGCGGACTATGGTGAGGCACTTGTTGAGGAACCGGTGGATCCGCCGGGTCGCGCCCCGGGGCGCCAAGTTGAACGTTTGCCGCAGGCCGAATCAACGTTCATTGAAATTGATACTGAATAATGGCCCGGTGCTGTCAACTTCGGCGCCACAGCAACGTTAGCCCTACGACCCGCCCGGCACCAGCGCCTGGGCCTGTCTGATCAGGGACTCGGATGCCCCGCCCCAAGCGAACGACCAAAGACAAGCTGATGGATGCTGCCGAGAAGCTCTTTGCCCGGCGCGGCTTCCATGGCGTCTCGCTACGCGAGATCACGGGCGAGGCCGGGGTCGATCTGGCGCTCGTGAACTACCACTTTGGTACTAAGAAGAAACTGCTGGCCGAGCTCATCGAGCGGCGCGGGCAGGTGCTCAACACCGAACGCCTGCAGCTGCTGGCCGAGGTGCGGCGACAGGCCGCGCCCCTGGCGCCGGGGACCGAGGCGGTGGTCGGTGCGTTTCTCAACCCCATCCTCGATCGGCTCGCGCATGCGGGTGCCGGCTGGCACAGCTACTTCGCGCTGCTCGCCTACGTGAACAATTCACCCGAGTGGGGCTGCACGATGGTCGGCAAGGCTTTCGATGCCGTGGTGCGCGAGTTCATCCAGGCGCTGATGGAATCGCTTCCGGAGGCCGTCCCGGAAGACATCTACTGGGGCTACAACTTCCTGACCGGAGCGTTGACTTTGTCGCTGGCCGAGACCGGTCGGCTCGACCAGCTCTCGGCCGGTCTGTGCCGCTCCGATGATGTCGCAGCCCTGCGGCTGCGCCTGCTGCCCTACGTCGTGGCGGGCCTGCGTGGGCTGGCAGGCGGCGCGTACGCGGGCCGGTCGCGCGCCGCTGAAGCCGCGCCGCCTACGGCGTCGCGGGCGCAGCTCTGACCGGTATGGCCACGCTGCAGACATCGATGTAGCCCGCGGGGCGCTGCGTCCAGGGATCACGGCGGTTGCGGCGCGCCTCCACTAGTTCGCCAAACAGCGGCGTATCGGTACGCAGCACCTGCAGCGGCGTACGCTCGGACACTGGCAGGTCCGCAGCGCGCTCGAGCGCCCGGATCCTCACATACTGCTCGGGCTTGGCGTAGAAGCCCATCGTATCGGTACCGCGCGGCAGCGTGGAGAGCAGCTCCATGCCCTGCAGCACCCGGCCAACGACCGTGATGTTGCGGTCCAGACCGCGCGCCGGGCCGATGACGACATACAGCGAGGTGCCGTTGCCGCTGTCGGGATTGTTATCGCGCGCCACGCCGACCATGCCGTAGCAATGGGTGAGCCACATCTGTCCGCCCTGCGGATCCCGTGCCGCCGGCAATCCGTTGCTGAAGCCGGTCTGCGGCGCATAGCCATCGGCATCCGGCAGGGCCGTGAACGGCAGCTGCGGGCCGATCGGCACCGAGAACTCGGCCTTGATCGTCGCCAGCGCGTGGACGAGTTTGCGCTTGTCATCCGGATCCCCCCACTGCACCACGTAGTTGTCCTGGGCGCGGATCACCGCCAGGCCATCGAAGTAGTGCTCGCGCACCAGCGCTTCGATATTCGCGATGGTGTGCGGCGCGAAGGCCGGTGCCAGCTCAATAATCACGCGGCCCGCGGGTAGCTCAAGATACAGGGTGTGCTCCGGATCGAGGCTGCGCCAGTCCGAGGGCTGCGAAGCCGAGATGATTTCGCTGCTGGTGCGATACGGCGCCGCGCTCGCCGTGGCGCCGAGCAACAGCGTTGCGACAAGGGTCATTACACGCATCGATGGGTTCGTCATGCCGCGCTACGTCCTGAAAGAATTGCCTGTTAGCTTCCGATCCTAGGGCATAGGGCCACGCGCTGTCGCCGTGCCCGGGCGGTCGATCGCCACTGCAGATCTTAAGAACTGGGTGACAAATGGCCCCGCGGGCCTGAAACTTTGCGGCCCCGCGCGGGTATATATCCGCACAGGGAGCGCCACGGCCATGGCGGCCAGGGGCCCGCATGGCAAATGTCAAAGACCCAGGCATTGCGCCACGGCCCGAGAGTCAGAGAACTTTATATGAATCAGCCTGTTATGACAGATTCCAATTTTCAGGGTGGCGCTGGGAAGGCTCGGCGAACCCTCTGGCTCGTGGGCGGCGGGGTCGTTGCTCTGGCGCTCATCGGCTGGCTGGTGCTGCGCCCCCATGGTGCCGCCCAGGCGGCGACAACTGACAAGAACGCTACGGTGCCGCCGCTGATCACCGTCGTGGTGCCGCAGCTGGGGCCCGTGCCAACCACCGTGTCGGTGACCGGGCAGATCAGCGCCCGCAACGATGTGCCGATCGGCATCGAGGGCGATGAGGGACGCATCGCCGCCGTGCTGGCCGAGCCCGGTGACCGGGTCCACAGGGGCCAGGTGCTGGCGCGCCTGAACCCGGTCACGGCGCAGACGCAGGTGGATTCGGCCGCCGCTTCGCTCGATGAGCTCAAAGCAACCGCCGCGGTTGCCGAGGCGGAGTGGGCACGTACCCAGCGTGCCCGCGATTCCTTTTCGGTCGAGGAAGCCGAGCGCCGGCGCACCAGCGCGGTCACTGCCGAGGCCAAGGTCAAGGCGGCCGAGGCGCAGCTGGCCGATGCCCAGAACCGCATGGCGCACACCACGGTGCTCGCCCCCGAGGATGGCATCGTGCTCACCCGTACCGCCGAGGTCGGCCAGGTGGCCGTGCCGGGCACCACGATCCTGTTCCGGCTGGCGCGCAATGGCGAGATCGAGCTGCGCGGCCAGGTGGCCGAGCAGGAAATGCCGCTGCTCAAAGTCGGCCAGGCAGCCGAAGTGCGCCTCGATGGCGTCGCGCACCCCTTTACCGGCAAGGTGTGGCAGATCGGCGCGATCATCGATCCGACGACGCGCCAGGGCATGGTGCGCATCGCGCTGCCGGCCGCCGACCAGAATCTGCGTCCCGGCGCCTTTGCGCGGGCCGACATCCAGAGTGGCACAACGCTCGGCGCGATCGTGCCGCAGACCGCGGTGCTCAGTGACGAGCAGGGCAACTACGCCATGATCGTCAACGCGCAGCAGAAGATCGAGCGGCGTGCGGTGACGGTTGCGGGTACGCGCTCGGAGGGCCTGCTGGTGAGCGCCGGCCTGAACAACACGGATCGGGTCGTGGCCATTGCCGGGGCGTTCCTGCGCATCGGCGAGCAGGTCGTGGTCGCGCCGGCGCCGCAGAGCGCAGCCACCGCCACCTCGGCGCCCGCCAGCCACGCCCCGAGCGCGCCGTGAGGCGAATTTCCGCCTGGGCGATCACGCACCCGGTGTTCCCGCTGGTGTTGTTTGCGGTGCTGTGCGCCTTCGGCATCGTGGCGTTCGTACGCCTGCCTGTGACGCTCAATCCGGATGTCTCGGCGCCATTCGTCCAGATCGACATCAGCCAGCCCGGCGCTGCGCCCAGCGAGCTCGAGACACAGGTCCTGCAGAAGGTCGAGGGCGCCGTTGCCAACGTCGGTAACGTCAAGAGCATCCGCTCCTACGCCATCGAAGGCACGGCCGGGACGACGGTCGAGTTTCAGATCGGTACACCGGTCGATCGGGCCACCACCGATGTGCGCGATGCGGTGGCCAAGATCCGCCCGGATCTGCCGCAGGGCATCCAGGAGCCGCAGGTGCATCGCATCGACATCGATGGCGGTGCCATCGTGTATTACGCGATCAGCACCACCGGCATGACCGAGGAGCAGCTGTCCTGGTTCGTCGATGACACGATCAACAAGCGGCTGCTGGCACTCAGCGGCGTGGCGCAGGTCTCGCGCTCGGGCGGCGTCACGCGCGAGATCCGCGTGGACCTCGATCCGGCGCGCATGGAGTCCTACGGCATCACGGCCGGGGAAGTGAATCAGCAGCTGCGCGCCGTGAATCTGGATGCCGCCGGCGGCCGTGCCCAGGTGGGCGGTGGCGAGCAGTCGATCCGCGTGCTCGGCGGCGCCCATACGGCCACGGAACTGGGCGAGACGCGCCTGACGATGCCTGATGGGCGCGTCGCGCGGCTGCGCGATATTGCCGAGGTGCGCGATGGGGTCGCCGAGGTGCGCACGATCTCGCGCCTCAATGGCCGCTCGGCAACGACTTTCGGAGTCTATAAGGCCAAGGGCGCCTCGGATGTCGACACCCTCAAGCGTATCGAAGCCGAACTCGACAAAATCACGAAGGAAACGCCCGCGATCCGTCTCAAGCAGGTGTTCACGACGGTCGATTTCACCAAAGCCTCCTACCACGCCTCGATCGAAGCGCTGATCGAGGGCGCGCTGCTCGCGGTGGTGATCGTCTACCTGTTCCTGCGCGACTGGCGCGCCACGGCCATCTCGGCGCTCGCGATACCGCTGGCCGCACTGCCGACCTTCGCGGTCATGCAATGGCTCGGATTCACGCTCAACCAGATCAGCCTGCTCGCCCTGTCGCTGATCACCGGCGTACTGGTCGACGATGCGATCGTCGAGGTCGAGAACATTACGCGCCACATGAAGATGGGCAAGAGTGCCTTCCGCGCCTCGATGGATGCGGCCGATGAAATCGGGCTCGCCGTCGTGGCCTGCTCCATGTGCATCATCGCCGTGTTCCTGCCGGTGAGCTTCATGGGCGGCCTGGTTGGTCAATATTTCGTCCAGTTTGGCATCACCGTGGCGGTCGCAGTTTTCATGTCGCTGCTGGTGGCGCGCCTGATCAGTCCGCTGCTGGCCGCCTACACGCTCAAGCCACACGACCAGTTGCGCTCTGCTGATGGACCGGTGATGGAGTGGTACCTGAAGACGCTGCGCTGGACCGTCAAGCGTCGCGGCTGGACGGTGCTTGCCGGCTTCGTATTCCTGGTGCTCTCCATTGCTGGTTTCGTGATGCTCCCTAAGACTTTCACGCCGGATGCGGATTTCTCCTCCTCAACACTGCAGATCGAGCTGCCCCCCGGCGTGTTGCTCAGCCAGACCGCTGCCGCTGCCGACCAGGCCTACGCGATCCTCAAGCGTCGCCCGGAAGTCGCCAACGTGGTTGAGTCGGTCGGTGAGGATGAGGATGGCGAGGTGCGCTCCGGCAACCTCTACATCCAGCTGGTGCCGCCTTCGCAGCGCAAATTGAGCCAGAAGGCATTCGAGCAGCAGGTGATCAAGGAGCTGCGCGTAATTCCGGATGCGCACATCAATTTCCAGAGCCAGAACGATGGCGGCGGGCGCGACCTGACGATCTTCGTGGTCGGGAGCAACCCGGTTCTGGCCCAGAGCGTCGCGCGCACCGCCATCGAGCAGATGCGCACTCTCAAAGAACTGCGCGAGCCGCGCATCAACGGTGATATGGCGCGCCCTGAACTCGTGATCCACCCGCGGCTCGATGAGGCGGCGCAGCTTGGCATCACGGTCGAGGCCATCAGCGAGACGGTGCGCCTGGCAACCCTGGGTGATATCTCGCAGAACGATGCCAAGTTCTCCTTGAGCGACCGGCAGATTCCGATCCGCGTCAGCCTGAAGGAGTCCTCACGTTCGGATCTGGCGACGATTGAGAACTTGCCGTTGCGCACCGCCAGCGGCGCCACCGTGCCGCTCAAGACCGTGGCCGATCTCAGCTTCGGTCAGGGTCCTTCCAAGGTACGTCGCTACAATCAGAACCGCCGCATTTCGCTCGAAGCGGACCTGAACAACACGCAGCTTGGCGATGCGATGACCAAGATCCGGGCGCTGCCGATCTTCAAGAACCTGCCGATCGGCGTGCAGATCGTCGAGATCGGCCAGGCGCAGTACATGCAGGAGCTGTTCACAAGCTTCGTACTGGCAATGGTCGCGGGCATCCTACTGGTGTTCGCAGTGCTGGTGCTGCTGTTCGCGCGCCTGTTCCAGCCGATCACGATCCTTGCGGCTCTGCCGCTCTCGCTCGGTGGTGCGGTGTTGGGACTGGCAGCCACGCACAGCCCGTTCTCGCTCTCGACCGTGCTTGGCATCCTGATGCTGATGGGGATCGTTGCAAAGAATTCGATCCTGCTGGTGGAGTTCGCGATCGAGGAGATGCGGGCCGGGAAGGATCGGCTGACGGCGTTGCTGGAAGCCGGTCACAAGCGCGCCCGCCCGATCGTGATGACTTCGGTCGCGATGATCGCCGGGATGCTGCCGGTAGCGCTGGGCATGGCTGGCAACGCCGAGTTCCAGAGCCAGATGGCGATCGCGGTTATCGGCGGTCTCGTGACCAGCACCGGCCTGACGCTGGTGATGGTGCCGGCCGCCTTCACCTGGATGGATGATCTGGAGCGCTGGCTGGGCCGCAAGGTCGGGCGCCACCTGATCAATGCAGAATCCCACGAGGTACCCCCGCCCGCAGGCGCACCGCCGCACCCGGTGGCCTGACCCCCCTAATCCGGCCGGCGCGGCCCTTTTCAGTGGGAAAAGAGCGGCCGCCCAGGCCGGCCCTCTGTTAAAATGCGCCCCGCCTTGCATGGGGATTGATGTCGCCTGTCCCCAGGGCGCCGAATTCTTAAGGCCACCGCTGCTCGCAGCCGGTGCCCTGTCAGATCGGTGCGGCGATTCGATCAGGCAGACCCCCATGGTGAACCCACACGCCCACCGGATCGCCCGGAGGTGTGCAGTACGCTGATTCCTATGCTCGCCACATCCAACGTCTCCATCCAGTTCGGCGCCAAGCCGCTGTTCGAACAGGTCACGGTCAAGTTCTCCGACGGCAACCGCTATGGGCTGATCGGTGCCAACGGCTGCGGCAAGTCGACGCTGATGAGGGTGCTGGGCGGGGAGCTCGAACCGAGCTCCGGCGATGTGATGCTGCAGGCGGGCCTGCGCCTGGGGAAACTGAACCAGAACCAGTTCGCCTACGAGGATGAGCGGGTCCTCGATGTCGTGATGCAGGGGCATGTGGAACTGTGGCGCGCGATGCAGGAGCGCGACCGGATCTACGCCGACCCGGAATCGAGCGACGCCGACTACATGCGGGCGGCGGAACTCGAAGGCGCCTTTGCCGAGCACGGCGGCTACGATGCCGAGGCACGCGCCGCCGCCATCCTGATCGATGCCGGAATTCCCGAGGCACGCCACAACGGACCGATGCGCGAAGTTCCGCCGGGGCTGAAGCTGCGCGTGTTGCTGGCGCAGGCGCTGTTCTCGCGCCCCGACGTGCTGCTGCTCGATGAGCCCACCAATAATCTCGACATCAGCTCGATCCGCTGGCTCGAGGGCGCGCTCAATAGCTACGATGCCACGATGATCATCATCAGCCACGACCGGCACTTCCTCAACCAGGTGTGTACGCACATCGCGGACCTGGATTTTCAGCAGCTGAAGATCTATCCGGGCAACTACGATGATTTCATGCTGGCCTCGGTACAGGCGCGGCAGCGCACCGAAGCGGCCAATGCCAAGGCGCGCGATCAGATCTCGGACCTGCAGGAGTTCGTACGCCGCTTCTCGGCCAATGCCTCCAAGGCGCGGCAGGCCACCTCGCGCAAGAAGCAGCTTGAGAAAATCAAGATCGAGGAGATTCGTCCTTCCTCGCGCCAGAACCCCTATATCCGCTTCGAGCAGGCCAAGAAGCTGTATCGCTCGGCCGTGACGGTCGAGAAGCTGCGCTTCACCTACCCCGGTACCGACAGTCTCGTGCTCAAGGATGTCAGCTTCACGGTCGAAGCCGGTGAGCGCATTGCGATCATTGGACCCAACGGTGTCGGCAAGACGACGCTGATGCGCTGCCTGGCCGGGGAGCTTAGGCCCGATGCTGGCCGCATCAGCTGGGTCGAGAATGCGCAGCCCGGCTACATGCCCCAGGATCCGCAGGCCGAATTTGACTCCAAGGTCGACCTGTTCTTCTGGATGTCGCAGTACACCGGCAAGGCCGACGATGATCAGCTGGTACGCGCGACACTCGGGCGGCTGCTGTTCTCCGGCGATGAGACCAAGAAGTCCGTCAAGGTGCTCTCGGGTGGCGAGAAGGGTCGCATGACCTACGGCAAGCTGATCCTCACCAAGCCCAATGTGTTGCTGATGGATGAGCCAACCAACCACATGGACATGGAAACCATCGAGTCACTGCAGATCGGTCTGGAGAAATACGCCGGCACGCTGATCTTCGTGTCGCACGATCGCGAATTCGTAAACGGGCTGGCCACACGCATTATCGAGCTCAAGCCTGGCGGAACGATCAGCGACTTCCGTGGCACTTATGATGAGTACCTGGCGGCGCAGGGTTTAGGCACATAAGCGTCCGATTGTTGGTACCCATGCGGCCACACTCGGGCCACAAGCCATTCGAATCACGCCTGGCTGCCGATTCCAGATCATTTTGAGATCGGCGCCGGACGCTTATCGTTCGCGAACGAAATCCATCTCCCAGTTGGTTTCCCAGGAGCTGCCGCCATCCGGCGAGAAAGCCTGTTCCCAATGACATGACGTGAGTGCAATTCGCGACCAGATGAGACGCACACGGATCGGTTTGTTGTCCAATACATCGTCGGCGTAGAAGGTTCCTACGCCGTTATGAAAGCCGCCGCGGACCGGTGGATCCAGAGGACACTGCGGCGATCGGCCATCAAGCCACCAGATCGACCACTGCCCCGACCTAGGATCGAAGGCACGTAGAGTCACTGCTCGGTATGCCCCTTCTGGAATTGCCAGGACGTTATCGTCGATGTTGGCGTACCCACCCATGAGCGGCTGGGCGGCCAGGGTCCCTTCGAATTCGATCCATTCGTGGCTGCTGGCCAGCCGCTCTTTGAGCCGGCGGTGGTGCACGCGCCAGCGGCCCATAGGGTGTTTCCTCGCCCGACGGTACTGCCGTATCCTGTATCGCCAGTATGTTGAGCGGAGAAAGTTAATGGCCCAGGCCACTCTGAAGGGCAGTTGCCTATGCGGCGCGGTCAATTATGAAGTCACCGGCGAGCCGACGCGCTTTTACCATTGTCACTGCTCTCGCTGTCGCAAGGTCACGGGGACGGGGCATGCCTCGAATCTGTTCCTTCAGCCGGCCGCACTCACGTGGCGCAGTGGCGCGGACCAGGTTCATACCTTCAAGGTCCCGGAGGCCAAGCGATTTACCAACAACTTCTGCGCCACCTGTGGCAGCCGCCTGCCGCGTCAGGCGAAGGACTCCGATATGGTCATGGTTCCGGCCGGCTCGCTGGACGATGCGGCGCCCATCGGACCGCAGGCGCGCATCTTCTCCGACTCGCGCACAAGCTGGTCATGCACCGATGACGAATTGCCGGCCTATCCGGAATTTCCGCCCCAGTAGCACCCAATGAGAATCCGACAGGCGCGGTTTTTGTTGAGATGCCTTCGCAAATTGACGCGGGCGCTCAACCAACGGGGCGGCCCTGACCAATTAGGTCGAACCCATCGAGGCGCCGCCGCACCATCTGCGCGTTCCGCAGTTACGCCCGGTGGCGGCAGCTGCCGTAAGGTATCCCTGTTCGACCCGATCATCCGCTGCTGCCTGTTGCTGTGTGCCTGCCAGCTGCTGGCTGCCGTCTCGCTCGCCGATGGTGTGACGGCGCGGTGCCAGTCGACCGTGCAGGGCGACCTGCGCCTGCACACGCTCACGAGCCAGATCTTCGGCAATACCCGCACGATCCGCGTGCTCGTTCCGCCCAGGTACGACGCCCCGGAAAACGCGGCGCGAAAATATCCGGTGCTGTATTTGCTCGATGGCCAGAATCTCTTCGATGCCTGCCTGAGCGAGGTCAGTCACCACGAGTGGGAAGTTGATAAGACCGTTTACCGCTTGATCCGTGAGCGCAGGATTCCGCCGCTGATTGTCGTCGGCATCGACAACGCCGGCAAGGATCGCGCCATCGAGTACCTGCCCTACAAGGACTACTTCGGTAACCCGAGCATGCCGGATCCGGTCGGCAAGAAATTCCCGGATTTCCTCACCGATGAGGTGCTGCCGTT
>Ga0181537_10000574_pt1 | contig 34644 bp, 26 predicted proteins | sample PEATcosm2014_Bin_39_FD_119765 | JGI IMG/M metagenome (GOLD analysis project Ga0181537, IMG submission 119765) | Peatland microbial communities from MTU Mesocosm Facility, Houghton, MI, USA - PEATcosm2014_Bin23_10_metaG | ecosystem: Environmental > Terrestrial > Soil > Wetlands > Peat | place... | reverse complement strand
TTCCCGAACGACTACTTGCTCGTGATTGACGAATCGCACGCCACGGTTCCGCAAATCGGCGGCATGTTCGAGGGCGACCGCTCTCGCAAAACCGTTTTGGTCGAGCATGGCTTTCGCCTGCCGAGCGCGCTGGACAACCGGCCGCTGAACTTTTTGGAATTTCAGGGAATGCAAAACCAGACGATTTACGCAAGCGCCACGCCGGCACAGCGCGAACTCGGCTGGTCGCAAGGCAGGATTGTCGAGCTTGTCGTCCGGCCGACCGGCCTCATTGATCCGAAGGTCACGCTCAAGCCGCTCAAAGGTCAGATTGACGATCTCATCGAGGAAGTCCGCAAACGCGCCGACACGAAGGAGCGCACGCTGGTCACGACGCTGACCAAGCGCACGGCGGAGGAATTGACGGATTACCTGCGCGACATCGGCGTGAACGTTCGCTATCTGCACAGCGAAATTGACGCGATTGAGCGCGTGGAAATCTTGCGTTCGCTGCGCAAAGGCGAATTCGACGTTCTCGTCGGAATCAATCTGCTGCGCGAAGGTCTGGATTTGCCGGAAGTTTCGCTCGTCGCGATTCTCGACGCGGACAAGGAAGGTTTTCTGCGCAGCGAAACGAGTTTGATCCAGACCGCCGGCCGTGCCGCGCGGCATTTGAACGGCGAGGTGGTTCTTTACGCCGATGTGATGACCGACAGCATCAAGAAATTTCTCGCCGTCACCAAATATCGCCGCGAAAGACAGATCGCCTACAACGTCGCGCACAACATCACGCCGCGTAGTGTCGTCCGCGCCGTCGAGGAAAGCCTGGCGACTTACGAATCCACCCGCAAAGAAGCGGATGCCGTTTTGCGCGAAGGCGGCGGGGATATTGATTTAACCTCGACGATCCAGGAACTCGAAAGCGAAATGCTCAAGGCCGCCGAGGATTTGAAATTTGAAAAAGCCGCCCTGCTCCGCGACCAGATCAAGGAACTTAAACACATGCTGGACGGCACGAAAGCGGAGGCGAAGCCGGTGAGCTATCGGAAATCAAAACGGGCGAGGAAGTAATTCTATCGCGAGGCTGCTGGAAATTGCTAAAATGGCGAAAAATCCCGCACCCGCCAGTTCTGGTGATGTTGCTGGCAGCGAGATTATGGAAGCATGATTAAAATGAAAATTGGACAAAACCGTTCAATAAAAATTCTGGTTGCCGGACTTCTAGTTGCTTGTCGATTGGAAGCTACGGATGCGTTGGCCGACAGTTCCACCGCAAAGCAATACGTTCACAGTAACGCGATGGACACTCAACAAAAGTCAGGAAAAACAATCTTTGCTCTCATGAGTCCACCGTCGGCTCAAACTGCCGATAGCATCGCTGTTTTGTGGGACAAGCCTGCCGGCGTCAGCGTGGAAGGCTACGACGTTTATCTGGGCAACACTTTCGTTGCGACCACCAAGAATACGGACTACACCTTGCAGGGCCTTGCCGCTGCGCAAGAATATGAAATTTCTGTGCGCGCGCGGGTCACGGCGGGGAAGCCCGTGCAAAGCAATACCGTCCGTATCGCGACAAGGCCGCGACCGCAGGTATTTGATGTCACAACCTACGGCGCGACGGGGGACGGCAAAACGTTGAACACGCACGCGATTCAAGCGGCGATTGATGCGTGCAGTTCGGGTGGCACTGTGCGTGTTCCTGCAGGAGTGTTCCTGTGCGGTGCCATTTTTCTCAAAAGCGAAATGACATTGCACCTCGAAGAAGGTGCCGTGCTGCTGGGCAGCCCCGATACCAAAGATTACCCGCTTATGAAATATCGCTTTGAGGGGCGGGAAACCAACTGCTATGCCAGCCTGATCAACACGCCCGCGATGAACGGTGCGCGGTGGCGAGACATCACCATTGACGGCTCCGGCACGATCAACGCCAACGGCTCGGCACTGCGCAACAAAGAGAAGGCGGAGGCCGCCGGCAAGTTAGGGCGGGCGGTCTGCATCCGCGATACCGACGGCGTCTATTTGCAAGGCGTCACGGTGCGACAATCCCCATTTTGGTGCGTGCATCTGGTGTATTGCACCGGCGTCAGTGTCAACGGCGTGGGCATTCACACTCGCTATGACGAAGCCGGCAAGCAATACCCTGGCATTGTGAACGGCGACGGATTGGATCCCGATTCCTGTCGCGACGTTTTTATCTTCAACTGCCATATCGCCAGCCAGGACGATTGCATCGCCCTCAAATCCGGGCGCGATGCCGAGGGTCGCGCGGTGGGTATTCCGACTGAAAACGTGCGCATCAGCCATTGCCTTTTTACTCACGGTTTTGGCGTGGCGATGGGCAGCGAGATGTCCGGCGGCATCCGCAACGTGCTGGTGGAAGATTGCGTATTTCAAGATACGTTCAGCCTGGCGAGCGTGAAAGCCATCCGTGGCCGCGGCAGCATGATTGAGAATATCACCTATCGCGACTGCACTCTTACGAACCAGAACCAGGAAGTTCACGACTCCCAATATTCGCGCGGTGCCCTCTATGTGGATCAATTCTACGGCGATGCCAAGTTCGATTCGCACCAAGCCAGGCCAAAAGATGAGACCACGCCGCTCATCCGAAACGTGCTGTTTCAAAACATCACGTTGGACACGGTTGCCGGCAACGCAATTTACCTGACCGGTCTGCCCGAAAGCCCGCTGGAAAACATCCGCCTGGAGAATGTCACCGCCATTGGCAAGCACGGCTTTATCGCGAACAACGTCAATGGCCTTGTGTTGAATAATGTCTCCGTCGAGGCTAGTGATGGAAATGCCATGCGCTTTGACAATGTGAAATAGCATCCCTGAGGCAGAATCTCCGGTGACGAGACAAATCTAAACCGAACTTTGCGCCTCTGCGGTCAAGCCCAATTGAAATCGTTTCGCCGGATTCGCGCCTTTGACGCCCGCTTGGATTGTCTAGCCGCCAAAACGTTTCTTGTTTTTGACAGCGGGCTGGCGCATTTTGAGGAACGCCGTTTTGGCCGTGCGCATATGCAACCTGGAACCACACGACTTCTCCGCTTTCTGCAAAGCTGGGTCATCAACACCCTTGCGGTGCTGGTGGCGGCCGTCATTCTTGGGGGCCACATCACTTACAAATCGCCGGCCGATTTGATCGTCGCATCCCTGCTGCTGGGCATTCTCAATGCCTTTGTCCGGCCGGTTCTGATGTTGCTGGCGCTGCCGCTGCTGATTTTCACGCTGGGCTTGTTCACGCTCGTCATCAACGCCCTGCTGCTTTATTTTGTCGGAGTGTTGATGGGGCCGCACTTTCAAGTGGACAGCTTCGGCTTTGCCTTTCTCGGCGCGCTTATCATCAGCATCGTGTCCATTGCGCTGAACGTCCTGACAGGCGGCGCGCGCTTCACCTTCCAGCACCGCCGTCCGCCGCCGCCAAAAAAATCCGGCGGCGATGATGACGACAAGCCGGTGATTGACGTTTGAAACTCTGGCTCACGCCAGCCGGTAAGCTGCGCGCAAAGTTTTAATCCCCCGCAAATTAAATTCACGCTCGAAGTCCGTCGCGATTCCCGCGAGTTCCCGCGGAGTTTCCGTTTCCTGGAATTCCCCGTTCGCGGCGAATACTTCCGTCATCTGCTGGAAATAAGCTGTGTCATCCGTCCGCAAATAGACCATGCCGCCGGGGGCAAGCGCGGTGCGGGCAAGATTGGGAAAGTTTTCGTTGATGAGCCGGTGGCGGCGATGCTTCTTCTTCGGCCACGGGTCGGGAAAATAAATGTGCAGCACCACGGCTGAGCGGGGTGGCAGGAGATATTGCAAAAAATACGATGACTCGATGCGCGCGCCGCGCAGATTGGCCAGCCCGGCGCGATGACCCTTGCGGTCCAGTTTTTTGATGCGGCCGAGGAGGCGTTCGACACCGATGAAATTCTTTTGCGGGTTTTGGCGGGCGTATTCGACAAGAAACGAGGCGTCGCCGCAACCGAGTTCAACTTCCAGCGGCTGTGGTTTTGGGAACAGTTCCTCCAGATTCAACCGTTCGACGATGGAAGAAAGCTGGACGAGCAGATTGTTCTGGTCCGCCATGCGGTTTTTCAATCGTAATTTGAAAGATGGTCGGGACGGTGAGATTCGAACTCACGACCTCTTGGACCCGAACCAAGCGCGCTACCAGGCTACGCTACGTCCCGACATCAAGTTCAAAATTCTGCCCGTTTAAATACCGCGACGCAATGCAAAACGAATGCAATTTGCCGTTCGATTCATTGAAACCTCAATATCACGAAGCTATGCGGCTAATTAGTATCCACGCTGACGGTGACGGTGAAGTTTCCATTGCCGTCGGTTTGATTGGTGGCAATGCATGGCCGAATGGCCATGCAGTTCAGCGGTCTGACCGGGAGACATATAAATGAGAATCTCATTTTTCAGACTTCCGCACACTTATTCGCCCCCATTAATCACTGGCGATTCTATATTTCGCCAGTCTCTCGGCCGGATAAATGCGCCTTCAGGCACGTCACATTTTGGTTACGCGCACCGCCATCGCATGGAGAATGCGCCTTCGCAAGGGGGTTTAAGCATCGCTTTCCCAGCAAAATCGGCATTGGCGGGCGCCGGGCGGAACCCGTCGTTAAACTGGAGGCATGTGTCTTGAATCTGGAGGTTGACCCGTTGAAAAAGCAATAGGATGGCGCCTCTGAATTAAACAGAGAGCCAAAAACATTCACGCGAAATAAAAGGTAAAACTTTATGCTTAACAAAAAAATAGGATTAATCGCTTTGCTCACAAGTGTCGCCGCCGGCGGAGTCTGGGCGGGCACAATCGCCAGTTATGCGACCGGGGACGTGTTGGTTTGCTTTCAAAAGGCGGGCGTTGACATGGTTGTTGACGCGGGTCCGGTTACCACGTTCACCGGCGCGACCCACAATCAGGTGATACCCATCACCCAGTTCACCGGCACCCAGCTTGCCCAGGTCGGCACCAACGGTGTCAGTTGGTCGGCTTTCACCTGGTTGGGCGACAACACGCTGTTTGTCACCAAGGGCCGGAGTTCCGTAAATCAGCAGACCACCCCGTGGGTGGACGCGAGTTCCCCCGTCCAGTATGGCACCACCTTCCAGATGGGGCCCATTCCGCCCGGAGCTCTGGATCAACTTAACATACCCACCTATGCCGTCAGCACGTCCACAGCCGTGGTCGAGCAGGGCAATGTGAGCGGCGTTGATGCCGGCAATTATCCGGACGGCGACAGTTATCAAAACCAGTTGGCCGGCGCGTATGGCGGCAATTTCGACGGCACGTTTCAGGGCAACCCCGAGAACACCACGTCCAATAATTTCACCTTGAAGGCGTCGCCGGTGCGCTCTGATTTTTACCAGTTGACGCCCAACGGCGGTCATCAAACTGTGCTGGGAACATGGCTGGGTTATTTCGAGTTCGAGACCAATGGCACGATGAACTACGTGGCATATCCGACCACGATGCCCGTCATAAATACCGTCAGCCGTTCGGGCGCCACGGCCACCATCAATTACAAGACCGGCCTTTATGGCACCTACACCCTCCTCGGAACCAACAAAATTTCAGCCCCGCTTTCAACGTGGCCTGTCGTCAATACCCTGTCCACAGGGGACACCTCGTTCCACAACTATCTGGATACGGACTCCGTCAACACCAACAAATTCTACATCATCGAGGGTCAATGAGGCATCGCCAAGTTTAACCAAACCAAAATCAAACAATCACAACAACAATGAAAAGAAACCGCAACCATATGAAAAAAATACTGCTCCTCACCACGGCGCTTGGCCTTGTTGGCGCCTCGTCGCTCACGGCCGCCACCGTTGACGTGTTTATCACCGGCTCCACGGCGTTCCGGGCCAACGTCTATAACGCCGCCAAGGCCATGTATACCTCCACCCCCAATATCTATTATGCCGACGCGGCTCATGGCGGCGCTAATGGGGCTGGCACCGCCAAAACAGCCGGCTGGACCATGACCGGCACGCCGCTCGCCTCGCTCACGGCTCTTTCAGGCGATACGCTCGTCATCCACGGCCTGTTCACCGGCTCGGTCCAGGGTCTCCAGACGACGGAACAAGGCACCAAGCTCGTTTTCGCGGCGCCTTCGCTCACCGCCACAGACAATCAGAATGCCGACACCTATGTGACGAACGTCCCCACCATCGGCTTTTCCGATGCGTCCGCCTCCTCCACACCCTACCCGGTGCCCGGCAACTTCCTTGAAGAACAGGTCTGTGTTCAGCCTTTCGTCTGGTGCACGTCGCGGGCCGCCTCAGGCGGTGTGACCGAGGTCACCAACATCACTTGGGAACAGGTTGAATATGGCCTCCCCGTGGGGCGCATTCCGCTCGCGTCCTGGACGTTCCAGGTTGGCGACACCAACAAGTTCGTTTATCTGCTCCAGCGCACCAAGGACTCCGGCACCCGCCGCACCGAAACGCAGGGCGCATATTATTCTTACAGCGGCACGGCCACCATGCCGACCTATATGTATGACGTCACAAATCATGCCGTCTATACTCCGAGCGTTCTCACCAATTATGCCTCCGGTATCGCCACCAATGGTGGCGCTGGCGTCATCGGGACGGAAGGTCCGGGCCTCGGCAATGCCAACATGGGCTGGGGATTTGGTTACATCGGTGGCGGCGACATCGCGACGGCGCTGGGCGACACCAGTGCCAACGACCAGTGCATCTCCTATCTGTCCATTGGCGACAGCCAGAAGGTCAACGGCAGCGTCTTCTGGCAGACGGTGATTTCCTACAATGGCATCTGGCCGACGGCCGCCGGCCCTGGCATCCACGGTAATCCCGGCGTCACCAACGACTTCTCGCCCATCACCCTGGGCTACTATCCGTTGTGGGGCTTTGAAATTCTGGTCCATCCCGAGAACACTTCCACTCCCGGCAGCACGATTTCCGGGCAGGATTTGACCTACGGCCAATTGGGCGACAATACGCAGCCCGCCTCGACCGGCAGCTTCATGTCAATCTTCAATGCCCAGAGCTTCAACAACGGCAACGTGGCCACGGTTGGCAGCATTGAGAATGATATTATATTGAGCCAGCCCGCTGGTGCCACGGCCATCACCCTTGCCGCGATGTCCAATTCCCGCCCGAACGTGGGTGGGACGATCTACCCGGCGTTCCAATAAGGTTTGAGACTGCGCCTTTGACTGCATCCTGAAGGCCCTGATACACACGACCGGCGCGGAGCAATCCGCGCCGGTTTTGCTTTCTTCCGGGATGGTTCTTTGCCGATGAAATCCTCCGGCCAGCCTGCGCCCGTCTCACAGACTGTTCTACAGGGCGGCGAAGGCTTCAATCTGCGCGTTGCTACATTCCGTGGTAGCAGCGGACGTGAGTCCGCTCTGACCGGCTTTTTTTTGGAGCGAACTGACGTTCGCTGCTACGGGCGATTTGAACAGGAGATTGTAGTCGCGCTTGGAATTGAACGGCGGGTCGAGGTAGATGAGGTCAACCGATTCGGGCGCAATATGGTCGCGGAGGACGTAAAGGTTGTCGCCGTAGTAGAGCTGATTCACGGGCGGAGAGAGTGCGCCGGAAAAGACAGCCGCTCAACAAAAAATCATCCCGTCGTTCGCGGCTGACTTGCCGGCCAGCAGGTCTTGGACGTGCGCAGTCAGCCAGTCGGCGTCGCTCATTGCATCCTCCCCCATCCAATGCCAGATAAAATTCCATCCCATCTTTTGCGCGCCATGAATCAACGGCTTGACCACAAGACTCAAGTCCACCGTTGTGGTTTCATCATCACCAATGAGGCCGATAAGCAGGCCGGGAACGGGACGGTTGCGGGTTTCGAGGGAATCGAGCCATTGCAGCAGGGCGGGTTCCAATGAACCGGCCGCGATGAGGATCGCGTCGGCATTCGCCGCGTCGTTTGTAATCATCTGCCGGATGGGCTGGCTGACATTCAGGGAATCAATCTTCCACGTTTCCGAGGTGGTTTGCCAGTCCGGGCCGGCCACCCTGGCAATCGCGCTGACCGCCCAGCGGGCGCGCCCGGAGGCGGCAACGTCTCCATACAGCGAGAGCAAACGAAATTTTCCATTCGTCACCCTGACCTCCTCCTTAACAGACATTTCAGGTTGCATAGGCATAAACAATGGCGGCAACATAAACTGGAATTGTTACGCCCATGTGGTTTTCATGTGCCAATTCCGGGAATTTTGACGGCAGACGCCAGACGCGCTGCCGGCGGGGAATCAAAAAGAAGGCGCTGGCGAAGCAGGCGCCAGCGCCGGTTGGCAGAGTTCAGCGCCCCCCTTTGGCACTGCGCAAGGGCATCTAACCATCGCGTGGCGATTTGGTCAAAGACGGTTCGGAAACAAGCCGGTGACGTTCTGGAAAACGACAGGGACTCAATTTGAGATTGGAACCAGGAAGTGCTGCCAGCGGTCGCTTTCCAAAATCAGGTCCTTGTAGCCTTGCTGGTTGAGACGGTCGCAAATTTCCGGCGGAATGTTTGGACGGGGATACATGTCATACTTGATCGGCTGTTTCTGGCTGACGAGCATTTGGAATTTGATTTCCCAGCCCTGCATCAGAACGCTGACCTCCGCAAAATCACCCTGCGGCACTGTCTTGACAAGCGATGTGTTCATGGCGCCTCAAACAAACCATAAAGCTGCTTCAAAGTCCAGCTTGAGATTGAAATGTGGATGGAGGCTATCGCGGGATGTTTGCCCGTCCGTGATTTGATTGTTGCTCCCGCCATAAAATAGGCGTGCCAAGGTTCGCGGCCTCCTGTTAATTTGAGGGAGTTCATGCGCCAAAGAGCGATGAAATCCAAATCCGCCTCGATGAGGGCCGCCAATCCGGTTGTAGCCGGGCCGCGTCTTCCGGCTTGGCTGATGCCTGCATTGCTGGTGCTGGCAACCGTTCTGGCTTACCAGCCCGCATGGCACGCCGGGTTCATCTGGGACGACGATGTGTATGTGACGAACAATCCGCTGCTCACGGCGCCGGACGGCTTGCGACGGATCTGGTTTTCGCTGGACTCGCCGTCACAATATTTCCCGCTCACCTACACTGTCTTTCGCATCGAGCATGCGCTCTGGGGGTTGATGCCCGCGGGTTATCATTGGGTCAATATCCTGCTTCACGCCGTCAATGCGCTGCTGGTGTGGCGGCTGTTGCAACGGCTGGGCGTGCCCGGAGCCTGGCTGGCGGCGGCGATTTTCGCCCTGCATCCGGTGCAGGTGGAGTCGGTGGCGTGGGTCACTGAACTCAAGAGCGTTTTGTCCCTGTTATTCATATTGCTGGCGTTGCTGGCATGGGTTGAATTCATTGAGGAACCATCCAAGCCGTCATGGCGCTGGTATCTGCTGGCGCTGGCCTGCTCGGCGCTGGCGCTGACGGCCAAAACCACGGCCTGCACATTGCCGGCGGCGTTGCTGCTGGTTCCCTGGCTCAAACACAAGCCGGTGAACTGGCTTCGCCTTGCACAGGTTGTTCCCTTTCTGATGATGAGTGCGGGAATGGGGCTGTTGACGGTTTGGTGGGAACGGTATCATCAGGGCACGGAGGGAAAGATGTTTGCGCTGGGCCTGCCGGAACGCCTGCTGGTGGCGGGCCATGCCTTGTGGTTTTATCTGGGCAAACTGATCTGGCCGGTCAATCTGACGTTCAGTTATCCGCGCTGGAACATCCATCCCGCCGACCCGCCGGCCTACGGCTGGCTGGCGGCGTGCGCGGGGTTGGGTGTGGTGATTTATTATTTGAGGCGATGGACCGGACGTGGTCTTGAAGTGGCGGCGTTGTTCTATGTGGCGACGTTGAGTCCGTTGCTGGGGTTCATCATGCTCTACACGTTTCTTTTCACCTTCGTGGCGGATCATTACCAATATGTTGCCTGCATTGGACCGATTGCGCTGGCGGCGGCGGGCATCGTGCGGACGATTGGAATTTTGGGAACGGGAAAACCGTTTCTCAAACCGGTGTTTTGTGGAGCGTTGCTGCTGACACTTGGTGTCCTGACTTGGCGGCAATGCCGGATGTATGCCGACGCTGAAACGCTCTGGCGGACCACCATTGACCGGAATCCCGCCTGTTGGCTGGCCCGTGTCAACCTCGGCAACGCCCTCCTCGACAGCGGCGAAACCGGCGAGGCAATCCGCCAATTGCAGGAGGCCATCCGCATCAAACCCGATTACGCCGACGCCCACATTGACCTCGGCGTGGCCCTCCTCAACCAAAGCCAGGCTGGCGGGGCGATGAGCGAATTTCAGGAAGCCATCCGCCTCGAGCCGGATTATGCCGAGGCCCACCTGAATCTCGGCATCGCCCTGCTCAACCAGGGCCGGACCGGCGAGGCGATAGGCCAGTATCAGGAGGCCATCCGCCTCAAGGTTGATTACGCGGAGGCCCACTACAATCTCGGCGTGGCCCTGCTCAACCAGGGCCAGACTGACAAGGCGATCCGACAGTTTCAGGAAGCAATTCACCTCAAAGCTGATTACGCCGAGGCCCACAACAACCTCGGCGCCGTCCTTCTCAACCAAGGCCAGACCGACGAGGCAATCCGCCAATTGCAGGAAGCCGTCCGGCTCAAACCGGATTACACCGACGCGCAAACCAATCTGGCGACGGCCTTGGAACTGAAGGGCAAAGCAAACGTGTCTGCACCGAACACTGTGAAGCCGTGAGTCTGGTGTCGCCGGAGGTAATTATCTCACTTTTTCCATCAAGAGGATGGCCAGCACAATTCCGCCCATGACAATCAGGCTGATGAACAGGACAGTGAGGAGGTTGTTCATCCTGCGCTGGCGCACATCGCGCGGCAAGCGCGGAAACAACCATTTCCCCAGGATGTTTGCAAGGCGGCTCATGAACAATGTTAGACCGCTTGAACCCAGAATCGTCTCAAATAAATCCCCTGTCGCTCCAACAAACGAAAATTGAGGCGGCGCGGGAGCGGATTTTTCAGCAAGGATCAAGTCCTGGAAGCAAACCATTTCCGGCCAGGCCGTCTTTGAGTTGTCACAAGATTGTGTTTATTTCGACACACGGTTGTAACATCGCGTCTTCAAACTGGCACTTCAATGTCAGTCGAGAGACATCTCATCCTCCAGGAAGTCATTTTGCGCCCGTCGGGCGAATGGACGCCCGGAGGCCATGGTTGGACGATTGCGCGCGTGGCGGAGGGGAACGGTTATTGGATGCAGGGAGGAAACGCGCGGGCGTTGAATGCGGGCGACGGCCTGATGCTGCCGTCCAACAGCGGCGGGCAGTTGCGGGCGAGCCAGCTTGGCCAGATGAAGCTGGAATGGTTCACGGTCCAGCCGCAGTTTCTCAACGGCCTGCTGACCGTGGCGGAATGGCATCGGCTTGAGATCACTCCCACCCGTTCCGAGTTGCACGTCGTGCATTTCACCGCGAACGAACCCATCGGACAAAAGTTCGCGCACATCGCCAATCAGACGCGCAGCGACGAATTGACGATGCGCTGCGCTCTGGTGCAACTCTGGGCCAGCGCGGTGTCGGGCCTGCTCACGGCGCCGGTTTTGGACATCGCTCATGCCAACAAGTTGCGCGAACGGTTCCGCCAGCACATCGGGCAAATGCTGGAGGCGGAGTTGTCCGGAAAATCGCTGGGCGAACTGGCGGAGCAGTTGCATTGCAGCGAGCGGCATTTCGGCCGGCTGTTCCGCGAGGAGTTCGGCGTGCCGCTGCGGGCGCGGCAGATTGAACTGCGCCTCCAGCGCGCGCGGCAATTGCTCGTGGACTCGGACTCGAAAATCATCAACGTGGCCTACGACAGCGGCTACCGGCACCTCGGCCTGTTCAACGCCATGTTCAAGAAGCGGTTCGGGATGACGCCGAGCGAATGGCGGCAGCGGAACACCCGCAAGAATCCGACGGCACAACCGCCGATGCGCAAGCCGCCTTCGCGGATGGGAGGACGCCTCGGGATGCTGCTCATCGCGCTGGGATTTTTTTTGGGGCTGCCGGCGTTCTCGCAGACCAATTCAACCCCCAACAACGCCGGAGCCAGCGTGCGCGGCGCCTTGATGCGGAAGATGGCCGAACTGGACGGGCAGCAGCAGACGGCAAAGCGGGTGGCGGATGTCCACGTCGTGCCGGTTTCCACGAACGCGGGGCCGCGATTCCGGGTGGACCGGTATGAGATTGAGGGAAACACGCTGTTGTCTCCGGGGGAGATCGGCGGGATTTTCACGAACGTGCCGGCGGCGTTCGGGACGAACGTGACGATTGACGCGATCCTGGCGGCGGTGGGGGATTTTCAGGCGAGGTATCGCGAGCGCGGCTACATGACGGTAATCGTCGGCCTGCCGCCGCAGAAACTGACCAACGCCGTGGTGAAGGTGAAAGTGACCGAGGCTCCGCTCGTGGCAATCAACTTCGACTACGAGGGCGGCCGGTATTACAGCCCCAACAACGTGATGCGGGCGCTGCCGGACTTGCGGACGAACATCCTGCTCAACGCGAAAATTTTCCAGCGCGAGCTGGACGCGGCGAACATGAGCCGTGACCGGCAGATTTATCCGGTCATCGGCCCCGGTCCAACGCCGGGCACGAGCGATCTGACGCTGACGGTGAAGGACCGGCTGCCGTGGCACGCGCGGCTGGAGGTCAACAACGACCAGGCCACGCCGGGCACGCCGCAGTTGCGCGTCAATTTCAATTCGCAATACGACAACCTGTGGGACTTGGAACATGAAGTCGGTCTGCAATACAGTTTTTCCAACGAGAAATTCAAGGAGGGGAACGACTACGTCGTGTCGCCGCTGGACGATCCGCTGGTGGCCAATTACAGCGGCTACTACCGGCTGCCGCTCGGCGGTTATCCCTCGGTGCAAGACCAGGTGGACAACCATCCGGGCAGTTTTGGTTACAACGAGGCGACGCATCAATTCAACCTGCCGCCGCCCACCGGCAGGCCGGAACTGACCCTCTTCGCCAGCCGCGCGGTTTCCGACACCGGCGTGCAATCCGGGCCGCTTGGCTATGCCACCCCGCCCGGAGTGTTCACCAACAGCAGTGGAACGGTCTTTACCCCGCTCTCCTTTACAACCAACAGCGCCGGGGAAAACATCACCTTGAACGAAGACATCGGTTTGAAGCTGGTGATGCCGCTGCCGCAAATCTGGAGGGTGTCCGCCAGCCTTTCATTGGGCGCCGACTACAAACATTTTGAGCAAACCAGCTACAACACAAATGAAAACAATTTTCTGATCCAATACACCGACCAGCAGGGAAATCTGCAAACCATCTCAACCTACGCGCCCCAGGCGCTTGCCAGCAGCTACAATTCCCTGGATTACTTTCCGTTTAACGTCGGGCTGAACGGCTCGGTTCCGGACAAATTCGGCACGACCTTTTTCAACGCGGTGGCCAATTTCAATGTTCTCCAGATATTTTCCGAAGAAAGCACCCAGACGACCTCAACGAACATAACGGCGACCGCGACAAATGTGGTTCATGGCACGCAGATTATCCATGGCCATACCTTCTCCGGCGTTGCTTACACGGCGAATGCCCGCCCCCATTATGTGACGTTGCAATTTGGCGCCGACCGGGTGCAGACCGTCTACAAGGACTGGACGGTGAAGCTGCACGCCGACGGCCAGTGGGCGGACACCCCGCTGATTGGGAACGAACAATATGCCATGGGCGGCACGACGGGCGTGCGCGGCTACGACAACGGCGAGGCCTATGGCGACACCGGCTGGCGCGTGATGATCGAGCCGCAACTGCCGCCGATTGACATCGGCATGATCGGCAATGAAGGCAGCGAGGAGGTTTCTTGGTTCCGCGGCTCGGTCTTCATGGATTACGGCGAGACTTATCTGCTGGACCCTCAGCCCGGCGGCAGCGGGCGCCAGCAATTCTGGGGCGCGGGCTGGGCTGCCATGGTCAACCTCGGCAGCCACCTGGACGGACGGGTCTCGATGGCCTGGCCGCTGATGAGCACGGCTCAAACCCGCGCCGGAGACCTTCATCTTTATTTCGGCGTCGGCGGACAATTCTAAACCAACATGAACTTCAAATTGTCACCCATTTGTAACGTGCCGCCCGGCGCGGGTCGCCTAGATTTGAAGCCGGTCATGGGATGGCAATTCAATTTAACCGGGGCGACGGGCGGCAGGCGGCGGGTGGCACGATTACTCGCCACTGTTCTCGTCGCCTGCCAATTGTCACTTGTTACAAGTTACGAGGCGCTGGCCAATCCGGCGGGCATGACCGTCTCGTCGGGTTTGGCGACGGTTTCGCAAAACGGTCCGCAAATGACCATCAGCACTTCGCCATTCGCCATGCTCAACTGGCAGAGCTTCAACATCGCGGCGAACGAGACGACCATCTTTAACCAGCCGTCCATTTACTCGGTGGTCGTGAACCGCATCAACGACCAGAGTCCGTCGCAGATTTACGGCAGCCTGCAGGCCAACGGCGTGGTCGTGCTGATGAATGCCTCCGGGTTCTATTTTGGTCCGAACTCGTTCGTCCATGCCGGCGGCGGCCTAATCGTCTCCACCGCGAATTGCATTCCGCCGCAAAACACCGGCGGTTCCTGGGAATTCAACGGCCCGCCGCCGCTTTCGAGCATCATTAATTTCGGGAAAATTGATGTCGGCGCTGGCGGCTCGGCTTATCTCATCGCCAACAATGTCTTCAACTATGGCAGCATTGACGCCCCCGGCGGCGAGGTCGGACTCGCGGCGGGCCAGCAGGTGCTCTTGAGCCAGCGCCCCGACGGACGCGGCTTGAGCATGCAGGTGAATCTGCCAGAAGGTTCGGTGGACAACTATGGCCACATCACCGCCGATGCCGGAACCATCGCCATGAACGCCCGGACGGTGAATCAGGACGGGATGCTTCAGGCCAACTCCGTCCGCAGCGAAAATGGCGTCATCGAATTGGTCGCTTCCGACTCGTTGAATCTCGGCGCCAGTTCCCAAATTACCGCCAACGGCGATGCCTCGGCTGGCGGCAGCGCCGGCGGCAGCGTGACGCTGCAATCCGGCAATACTTTCAGCGACACGACCGGCAGCCAGATTGACATGACTGGCGGTTCGCAGGGCGGCAACGGCGGCAACGTCGAAATCAGCGCGCCCAACATTTTGTCGCTGAATTCCATCATTGATGCCGGCGCGCAGCCGGGATGGACGGCGGGGAAATTGTTGCTTGATCCTGAAAACATCATTTTGGACACGTCCGGGTTCGGTAGCGCGGGCAGCGGCACGGTGTTGGTGGGTAGTGATCCGGGCGGCACGCTGGATTTGAATGTCAACACCGCATTCGCCAATCTCACTGTTTCGGACATTATTCTTCAGGCTGCGCAAGACATCACCCTGGCCAACGGCACGTTGTGGGATTTGAGCGGGACTATCGGCGCGAACAGCGGCGGCGTGACCAGCGGACAACTGACGCTGGAAGCTGGCAACAACATCATCTTCCAGGATGGCTCTGCGGTCGTGGACGAAAACAACTGGTCGGTGGCGCTCGTTGCAGGCGTGAACAATTTCACCACCGGCGCCATCCATACCGGCACGGGCACAATTTATCTGGACGGCGACGACGGTGTTGGCGGCTCGATTCAAACGACCTCCGGCTCGATCAATTTGAGCGCGGGCAGCGACATTCAAATCGGTTCCGGCACCGTCAGCTCCAGCGCCGGCGACATCACCTGGCAGGCCGGTGGCGACATCCTATTTGGAGACGGCTCCTCAATCTCCGATGGAAACAATGGGGTGGTGACACTGGACGCCGGATATAATTTTGCCAACAACACGGTTCAATCGGGTGTCGGCAGCATTTATCTAAATGGCGGTCCGTCTGGCGACGGTGTTGGCGGTTCCATTCAAGCATCAGCGGGCGATGTAAATACTTCGGAGGCCATTAATTTGACGGCCGGTCAGGACATCACGGTGGGTGCCGGATATGTCATCACGACGGGCGGCGGCAGCATCAACGCCCATGCCCTGGCTGGCAGCATTGACACGGGGTTCGACGCCCAAGGATACCAATATTTAGCCAGTGCGGGTTCCGTTGGCACGGCTTATAACTTGATTAACGAAGGCAGTATCAGTCTGGGCGGTATCAGCACGGCGGCGGGCGGTGACGTAACCCTCATGGCGGGCGGCAACGTGACCAGTGTCTTGCCCGGCAATGGCGGTTATTATTACGACGGCAATTGGGTTCCAGCCGGTAATGCTCCTTATTACTTCACGGGAGGGTCCGGCGCTTATGGCTCCCAGCCCGGGAATGTGACCATTGTGGCGGGCGGCAATGTGACCGGCGATTATCTCGTGGCCAACGGTATTGGCAAAATCTTTGCCGGGGTGGAAATGGATGCCAGTGGCAATCCCATCACGGATGCATCCGGAAATTATGTGCTTGGCGCTTCCGGCAGCGCGGGGACGGACACGACAACTGAAGGCCTGGCCTTAAACTTGATCAGTGGCGGCTGGAATGTGGCGGCGGCGCAAAACATCTTTTTGCAGGAAGTCCGCAATCCCAATGGCGATTTTAACAGCAACAACGGCGCTTATAAACACTACTTCAATTATGCGCCGGGTGACTATGTTGATTTGTCCGCCGGCAACATGGTGCAATTGGGAGCCTCGTCCAGCCAGTTGCCGCGTGTCTCCGGCGCCAATAATAACGTGCCTGTCATCTATCCCTCCATCTTGAATATTTCGGCAGGCATTGGGGGTGTCGATCTGGGGGCTGGAGATGCTCCCGACAGCCTTACACTTTTTCCATCGCCGCAAGGCAGTCTCACCATTGACACGACGGGTTCCCTGTTCAGCGAACTTAATGTTGTTGGACTTGCAGACAATCCCCAACTTTTCAATCTGGTTGTTTCGGACGCCGGCCACAACCAATACACGACGACCGCCAACTTCGGCATAAACGATCATGCCGCCACGCCGGTCCACGAAAATGCCTCGACTCCCATCAGTCTGAACATTGGCGGGGACATGGATCTTGTCTTTCTGGACGTTCCCGAAGCGGCGCAAATCAGCGTGGGCGGCAACATGAACAACTGCGGCTTCGAAGGCATGAACCTGGCCGCCAACGACGTGACCAGCATCAACGTGAACGGTGACATCTTCAACCAGAGCGCTTTCACCTCCGTTGATTTGAGCCAGGTTTCTGGTGCGGTGGCTCCATTGATATCCGACCTTTCTGAAGCGCAGCCAATTACCGTTGACGGTGTCTCTATTACGTCAACGACACTGGCTACGAGCTTCTATTATAATCCCACGACCCAAATACTGACCTATCAATACATCCCCGGCGTGAGTTTGGCCGGCCTTCTGCCGAAGTTGGAAGGTTTGACCATTCAGACCGGAATTGATTCCTTTGGCAACCCGGAAACCACGCAGGTTTCGATATTAAACGGCGCAGACGCGCAGGCGTTGCTGGCTCCATATCTCGCGCCTCCTGTTGACAATGCTCCCGGTTCTTCCATCGGCTACACGCTTGGCGGCGGCGGGCAATTCGACATTACAGCACGCTCCATGGACTTGGGAACCTCCGCCGGGATTCAATCGGCAGGGCCGACTCTTTACACGGTTCGCGGCAGCCATCCACTCGCCAGCTTGTTTGGCAATGGAGGCGTGTTCGACCACGGGGCCGACATCAACGTCACCACGACGGGAAACCATTCTGCCAATGGAGATCTCGTTGGTAATTCGGATCCGTATGTCACTTCTGGAGATCTCGTCGGAGATGTGGACATGTTTTCCAGTTCCATCGCCTCCCTGGACGGCGGCAACGTCTCCATTAACGCCGGTGGCGACGTGAACGCCGGCTCGTCCGTTTTCACCGTCAACACCTCCGGCACCACCGGCATTTACTCAACCAGCCAGGGTGATGTGACCGTCATTGCCAATGGCAATATCAACGTCAACGGTTCGCGCATCACCACCTATGACGGCGGCAACGTGACGGTTGAATCCTTGGACGGCAACATCAATGCCGGGACGGGCGCTTCTACGCCCGTGGGCGTCACGGGCAATTATGAAGATCCGGTCACACACATCCTCTATTCCACCAGCCTGCAAATCCCATTCAGCGGCATCACGGCGTTGACGTTTCCCGCCCGCAGCGCTTCTTATCCGGCGCCGCCGGCCGTTCTCGGCAACATTCTGGTTGAAGCCCCCAATGGCAACGTGAATGCCAACGCGGCCGGCATTTTGCAGATTGCGCTGAACAATTTGGATTACCCGGACGCCACCACCACGGTCCTGGCGGGTTATGACCTGCTTGACGGCATGGGCAATCCCGTCACCGCCGCCGATCTGGCGGATGGCTTGCCGGTTTTTGTTTCCGCAGACAGGAATATCAACGTCAGCGGCTCCGGAATTATCGCCGGCAATGCAAACCTGGACGCCAGCGGTGACATCAACGGCCTCATCTTTGCCCGCAACAATTTGAACATCAATGCGCAGCAGAACATCAATGTCACCGCGCTCGGTCTGGGCAACGTCAACGTCAGCTCTTCCGGCGGCACGATTTCCGGCACCCTCATCGGCGTTGGTGGCGTGAACGCCAGCGGCAGCAGCATTGACGCCTCGCTGATTTCAGCCAACGTGACCGGTGCCACCGCCGGCCAGAGCGGTCTGGGCCAGGGCGCCGCCGCCAATTCGGCGAGCCAGGGCCTGGCCAACAACGCCGCCACCCAGGCCGCCACCAGCAATCAGGGTGCCGACGATGAAAAGAAAAAGAAGGGCAAACAAATCGCCCTGGCGCAAAAAGTGAGCCGCGTGACGGTGATTTTGCCCCCGAAGAAAATGTCCGAAACCCAAACTCCAAACCATCCTTTATGACCCCACTCGTCCACCCGTTGTTCGCCGCCAACGCGGCGGTTTATGCCATCCAGAATGCCACCACCGAGGGCAAGATTACCGTCATCGTGCTGCTGGTGCTCTCGCTGTTCAGTTGGACCATCATCATCACCAAGTTCCGGCAATTGAGCATCGCACGCCGGGCGACAAAAAAATTTCTCGCGGCCTACGTTTCCACGCGCGACCCGCTGGACATCCAGCGCAAGGGCGAGGAATTCGAAGGCGCGCCCGCCTATCAGCTTTATATCCGCGGCGCGGACGAACTGGCGTATCAGTTGAAAAACAATCCGGTGGAAGTCCAGTCTGCCGTCAGCTCAAACCCCGCGGAAGAAGGGGAACACACCAACACGGATTTGCTCGCCAAAGCAACCCGCGTCAAAATCAGCCTGTCTTCGTTTGAGGCGGTCAAGGTGATTTTGGAGGAGGCGGCGGGCGGAGAGGCCATGGCATTGGAAAAAGGCATGATTGTTTTGTCAACGGCGGTTGCTGGCGGGCCGTTCATCGGATTGCTCGGCACCGTTTGGGGCGTCATGTCCACGTTCGCGGGCATAGCCGAAAGCCAGGCCGCCACGCTGACCGCGATGGCGCCCGGCGTCGCAGCGGCGCTGGTCGCCACCGTGACCGGCCTGCTCGTGGCGATTCCGGCAATGTTCGCCTACAACTTCATGGTCACGACCATCCGGCACATCACGCAGGAACTGGACGGTTTCGCCAGCCGTTATGCCAATCAGATTGAACACGTTTATGTGGACCGCCGCGACATCGAGGACAAGATTGCCGGCGCTCTCAAACGCGCCAGCCAGGCCGGTGAAAACGCACCGGCGGCGGCGATGATCGAACAATGAGCGTCGCATGAAAAAGTGTTCACGATCGGTGCATCAATCGCTGACGGAGTTGAACATCACTCCGCTGCTGGATCTTGGGTTCGTGCTGCTGGTCATCTTCATCATCACGACGATCCCGCCGGTAAAAGACCTGGATTTGAAGCTGCCGACGGCGGCGAAGCGGCTGAAAGATCCGCCGCGCAAGGCCAATTACATTTCCGTCCAGGCCGACGGCAAATTGTATTTGAACAAGAAGGAACTGGCCTCGGCGGACGAAATGCTCCAGACGCTCATCGGGCTGCGCGAGTCCGACCCGGACCTGAACATCATCGTGCGTGGCGACGGCAAGGCCAAATATAAGCAAATCCGCGCCGTGCTGGATGTCTGCCAGCAGGCCAACGTGCCGAAGGTGGATTTGGCCACCGAATCATTGACCAAATAAAATGCTGCCCCAAACCCAGCCGCGCAAGAAGCGCAATTCGTCCAGGGTGAACCTGCTCATCTCGTTCACATTTCACGCGTTGATCGTGCTGGTGGCGCTGTATTTCGCCGCCCGGCAGGGATTGTTGGGCAAACAGTTGAAGAAGATTTCCATCAACATGGTGAAGGAAAAACCGCCGGAGAAGCCCAAGGAACCGGACAAGCCAAAAATCGAGCCGCCGAAGATCGTCGAAACACCCAAGCCGGTTGAAACGCCCAAGCCGGTTGAAGAGGCCAAGGCGCCGCCAACCGTCGCGCCACCGGTCGTCGCACCGCCCGCCGCCGAATTGCCGTCGTTTGAATTTGAAGGCGGCAAGGCCGTCATCTCTAGTTCCGACCCGGTGGAGATTTACAAGAACGCGGTTGAATACGCCTTCCGCTCGAAATGGAACCGGCCGGAGAACATGGATGACGACAACTATGTTGCCGAGGTGGAAGTCTCGGTGGACCACGACGGTCAGATCAGCGATCCGGTCTGGCAGAAAGACTCCGGCAATTCGCAATGGGATGACTCGGTTCGCGCCGCCCTCGCCGCCGTGACCAGCATGGACCGCCCGCCACCCACGAATTTCCCGCCGCGCATCGTCATTCGATTCGATGTCCAGCAGGAAACCGAACCCGTGATGCAATGAGCCTTAAGAAGACATCCCGCTCACAGCACAGCTCGTTGAACGAGCTGAACATCACGCCCTTGCTCGACCTCGTGTTCGTGCTGCTGGTGATTTTCATCATCACCACGCCGCAGATGATGAACAATCTGGAGATGAACCTGCCGTCCCCCAAGCCGCCGCCGCCGCAAAAGGACAAACCCAAGATCAACCGCATCGTGGTGGATGAGAAGGGTCAGACATTCCTGAATGACCAAGCCGTCACCGTCGCGCAACTCCGTGGAGATTTGCAACAAATGAAATCGGACAATCCGGATTTGAGCGTGGTGGTCAAGGGCGCGGACAACGTGGATTACCAGAACATGATCAACGTGCTGGATGTGCTCCAGCAACTGGACATCACCAAGGTCGGGCTGGCTACGGAGACCGCAACGACTCCCTAAGAGGGCGTTTCTTCTTCAAATTATTTCAGGCTGCGCATTTAAGCCGAGGGTGGAGGGCGTCTTGCCAGGCGCCGAAGCTTTTGAATTAAAAAAACAGAAGAGTGCTGATACCCAGTCTTCATTTGCGTGTGTTATTGGCGAAATTGGTGTCGGAGTCAGTAAACCCAGTTAAGCCGGTTGTTTCAGATCAAACGCCACGACTTGTTACGACAGATTGAATTAAATCAAAAACCGGCGCAAGAATACGCTGAAGTCCATGCTAGGCAGGCAACTTAACGCATTTCCTGATGAAACATAAGCCCGGCAAAAGCCAGTGCCACGACAAACGGCAGGGCAAAGAGGACAACAGACATGGCCGGAATATATGTCATAAAGCCGCCAATTGCAACGATTATGTTACAAACATGTTCCATGCTTGTGCCGACAGGCCATTACTTCATTTTTTAAGAAATATGAGCCGGTTCAGTCCGGCCACTTGATTTACCTCACGGTCGGAGCACGGCTGGCGAGCAAATGATGAAGGCGATGGGAAAGAACGGCCAGCCCTTCGGCCAGATCTTCCTTTTGAGCAACAACCGTGACAGGGACTTGCAGTTTGACCGAGGTGAAATTCCAGATGCCGCGAATACCGGCTTGGATCATCCCATCAACGGCTATTTGCGCTACGCCCGCCGGCACCGTGAGAACGCCCAGCTTGATTTCACCCCGGCGGACGAAACCGGCCAGTTGGTTCATGGATTGAACCTTGTAGCCGTGAACCCACTTGCCGATTTTTTGGGGATCAACATCGAAGGCGGCGACAATGAGGAGTCCGTAATTTTCAAATCCACGGTAGCCCAGCAGGGCGGCGCCCAGATTGCCGGTGCCGACCAGAACCGCCTTGGTCTGGTTGTCCCAGCCGAGAAAGCGTTCGATGGCGTTGATCAATTCAGTCACCCGGAAGCCGACGCGCGGGGTTCCGGCGATTCCGGTGATGGCCAGATCTTTTCGCACGATGACGGGTTCCAAGTGATGCACGCTGGCCAAAACCGTGCCGGAGACGTATTCCTGTCCCTCGGCCTGCAAGACCCGCAACAGTTGCAAATAGGAAGGCAGCCGTTTTACGCAGGATAAACCCGCCTTGCGTTCGATTTCCACTTCGACGGGAGCAACGCTTAAATCGGCCAACTTCCGTCCGGAGGTGGAAGGCGGCCGGGAACTTTCACTTTTTGAATCAATCTTTTCCCTCATAAGCGCGCAGGAACAATTCCTTGATCTCGGAAATCAGCGGGTAACGCGGATTCGCGCCGGTGCATTGATCGTCAAATGCATTGGCCGCCAGCGTATCCAGTTGCGCGTGGAATTCCTTTTCGGCGACGCCAGCTTCGCGGATCGAACCGGGCAGGCCGAGTTCCTTTTTCAGCCGGCCGATGGCGACAATCAGCAATTCGACTTTTTCGTCGGGCGTGCGACCACCCAGCGCCAGATGGTCCGCAATGCGCGCATACCGGGCCTTGGCCGAGGGATAGGTGTATTGCGGGAAACTGGTCTGCTTGAACGGCACGTCCGTAGAATTATAACGGATGACCGAGTTAATCAAGAGCGCGTTTGCCAGGCCGTGTGGCAGATGAAACGCCGCGCCCAGCTCGTGGGCCATCGAATGGCAGATGCCCAGGAAGGCGTTGGCGAACGCCATGCCGGCCATCGTCGCAGCGTGATGCACCTTTTCCCGCGCGCGGGTGTCCGCCGCGCCGTTACGGTAGGAAGGCCGCGTCATCTCCGTGCTTTCCGACGGGCTGGGAAGCGGCGTGAAGGCGAGCGTGCTGGCGAATCTCACCGCGACGATGGCATTGCGCTACACCGCCGCGTTCGTGGACGTGCGGGAAAGCGCCCGGACCATCATGGACACACTGCCGATTTGCGAGAAGCGCAAGATCAGCTATTCGACGTTCACGATTGTGGATCTCGACGAGGACGGAAAAACCCGCGTGATCGAGCACGGCAACCCGCCGCTGGTCCTGCTGCGCGGCACGCAACCGCTGCCGCTGGAACGGGTGAGCATCACGTTGGAAAAGTGGAAGGATCGCAACATCCGCTACAGCGAATTCGACACGCAACTCGGCGACCGCATCGTTTATTTCTCCGACGGCGTCAGCCAGTCCGGTCTGGGCCGCGCCGGCTTGCCGCTCGGTTGGGGACAGGACCGGGCGGTGGATTTCTTATGCCGCCAGATTTCCGGGGAAAACGAAATCTCCTCGCGGGAGCTGACTCGCAAGCTGGTGGCGGAAGCGCTCGCCAACGACAACCGGTTGGCGAAGGACGACATCACCTGCGGCGCGGTTTACTACCGGCGGCCGCGCCGGTTGCTGGTCATCAGCGGCCCGCCGTTTTGCAAGGAACGCGACGGCGAATTGGCGGAGCTGGTGCGGACATTTAACGGTCGGAAGGTCATTTGCGGCGGGACCACAGCCGGCATTGTGTCCCGCCTGCTGCAACGACCCGTTCACATGTCGCTTGACCAGATGGATTCAGAAATCCCGCCGGCTTCCGAAATGGAAGGCGTTGACCTCGTGACCGAAGGCACGGTGACACTGGCCAAGGTGGCGGAAATGCTGGAACACAGCGGGATCAAATCCGGCGCGCGGAAAAATCCCGTCCGCGATCTGGTCACGCTGATGCTGGAGAGCGATATCGTCGAATTCGTCGTCGGCACCCGCATCAACGAGGCGCATCAGGACCCGAATGTCCCGGTCGAACTGGATTTGCGGCGGAACATCATTCGCAAAATCGCCTCGCTGCTGGAGACGCGCCATCTCAAGGAGTCTTCGCTGCTATTCATGTGACCGTTCCGCTGGACTTGCCTCCTCCGGCTAAGTTCAAACTCGCACGCTCACGACGAAACTGTTGTGTGGTGCCAATTTCGATTGAATATTTTGAGAGGAATGGTGATCTCATGGAGCCGTGATTCTGCCAGCGGTGGAGAATTGTCAAGCGCCCGGGTTTGGTCAGACCTTTTCCAGCACGGTAAATGGTTTGCGGTATTCCCGCGTGAGAAGTTGATTCGCCTCATGATTATTGGTGAAACGCTCGGTTTTCGGATTCATCTTCAAAACCGCGCCCATGACCAGAGGAGTCTGGTATAAGTCCACCAAGTTGGCGCCGAGGTGGGCTTCCATCCGGCCCAGGCTCTCGGCCAGGTCACTGTTTCCTTTCACCGAATCGAGCATGGCTGCGGGTGACAGTTTTTTGCCCAAGCGATATGAAATGTTGCCGGTGTGAACCAGCGCGGCGGAAGTGTGTCCTTCTGCAATGTCCGCGTGCAAATCGGCAGTCTTGCGGCTGCGGACGGCTTGGATGAAATTCTCGAAGTGGTCGCCGCCCTCCTCGTAAGTTTTGATCTCCTTGCCGTCCTTGTCATAGACAATCGCCTTGGTGTAACTCGGAATCACGATGGAGCCGCCTTCACAATCAACCACCACGCCGATGCTCGCGCCGCGATAATCATCCATCTTGGTCGAATCGCTGGCGGCGGGCAGCCCGCGCACTTCGAAGATGAGCGGCGCGGCCTTGTAATCGTGAAAAACAATTTGCGTGTTCGGCGTCATGCCGTCGTCTTCATAACCCAGCCGTCCGCCAATGCTGATAACGCGCGGTGAAATTTCCGGTTCGCCCAGCGCCCAGCGCGCGATGTCCATTTGATGGATGCCCTGATTGCCGAGGTCGCCGTTGCCGTATTCCCAGAACCAGTGCCAGTCGTAATGGATCGGGCCGTTCTTTTTGTTGTTGCGGCGCGGCGGGTCGAGCGGAGCGGGTCCGCACCATAAATCGTAGTTGACCGTTTCGGGAACCGGCTGCGGGCCGGTGGTCTTGCCGATGCTGTCGCGGCGTTTGTAGCAAAGCCCGCGTGCGCGGATGATTTTGCCCAGATGCCCCTCGCGCAGCCACGCAATCGCCTCCTGCAACCCCACGCTGGAGCGGCACTGCGTTCCGACCTGCATGATGCGATTGTATTTGCGCGCCGCCTCGATCATTTTCCGGCCCTCCCAAATTTCATGCGAAGCCGGCTTCTCCACATAAACATCCTTGCCGGCCTGTGCCGCCCAGATGGTGCCAAGCGCGTGCCAGTGATGCGGCGTCGCGAACGTGACCACGTCAATGTCTTTATTTTCAAGCAGCTTTCGGATGTCGGTGTAGCCTTCAACTTTTTCTCCGGCATCGGTCGCCTTTTGCAATTCCTTTCCCAGAACGGCGCTGTCCACATCGCACAACGCGACCAGCCGCGTGCCTTTCATCGTGCTGAACGCTTCGATATGACTTTTGCCGCGACCGTTGAAGCCGACGACGGCGACGCGAATGTCATCGTTCGCGCCGATTATGCGCGACTTGACGGAAGGTTGGGCGACCAACGGCCAGGCTTTGAACGCAGCGGTGGCCAAAAGTGAATTGCGAATGAATCGGCGGCGGGAGATTTTATTCATACGCAGGAATGGGCAAAGGACTTATTTTACTTCGTCCACGAACTGACTGTATTGTGCTTCCACCTGATCCGGCGTCGCGGTGCCGTCGAGGATGACCAAACGATACCGGAACGTGGCCGACTGTTTCGGCTGAATGGTGAAGTTCAATTTCTCCTTCCCGTTGCTGAAAATTTCCTGGCCGAGCGGATTGGCGGCGAACAAGCCGTAGCCTCGCGCATGCCAGTAGGTTGGAAACCCGGTATTCAAGGGATTGTCGAGCATGATGAGCGTGATGTCCTCCTGCTTCACCTTGCCCGTCAACATCGTCCAGCGTCCCCGCGTGCCCCAGACCGCATCGCCGGTTTTGCCCTCGCTGCTGCGATACAATCCGGTCACGCCGTTGGTGTCCATCGCCTTGACCGTCGTGGGTCTGCCGCTCGCGTCGGTATATGTGACGGCATCGGTGGAGGGTTGTTCAAGTTCGCGCCGCACGCGCAAACCCAACGTGCCATCTTTTGCGTCCTTGAACACCACCGGCTTGTCCAGTGCGGTGAGAGTGGAAATTCGGTCCACCACGCGCAGGCCCGGCCCGGCACGGAAGATAAAATCCGCCGTCTCGCGCAGGATTGGCTGGCCGTCGGGCATCATCCAATCTATTTCGGTTTCAAGCTCGCCTTTGTCCGCGCCACTGCTCGTTTTGACAATGCGCCGATGCACAATCGTGCCCATCTTTGCCTGCTGCTCCGCCGGCTGCGCGGTTGAGTTGTTCCAGAAATCCACGCCGTTGACGTTTTCGTAATTGAGCCAAAACCCGACGTGATGCGGATGATCCGTCCGCTCGCCCGGACGCGGTTCGAGCGGGTATCCGCGCGTGATGATCGTGCCGCTCGCCGTGCGCAGCGGAAACAGCACCGGCTTTTTCAACGTGTCCGGCCAGATGTATGAAGTGAACGGCTGGCCATCCACGAGCACATCCACGCGGTTGGAGGCCTCGTTCGGGACAACCCTGACGCCTGCGTCCGGCGTGGCCGGCGCGGCGCGGAGACTGGAAGCAATCATCAAGGCAAACGTGAGCACACCGGGGCGAATAAATTGGGCTGGCATGGGCTAAAGATTCGTCGTGACACGGCAGAACGTCAAGGACGCCGTTTATTTTTTGGCGGCAGGTTTTTGGGGCGTCGCCGGCGGACGGAACATGATGACGTGATAGGTGGCCGGGCCGTCGCCGACGTTCCGCATGGATTGGGGGACATTGGCCGCGTTGAAAATGACCGAACCCGGCCCGACGCGAACCCACTTGTCGTTCACATACGCCTCGATAGTTCCCTCCTTCACGATGATGACCTCATCGTTGGGGCGCTCGAGTATCACATGGTTGGTGGCACCCGGATTGAGGGTGGAGGCGTGGCATTCCAGCACGTCGAGGGTGGCGGTGGGTCCTTCGAAAAACTTCCGGCTGGAACCCGTCGCGTTCGTTTTGACTTCGAGAGAATTCCATTCGATGGCGGTTGAGGTCATGGCGGAGGTTTTATCAGATTGAGCCAGCGCAGCAAGTCCGGCGGTGGTCAAGGCGTTCAATAGAACCAGTGTGAATTTTCTTCGGATTGGCATACAAGTTTGTTCCTTTCGGTGGTGGTTGGATCGCAGGGTAAGCCAAAGGCCCGGCTGGGCAACGGAATTTTCGATGGCCGAAATGGCTGGCCGCTTGTCCAAAGAATTGCTTTTGCTCCTTTGGAGCATCTCGCTGATGCGCCTGGTTCCAGCAAAAAATGCGGAATCAGTCTTATCCCGTTTTGACGGACTAATTGTTTGCCTGATGTTCCGTTATGCCGGCACCAGCCAAAAAATGTCCACACTTGGACAAGAACGGTAATGCCCAACATCAACATCCCCATGACAGTATCACTGTGAATGTTCGGCAAGTTTCGGGACACGCGCTGAATGGTCGGCGGGGTGTCAATCAGAGGGTTGCTGAAGCAGTCGCTCAATTGACATGAACAACGAAAGTTCAACCAGATCCACCGCGCAATCGCCGCCGGCCCGCACCCGTTTCAACCGGGCGGGCCTTGCCATCCTCGCCGCAAGTTTGTTCTGGCTTCTGTCGTTCTCGCTGGCGACGCCGACGGCATCAGCGGCAACGACCAACGCCGTTGAAAAGCTGTCGAACTCCGATTGCCTCGATTGCCACACCGACCCGTCCAACACCCGCATGGTGAACGGGCAGAAGGTCCCGCTCGCCATTTTCCCCACCAACAGTTTTGCGCGCTCCGTCCATTCGATGCTCGATTGCATGGACTGCCACACAGGCGTGAAGGAATTGGTCCACGACGCGAACCTGCCGGCGCCCGACTGCTCCGGCTGCCACGAGCAGGAGGCGAAGGATTACGCGACGAGCATCCACGGCATGAGCCACGCGATGGGCGCGTCCGGCGCGGCGCAATGCTGGGACTGCCACGGCACGCACGACATTTTGCCGGTGAAAGACCCGTCCTCGCCGGTCTACAAAATGAACCTGCCAGCGACTTGCGCGAAGTGTCACAGCAACAAGACCCTCACCAAAGAATACCAGATTGAAATCCCCGAGGCGGCGAACCAATACATTGACAGCATCCACGGCACCGCGCTGTTGAAGATGGGCCTGATCGTCGCGCCGTCGTGCGACGACTGCCACGGCGTCCACACCATCAAGCGCAGCGTGGACCGCGATTCACCCATCAACCACGCGAACGTCGCCAAGACCTGCGGCAAGTGCCACGTCGGCATCGAGGCGACCTACGACAAGAGCGTCCACGGCCAGTTGCTCGCGAAGGGCGACCCGCGCGGGCCGGTCTGCATTGACTGCCACAGCGCGCACCAGATCGTCAATCCGACGGGCAACAATTTCAAGGCCATCAGCGACGAGCGTTGCGGCAAATGCCACGCCGACCGGCTCGCGCATTATTCCGAAACCTACCACGGCAAGGCGATGGCGCTCGGCAAACCCAATTCCGCGCCCGAAGTCGCCGCGTGCTACGATTGCCACGGCTTCCACGACATTTTGCCGCCGTCCAATCCGCAATCGCATCTTTCAAAGACCAACATCCTTGCCACCTGCCAGCAATGTCATCCGGGCGCGACGCAGAAATTCACCCAATACCAGCCGCACGCGAACCCGCTGGACGCGAAGAACTATCCCCTGCTGCACCTGGTGTTTTTGGCGATGACCGGCCTGCTCATCGGCACGTTCAGCTTCTTCGGCCTGCACACGCTGGGCTGGGGCGTGCGCGCCATCTACCTGTATCTCGCCGACACCAAGACGTTCCGCGAGGCGAAATTCCAGACGCAAGTCGGCGACGAATGGTTCACGCGCTTCGAGCCGTTCGAACGGTTCCTGCATTTCCTCGTCGTCACCAGCTTCCTCACGCTCGTCGTGACCGGGATGCCCCTGAAATTTTATTACACCGACTGGGCGAAATTCATCTTCTCGCTCATCGGCGGGCCGGAAACCGCGCGGATGCTGCACCGCCTCGGCGCGCTCGTCACGTTCCTCTATTTTTCGCTGCACCTGACCTCGCTCGTCGGCAAGGCCTGGAAAGGGCGCGGAAAATTGCGTAATCCCGAGACCGGCAAGTTCGAACGCAAACGCCTCTTCGCCGTGCTGTTCGGGCCTGACTCGATGGTGCCGACAATCCAGGACTGGAAGGATCTGGTCGCGCACAACAAATGGTTCTTCGGCAAGGGGCCGAAGCCGTCGTTTGACCGCTGGACGTATTGGGAGAAGTTCGATTACTTCGCCGTGTTCTGGGGCGTGGCCATCATCGGCGCATCGGGGCTGGTCATGTGGTTCCCGGAATTTTTCACCCGCTTCATGCCCGGCTGGGTCATCAACATCGCGCTCATCCTGCATTCCGACGAGGCCCTGCTCGCCGCCGGGTTCATCTTCAGCATCCACTTTTTCAACACCCATTTCCGCATCGAGAAATTCCCGATGGACACCGTTATCTTCTCCGGCCGCGTCTCCAAGACCGAGATGCTGCACGAACGCAAACGCTGGTATGACCGCCTCGTCGCCACCGGCAAGCTGGATGAATATCGCGTGCGCGACGAATGGTTCCGCTGGAAGAACATCGCCAAGACCTTCGGCTATATCGCCTTCATCCTCGGCCTCGTGCTGCTGGTGCTCATCATCTACGCGATGGTCACCCGGCTGGCGCATTGAAGACCAAGACCGCTGCGCGTCCATTAGCGCCTTCTGGGCTGTCACCGGTTTGTCTAAAGTTTGAACACTGGCAATGAAACAAAAGCGGACATGCATTCAGCTCCTCGAAGTTTAGTTTGGTTTCGTAATCCAAAAAATTTCCGTCTCGCTGCTGCATCCAAACAGAATTCGACGGGGTTCCCCGCCTGCGATAAGCTGTTCATGCGTGAAAATCGAATCGCCAGAGACAGTTGAACCGGTTGCCCGGCAAAATGCCGCTGCCACCGGCCTGCTCGTCAAGGGCATGACGTGCGGCAATTGCGCGCGGCACGTCACCGAGGCGATTCAAGGCGTTTCCGGCGTGCGCAGCGCCACCGTCTCGCTCGAAAACAATAATGCGACGGTGCGCTGGAATCCCGGCGCGGTGGCCAACATCCCCGCCGTCATCGAGGCCGTGAAAAATGCCGGCTACGAGGCGAAGGAAATCCCGACGGATGCCGTCGTCGCAAGCGGCGGGAAATCCAAACGCAAGAGATGGCAATGGAATTTGATCCTCGGCATCGCCGTCACCGTGCTTTTGATGATCGGCGAATGGGTTTTCGGACTGGCCATGACGCCGTGGTTCCAATGGCTTTCGTTCGCGCTCGCCGGCGCGGTCCAGGTTTTTGCCGGCGCGCAATTTTATCGCGGCGCGTGGAACCAGCTCAAGATCGGCAGTTCCAACATGGACACGCTCGTTGCTCTCGGCTCCACGACGGCGTTCGGCTACAGCGCGTGGGCGTTGTTGGCGAGCCTCCGCCCGGAAGCTACGGCCCCGCAAGGCGGCTTGGGCGTTCACCTGTATTTCATGGAAGCGGCCGCCATCATCACGCTCATCAGTCTCGGCCACTGGATTGAAGCCCGCGTGAGCGACAAGGCGGGCGGCGCGTTGAAATCGCTGCTCAACCTCGCGCCGCAAACGGCGCGGAGAATTGTTTCACCTGGTAGGGGCCGACGTAAGGAGGCTCAAACTAAATTCGATATTCGTCATTCGTCATTCGGAATTGGCCAAAGCCTCCTTACGTCGGCTCCTACGGAAGAAGTTGAAATCCCAGTTTCCGAGTTGAAAATTGGTGATTCCATCATTCTCAAGCCCGGCGACCGTGTGCCGGTGGACGGCGTCGTGATGGAAGGCGAATCGGCGATTGACGAGGCGATGCTCACCGGCGAGTCCGTTCCCGCCGACAAGAAATCCGGCGGCGACCTGTTCGCCGGCACTGTGAATCTGAATGGACGCCTCGTCATGCGCGTGACCGCCACTGGCGAAACCACCGCGCTCGCGCATATCATCGCCGCCGTCCAGCGCGCCCAGACCAGCCGCGCCGACATCCAGCGCCTCGGCGACCGGGTGAGCAGCGTGTTCGTGCCGATTGTCATGGCGATTGCGATTGGTGCCGCGCTTTGGTGGGGTCTCGCGCCGGCCTCGGCGGGCCATGTTCACGACTGGCTCGCGCAATTTCTCTGGCACTCGCATCTGCCGATGGGCGCGGGAACGGCATTGATGATCGCCGCCGCGGTTTTGATTGTCGCGTGTCCGTGCGCGATGGGTTTGGCCACGCCTGCGGCAATCATGGCGGGCGCGAATGCCGCCGCCCGGCGCGGCATTTTGATCCGCGACGGCGTGGCATTGGAAAAGGCCGGAAAAATCACGGCGGTCATTTTCGACAAGACCGGAACGCTGACCATCGGGAAACCGGAAGTGGCGGCGGAGCAAGAAGTCAGAAGTCAGAAGTCAGAAGTCAGAATTTTGGCGGCGACGCTCGCGCGAAGCTCAACTCATCCAATCAGCCAGGCCATCGCCAAAATCTCTGCGGAGAAAATTGAATTAGTCGATTGGCAGGAGATTCGCGGCAATGGCGTGGAGGCAAAATTCGAAATTCGAAATTCTGAATTCGAAATTGTCCGTCTTGGTTCGTTGCGGTGGCTGAAAGAGTTGGGCGTGGATTTGGCGGCGGGTGAAAAATTCATTGCCGAATGGTCGGGCCAGGGCGCGACGATTGTCGGCCTGGCTTCGGAAAATAATTTGCTCGGCTTGTTTGCCGTCCGCGATGCGTTGAAACCGAATGCCGCGAATGTCGTCGAACAGCTTCAGCGGCAGGGATTGAAAACTTATCTGGTCACGGGCGACAACTCGCTGACCGCCGCGAGCATCGCAAAGCTTGTCGGCATCAAGGCAGAAAATGTCTTTGCCGAGGTGCGGCCGGAGCAGAAGGCGGAGTTCGTGAAAAAACTTCAGGCAAAAGGCGAACGTGTGGCGTTCGTGGGTGACGGCATCAACGACGCACCGGCGCTCACGCAGGCCGACCTCGGCATTGCGGTAAGTCGTGCCAGCGACGTGGCGCGTGAGGCGGCAGACATCATCCTGTTAAAATCGGAAATTGAGGCTGTGCCGGAGGCGCTGGGTCTGGCACGGGCGACGTTGCGGACGATCAAACAAAATCTGTTCTGGGCGTTCTTTTACAACGCGCTCGGCGTGCCGCTGGCCGCGCTGGGCTTCATCAGCCCGATTTTCTGCGCGGCGGCGATGGGCTGCTCGGACTTGATCGTAATTGGCAACGCGCTGCGCCTGCTGCGGTGGACAAATCGTTGAGTGATTCCAGAACATTATGCTGATGGTCAGCCGTGACTTCAAATTGAGGTGGTGGATCTGTGAAAGGCTGGCTTACTCAAAATGCACTTTGTCGGGATACCCAAACCGGGATTGAAATGGGCTACCGTCCTTGTAAAGAGTTTGAGCGGCGCTATAAAGACACACCATTCCACCCCCACGCAACTTTTTCCGTCTGCCGGAGTTAGAAACAATGAACCGTGAACCTGACATTTTCTAAATCGGAGGGAATTATGCGTAAATTTTGCGTCGTTCTAATTGCCGCCGGCTGCTTGCCGGCCTTTGCCGCGCATGCTCAAGACACCAATGCGCTCAAGACTGAGATCGGGCTTTTTGAGTCGCAGACCGGGGTCGTCATCGTCAAGGGCTTCGGTCAGGTCGGATCGGTTTCGACTGGCGGCGCCGTCATTTCGGTGCGCTGCAAGGAATCCGCCAGCGCCGCCACCGGCCACAAGGATTATGGCATCACCGTTGAAATTGAAGTGAACCAGTGGCGGGAACTGGCCATTGTGGATTATGACGAATTGGATGCGCTGCTCAATGGCATGGATTACCTCGGCAAAATCAATTACGGCGTGACTCCGTTGCCGGGCTTTGAGGCGACCTTCACCACCAAGTCAGGCATGGAATTGATCGCTTTGGGCAACAAGCAGCAGGGCGGCATCCGGACTTTCCTGCAATACGATGACGGCCCCAGAATCCCGCTCGCGTCGGATCAATGGACTCAACTGGCGAACCTGATCGCGCAGGCAAAAACCACGCTCGATTCGCTACGAACTCCCAATTGACGTTTGCAGCACCGTGTCGCGCTGCGCCCAGTCGGGATTCGGGTGCGGGAAATCCAGGTTGTAATGCAGCCCGCGGCTTTCGGGCCGCATCAAGGCGCAACGCACGATCAATTCCGCCACCGTCGCGATGTTGCGCAACTCCAGCAGGTCGCTCGTGACGATGAAATTCCAGTAATACTCGCGGATCTCCTGCTGCAAATGCGCCAGCCGGCTTTGCGCGCGCTGCAGCCGTTTGCCGGTGCGCACGATGCCGACGTAATCCCACATCAGCCGCCGGATTTCGTCCCAGTTGTGCGAGACGACGACGAGTTCGTCCGGATTGTGCGCGTTGCCGGATTGCCACAGCGGAATCTTCGCCTCAATTTTTCGCGGCGGATTTGAAACGACCTTCTCCGCCGCGCGATGCGCGCAAACCAGCGCCTCCAGCAGAGAGTTGCTCGCCAGCCGGTTCGCGCCGTGCAGTCCAGTGCAGGCCACTTCACCGACGGCGTAAAGCCCGGCGATGCCCGTCTCGCCGTCCACGTTCGTCACCACGCCGCCGCACTGATAATGCGCCGCCGGCACGACGGGAATCGGCTCCTTGGTGATGTCAATGCCGTAGCGCAGGCAGGTCTGATAAATGTTCGGAAACCGCTCGATGATGAATTTCGCGGGCTTGTGCGTAATGTCCAGCAGCACGCAATCCGCGCCGGATTTTTTCATCTCGCTGTCAATCGCGCGGGCCACGATGTCGCGCGGCGCAAGCGATTTCAGCGGATGATAGGCGTCCATGAATTCAACGCCGTCAGCCGTTTTCAAAATGCCACCTTCTCCTCGCACCGCTTCGCTGATGAGGAATGACTTTGCCTTGGGATGATAAAGGCACGTCGGATGAAACTGGACGAATTCCATGTCCGCCACCTCCGCGCCCGCGCGATAAGCCATCGCCACGCCGTCGCCGGTCGCGATGTCGGGATTCGTCGTGTAGAGATAAACCTTGCCGCAGCCACCCGTGGCCAGCAGCGTCACCGGCGCTGTAAATACCCAGACACGGTTTGTCCTTTTGTCGAAAACGTAGGCACCGAGGCAGTGGTTTTCGCCGGTGTGACCGAGCTTCTGGCTGGTGATCAAATCAATCGCGATGTGATTCTCGAAAATCTCGATGTTCGGCTGGCGTGAAATCGCGCTGAGCAATGCGTATTCAATTTCCCGTCCGGTCACGTCCTTTGCGTGCAGAATCCTGCGCTTGGAATGTCCGCCTTCCCGTCCGAGGTCAAGTTCCCTGCCGCCGTCCTCGCTTGGCGCGTCGCGCTCGGAAAATCTCATGCCCAGCTCGATCAATTCCTGGATCCGCGCCGGCCCTTCCTCGACGATGGTGCGGACGACGCTTTCCTTGCACAGGCCCGCGCCCGCCGCGAGCGTG
>Ga0181537_10000573_pt1 | contig 34688 bp, 31 predicted proteins | sample PEATcosm2014_Bin_39_FD_119765 | JGI IMG/M metagenome (GOLD analysis project Ga0181537, IMG submission 119765) | Peatland microbial communities from MTU Mesocosm Facility, Houghton, MI, USA - PEATcosm2014_Bin23_10_metaG | ecosystem: Environmental > Terrestrial > Soil > Wetlands > Peat | place... | reverse complement strand
GCGTTCATCGACTTCATCGCGCGGTACATCTGCCCCACGCGCTGGTCGATTTGATCCCGCGTGAGCCCATGACGCTCGGCGATTTTCGTGTAGGTCAGGGAGTTCGCGCAATCTGAGTCGAATGCCTGCATGCACGCCACCAACCGCTGCGCATCCCGGGCCGCGTAGGCTGCAAGGTCTGCCGCATGCGTGCACACGCCTGAGAGGAGCAGTGCTGCCGCGAGGAGCGGTTTCGACGGGCGCATCATCTTGTTGCAGAGGATATCAGTCACGTGCATCGCTCGCTCACGCCGCCGGAAATAGCGACTGGATCGTCTCTATCGCGTGTTCGGCCTCGACCCGATCGGGCACGGTCGTGTCATTGCCATAGCCGTAATAATCGTCGTCGCCAATCATCTGAAAAACGAAGCCGTCGCGACGCGGAGCGAAGTAGCTGTCGCGGTACTCGAGGGCATAGTGAATGCCTTCCTGCGGCGGTGTGCGCGCAACCTGTCCGCGCACCGGAATGACCGACTCGTCGTTGAGAAGAGCGCGGGCACCATAGCCGGTTGCATGAACGAGCGTTTTTTGCGGAAGGCGGGAGAAGTCGGCAGGCGAGGTGAACTCGGTCACCTCGATCTTCCCGCCGGCGGCGCGGAAGTCCGACATCAAGAGGCGCGTATACGCACTCAGATTGAACATGAACGTCGTGGAGCGCGTCAGGCGGTGTGCTCCCAGGGTATGGGTTCCGGCGGGGAATGTGCGGTTTTTGGGTTCGAGGTCGGCGAGTAGCTCGCCCGCGAGTTGCGCGAAGGCGGGCCGGCCCTCGTTGGCCCCATGACCGCCCGGCGCGGCCTGCCCGGCGTCCACGGCGTACGAGTCGAGGTATTCGACGGGTTGATCGGCCAGGCCGAGCAGGCTTTGGTAGGTTCGATAAGAATAGCGGGCCCGCTCGTTCCAGGTTTTCTTGAACTCGGGCGTGGCGTACTCGGCCAGTGCAATGCGCGAATCGGGTGAGAACACGCCTGTGGCCCAGGAGGAGCGCGTGAAGGGCGGCAGGTCCCTGGCGTATATCGTGACACGCGCCCCCGTGCGCGCGAGCAGTACGGCGGTGGTGAGGCCGATCGCACCACAACCAATCACGGCGAAGTCGCGCTCGCCTGTGGCCAGCGCCAGTCGCATTGCGTCGTACCCGTATCCCCAGGAGAGCGACCAGCCGCTGCCGCCGTGTCCGTAGTTATGAATCAGGGTCTTGTCGCTGCGGCATTCAACTTCGAGCCGAGGACCCTGCGCTCGGAAGGGCCGTGTGCACACCGTGATTGCCGAGATTCGATCCGGCGCGGTACGCAGTGGTGGAAGTACCAGTTGCGAAAGATCGGGGGGCCGGCGCGTGTCGAGCGCGCAACTGCTGAAGGCACCGACGACGGCCGCGGCGCCGGCCCGGGTCAGAAAATCTCGGCGCGGAATGATTTGAGCCACTCTAGTAACCTCCCGGATGCGGCATCGAGTCAGCCTGCCTTCGGCAAAAGGATTGCTTCAAGTGCTTCCAGATCGACGGGTTTGACCAGGTGATGATCGAAGCCGGCGCTCTGGGATGCCCGTTTGTATTCTTCCTGCCCCCACCCGGTGACAGCGATCAAGGTGACCTGTGAGCCCCACGCTTCGCGGCGAATCTGCTGCGCCACCTCGAAGCCACTTTTGCCCGGCATGCCGATGTCGAGTATGGCGACGTGGGGCCGGTGCTGCGCGGCCAGTGTGAGAGCATCGACGCCCGTGTGCGCGAGGCGGACCTTGTAGCCCAGGCCTTCCAGCAACATGGCGAGACTCTCTGCGCCATCGCGGTTATCGTCCGCAATGAGAACGCGGCGCTCGGAGAGGGTGCTCGGCGGCTGAATCGCCATGCTCGAGTCTTGGATGGTCCCGGTGGCCACCCGAAGGTCGGGTAGATGGATCGTAAATTCCGATCCCTGCCCGAGCCCGGCGCTGCGCGCTTCCACCCGGCCTCCGTGCAACTCAACCAGGCCTTTCACCAACGCGAGTCCAATCCCCAGCCCATCATCCGAGTGGCCCTGGTTGGGCTGGACCTGCGAAAACATCTCGAACACCTCGCCGAGCATGTCCGGCGCGAGCCCAATGCCGGTGTCGCGAACGGAGATCACGACGGCGTCACCCTCCGTTCGCGCCGAGCAGGTGATCGCGCCCCCGGGATCGGTATATTTGGCAGCATTGGTCAAGAGATTGACCACGACTTGCACGAGCCGTACGGGGTCGGCCTCGATTTCAATCGGCTGGGACGGCCAGTCCGTCGTCAGCGTGTGGCGTCTCGCATCGATCAGGGGCCGCGCCGTCTCGACCGCTTCAGTCAGCAGCGCCTGCAAGCTCACATACTGCTTTTTGAGCGCAAATGCGCCGCGCGTGATTCGTGAGATATCCAGAAGATCGTCCAGCAAGGACGCCATGTGACGCACTTGGCGCAAGATGATGGAGCGGCAGCGCTCGAGATCCTGCGGATCGAGTGCAGGCTTCTCGAGCAGCCGGGCGGCATTCCGAATGGGCGCCAGGGGGTTGCGCAGCTCGTGCGCCAGTGTCGCCAGGAACACGTCCTTGCGCCGATCCGCATCCCGCAGCGCCGCTTCGGTCCTGCGCAAGGTGTCTTCGGTTTGCTTCGTGTTGTGAATATCGGTGCAGGTACCGAGCCATCGCAGAATGTTGCCATTGGAGTCGCGATCCGCGACGGCTCGCACCAGAAACCAGCGATAGGCCCCGTCGTGGCGGCGCAGCCTGAATTCCGTTTCGTACAGCTCGCCGCTCGCGCGCGATCGTGCCCAGCGGCCCCTCACCCGCGCCTCATCATCCGCATGCATCACCCGCGGCCACGCGTCGGCCGCGCGGGACTCCTCCTCGGTCAAGCCGGTGTAGGCATACCAGCCCCGATTGAAGTACTCGTGAGCCCCGTCCGGGCTTTCTGTCCACACGAGCTGCGGCATGGCATTCGCCAAGCTCACGAACTGACGCTCACGGTCTTTGAGTGCACGCTCCGCGGCGCGCTCCGCCGTGGCGTCGCGAAAGACGATGACCACTCCGATCAGCTCGTCGCCGTCTTTGATCGGGGCACCGGAATCTGAAATGGGGTATTCGTGTCCATCGCGCGCGATGAGCAGCGCGTGGTTGGCGAGACCGACGATGCGGCCCTCGCGGAGAACCTTCGAACCGGGGCTCTCGATGGCCTCCCGCGTTTCTTCATTGACGATGCGAAACACCGCCTCGAGCGGTCGCCCGTAGGCGTCCTGGTGGCGCCAGCCGGTGAGGCTTTCAGCAACGGCGTTCATGAATTGCACCCGGCCATGAGCATCCGTGGCGATCACCGCATCGCCGACGCTGAGCAGCATCGTTGCGAGAGTCTGGTCGGAACGGCGCACGCGGTTGTTGTGACGCACCGTGGTGTAGGCGATGAGCAGCAGCAACATGGCCGCCAAACCGCCGACGCCCCATTGAGCGCGCGCCACGTCGGCGAGCGACTCGCGGCTGCGTCGCGTGCGCAGATCCAGAAGGCGTTCCTCTTCGGCCAGCATCTGCGCGACGACTGCGCGGATCTCGTCCATGGCGCGCTTTCCCTCGCCGCCGGTCGTGAGGGCTCGAGCTCCGGCGAGATCTCCGCCGGCGGCCACGCTCGCCACCCGCTGAGCTTCGGCTATCCGAATGTCGGAAAGAGCGCGAAGCCGCGCGACCGAGCGCTGTTGGGCGGGGTTATCGGCCGTCAACCGTTCGAGAGTTGTGAGCTCGATTGGAATCCGCGGCAGCGCCGCTCGATAAGGCCCGAGGAACTGCTCATACCCATTGTCCTCATACGCCTGGACGGAGGTTTCAACATCTGTGAGCAGTTGCAATAGTTGGCGGATCTCGAAGCGCACCCGCTCGGTGTGCACCAGCCACTCCGTATCTTCACGCAGCTGACCCAGTCCGCGCGACGCCAGCCAGGTCATGGCGGCGAGCACCAGGATCGACCCCGCCATGACCAGGATCAAATGCGGCGGCCAGCTGCGAGATTCCGGCGAGGAGGGGCGGCGCGAAAATTCCGTCACGGTTGATCCTTGCCCGAACTGCCCTATGCCTGCAATACCGGCCGGGGCGCCGCAGCTCCCCATTCCAATGCCGGATCATCGACGGATCGGCGGAACATCACGCGGTCCTTTTCGTAGTGATGCAATACCCGCCAGGGCACATCCCGGCCTTGGCGCGGCATGAGGGCGCCACCCCGTCGCACATAACCCGCCTTGAGTGCGTCGAGAATACCTTCATTCTGCAGCTCGCCGGAGGGAGCTCGTGGCGTGACGACTCTGACGCGACGCCGATCCATCTCCTTCAGCAGACGGCACACATAGTCCGCGGCCACATCGACCCGGAGCGTCCAGGCGGCGTTGGTGTAGCCCAGCAAGATCGCGAAGTTGGGTATGTCCTGAACGAGCACGCCCTTATAGGTCATGCGATCACCCGCCTTCTTCACCTCGCCATCGACCCGCAGCTCCATGCCGCCCAGCACCTGTAAATCGAGGCCTGTGGCCGCCACGACGATGTCCGCTTCGAGCTCCCGACCGGACTTGAGGGCGATGCCGCGTTCGGTGAAGGTCTCGATCCGATCGGTGATGACCGATGCCCTGTTCTCCCGCAAGGCCTCGTACAGATCACCGTCCGGAGCCACGCACAGGCGTTCGTCCCAGGGCATATAGCTCGGACTGAAATGGCTCATGTCGAAGCCAGGCCCCAACCGTCGTCGTGCGGAAGCGAGCAGCAATGATCTTGCCAGGCGGGGGAAGCGCCTCGAGAACCGGTACATGGAGCGCTGAATCAGGACGTTGCGGCGCCGCAAGAGAGCGTATGCCCAGCGAGTGGACAGCACCCGCCGCAAAACCACGCCGAGCGGGTCTTTGCCGGGGAAAGGGAACACATAACTGGGGGAGCGCTGCAGCATGATTACATGCGCAGCCTCTCTCGCCAGGGACGGGACGATCGTAACCGCGGTGGCACCGCTGCCGATCACCACGACGCGCTTTCCCCGGTAATCCACTCGTTCCGGCCAATGCTGCGGATGGATGAACAATCCCTTGAAACGCTCCTTGCCCGGAAACGTCGGAAGATAGCCGCGATCAAAGTTGTAGTAGCCGGTCGCGACGACCAGGAACGAGCAAGTGAAGTGCCGCTCGTTCCCGGTGTCTTCTTCGGCCGCCGTCACGACCCAATGCTTTTCGGCGCTGAGCCACTCGCTTCTCAGGATCCGCAAAGAGAACTGTATCTTTTCGTCGACGCGGTACTCGCGCGCGGTCTCGGTCAAGTAGCGCTTGATGGAAGGTCCGTCGGCAAACACGCTTGCACCCATCCAGGGTCGGAAGCGGAAGCCGTAAGTCAGCATATCCGAATCGGACCTCACTCCCGGATAGCGAAACAAATCCCAGGTGCCGCCCATGGAGGTGCGTCTTTCGAGGATCGCCATTCGCTTGTCGGGGCACTTCGTGGCGAGTTGGCAGGCCATGCCAATCCCGGAAACGCCAGCCCCGACGATGAGCACGTCGTAGTCGTCATCCATTGCCTGCGTGTCTCCTGGTCAGCGTCCTCAGATCTTGCGCTTCGCCAAGGCCTCACGCGCTTCATTGATCTCGGGTCTTCCTGGCTCGTCGGAGCGAGCGCAAACCGCCAGCAGTTCGCCAAAATACTTTTGACTCAAATCGCTGCTCCCGCTGAGCTGCGCGGCGCGGCCCGCTCCATATAACGACCGGAAGCGCCGCGGCTCCCTCTCGAGTGTCGCTTCGAATTGCACCAGCGCCTTTGCGGGCTCATGGAACTCCAACAGCATCTCTCCGAGCAATTCCCGTGCCGGGAACAGCGGCCCCGGTGTCACCACACTTTTCTCTGTCCCATCTTCCAATCCCGCTGCCAGTTCCATCTGCCGCAAGGCCGCCTCATTCTCGCCCGCCGCCAGCGCGGACCATGCCGAGACCGCCGTGGCCTGAATTTCCACCTGCCGCGCCCAGTAGGAGTCATTACCCTTCGACAGACGCTCCTGAATCTGCCTCAGTGCAGTCGCTGCCTGGTTTGCCGCCCCCACATGTCCCAATCGCGCTGCGCCCAATCCTCGGGCGAACCACGTCACCGCGTCGCCGTAGGGAAACGGTGTCTCCGACAGCGCGAGTTCCTCAGCCCGTCGCCAGTCCTGACGTTCCAAGGCGTATCGGGCCGGAATGGCCGCGAGCGCAAAATAGCCCGCCGAAGGCGGCCCGGCGCCGAGGAGTGCCTTCGGATCGAAGCGTGAAGCCATGTCGGGCAGTGCAGCCACGATCCTGGCTGCAGCCTCGTCCTGCCCCGTTTGCAAGTAGGCGTAAATCGCGTAGTCGCTGGCATGCAACTCTTCGGCCGTCTGACCCTGGCGCCGCGCGGCCGCAACGGCCGCCACGTTGCTGTCGATCGACTCCTGCCAGTAACCCAAGCGGGTAAATGTATGCGAAGGCATGTGCAGTGCGTGGGGCGCATCGGGGGCAATTCCCGCGTAACGCTGCGCCGCGACCAGCGCTCGGTCCGCCAGCGCGGGCAGGTCGTACGCATGGATGATGTAGTGTGCCAGACCGGGATGGGTCGGCTCCTGCGCAAACAACTCCTCGAGAATTGTCCCCGCCTTGAGCTGGTCCGCGTAGGACTTGTCGTGCGGATCCGCCGCCGCCGCGAGCGCCAACGCGTAGAAGATCCGCGCTTCATGATCTTTCGGATACGTTGCGGCTATGTGTTCCATGGCGTCGCGATAGGCGAGCAGGCGCGCGTGCTCCGGCGTGCTGTCAAAATCTCGGTACAGCATGCCCACCGCCGCGAGATAGGCGCGTTCGCGCTCCGTTTTTGCGCCGAGCTCCTTGCCTCGTTCAGCGTTCTGCCGCCCGAGTTGCAGCTGCCCCGCGGCTCTTTGCCCCGGCACAAAAGGATTGCTCCAGTCGCTCAGAGCCATTCCCCAGTACGCAATCGCGCAGGCACGGTCTGTCCGCAGAACGGCATTAAATCCCTCGATGGCGGCGTCGAACTGGAAGGAATGAAGCAGCGCAACCGCGCGGTTGAATTCGCCCTGCGCCGGTTCGTTGCACGATGTGGCAAAGTGAACCTGCCCCAGCTTCTCGCCATTCCCGTGCCGATGCTCCTCCGTCATGCCGCGTTCGGCGGTCAACAGCAACAGGGCGGCCGCTATGAGTCTTATCCCGTGCATTGGCGCGCGTTGGTCCCACCGTGCTTCAGGGTTCGTTTGCGTTGCCGCCGCGCACCAGGCCGATGGCGTCGTCGATCTTCTCATCCAGCAGATTCAGCTTGCGCGCGAGCCCCTGAATGTCGGAGGCGGCACGACGGTTGACGTCGAAATCGAGCTCCCCGCGCAGACGGTCTTTGGTGTCCTGACGATTCTGGCTCATCATGATGACGGGGGCCTGAATCGCCGCGAGCATCGAAAGGAACAGGTTGAGAAGTATGAAGGGGTAGGGGTCCCAGGCCTTGCCGCGCAGGGCGATGTTGATCGAGGCATAGACCACCATGACGACGCCGAAAGCGATGATGAAGGTCCAGGATCCGCCAAACCGCGCGACGTGATCGGCCAGGTGCTCCGCAAAGGTCGCTTCGGTCTCAATGAGCTCATTCGGGTTTCGCGTGGCTCTCATTCGGATCAGTTCGCTGGCTGCGTGGAACTGCCTCCCCAGCGCGGTCAGCAGGTCCATGCCCGCGCTCGGTTTGCGTTCCAGCAAGATGGCGATGTCGTCACGGGAGACCTCGATACATGAGGTGGGCTCCAGGGCAATCGCGGTCGTGTGGTGAGGGGTTTGCTCGAGCATCGACGCAAAGCCGAAGAACTCGCCGCGCGCAGGCTCATCGACGATGACTTCCTGCTGATCTTCGTCAACCGTCGTGACTCGCACCTTTCCGGAGAGCATCACGTAGGCCTGGCCGCCGGCGTCTCCCTTCTTGTAGATGCGTTCGCGGGCGGCGAACTGCTTGACCTCCACTTGCGCCGCCAGTACGGCCGTTTCATCGTTGTCGAGCAGCGCAAAGAGCGGGACGCTCCTCAATACATCCGGGTCACAGCTCATCGGAATCTCCTCATGTCACACCCCACCTCGCGCTCGTCTCGCCCGATCATTCAGATCGCTGGCGACCTGTCGCACTGCGAAAAGATTGCCCCAGAGAATCGCCTGCGGCCAGAAGTCAATGCGCTTCCCCATCGTGGTTTGCTCGCGAAGATGCACGGTGATCCGATGCATGCGATAAACCGTGGAAACTTCGGCAGCAGAAATATTCGAGAAGGGTATTTCCACCTCCAATCCTGCGCGCCGGACTTTCAAGTGATCTCCGCAGTCGACGACCTCATCCGCCACGCTGAAAAATCCCCCCTTTTGGAGGAAATAAACCGAGAAACCGATCAGAATGCAAATCGGGACGATATGGACGACAGGTTGATTGAAAATGCTTTTGTCAACGACGGATGGTGCAGCCACGGCGGCGACAAGGGCCGCCGCACTCAGCCAACAGCCGCGTTTGTACAAGACCGTGTCTTTGAATGAAATGACTCGCATCAACTGAATCCGAGGGTCCGTCGTGCCGCAGAAAACGATCCCCAAAACCGTGGACGATTACATCGCGACTTTTGCACCTGACGTTCAAGTGATTCTCCGCAAGATACGTCAAGCGGTCAAAGCGGCCGCCCCGGATGCCGAAGAAACCATCAGCTACGGAATTCCCGCGTATAAGCTCAAAGGCATTCTGGTCTATTACGCGGCGTTCAAGAAGCACATCGGCTTATATCCTCCGGTGCGAGGCGGCCATGACCTGATGCGGGCCGCAAAGCCCTACGCGGGGCCGAAGGGTAACCTGCAATTCCCACTCGGGAAGCCATCCCCTACGCATTGATCCGACGCATCGTGAAAGCCCGTGCAATGGCAGCAATCGAAAAAGCCAAATCCAAGGAGCGGTTTCGACGAGCTTCGCGAGGCTTGCGGACATGACGGGCGCTGCGCAGGGTGACTGGACGAAGTTGCGGCACCTGATTCTCGACATTCGGGTCGCGCTTCTCACCACGGTGGACCGCGACGGCCACTTCCATACCCGGCCGGTACAAACGCTTCAAGTCGACGCCGCGACGCTCTGGTTCTTCACCGATTGGGGCAGCCCCAAGGTCGATGAGCTTCGCCGCGACATGAGGGTGAGCCTGGGCTACGCCGATCTTGCCAAGCACCAGTATGTTGCGGTGAGCGGTTCGGCGGGACTGTATCGGGACGTCGAGAAGGCCACCGCGCTCTGGAGCGTCGAACAACGTGCCTATTACCCGGACGGGCCCGGGGATCCGCGCCTCGCCCTGCTTCGCGTCGACATCGAGCGGGCCGAGTACTGGATTGCTCCGGGACGGGCTTCTTATCTACTTGCCGCGGCCAAGGCCGCCACCACGGGCAAACCCGCCGGCCTCATTGGCGAGAACGGCAAGATTGAAGTTCCCAAAAATCCCACAGAGGAATAGCAGCGAACGCTCGGGACGATGGTTCGCAATTTCTATATCTCCGGCCGGCTTTCCGGCGGCTCCCCGCGCTCCCCCGCGGCGCTCACCGGACCCGTCGAGCCCGCCGGGCCCGTTGCCGCCGCCTCCTGGCGCTCCGCCTCGCGCCGTCGCACGATCCCGAGCGCGCGGTCGAGACACCAGCCGATGCCGAAGGCGATGACCGCCTGCAGACCGCCGCCATAGGGATCCGGCAACCGGCCCAGAAACTGCGGCGCGAAGATGAGCAACAGCGCATAGATGATCCAGACGACCATGGCCATGCGCGCAAGGTTGATGAGAAAGATCAGCATGATGTCCTCCCTGAGAGAGCCGGCAGCGCTTATTCCTTGATCTGCACCCACGTTGGCGCGTGATCGCTCGCCTTTTCCCAGCCCCGTACCTCGCGCTCGACCCCCGCCGCCGTGAGGCGCCCGGCGAGTGCGCGATTCAGGAGCAGGTGATCGATGCGCAGTCCGGCATTGCGCCCGTAGGCGTTGCGGAAAAAATCCCAGAAAGTGTAGATCGTCTCCTCGGGGTGCAGGGCGCGCAGCGCATCCGTCCAGCCTTGCGCCAGCAATTTACTGAATGCCTCCCGCACCTCGACTCGAAACAACGCATCATCGACCCAGCGTTCCGGCTTGTACACATCGCGTTCGGTCGGGATGACGTTGTAGTCCCCCGCCAGGATCACCGGCTCGGCGCGCGCGGCGAGCAGGGCGGCGTGCGTGAGAAAGCGCTCGAGCCAGCGCAGCTTGTAGTCGAACTTCGGGCCGGGATAGGGGTTGCCGTTCGGCAGATACAAACAGCCGACGGTGATGCCGCGCACCGTCGCCTCGATGTAGCGGCTGTGCACGTCCTCGGGATCCCCCGGCAGCGCCCGGCGGATCTCGACCGGCTGCGCATCGAGCGCCAGGATCGCGACACCGTTCCAGCTCTTCTGGCCGTGCCAGATCGCGCCATAACCCAGCGCCTTCAGCTCCTCGAGCGGAAAGCGCTCCTGCGGCGACTTGAGCTCCTGCAGGCAGACGATGTCGGGCCGCGTCTCTGCGAGCCAGCGCTTGAGGTTCGGCCAGCGCGCCGTCAGGCCGTTCACGTTGTAGGTGACGATTCGCATCGCCGACAGTTTATCCCGCTCCGCCCTGAGATTCGAAGAGGCGCCGCACCGCCTCCAGCGTATCGGCATCCTCCGCGCGCTTGTCGTCCCGATAGCGCTTCACGCGCGCGAGCCTCAGCGCGAGTCCCCCCGGATAGCGCACGCTCGCCTGCAGGTCGCTGAACGCGATTTCCACCACCAGCTCGGGGCGCACGTACACCGTCCACGCATCGCGCCGTACCTCGCGTGCGAGCAGCGCCTGGGTCTGCCACTCGAGCATCGCATCGGTGAGCCCCTTGAAGGTCTTGCCGAGCATCACGTACTCGCCGCTCGCCGGGTCGAGTGCGCCCAGGTGCAGGTTCGAGAGCTTCCCGGTGCGCCGGCCATGTCCCCACTCCGCGGCGAGCACGACGAGATCGAGCGTGTGCGCGCGCTTGATCTTGAGCCAGCTCGCCCCGCGATTGCCCGCCTCGTACGGTGCCTCGAGCGATTTCGCCATCAGCCCCTCGTGACCGGCCGCGAGCGCCGCATCGTAGAACGCCCGGGCTTCCGGCTCCGAGCGCGTCACGAGGCGCGGGATCCGCATCTCCGCAGGCACCGTCCGCTCGAGCGCCTCGGCCCGTTCCCGGGTCGAGCGATCGACGAGACTCGTGCCCCCCACCAGCAGCGCATCGAAGAAGTACGCCTGGATCGGCAGCTCCGTACGCAGCGCATCCACATTGAGCTTGCGCCCGAAGCGGCGCATCGTGATTTGGAAGGGGTGCGGGCGGCCGGCCGCATCGAACGCGATCGCCTCGCCGTCGAGCACGAACGAGCGCTCGGGAAACGCGCGCACGCGCTCGACGATCTCGGGCACCGCGCCCGTCACCTCGTTGAGCGCCCGCGTGTAGATGCGCACGTCCTCCCCGCTCCGGTGCACCTGGATGCGCGCGCCATCCATCTTCCATTCAAACACCACCCCGCCCTCGAGCTGCGCGAGTGCCTCACCCACATCCGCCGCCGTCTGCGCAAGCATGGGGACGACCGGTGAGAACAGCGTGAGCTGAAAGCGGGCGAGTGAATCGGGTCCGTCGAGCAGGGCAGCGCGGGCCACGGCGCCCAGCCCGCCGGCATACATCGCGGCGCGCCGCACGTTCGCGACGGGCTGACCGGCCGCCGCGGCGATCGCATCGATCATGACACCTCCGAGCGCCCCCTGACGCAGCTCCCCCACCAGCAGCCGCATGAGAAAGTGTTGCTCGTTCGCCGTGGCTCGCGCGAACAAGCCCCGCAGTACCGCCTCGCGGCGCACGGCAGAGCCGGCGCCCCGGATTGTCGCGAGCTCGGTGATGCTGCGGTCGACGTCGAGGATGGCCAGTTGCGCCGCGGGTGCCCCCGCGGCGAACTCCGTCGCGGTGCCGCCGGCATCGTGCAGCGTCGCATCGGCGGCACGACGCAGCGCCGCGCCGCCGATGCCGATCTGCCCCTGCGGCAGATCTCCGGACAGGTAGTGCACCGCGACCTCGATCTCCTCGGGCGCGAGCAGCCGTAAGAGAGCGGCGAGTTCGCGCACCTTGGTCGAGCGCGCGGCCGTCGCGGCGACGCGCTCGGAGGTCGCCACCAGCGTGGCGAGGGCCGTCACGGCGATCGGGCAGCATGGCGCGCCCACCGGGCGATGGTCTGCCCGGCACCCATCGATGAATCTGACCACTGCGCGGACCCCCCGATGCGGCTACGCAGATCGCCTACAGACCCACCACTTCCTTTCGGGCAAATTACTTCCACTTCATGCGAGCTCAGATTTATTTACTCATGATCATAGCGGCCTTCGCTGCGACCGGGTGCAGTTCGATGTCAGTGCCTTTGAAGACCGTCGACCATGTGGATATTCCGCGCTACATGGGAGATTGGTATGTGATCGCCAACATTCCCTACTTCGCGGAAAAAGGTTGCTTTGACTCGGTCGAGAGCTACGCGCTGCGAGCCGATGGCGACATCGACAATTGGTTCACCTGTCGCAAGGGATCGTTCGATGCCCCGATGAAGCGCAAGGCGACCGCTCTCGCCACGATCAAGGATCGCAACACCAATGCCACCTGGACGGTGCGATTCTTCAAGATCATTTCGGTCAAATATCTGATTCTGGATTTGGATCCGAACTATCAGTGGGTTGCCGTGGGGCACCCGTCCCGGCGCTATGGATGGGTCATGGCGCGCTCCAAATCCTTGCCGGACTCCACGTACAACGGGATCCTGGACCGACTGAAACAACAGGGCTACGACACCGCCCAATTCGAGAAAGTGCCCCAGCATTGAAAAGCGCCCCGGCGTCGCTGGGTCTCGGAGCAGCGCACAGGCGGGCCGGGTCGACCGCTTCATGATCCCGTTACTGCTGATGGCCGTCGTCTCGATGGCCGTTGTCTTTTGGCTCGTATGGATCATTTGCGTGAAGATCCACAATTACGGCTATCTCGATGTGGCGTGGTCGCTCAGCATTGCGATCCTCGCGCCTCTGTATGCGTTGGCGGGGGCTGGGAATCCGCGTCGACGGCTCGTGTTCGCGGTCGTGGGCGCTGCGTGGAGCCTGAGGCTCGGCGTGTATATCTTCATCCGCGTCACCCGGCATCACCCGGTGGAGGATGCGCGCTACCGTACCTTGCGCGAACGCTATCCGACACCGGCGCGCTTCTTGTTCTTTTTCGAGCTTCAAGCACTCATTGCGGTGGTCTTCTCACTGCCGTTCCTGCTTGCGTCCTTCAACACCGGTGACACCCTCAGAATCCCCGAAATCGTGGGCTTGTCGGTCGCCGCCTTCGCGACGGCGGGGGAGTGGCTATCGGACCGGCAGGCGCAACGTTTCAAAGGCAAGCCGGAGAATGAGCGACGCGTCGTGAACACCGGCCTGTGGCGATACTCGCGGCATCCCAATTATTTCTTCGAATCCTGCGTCTGGTGGGGCTTTTTCATCGCGGCGCTGGGCTCTCCATGGGGCGCGATTACCATCGTCTGCCCTGTGCTGATGCTCTATCTGCTCCTCAATGTGACGGGCATACCGCTCACCGAAAAGCACTCCCTCGAGTCCCGCGGAGATGAATACCGCCGCTATCAAAGTACCACGAGCCGCTTCATCCCCTGGTTCCCGAAATCGCGGCCATCGACCGCCAGGCCATTGAACCTCAACTGAGAGCTGCGTCCATCGTGTGATAGGATCCTCGCTCTCGGCACCTGGGGCTGGTGCTTCGCGATGCGGTGATGGCAAGCGATTCGAAAAAAGATCCTCGAGCGATCTCCTCCGTGGAGCTCGCACCGACTGCCGTTCCCTTCACGCGTCGATCATTCCTGCGCTCATCCGCCGCCTCGATGGGCGTGCTCTATGCGGGCATCGGGCCCGCCGCCGCGGCTGCCCCGGGCGTCAGGCGATCGGAACAGGACCTGGCATTTCTCTCCATCGAAGAGGCATCGACCCTCATCAAGTCGAGGAGACTCTCTCCCGTTGATCTGACGCAGGCCTGCCTGGCTCGGATCGAGCGGCTGAACCCGGCGCTCAATGCGTTCATCACGGTGACCGCGACGTCCGCCCTTAAGGATGCGCGCCTTGCGGAAGCGGACATTCAGAAAGGCCGATGGCGGGGTCCCTTGCACGGCATTCCGGTGGCGCTCAAGGATCTCATCGACACGGCCGGCGTGCGCACCACCGCCGGTAGCGCCGTCTTCAAGGACAGGGTTCCGACCGAGGATGCGACCGTCGTGCGAAAGCTCAAAGAGGCCGGGGCCATTCTGCTGGGCAAGCTGAACATGCACGAGTTTGCCTATGGCTCAACGTCCGTCACGAGCTTCTACGGCGCCGTCGTGAATCCCTGGGCGCCCGACCGCATCGCCGGCGGGTCCTCCGGCGGTTCCGCGGCGGCGGTTGCCGCGGGCCTATGCTACGCGGCGCTCGGGTCGGACACCGGCGGCTCAATTCGTGAGCCTGCTTCCTTCTGTGGCATCGTGGGACTGAAGCCCACCTACGGGAGGGTCAGCACGCGCGGCGTCGTGCCGCTGGCATGGTCGCTCGATCATGTCGGACCGCTGGCTCGATCCGTGACCGACGCAGCGCTCGTTTTGCAGGTGATTGCGGGGTATGACGCGGGAGAGCCCTCGAGTCCGGAGCGCAGCGTCGACCGATACGACGGGGTTGAATGGCGTCGCGGCACACGGTTGCGAGTCGGCGTTCCCCGTACCTCGTATTTTTCCAACCTCGACCCGGAGGTGGGCGCGGCGATCGAAGCGTCGCTCGATCTGTTCAAAAGATGGGGAGCAGAGGTCCGCGACGTTCCGCTCGAGGTGAGCAAGGACAGAACGATCATCCGGGCCGAGGCCTACGCATATCATGCGGAACGGATTGCGGCGACGCCGTCGCTTTATCAAGCGGAAACTCTGGCGAAGATCAAAGCCGGTGAGGGCATCAACACCGCGCAATACATCAATGCGCGCCGCGAGCTGGATCGCCTGCGTCGCACCACCCCGGAGGTGTTCTCCACCGTCGATGTGCTCATCACGCCGACCACCCCGGTACCGGCGCCGCGGGCTGCCGATCTCGCATCGAATATCGATGCCATCATGGCGGCGGACGGCTTCTATCTGCAGAACACCCGCTCCTTCGATACCGATGGATTTCCGACGATATCCATTCCTTGCGCAACCACGCGTTCCGGCCTGCCGATCGGATTGCAGATCAGCGGTGCTCCTTGGGCCGAGGCACGCGTCTTGGGCGTTGCACGGGCCTTCGAGCGGGCGGCTCAATGGCCCGCGCTCCGAGTCGCCTGATGAATGCGTCGGGCGCGCCGCTCGGTATCACGCTCGAAGAGATCGGGGCCGCCGCGGCTCTCGTGCGACCGGTCGTTGCAGCGACGCCGCTTTATGCATGGCCCAAGCTGCGCGAACGCACCGGCGCGAGTGCGTGGGTGAAGCACGAGAACCATACCCCGACAGGTGCTTTCAAGGTGCGCGGAGGGCTGGTCTACATCGATCGACTCGTAAGGTGTGAGCCGGCGGCTCGGCACGTCATTTCCGCGACGCGCGGCAACCACGGCCAATCGATCGCTTTCGCCGCCGCGCGCGCCGGCATCGCCGCCACGATCTATGTGCCGCGGGGTAATTCCGTCGATCAGAACGAGTCGATGCGAGGTTGGGGTGCGACGGTGATCGAGGTCGGGCGGGATTTCGACGAGGCCGCCGAGGCGGCGGAAAGCGCCTGCCGGGACCAAAGGTTGCATCGCATCCCCTCCTTCCATCGCGATCTCGTCATCGGCGTGTCGACGTATGCGCTCGAGCTGTTCGGTGCCGCGGTGGACTTCGATACCGTGTATGTCGGTATCGGCATGGGCTCGGGCATCTGCGGATTGATCACCGTGCGGGATCTGCTCGGCCGCTCGACCGAGATCGTAGGGGTGAGCGCACAGAACGCGCCGGCGAGCGCTCGATCCTTCGCCGCGGGTCGAGCGGTGCCGACGGACACCGCGCTCACCTTCGCCGATGGCATCGCGACGCGCCGCCCCGATCCCGTGGCGGTCGAGGTGATCTGCCGGGGAGCGAGCCGGATCGTCGAGGTCACCGAGGATGAGATCGCGTCCGCCGTGCGTGCCTACTTCGACGACACCCACCAGGTTGTCGAGGGCGCCGGCGCTGCGCCCTTGGCGGCGCTCCTCAAGGAGCGCGTACGCATGGCGGGAAAGTCCGTCGCCCTCATCCTGAGCGGCGGCAATATCGAGCGCGCGCGCTTTCTCGAGCTGCTGGCGGGCACCACGCCCGAGGCACGGTAGAGTCCGCGCTTTCAACGCCGCTATCGAGCGCTCAATAATCCGGAAGACGCCGCGCGTCTGGCGTCCTACTCTGGGCCCCCCGATCCTTCCGGGAGTCGCGCATGCTCACGCTCTACGATTACGGCCCGTCCCAGAACGGCTACAAAGTTCGGCTGCTGCTGAGTCACTTGCACCTCGACGTGCGCGTGCACGAGGTGCGCATCTTCGACGGCGAGGGCCAGCGGCCGGAGTACCTTGCGAGAAATCCGACCGGCCGCATCCCGGTTCTAGAGCTCGAGGATGGGCGCACGCTCGCCGAATCGAATGCCATCCTCTTTTATCTCGCGCAGGGCTCGCGCTATCTCTCCCGCGATCCGTGGATCCAGGCCCAGCAGCTGCGCTGGATGTTCTGGGAGGAGGACTTCGTACAGAACGCGCTCGCCTCGCTGCGCTACTGGATGCAGACCGGCAAGTTGGCGCGCCGGCCGGCCGAGGTGGTGAGCGAGCGCCGGGCGACGAGCGAGACGAGCCTGCGCATCCTCGATACGTGGCTCACGGGACGCGAGTTCCTGACCGAGGGCGGCTACTCCATCGCCGACATGAGCGTTTTTGCCTACGTGAGCCGTGCCGACGAGGCGGGCCTTGCGCTCTCGGACCATCCCGCCGTCGCGGCCTGGGTCGAGCGCGTGCGCACGCAGCCCGGTTTTCTCGATCGTGTGATTCCCTATGCGACCGATCCGAGCTCGAGCCGTGAGCTCGGCTGAGCGCCGCGTGCGCCAGGCCAAGCGCGCGGCGAGTCCGGCCCAGCGCGCGCTGACGTCGCGTGGCCGCATTGACTGGCCGCGCACGCTGCTCGCAGCCTGCCGTGACCTGGAGCGTTCCGACTCACCACCCTCGCTCGCGGCGCTCGCGAGCAATCTCGGCGTGAGCGCCGAGGAGCTGCAGCGTCAGTTCCGCCGCCGGCTCGGTACCAGCCCCAAGGCCTATGGTCAGGCGATCGCGCTCAACCGGCTCGCGCGTCTATCACGGCGGGCCATCTCCGCGCTCGAGGCGACGCTCGAGGCGGGCTTCGAATCGACCTCCGCCGCGTACGCGCTCGCGCGCCGCTCACTCGGCGAGCCGCCGGGGCGGCTGCGCGCGGCGGCGCGCATCGGCTGGTGGATGGGGCTGTCGGACCTCGGCTGGATGCTGATGGCGGCCACCGAAGGGGGCATCTGCTCACTCGCCTTCGGCGCGCGCCCGGGCGAGCTGCTCGAGGAACTGCGCGCGGATTTTCCGGGCGCAATGCTCGCGAGCGACGAGGAGCGGCTGAGCACCTGGTTCGACGCCGTGCGCGAGTTCATTCTGCTGCCGCGGGAGGCGCTCGATCTGCCGCTCGACGTGCAGGGCACGGCGTTCCAATCGAAGGTCTGGCGGGCGCTGCGCAAAGTGCCGCTCGGCGAGACCTTGAGCTACGGTGCGCTTGCTCGCCGCGTCGGCAGCTCGACGGCGGCACGTGCCGTCGCGAATGCGTGTGGGGCGAACCGGATCGCTCTCCTCATCCCCTGTCATCGCGTGATCAGCGCCGGGGGCGAACCCGGCGGCTACAGGTGGGGCGAGGCGCGCAAGCGCGCCTTGCTGGCGCGCGAGGGGGCGGCCCGATCCGACTTGCAAGCCGCGCAATGAAGGCTGATATTGCGCGAAAAGCCATGGTGCTCTGGACGCCGCCGGCGGCTACTTGAATCGACCCGGTTTGCCGAGGCAGCGCAGGCTGCCCGCGGGGGCGCTCATTTATTATTAGCCAGCAACAGGGGGAAGAATGAACAACAGAATCGTGGGCGTTACGGCGCTCCTGGCCGCGACCGTGGTCGCGGCCGCGGGTCTTGCTCCGTTAAGCATCAATACCGGACTGTGGCAGGTGACCATGACCAGCAGCATCAATGGTATGCCGCCGCACACGGTGACCTACACTTCATGTGTCCGGTCGGAGGATCTGACGAAGTATCCATTTACCGATCAGAAGGCGAATTGCACCTGGAACGTACTGAGTTCGACGAGCAGTACCATGGAGGCCAATGGAACCTGTATGCCGCGGAACATGGGGACGCTGCAGTTCATGATGAAACTGACGGCTCTCGACGCTCAGCATGTACAAGGAACGGGGCAAGTGACCGCCAACACCCCGAATGGACCCATGAGCGGCAACTATTCCGGCGCAGGGAAATGGATTGGCGCACAGTGTCCCGCGACTACACCGTGAGTCACGGCGTCCACAAAGTCACGCGCCGCCACGGCCTGCTGAAGTTCCGGTCCCGTGCAATAAAGCTCTGCGTGATGCCTTTCGTCGTCATGGCCGCATTCGCTTCAGCGGCGGTACACGCCTCTGATGCCGAAGATCGGCAGACTCTTGCTGATCTCGATACGAGATACCAAAAGGCCGTGGAGCAGAACGATGCGAAAACGATGGCCGATATTCTCGACGATAATTTTGTGCTCGTGGAAGGCGATGGGAAGCGATCTACGAAAGCCGATTTGGTGAACGATGCCAAGAGCGGTAAAACCCATTACACGCGCCAGGATGACAGTGATCGGACCGTTGTCGTATTGGGCGATACGGGGGTGATCACCGCGAAATTACACGCAAAGGGTATTGAAGATGGCGTCAAAGTTGACTACTCGCAATGGTTCACCGACGTCTATCTGCGTACCCCCGACGGTTGGCGCTATGTCTACGCGCAGTCCTCGCTGTCGCTCCCGAGTAAATCGAACCATTGAATTTGGATTGAAACGCAAGTGCGCGTACGCGGGTCTCGCGGGTGTCTTGCCTCGTCAGCTCACTTCCTCGCAAGCTCCACCGGCTGCCCGTGCGGCGTGTGGCGGTACGCATCGGCCCAAGCCTCTTTTCTCGCCAGCAGTGTCGCCGGATCCGACAACCCTTTCGCCACGACAAGCCGCTCGAGCGCGGTCAGCCAATGCTGGTAGTAACGCGAGCCGTCATCCGGCTCGCCGCGCTGCACGGCAGTCTTTAGCTCATCCGCGAGCGCCGATGCCCATTCTTTCCAGGTGAAGTGTCCCTCGGCCGACAACTGCACCGCGAGAGCGAACGCCGTCGCCTGCCAGGGCTCCGCAAAGACCGGGCCGCCGTCATCGCGCGGCAGACGCGGCAACATCGCCAATTGTGCCGAGTCCTGGATGGGATCAGGCCGATTCAAGGTAGCCTTCCCAAAGGTCCGCATACACCGCATCGTGCGGGCTCGCGCGCTCACCCCAGAGCTCACGCGCAGTGAAGCGCACGCTGTAGACATGCTGCTGCTTCGGACCGAGACCTTGGGCGTCGCTGTCCTGAAGGGGCTCCACATCGGCATCATGCGCGATCGTCCCGATCTTGCCGCGCACGTAGCGCGGCAGTCGCGTGTGGCCTGTCGGATTTATATTCCGCGCGCGCACCCGCTGCCCCGCGTGGAAGCGCGCAGTCGCTTTGGGCGTCGGGCTCGAATCGGGAACATTCCACGTGGCCACCTCGGCGACGGTGAGCACGTGGTGCCCGGGGCTGGTCGCGCCGCTCGCTGTGCCGCTCTCGATCTCGGCCGTTGTCGCCATGCCGGTCCCGATCAGAATCTGCGCAAGCGCCGTCAGCCATTTCTCGTAATAGCTCATGCGCAGGTAGTCTGCGGGAGGGATCAATTCGATCTGCTGGCGTCGATAAGGCCACTCGACATCCACGGCGTTGAAGAGCGCAAATATCCGTCTCTCCCACTCTGCGTGGAACAACGGCTCATCGTGCTCGCGCCGTATGGGCCCCATATCCTGCATGCCGCCCATGTCATGGACACCGTTCATGCGTGAGCTCCTGGTCGGGGCACCGCGACCTTCGCGACTCCCACCATCGCATCGCGCGTGACGAGCGCCGCGAGTGACTCTTCGGTCAGGTGCTGAGTCCCCGCGGGCCGCTCCGGAAGCACCAGATAGCGCAAATCGGCCGTGCTGTCCCAGACCCGCACCTCCACATCATCGCCAAGCTCGACGCCGAACTCGCGCAACACCCCACGCGGATCGATGACCGTCCTCGATCGATAGGCCGACGACTTGTACCAGACCGGCGGCAAGCCGAGCATCGACCACGGGTAGCAGGAGCAGAGCGTGCAGACGATGAGATTGTGGATGGCCGCGGTGTTCTCGACCACCCTCAGGGTGTCGCCTCCGAACCCAAGCTCGGCTACCGCAGAGGTCGCGTCAGTCAGCAGCCGCTCCCTGAAGGCGTGATCCACCCACGCACGCGCCACCACCTGGGCTCCTCTACGCGGCCCGACCTGGTGCTCGTAGGTGTCGATCAACGCATCGAGCGCGGCGGGATCCACCAGTCCCTTGGCCACCATGAGCGACTCGAGCGCCTTGACGCGCAGGGCAGGATCCGACGGAGCCACTTGATGATCGTGCTCATGATCGTGATCGTGTTCATGATCGCGCGCTTGTGCGCCCGCAGGGTCTGGCGCGAGGGCGGCTCCCGCGGCTGCCGTCAACGCCCCGGTGAGCAAATCTCGTCGGCTGGTGGTCATGCCCGTCCCCCTTTTTAGTAGGGTAGCCGTAATCGTCAGAAGCACCAAGCACGGGAAGTGGTTGCCATTCGAGCCGAAACGGCTTTAGTCGACCTCGTATCCCCGCAGACGCAGTTTCTTTGCCACCGCGTCGAGACGGCCATCGTTATCCCGGTAGTGAACGAAGTACTGCCCTCGACGCAACGCCTCCATCGCCTGCGGCAGCGCGTAGACCTCGACATCGCTGTTCTGCACTCCGCCCTCCAAATAATAGTTCCACGCGGAGGGTCCGCCGGACTTCGGGCCGAAAACGCGATCGAACTGATGGAGCCACGCCGCAAACGCCTGGTAAGTCCGGTGCAGCGCCGGGAACTGTCGTCGAAATGGAGTCGGAGTGAACACCACCTCTCCATCCGTCCATAGTGTGCGCCGCCTGCGTTCGGGCTTTATGAGGATGACGAGTGGCGTACTCTTCTGCTCGCTCTGAGGCGTCAGAGGCTCCTTCGCGAGGCCCCGATAGTAGTACACGAGGCGATCCGTGGATTCCTGCACGGTCGCTTCATGAGGGACCGCCGCAAACCACTGCGTGAGTTGAACGAAGTCCTCTTCCAATGCAAGGTAGGATAGATGCTCGGCCATCGATTCAAATTCCCCTACAGCTGCGGAAGGATCGTTATGCTTCCGACGCAAGCACTAACGCTTCAGCTCGGCGACGAGGCCCTCGAATTTGGGATTGGAGTGAAGCTCCTCGAGATCCGGGTCATGCGACAGCTCGTCATAGTCCTTGTATCCGGCATCGAACGCCTGCCGGAGATAGCGCAGTGCGCCATCGGGATCCTCGGCCGCCGCCGCCACCTTGGCGAATTCATACCAAAAGCGCGAGCGCGCCGCGGGATCTTTTTGCGTTTCGAGCATCTCCTCGAAGAGCTTGCTCGCCTCGGCATAGCGATGGGTATGCGCCATCGACAAGCCGAGCACACCGGTGGTGATCGGCAGGTTGGCGTGGAATCCTGCGTGCTTGTGCGTGATGTCGAACGCCTCCCGAGCGAGTGGCTCGGCTTCCTTGAAGCGCCCGCGACGGATCAGGATATGCGCAAGAGTCGCCTGCGACTCGATGGTCTCGCGGTGCTCGTTGCCGAGAACACGGCGCTGCGCCTTGAGCGCCGCGCGCTCGAGCTTCTCGGCCGATGTGAGCTGCCCGGCCCGCCAGAGCGAGGCTCCCAGATAGGATTCGATCCTGAGCGTGTCCGGATGATCCGGTCCGAGTGTTCGCGATCGGGCGGCCCAGGTGTCACGGTAAAGCGTTTCCGCCTCTGCGTAGCGGCCCTCGCGCGCCAGAAGATCGGCAAGGGCCTCCATCAGCAATAGCGTCGAGGCGTGGTCGGGGCCCATGACGCGTCGATCGGCGCCCAAGGTCTCGCGCATCAACGGCTCCGCTTCGGCATTGCGGCCCTGATACCCGAGGGCCAGCGCCAGGTTCAACCTCGTTCGGAGTATCTCGGGTTGATCCGGTGCGAGTACTTCGTGCTGGATCGCAAGCAAGTGTCGGTACACCGGTTCGGCCTCGGCAAAGCGATCCTGACCCATGAGCGCGGAACCGAGGACATTCATGCCGCCTCGCACCACGGCACTCTGCTCGCCGAAATGGCGCGACCCCGAATCGATGGTGTCGCGCGCCAGCTTCTCCGCTGCGTCCGCTTCGCCATTGCGATACTCGGTGTAGGCAAGGTGGCCCATGGTCAGAAGCGTCAGATCATCGTCGGCGCCGAGGATGCGGCGCTCGTCCGCCAGCAGCGCCCGCTGCTGCTGCTCGGCTTCGAGGGGATGGCCTCCCTTCTGCACGATCATGGCGAGGCTGTCGCGCGCGGCGAGCGTGTCGCGGTGCTCGGGGCCGAGCAGGGCAAGCCGCGCCTGGGTGAGCGCCGTTGCCAGGGCTTCGGCCGATCGGTACAGGCCGAGGTTCATGTACGTCGTTGCCATGACCTGCATCATCTGCGAGCGTGCGCGTGGATCCTGCGCGAGGCCGGATTGAATGTCCTTGGACGCACGGTCGAGGATCTCGCGGGCAGTCACCGAATTTCCGCGCGCCTCGGAAGGGTCGACCACCTTGAACATGCCGGTCATGAAATCGGTGATCCGCGCGGCGGCGTCGCGCTCCTGGTTCGCGCGCTCGCGCTCGAGGTTGGCCCGGTCGCGTTCCTGGTTCGCCCGGTCCCGCTCCTGCGCGGTGCGGTGTAGCTGCAAGCCTTGGAGCACCGAGAATGCCGACAGCAACAGCACCAGGCCGCCCGCCACACCCAGCGCCAGGCGGTGGCGGCGCAGGTGCTTGCGCAATCGATAGGATGGGCTCGCCGGGCGCGCCGCCACCGGCTCGTGATCGAGGTAGCGCCGCAAATCCACCGCGAGCTGCGTCGGCGACTCATAGCGACGGTCGCGGTCGCGCTCGAGCGCCTTCAGCACAATCCAGTCGAGATCGCCGCGGAGCGAGGCAATCAGGCTCTTCGGTACCGTGGCACGCTCGGCGGCGCTTGTCATCCCGGTGACAGGATCCCCGCTCAGCTTCGCGCTCGGCGCCGGCGGATCCTCCTCGCGCAGCTGTCGCAGCCACACATCGAGCGGCGGCCGTTGCCCGCGACGCGTCTCGAAGGGCTGCAGACCCGTCAATAACAGGTACAAAATCACCCCGAGCGAGTACACATCGGTCCGCGTGTCGATGTCCTGCACGCCGCCTTGCAACTGCTCCGGACTCATATATCCGGGCGTCCCCATCATCAACCCGAATCTCGTGAGTTCCGCCGGATGCTCCACATTCGGCACCGCTGCCCCCACCGCCTTGGCAAGACCGAAATCGATGATCCGCGGCACCGGGTTCCCGTCCACTTCCACCACCAGCACGTTGGGCGGCTTCAAGTCGCGGTGGATCACCGCTTTGAGGTGTGCATGCTGCACGCCCTCGCAGGCTTTGATGAACAGCTCCAAGCGCGCGCGGATGCCGAGCTTTTTCTGATCGCAGTATTCCGTGATCGGCAGCCCCGCCACATACTCCATGATGAAGTAAGGCTGCCCCTGTTGAGTCGCCCCGGCCTCCAGCACCTTGGCAATCGCCGGGTGGTCCATGATCGCCACCGACTGCCGCTCCATGATGAAGCGTTGCGCGACCGAGGCATCGTACATGCCCGCCTTGATCAGCTTCAGGGCAACCTGCCGGCGTACCGGAGCGGTCTGCTCGGCGAGCCACACCTGGCCCATCCCGCCTTCACCGAGGCGACGGACCAAGCGGAAGCGCTCGGCGAACAGCTGTCCTTCGGCCAAGCCGTCCCCGGCCGCCGCAGGCAGCTCTTCGACCACGGGCGATTCGAGAAAGTCCGCGTGCATCGCGGCCTCCATCTCGAGCATCGCAACGACCTTGGCACGCAGCGCCGCGTCCCCTGCGCAGGCGGCGTCCAGATAGGACGCGCGCTGCGCGGGCGCGAGTTGCAGCGCTTCGTAAAGCAGATCTTTGACCCGCTCCCACGGGACAGCGGCGCCCTGCACCTCGCTCATGATTGCTTCGACTCCTGCATTTGCCCAAACAAAAAGACCCGGGCCGTGGCCCAGTCACGTTCCACGGTGTTGCGCGATACGCCGAGCACTCGCGAGATCTCGGGCGCCGTCATGCCGCCGAAGAAGCGCATCTCCACGATTCTTGCCTGCCGCTCATCGATGCGCGCGAGCGCCTCGAGCGCCTCATCGAGCGCGATCAGCTCGCGGTCCTTGCTGATGGGCAGGTTGGCGAGCGCCTCGAAGTTGATGCGCAGCCCCGCATCGCGCTTGTCCGCCGCCCGGTTGCGGGAATAATCGACCAGCACCTGGCGCATCAGCCGCGAGGCAACCGCCATGAAGTGCGACCGGTTCTGCAGCTCGGGGGGTTGGCTGCCGAGCAGTCGCAGGAACGCTTCGTTGACGAGCGCGGTGCTGGTGAGCGTGTGATGCTCACGTTCGGACCTAAGATGATAGTGAGCGATGCGCAACAGCTCCCGGTGCACGACCGGGATCAACTCGCCCAGGGCGCGCTCGTCACCGCTCACCCAATGCTGCAGAAGTGCGGTGACCTGGTTGGATGAGTCCTCAGGCATCGACACGGGTGACTGGTCCTTCGTGTTTTGCGCCGCCCCGATGCAATCGTAGCCTTTGTCGATACACGTGCGCCATCGGCCCGGGTCGACGAGCCCGCTCCCCGAAAAATAGTTTCACCGCGATGGGACGATTTTCAGGCGCTTTACGCATTTACACGGCAGTTAAATTTTTATTGGACCGCCCGAGTTCTGCATGAAACATAATCACTGGTTCGACGAGCCCGCCCCCGAAACCACAGGGCGGCGCTGCGTGCGTCGATCCGCGGCGATCATCGCCGCGGCCCTGATCAATATGACCCACATGGCGCCGGCCGCCGCGGCTGACGGTGACGGTGCCATCGGACTATACGCGGGATTGGGGGTCGCGGACGTCCACGGCAGCGCCCGCGCCACGGGCTCGTTGTCGGAAAAGGAGTGGGATAACTCCGCAGGGCTGCGCCTGAACCTGGGTCTTTCCGCCCGGGTGTTCCGGGCGCTGAGTCTACAGGCGGAAATCTATGACATCCCGACCCATTCCGAGCTGGGGCTCGGTGACAAGGCGACGCAGACGTTCGGCTTTGCGTTGATGCCGGCCTACCTCGTGCTGCCGGACACGAAGGTGTTCGTATCGCTCGGTCTGGAGAGATCGCACACCAACAGTCCGGTCGATGATTGGCGCAGCTTCGACACGACGGCGCCGGTTTTCGGCGGCGGCTTCAGCTACTCCTTCGCGCGAACTTTGCGGCTGCCCGTCGCGGTGACTGCGCGCATCGAGCAGGCCAATTACGAAAAGATCTCGGTCGCGACGCAGACCGATCAGATCAAGCAGACCCGCTACGTTTTGGCGGCGGAAATCCATTTCTAGGGCCCCTGGATCATGAATCCCATCGTGAAACCCCTTATGCAAGACTCAATCAAATGCACCACGACGGTCCTGCTGTTCACTCTGTGGACAGCGCTCACCGGCTGCAGTGGCGGCGCGGATCTTCCGCAGTATTCCCTCGGAGGCACCGTCAACGGGTTGGCGGCGGATCACAGTCTCGTTCTTCAGAGCAACGGCACCGACAATCTGACCGTCACGCGCAGCGGTGCCTTCATGTTTGCCGCGGGCTTTGCTCCGGGATCGAGCTACGTGATCACTGTGCTCACGCAGCCCGCGGGTCAGACGTGCAGCGTGAGCAACGGGAGCGGCGCGTTGCCGGGACCCACCAGCGTATTGGGCGTACCCGCCGCGCATGGCGTCAGCAACATCGTGGTGAACTGCTCCGCGGGAAGCGGCCCCTTCACCATCAGCGGCGCGGTGACGGGCTTGTTGCCCGGAAACAGCCTGGTGCTCGAGGACAACGGCGGCAATGATCTGACCGTGTCGGCCAACACCTCCTTCACGTTCAGCGCCGCGCTGGCCGCGGGCAAACCTTATGCGGTCACGATCTCGACCCAGCCTGCGGGGCAAAGTTGCGCCATCACGGACGGGAGCGGCGGCGCCATCCTGGCGGACGTGAACAATGTCCGGGTGACCTGTTCCGATGACACGTTCAACGTGGGGGCCGCCGTGTCGGGCCTCGCGAGCGGTGCCACCCTCGTGCTGCAGCTGAACGGCGGCGACAATCTGACTCTCACCGCCAATGGAAACTCGAATTTCAGCAAGCCGATCGCCGATGGCTCATCGTACGCGGTCACGATCCTCACGCAGCCGCACGGGGAGACCTGCGTGGTCAGCCACGGCAGCGGCACCGTCGCCGCGATGAATATAACCGTCCCGGTGACCTGCAGCGCGAACGGCACGCCGCCGCCGGACACCTTCACCATCGGCGGCACCGTCAGCGGTCTCGCAGGCAGCGCCGCGGTAGTACTCGAGGACAACGGCGGCAACGCCACCACCGTATCGGGCAATCACGCCTTCACGTTCAGTACGGCGATTGCGAGCGGCGACACCTACTCGGTCACGGTGTCGACGCAGCCCGCCGGCTACAACTGTGTGGTGAGCCACGGCAGCGGCACCGTCGCATCCGCCGATGTCACCAACGTCGTGGTCGCGTGCTCGGCTCTCACGTACACCGTCGGGGGCACGGTCACGGGACTGAGTGGAACCGTGGTGCTGCAGAACAACGGGATGGGTTCGCTCTCCATCACGGCGAACGGCAGCTTCACCTTTCCCACTCCACTCGCGAGCGGCGCGACTTATGCCGTGAGCGTGCTGACCCAACCGAGCGGGCAGACTTGCTCGCTGACCGGTGCCGCAGGAACGGTGCAGGCGGCCGATGTGAACAGCGTCCTCGTCACCTGTGCGGCCGCGACCGGCAACGGTAATTTCATCTGGCGGGGCGGATCGAAGCTGCCGAACGGCGCGGGCACCTATGGGACTCTCAAAACCCCGTCAGCGTCCAATCTGCCGCCGGCGCGTGACGAGGCCGCGTACTGGACGGACGCAGCCGGCAATTATTGGTTGTTCGGCGGCGAAAATGTCCCTGACGGTGAGTACTTCCTCAACGATCTGTGGATGTACTCGCCGGCGAGCGGGGAGTGGACCTGGGAAGGGGGTTCGACCGCCACCAATCAAGCAGGCGTTTATGGGACGCAGGGAACCGCGGCGGCGGGCAATGTTCCCGGATCGCGTCGCGCCGCCTCGTTTTGGGTTGATGCGAGCGGCAATTTCTGGCTGTTTGGCGGCTACGGCTGCAACGCCTCGGGCGGCGTCCGGTGCGAGGACGAACTCAACGATCTTTGGGAGTTCACTCCGAGCACCGGACTCTGGACTTGGGTCGGCGGCTCGACGGCCGGCTACGCGAACGGAGTCTATGGCACACAAGGTCAGGCGGCCGCAGGCAACATTCCGGGTAGCCGCTGGGGCGCGCCTTCCTGGACGGACGCATCGGGCAATCTGTGGCTGCTCGGCGGTAACGCCATCGACAAGAATGGGAACTTCGGCCGATTGAACGACCTGTGGAAATTCTCGCCGGCTTCGAAGCAGTGGACCTGGGTCGGGGGTTCAGATACGTACAATGGGCCGGTCGAATCGGTTTATGGTACGCCCGGACAGGCGGGCACCGGTGCCTGGCCCGGTGCGAACGAGCTCGCCGCCGCGACCATGGATGCTTCGGGTAATTTCTGGCTCTTTGGCGGCGCCGAAACGGGGCAGACCGCGGGGGAAGTCGACTTCACGAATGATCTCTGGAAGTACTCTCCCGCAAGCGGCGAATGGACCAGTTATCCCGGCGCGAATGGCAATTACGGCACCTTGGGCTCGGGCACCGCGATGACTTTTCCTCCGGGTCGTCAGTCCGCGATGGCCTGGCAGGATGCCGCCGGTAATTTCTGGATCTACGGCGGCTGGGGTGAACAGGGTCTGTACGGTGATCTTTGGGAGTTCTCCCCGAGCACGGGTTTCTGGACCTGGATCGGAGGTTCCTCATCGCTCACACCAACCGTCTCCTACGGCACGCTCGGTACACCCGCGTCGACCAACACGCCCGGTGGACGCGAGGCCAGCGCGATCTGGCTTGACAGCTCGGGCGACCTTTGGCTGTTCGGCGGGGGCGAAGGCTTCAGCCCGATGTTCGGCGTTGCCGCGGGCGTCGATAGCGATCTGTGGGAGATTCTGCCTTAATCAACTCGTTGCCGAGCGTTCCAAAAACGCCCTCGCGGTGATGGCGGAGCTCATTGGCGCAACCGTCTTTCTCGCCTCTCGAGGTGCCGATTTCATCACGGGCGTCACGCTGCCGGTCGACGGTGGGTTTTCCATCTTCAGCTATTGATCGGGGAAGCCGAGAGCCGACCCGGACGGGTTGTGGGGTAAGCTGGCAGCGTTACCAAGAACAACGGGAAGCCGTCCATGCGCCGCCTGTCAACACTGCTGGTCATCGGTCTGTGCGCCACATCGGCGTCGTTCTCGGCCGATGCGCCAGTCCCCGCCGATGCGCCAGTCTCCGCCGATGCGCCAGTCTCTGCCGCTAACCCATCTCCTTCACCCGCGACGCCGACCGCCTCGGATGCAAACTATGCCGATCGCAATAACTGGCTGTGCTGGCCCGGCCGGTCTCCGGATGCGTGCGACGTCGATTTGACGACGACCGTGGTGGATGCGAACGGGCACAGCCGCATCGAGAAGTTCCAGCGTGCCGCGAAGCCCCCGATCGACTGCTTCTACGTCTATCCGACCGTCTCGTTCGAGCCGGGGATCAACTCGACGCTCGCCATTGCGCCCGAAGAGCAGTTCGTCGCGGCGATGCAGTTCGCGCGTTTCGGCGCACGCTGCCGGCTATTCGCGCCGATGTACCGGCAATTCACGCTCGCAGGACTGCGTGCGGCCCTGTCGGGTCACCCCATGCCGGGTTCGGACGACCCCGCGGTCCGGGACCTCGGTTACAACGATGTCAAGAGCGCTTGGGAGTACTACCTCCGCCATGAGAACCACGGGCGCGGCGTGGTCTTGATCGGGCACTCCCAGGGATCTGTCGTCCTCGACCGCCTGATCGCGAGCGAGATCGACGGCAAGCCCTCGCAGGCGCTGCTGGTCTCGGCGATGCTGATGGGATGGAACGTCGCGGTACCTGGTGGGGCCGACGTCGGCGGCGATTTTGCGTCGGTCCCGCTGTGTCGCCGAGCCAGCCAGACGGGATGCGCCATCGCGTTTGCCTCGTTCCGGGCCACTTCGCCGCCGCCGGCGAATTCGGTGTTCGGCCGACTGGCGCCGCCACGGCCGGGCATGGTCGCCGCGTGCGTCAACCCGGCCGCTCTCGCGGGGGGAGCCGGTGAACTCAAGGCGTATTTCGGTTCGACGCCGCACCTGATCGCGGGCCTGCTCGCCGGGCCGACGCCCTGGGCGAAGGATCTCACCGTCACCACACCCTTTGTGAGCGTTCCGGGCCTTCTGAGCGCCGAGTGCGTGACGACCGACCAGTTCAGCTACCTCGCGGTCTCCGTGCACGCGGATCCCGCCGGGCCGCGCACCCGGGATATCCCCGGCGATCTCGTTCGCCGTGGCGTACTGCGTACCGAGTGGGGCCTGCACCTGGTCGATGTCAATCTGACGATCGGAAATCTGCTCGATATCGTCGCTGCCGAGTCCGCGGCCTGGGTGGCAAAGCGACCGTAATTGCCGTGGCCGCAGGCCACTTGATCGCAATGCCCGCCACCGACACCCCCTCTCTCGCCCTCGCCGCCGGCATCCGGCTCGAGGAATTCGAGGTGCTGTCCGTCATCGGTGCGGGGGGATTCGGCATCGTCTATCAAGCGTTCGATCACTCTCTGGAGCGCCGCATCGCGCTCAAAGAGTACATGCCGTCTCAATACGCCTATCGCAGCGACGGGGTCACCATCAAACCAAGAGGATCCCGCGATATCGAGACGTTCGAGGTGGGCCTGCGCAGCTTCGTCAATGAAGCTCGAATGCTTGCCCGGTTCGATCATCGGGCTCTCGTCAAGGTCTATCGCTTCTGGGAAGCCAACGGGACCGCCTATATGGCGATGCCGCTGTACGAAGGACTGACGCTCAAGCAGACGCTCGAGCGAGGCGCAGGCGTTCCACCCGAGGAGACGTGGCTGCGGTCGCTGCTCTACCCGCTGCTCGAAGCGTGCGCGACTTTGCACGCTGCTCACTGCTTCCACCGGGATATCGCGCCGGACAACATCATTCTCACGAGTGGCGGACCGGTGCTCCTCGACTTCGGCGCGGCGCGGCGCGTGATCGGCGATGCCACACGGACACTCACGGTCATCCTCAAGGAGGGATACGCGCCGATTGAGCAATACGGGGGCAGCGCCGTGCTCGTGCAAGGGCCGTGGACCGACATCTACGCTCTCTGTGGTGTGCTGCGCTACGCAATCACAGGACATGCCCCACCTCCGTCGGTCGAGCGCCTGATTGCCGACCGAATGGAACCCTTGAGCGCACTCAACCCCGGCAACTACAGCGACGCCTTCCTGAGGGGCATCGATGCCGGGCTCGCGCTCCAGCCTAAAGATCGTCCGCAAGACGTCGCGGAGCTTCGCAGGATGATCGACGCCTCCCCGGACGCCGCCACCGTGCTGCGAGTGCCCGAGCAAATACCCGATCCGACGACTCGGGATTCGCCGAATGACTCCGCGCCTCCGCCCCATCGAGAGGCCGTGCGGTCGCGAGTCTGGATAGGCGGTGCCAGTTTACTGGTTCTGCTGCTCTGGCTTGCCGCCTACTTCCTGCGCAACCCCGTAGGGCACTCGAGTGCGCATGGCGATGTGCCGGCCCGCGTCGATCCGGGTGCGGCCAGCGCCGTTTCCGGGGCCGCGTCGACTGCGTCGCCCGCTCCGCCGGTGTCCTCGCCGGCCCCTCCGACCGCTTCAACCCCGGACTCGGCAGACCAGCGCGAGGCACTCGCCGAGCAACAATCCACCGATGCGCTGATCTCTCGAGCGCGCACGACCGTAGCGGAGAACGGAGGCAGCGCGGACTCCGTGCTGGCGGATGCGATCGCGTCGCAGAGTGCCGGAGCCAGTGCGCTGGCGTCGGGAGACGCGCTCGGGGCGTCGAGTCATTTTCGTGAAGCGACCTTGCACGCTCGGCGGGCCGTCCACGGTTTCCTCGAGGACCTGGTCAGCAGCTACTCCAGCATTGCCAAGCGGAAAATGAAAGCCGGTGATCTCGAGCTCTCGCAAAGAGCGATCGAGAAGGTGAAGGCGCTGCGACAGACGGAGGCCGATTTCAAGTAAGCCGTCGCGCTCGTGTGATGCGCCATCGTGAGCATCCGACGATCATCAGGCGAGCTTCGTCGCGACCGTCAGAAAGGCGAGTCCCCGCCCATGCCGCCGCAGAGCTCGGCGGCATGCTTGACTGCCTTGCGCACGCGGCCGGCCACCGCATCGCTGTGGAACAGCAAAAAATTGAAAGCACCTTTGGGCATTCGGATGATGAGCGCCGATACGGGAGGCGTCGACAGTTCGCTGAATTCCGGGTGGCCGGCGTTTGCGTCGACCTCCTTCTGCGCATCATCGATACCCGCCACCATGACGTCCTGAACTTCCGTGAGCCAGACACCCATATTTTGCGGCTTGTTGTCCTGAGTTCCCTGATTGCGGACCTGCTTCCAGGAAAATCCACAGTTGGTGAAATCGACGCTCGGGTCGCTCAACTGATAGGTCCACAGAGCGGTCCAGCTGCTCTTGTCGTTGGTGTTCTGAATGCTGGTCGAATAGCTGATCTTCCCCTCATTGCTCAGCGTGTCGACGATGAAGCGACGGGTCGTCTCCAGATCCTTGCGCACCTCTTCCTCCCGCTCGGCCGCCGCCCGGCTGGCTCCGGCGCCACCGCACAAGGCGACAATGCGCTGCAAGGATTTTGCGAGGTGCTCTCCGTCCTCAGCGGTCGCGACGGGAAACTGGCGAGTATTGTCCTCGTCGATGAAGATCTTCACCGCGGGAATACTCGGGGAAAACGAGACGTGGTTCAGATTCTGACCCGGGTGTCGCGCTCGCCAGGATGCCTCGAAGCGCCGCTGGATCTCGTTGGCGTCGCCCGTCTCCACTCTCTTAACTTCGCCAAGTCGAATCCAGGTGCGCAAGGTGTACGGCTTGTCGTTCTCCGACGCCATGCTGGTGCGCATGAACGTGCATTTTTTGAGGTCTAGGGCGGCACTCGGCGAGCTGTCGACGAACTGGCTGGACTTCGAGCCCTCAGACGATTCACTGGTGAACGTGTACTTCGTTTCCCCCGAGTTCTCGACGATCTTGATGATGAGCTTGCGCAGTGCCTCAGGATCCTCCTGCACGCCGGCGGATTTCGCCGCGCTCGACCGGATGGCGGGAAGCTCGACCGGCGACTGCGCGGATGCCACGAGCGAGAGGAGCGACGGCACGATGCAGCACAGTACGGCGAGAGCGGAGGGGAGACGGCGGCTACGATCGTTCATTTCCGGAGACTTCTAGCGAGTGAAGGGGACGGGCGCGGCGACATCACGCGTGATCAGTTGGAGAGCGTCCACTCGATGGGCAGAGACACCGTCTGCTCGATCGGCTGCCCATTCTGCGTGGCGGGAATGAGCCGCTGTCCATGTACCGCGTTCAAGCACGCGGCATCGAGCCGCGGGAACCCCGTGCTCTGTTGTATCGTCTCGTGGTTGACGCTGCCGTCCGCGGCGACGGTCAACTGCACGACGCAGCGTCCCTGCTCGCCCGCTCGTTTGGATGCGTCGGGGTAGTATTCCTCGCCGACCTTCAACGGATGCTTCGGGTCGAGTCTGATCTGGGTCGTTGCAGGACGGCTCGGCGCAGGAGGGCTCGTCGCAGTCGACGCGGCGACGGCACGCGAATGTGCGGCCGGCGGCCGAACCGGCGCGGCGGCTTGCGGATCGGCGATACGCTGCTTTGCGTTCTGCTCCTCCAAGGTGAGGGCTGCATTCAGTGCCGCGCGCTCTGCTACCGCCTCGTTCGGGCTGAGACCGGTCCAATCGAGATTCGATGCCGGTGGCGCGGACTCGGTGCTGGCGCTGGTGGGCGCCGGCGTTTCTTCCGAGGTCTTACGGCTGGAAACGAAATAGAACACGGCTCCGACCGCCAGGGCTATGAGGACGCCTGCGATAATCGCGTTGCGAGCGATGGGCGAGCCGGCGGCACCCGACGGCTGAGCGCCGCGGGTTGCGCCATTCGCAGTCGGCGATCGTAGGTTCCCACCGGCTGCACCGCGGGTCTCGGGGATGGCCGGTTTCCCGCACGACTGACAAAAGCGCGCCTCGGGCGCCATGCGAGCTCCGCACTGAGTGCAGTACATCCCTCTCTCCCTTGGATCTCGTCAGGTCGACAGTGTCGTCATGGCCCGGCGGATCTTGCGCATGTTGCATTCAATCCGCAGGTTGAACGTGTTCAGCATGTCCTGCAAAGCACCGGCGGTCACCTGAACGGTATCACCCACCGAGCAGTGGCCGGCCCGGGAGGCAATCACTCTCACTTGCACCGCCTGCGAATCTTGGGCGTCGGCGATTCTGATGAGCTCGCCTTCACCGAGCGTACAACCTGCGCCGCTCCCCAAGTCGGTCACTTGCAACGGCTCGTCGATCTGAAACAGATAGATGTGAGAGTAGCCCGAGCTCAGGATGCTCGCCAATGACTGTTCGTGACGGTTGGCGTGTTGGGCCACACTCAACCGGACCTGCTTGTGGATTTGCTGGCGCGCGTCCTCGGAGATGGTCAATGGCAGTGTCGATTCCGGCTCGACGGCGTCGCTGGTGTTCATGCCAGCCGGCGCGTCGGCGCCGGTTGCGACGGCGGTCCTGAAGTGAGCGGTGATGTCTCCTGTGACCTCGTGTGCCTCACTCTTCAGGGAAGCAAGGACTTCCGGGGCTCCGGCGGTCGTCGGTGCCGTATCCTCGGCCAGCAATTCCGGCGGCGGCGGTGGCGCGGGCTCATCGACGGGCGCGGGAGCCGGTGCCGTGTCCCCGCCCGCATCGACGAGCTGGCTCGAGTCGATCTGCGGATCATCAGAAGGTTGGACCTGATCCTCCGGAACCGCTGAGCCGTCCGCTGCTGCCGCATCCGCGATCTGCTCATCGCCCAGTAGATCGACCGGATCCGTATATTGAGCGACGGCCTGATCGAAGGCCACCGTGGCGATGGGACACAATAGACAGGCCGGACCCACGATCACTGCCGTTCCGAACGGAGAGAACAGCGGCACGAAGAATCCGGGCGCGTAGACGACGGGTTCGTAGACGTAGGTTGCGTAGCCCGCGACCG
>Ga0181537_10000570_pt1 | contig 34742 bp, 29 predicted proteins | sample PEATcosm2014_Bin_39_FD_119765 | JGI IMG/M metagenome (GOLD analysis project Ga0181537, IMG submission 119765) | Peatland microbial communities from MTU Mesocosm Facility, Houghton, MI, USA - PEATcosm2014_Bin23_10_metaG | ecosystem: Environmental > Terrestrial > Soil > Wetlands > Peat | place... | reverse complement strand
TTCTTCGTGCACGACGGGGACCGCGTGGTCTTCCTCGGCGACAGCATCACCGAGCAGCGCCTGTACACGACCTACATCGAGGCCTACACGCTCAGCCGGCATCCCACCTGGAAGCTCGAGTTTCGAAACGTCGGCTGGGGCGGGGACACCGCCTGGCTCAGGATGCGCTACCACACGGATGAGCAGCAGCTGTTCGCCGCGGACGAGGAGAGCCAGTCGAAGATGATCCAGGCCTCGGTGGATTCCGGGCTCAAGCGCGACGTCCTGCCCCTGAAGCCGACCGTGGTGACGGTCGACTTCGGGATGAACGACCACTCCTACCAGGCGCTCCGACCCGACATCCTCCGGGCCTATGTCAGCAGCCAGACCCAGATCGCGCGCGAGCTGGCCGCCAACGGCGCCAGGGTCGCCTTCATCACCCCCCAACCCATAGAGGAAAAACGACCGGATCCCGACCAGGACGTGAAGAACATCTCGCTGAAGGCCTTCTCGGAGGCCCTAAGGGGCGTGGCCTCCCAGGAGCATGCCCTGTTCGCGGACGAGTTCGATCCCTACATGCAGGCGATGATGGGCTCGCACGGGACCATCGGGGGCGGCGACTCCGTGCACCCGGGGCCGGCAGGCCACACGATCATGGCGTGGGCGATCCTGAAGGCCCTTGGGGCGACGCCCCTGGTCTCCACCGCCACGATCAGCCAGGCGAGCCTGAAGGCCGAGTCCACCGAGGGCTGCCGGATCGACAACATAAGGAGGGAGGGCACGACGCTTCGGTTCGACCGCCTTGACGACGCCCTGCCGATGCCCGTGGACGCTAAGGCGGAGCCCGCCCTGGCACTTGTGCCGATCACCCACGACCTGAACCAATACGAGCTCAAGGTAACCGGACTTCCCGAGGGCAGCTACAACGTAACTATCGACGGCGAGCAGGCGGCGACCGTGACCGCCAAGGATCTCGAGCAGGGCTGGAACCTCGCGTATTCAGCCGGCCCGATCACCACGCAGTCGCAGGACCTGCTCGGGCTGATCTTCAAGAAGAACAACCTCTACTATGAGCGCTGGCGGAATGTTCACCTGTTCAAGGTCCCCGCCTGGCTTGGCACGGATGCGGACATCGCGGCGCGTCGGGACGCCGAGACGGCCCGCCTCGACAAGCAGATCGACGCCCTTGAGGTGAAGATCGACGCGATTCGGGTTCCGAAGACCCGGCATTTCGAGATCAGCCCGGCCACCGACGATTCCGGCTAGGCCGGGCGGCGGTCCTCATTCGAGGCCGCTCACGCTGACGTCGGCCGGGTGCTCGACAGAGAACCTGATGGGAATCTCTCGCTTGGCGCCGGGAGCCAGCTCGAACCGCCAGACGAGCCTGCCGTCCTCCTCGCGCGTGACCTCCTTCGGCGCCTCCTTGGTGCCCACGTCGCCCTCGTCGGGAGTGAGCAGGCGGACCTCGATCTTCTCGTTGCGCGACACGGGGAGCGGCTCCTTGAACGAGACATGCTCGGTCGTCCTCTTATTGTTGGTAATCGTGACGAGGATGTCGTAGGTGACGCGCCGGCCGCCGCCGGTAATCCCGGAATTCTCGGCGAAGCGGTTGACGAGCCTGCGCCTGACCGAGATCCCCTCGTCAACCCCCAGGTGGAGGTCGAACTTCTCCCCGGGCATCACCGTCTTCATCCGGCTGCTCGCGATGAACGTGTCGTCCAGGAAGGTGTTCATGGCCCCGCCGAGGAACGGATAGTCGGTCGTGTTCGCCGCCGCAGCCGTCAGGAAGGCGGCCTCCATCAGCTTCGGGGTGCAATCGTACCGGAGGTCCGCAGGGAGCCGTGCCGAGGCGATCGAGACTTTTTGCACGGAGTTGTTGGCGGGAATCGAGACCGCTGCGGGGATCCTGAAGGTGGCGCCGGTGGCATTTCCCTCCACCTTCGCCTGGACCTCGAAGGCCTCCAGCGCGGGGGCGTTCGCCGCACCTGGCTCGGACAACATCTGACGGGTCACCGCTGTGATGGCTGAGTCGGCATCCTTCATGTCGGTGCGGTTCAGCGGCGCCCCCGCCATGGATTTCGCCGAGTACTCGGCCCTCTCCTGGGCCTCATAGCGCCTCTCGACATCCACCACCCACGGGCGGAGCTCCGGCGCGCCGCCGCCAAGACTCGGGCGGGCCGTGGAAAGCGTCAGCTCAATATTGCTCCAATCCTCCCCCGTCGTGTTCCAGACGAGACCATTGTAGGAAAGAGCGACCGCGCGCTCGCCGGAGAGCAGGCGGGCGTCATACGAGGGAGCCCACGTCGCCCCGGGCAACGTGTACTTCAGGGCGGCCTCAAGCTTGCACGCCGCCGGCACTGAGAGCCGCACGGTGACGACCTTGATGGTCTTCCCATGGTCTCCCCGAAGTCCCTCGAGCTGGGCCTCGACCGCCGCCTTCTTTCCCTTGAGCTCGTCACGCCTTCCGTCGATCGATTGGAGCTCGGCGTCGATCTTACCGAGCGTTTCCTCGGAATAGGAATAGAGTTTCTGCCATTCCTCCAGCGGCGACAGGCCGGGGGCTCCCCCGCCGCGTGCGCCGTCCGCGGGAGGTGTCCCCACGGTGGTCGACGAAAGGAGCATCCGCTTCACGAAGTCGCTTTCCTCGCCGAGCACCCCCGCCCTGTCGTCGAGCGCGCGGATTTGCTTCTGGATCCCGGATTCCTCGTCCTCGAGCTCCTTGACCCGGGCGTTGGGCGTCGAGTCGACGAACGACGTCACCGCGTTCACGTCGAGCACCGTCGCCTGGACGGCGCCGTGCCCGGCGAACTGGAGCGACTGGTCGGCGATGCCCGTGGGCAGGTCCCCGAACGTGATGGAGTTCTCCCCCGCCACGAGGTCCACCTCAGCCGTGCGGGTGACCACCGCCCTGTCCGAATAGACGGTGGCGGCGGTGATGTGGGAGTCCACCGGCGCCGCCGTGGCCGCAAGCGGCAATGAAAGGAGTCCGGCGGACAGGATGCTGAGGGTCTTGACGAGGTTCATGATGATGGGTTCGGGAATCTATCGACAGAGCGGGGTTGGAAGGGGGCGGGGGCGCCGCGGGCGAATCCTGTCTCCCGGGATTTTCCGTTTCCCCAGTGATACGCAGAAATTCCCCGTCGGATGCCGCAATCGCCCGACGCTGCAGGATGTTTCCGACGATTATCGCCGCGTCTCATCGAAGGGGTCGGTTTTTCGGCCGGAGAGGGATTGCATGAGGCCGTCACCCTTGAGAACCGGACGGGACCCGAGTCTTAGGATAATCCACGTGACGAGATACCGGATGCGGCTGCGTCCAGTCGGGCCAAGGAGAATCAAGGGGGACCCTTTCCGGCAGCCCGTCCTACGGACCAAGCCCTCAGCCAGCGCACGAATACTTGTGTAACCTGTTCGCCCGGCACGATTCTTGCGTCGGGCGAGGTACTATCCCCATACGAATAATTCTTTCGAAACCGCACGTCCGAGCGGACACGGTCTTTCCCTTCCCGGAGGACTGTGGCTGCGGCGCGCCGCCTGGAAACACGTCACATCACGAGCCATGGATGCCACCCTCCGCGCCTCACGGGTGATCCCGATCGGGCCGATTGCCCTCCTGCTCCTGACCCTCCTCCCGCCTTCCTCACGAGCCCAGGGCACCGTGGCCCCGCCGGTCGTCGTCACCCAGACAAGCGCCTCGACGGCGCCGGGTTTCATTTTCCTTACTCCCTACCCGATCTCAAAGCTTCCCGCGGGCGAGGTGTCTACCATCTGCCCCGAGATCGTCGACGGCCTGGGCCGGCCCGTGTGGTTCCTTCCCCAGGCGAGCGGCGTGGATTCCGACCTCAGGGTGCAGACCTACCAGGGAAATCCCGTGCTCACGTGGTCGGAGGGACCCACGTTCCAGTACACGGTCCCCGGCGCCACAACCGACTACATCTGCGACAACACGTACAGGGTCATCGCCACCGTCCAGGCCGGCAACGGCCTCAACGCCGACGAGCATGAGTTCCTGCTCACCCCGCAGGGCACGGCGCTCATCACCATCTACAACAATGTGGCGGCCGACCTTTCCTCCGTCGGCGGCCCTTCCAGCGGGATCGTCCAGGAGGGCGTGGTCCAGGAGATCGACGTCGCGACGGGAAATGTCCTCTTCGAATGGCACAGCCTGGACCACGTCCCCCTGACCGACAGCTATGCGGCTCTCCCCGCTTCCGGGCCTTACGATTATTTCCACATCAATTCGGTGAACCCGGACACCGACGGCAACCTGCTCATCTCGTCGAGGCACACCTGGACGGTCTATAAGGTGAACCGCACGACGGGCGACGTCATCTGGCGCCTGGGCGGCAAGAGCAGCGACTTCACGCTCGGCCCGGGCCTCCCGTTTGCCTGGCAGCACAACGCGATCGCGGTGGACTCGGGCACCATCAGGATCTTCGACAATGAATCGAACGGCGTGCCGGTGCTGCCCGCCTCGAGGGTCATCTGGGTGAAGCACGACGACATTGCCATGACGGCGACGCTCGCCCAGAGCTTCCAGCATCCCGAGGGCCTGCAGGCGCTGGCCGAGGGCAACGCCCAGGCGCTCCCGAACGGGGACACCTTTGTCGGCTGGGGCATCATCGGCCGGTTCTCCGAGTTCGACTCCGGAGGGAACCTGGTCTTCGACGCGGCGCTCCCCCCGGGATACAACGACTACCGGGCGTATCGCCAGCCATGGGTCGCCTCGCCGACCACGACCCCGACCGCCTCGGCCCAGTACAACGCCGACGGGACCACCACCGTCGACGCGGTGTGGAACGGCGCCACCGAGGTCGCCTCCTGGCAGGTCCTCGGCGGTGACGACCCTGCGACGCTGAGCGTCGTGGGCCAGGGGGACTGGAACGGCCTCGACACGCCGATCGTCGTCCCCGGCCAGCTGGCCTACTACCAGGTGACCGCCCTCAACGCTGCGGGGTCGGCCATCGGGTCGAGCGGGGCGGCGGCTTCCTTGCCGGCCTTTGCCGCGCAACCCTCGCCGCAGGTGATCGCCGACGGCTCGACGGTCGTCTTCAACGCGGCCGCGACCGGCCCCTCGCCCGCTTACCAGTGGTCCCTGGACGGCGTGCCGCTGTCCGACGGGGTCTCGGGCGGGACGACCATCTCCGGATCCTCGGGTCCCAACCTCGTCATAGGCGGCGCGACCGGGGCGAGCGCCGGGACGTACACGTGCTCGGCCACGGTCGGCGGCGGCTCGGCCACGAGCGGCGGCGCCGCGCTCACGGTCAGCGGGACGCAGGACATCGGCCGGCTGATCAACGTCTCCTGCCGCGCCCAGGTCGGAACCGGCGACGATGTCCTCATCGCCGGCTATGTTGTCGGCGGCCAGGGAGCCTCGGGCACGGAGGACCTCCTGATCCGGGCCTCCGGCCCGGCACTCGCGGCCTTCGGCGTCTCGGGCATCCTCCCCGATCCCGAGCTCGTCCTGACCCTGGTCAGCAGCGAGACCCCGACCAGCCGGACCCTGGCGGGATGGGGCGGCAGCACGCTGGTCTCGAGCACGGCCGCGGCCGTGGGCGCCTTCGCGTGGACGGACCCGACCAGCCTCGACTCGGCCGACGTGCATGCCTTCCACATCGGCGCGCACACCGCTGAGATCGTGGGCGCAAGCGGAGACACGGGCGTCGCCTTGGACGAGATCTACGACGCCACGCCGGCGGGGACCTTCACGCCCGCGACGCCGCACCTCGTGAACATCTCCGCCCGCGCCCAGGTCGGGACGGGAAGCGACGTGCTTATCGCGGGCTTCGTCGTCGGGGGAAGCACCTCCAAGACCGTGCTTATCCGGGCGGCAGGCCCCTCGCTTGCGCCCTTCGGGGTCTCCGCGACGCTGCCCGACCCCGAGCTCCAGCTGAGGAGCACGGCATCGGGCGACACGGTGCTCGCCTCGAACAGCGGCTGGGCCGGCGACGCCCAAATCGCCGCAGCCGCGCAGGCGGCGGGGGCTTTTGCTTGGGGGGATTCCTCCAGCCTCGACTCTGCTATCCTCATCACTCTGGCGCCGGGGGCCTACACCGCCGAGGTGTCGGGCGCGAGCGGGGACACAGGCATCGCGCTGGTCGAGGTCTACGAGGTGCAGTAGCACCGGCGCTGTTTGCATATTGGCGGCACCCGCGCTCATTTCGGGGATGACCGCATCGCTCCTTTCAAGCGAACAGGCCCCGCCTCCCGGCGCCGGCCTCCTCGACGCGTATTCCAACGCGGTGGCCGACGCGGTGGCGACCGCCCACCCGGCGGTCGTCCACATCGAGGTGCAGGGAAACGCCGCCCCGGGCGGCTCCGGCTCCGGCTTCTTCATCTCCCCCGACGGCTACCTGCTGACGAACAGCCATGTGGTCCACGGCGCCAGGGAGCTGCGGGTCTTCCTCGCGGACGGCCGGAAGCTGTCGGCGGACCTGGTCGGCGACGACCCGGACTCGGACCTCGCCGTCGTGCGGGTAAGCGCCGACGGCCTCGAACACCTCACGCTCGCGGACAGCAACGCCGTCCGCCTGGGGCAGATCGCGGTCGCCATCGGCTCCCCGATGGGCTTCCAGCAGACCGTCACCGCGGGCATCGTGAGCGGCCTCGGGCGCTCGCTGCGCGGCGCCTCCGGCAGGCTGATCGACAACGTGATCCAGACCGACGCGGCGCTGAACCCGGGCAACTCCGGAGGCCCGCTCATCAACACCCGCTCGGAGGTGATCGGCGTCAACACCGCCATCATCCGGCCGGCGCAGGGCATATGCTTCGCCATCGCGAGCAACACCGCCCGCTGGGTGGCCGGGCTCCTCATCAAGGACGGCCGGATCCGGCGCAGCTTCATCGGAGTGGCGGGCCAGACCGTCCCGATCCTGCGCAAGATCATCCACTACCACCGCCTCACGCAGGAAACCGGCGTCCTCGTCGCCGGGTTCGAGGCGGACAGCCCCGCGGCGCGGGCCGGGCTCCTCGAGGGGGATGTCCTCCTCGCGCTTGACGGCGCGCCGACGCCGGCGGTCGACTCCCTGCACAAGCTCCTGACGGGCGAGCGCATCGGGGAACGGGCAATTGTGACCTTCCTGCGCGGCGTCGAGATCCGGCGCCACGCGATCATCCCGATGGAGACGCCCGCCCGGGCGTAGGCTTCAGGAGGCCGTCCCCGCGGCGATCTCGAAGGAGCGCAGGCGGGCGCCGTGGTCGAAGATCGCGGCCGTCACCATAAGCTCGTCGATCCCGGTGCGCCTCACAAACGCGTCGACCCCGCCCTTCACCCGCTGCGGAGAGCCGACGATCGCCTCGCGGAACGCCGCGTCGACGCCGGCCTTCTCGGTCGGCGTCCACCGGCCCTCCATGGAGTCGACCGGGGGCGGCAGCGGCCCGGGCGTTCCGCGCCTCAGGTTGACAAAGCTCTGCTGGAGCGAGGTGAAGAGGAACGCGGCCGCCGCATCGGTGTCGGCAGCGAAGACGGCCACGGCCGCCATCGCATGGGGCCTGGCGAGGAATTCCGAGGGGCGGAACCCGCCCCTGTAGAGATCGAGCGCCTGTCCCAGCAGGTCCGGTGCGAAGTGCGACGCGAACACATAGGGAAGCCCAAGCGCCGCCGCGAGCTGCGCGCTGAAGAGGCTGGATCCCAGGAGCCAGATGGGGACGGAGAGCCCTGCGCCCGGGACCGCGCGGACGGCCTGGCCCGGCACCACCGCCCGGAAGTAGTCCTGCAGCTCCATGACGTCCTGCGGAAAGCTGTCGGAGGCGTCGGGCCTGCCCCGGCGCAGCGCGCGGGCCGTCAGCGGGTCGGTCCCCGGGGCGCGCCCGAGGCCCAGGTCGATGCGCCCAGGAAAAAGCGACTCCAGCGTACCGAACTGCTCCGCGATGACGAGCGGGGAGTGGTTCGGCAGCATGATGCCCCCGGACCCGACCCGTATCGTCCTCGTCCCCGCGGCGATGTGCGCGATCACGACCGCGGTCGCGGCGCTCGCGATCCCGGGCATGCTGTGGTGCTCGGCGACCCAGTAGCGCCGGTAGCCCCACTTCTCGGCGTGCTGCGCCAGGTCGAGCGAGCGATGGAGCGCCAGCGCCGCGGTGGATCCCTCGTTTATCGGGGCAAGGTCGAGTACGGAGATCGGTACCATCCCAAAAACCTATTCGGACGGGCCGATTTTGCCAGCGACGGCACGGCCTAGTGGCGTCCGTGCCCCTTAACAAAGAAAAACATCCCGACCATGAAAACCAGGAAACCGAAGCCGATGATGAGCCCGCTGAGGATGGGGGTGCCGTGGAGGCTGAGCCTCCACTTCGGGGTCTCAAGCCGGCTGGCGAGTCCGGTGACGTGCACCTTCTCCGGGGCGTCGAGGTCCGCCTGGAACGCGCGAACGCCGGGGTAGCGGTCCTCGGGCCGGCGGCGCATGGCGTGGAGCACGATCTCCTCGGCCTCCGGCGTGATGAGGGGATTGATAGAGCGCGGCGAAACGGGATCGCCGTTCACGCGCCTCTGGGTGGCCACCCAGGGATCGTCCCCCGGGAAAGGGAGCTCGCCCGTCAGCATCTGGTAGAGGATGACGCCCAGGCTGTAGATGTCCGTGCGCTCGTCGTTGCGCTTGTTCGAGACCTGCTCGGGGGCCATGTACTCCGGCGTGCCGAAGATCTGGGCGAGCCCCGCGAAGAGGCCGTGCCCGGACACCACCTCCTCGGAGAGGCCGAAGTCCATGAGGCAGAGGCTCCCGTCGCGGCGGATCATGATGTTGTCCGGCTTAAGGTCCCTGTGGATGATGCCGCGGCCGTGCATGTGCGCGAGCGCCTCGCAGACGACGCTCGCGATGCGGAGCGCCTCCGGCTCGGGCAGCGGATGCGTCCGGTGCATGACGTAGGTGAGCGTGCAGCCGTCGAGGAGTTCCGTCACGATGTAGGGCCGGCTCTTCTGCCCCTCCACCGGGACGAACCGGAGCAGGAGGGGATCGCTGAGGGCCGAGCCGATCCGCTCCTCACGCTGGAACCGGCCGAAGGACACGGGATCGCTCTCGACCTTCATGAGGGGCACCTTGACGGCGACCTCGCCGCCGGCGGCCCGGTCCTCGGCGAGGTAGATGACGGCCATGCCGCTGCGCCCGATCACCTCGCGGATCAGGAACCTTCCGTCGAGCAGGAGGCCGGCCTGGAGCTCGCGGTCGGTCGCGGGCGAGAGCCCCTTGCGCACGGGCAGGTCGCCGCAACAGGCGAGCCCGGCGAGCGGCCGGGGATCTCGCGGATTCTCCCGGGCGGATGAGGTTCGGGCCAGCGCCCTGTCGAAAGCCGAGGCCTCGGTCATTGGGGTCCAGTGTGGGCGGGATCGAACCGTCCGGTAAGCTAAAACGTTCGCCGGGGGCGCTAATATAACATTAAGGCCTCGCCGGGGCGGCCTTCTCCACCTAGAACCGCGCCGATCCCGAGGCCGTCCAGGACGCGCCGCACCCGGAACACCGAGAATGAGATCCCGATCCCTGCTCCTCGCAGCCGCCCTCCCCGCGCTCCTCCTCGCGGGATGCGGCAAGGCGGCCGCGCCGCCGGATGCGGACGTGCCGCACCACCACCATCACCACGCGCCCCACGGCGGGGCGGCGGTGGAGCTGGGCGACGAGGAGTACCATGTGGAGCTCGTGCTCGACGCGGCGACCGGGACGCTCCAGGCCTACGTGCTGGACGCCGAGCTGGAGAACTTCGTCCGGTCGTCCGCGCCGACCCTCGAGATCGAGGCGACAATCGCCGGCGCCCCGAAAGCCGTCTCACTCGCGGCCGTGCCCAACGCCGAGACCGGCGAGACGGTCGGCGACACCTCGCTCTACGAGGGGCAGGCCGACTGGCTGAAGGCGGCCCGTGTCTTCGACGGCACCCTCAAGACAATCGCGATCCGCGGCACGACCTTCTCCGACGTGAAGTTCAACTTCCCGAAGGGAAGCGACAGCGGCCACTGAGCCGGGCCCCGGCTCACTTGGCACGTGCCCTCTCGGGGGACACGGGCACGTTCGGGCAGGAGTCGACCCACGCACCGCGGGGCCGGGCCCATTCGGCGGCGTTCGCGATCACGCGCTGGACGTTCGCATCGTGGTAGGTCGGGTAGGTCTCATGGCCGTGCCCGAAGTAGAAGATGCTGCCGTTGCCGCGACGCCAGGTGCAGCCGCTTCGGAAGACCTCCCCGCCCTCGGCCCACGAGATGAAGACCTGCTCCTCAGGGGCCGGTATGGCGAACGGCTCGCCGTAGGTTTCCTCCGCGGGCAGCTCGAAGTACCCGCCCAGGCCGCGGGCGATCGGATGGCCGGGGTTGCAGACCCAGACCCGCATGCGCTCGTCGGCCTCCCTCCACGTGAGGGAGCACGTTGTTCCCATGAGCAGCCTGAAGATCTTCGAGTAATGGCCGGAGTGGAGCACGATGAGCCCCATCCCCTCGAGCACGCGCGCCTGGACGCGGCGCACCACCTCGTCGCTCACCTGGTCGTGGGCCTTGTGGCCCCACCAGGTCAGTACATCCGTCTCGCGCAGGCGCGCCGCCGTGAGCCCGTGCTCGGGCTCCTGAAGCGTCGCGGTCGCCACCGTGGCCGCGGGGAGCAGCTTCACGAGCCCCGCGGCGATCGCGTGGTGCATCCCGTCGGGATAGGCCTTTTTGACCTTGGCACTCGTATGCTCGTGGACATTTTCGCCCCAGACCGTTATTCGAAGAGAACTCATGATGGGATTGGCTCCTCCCCTCTACCCCACCACCCCCAAGAGAAGCAACGCTATGAGCATCCCCAGCCGCCTTCGTTTCCTCATCCCCTTCGCCTTCGCCGTCGGCGCGGCCGCGGCGCCGTCGGATCTCTCCCTTGGCCCGGTCTTCGGCGACCATGCGGTCCTCCAGCAGGGCAAGGCCGTCCCCGTGTGGGGCTCCTCCGGGGCGTCCGACAGGGTGGCGGTCACGTTCCACGGCCAGACCGTGAGCACGACCGCCGGCGCCGACGGGCGCTGGTCGGTCTCGATCGGGCCCTTCGCCGCGAGCGCGGATCCGTCGGACCTCGTGGTGGCGGCCAAGACCTCGATCACCCTGCACGACGTGGTCGTGGGCGAGGTGTGGCTCTGCTCGGGACAGTCCAACATGGAATTCGTCGTCGACGACGGCGGCGGCACCTACCAGGTCGACAACGTCGCGGCCGAGGTGGCCTCGGCCAACTTCCCGATGATCCGACAGCTCAAGGTCGAGCGCACCGTGGCGACGGCGCCTGCGACGACGGTGAAGACGAGCGGCTGGCAGGCCGCGTCCCCGGAGACCGTGGGCGGGTTCACGGCGGTCGGGTATTTCTTCGCCCGCGACATCCACCTCGCGCTCGGCGTGCCCGTCGGGATCATCGACAGCCCCTGGGGCGGCACGCCCGTCGAGTCCTGGATGAGCGACGAGGCCCGCGCATCGACGTCGATCGCCGGGACGCTCGAGGAGCGCTGGAAGAAGGCGAAGGCCGAGTGGCCCCCGGAGCGCGTCGCCGCCTACCCGGCGCTCATGGCCGCGTGGGAGAAGAGCGAGGAGGAGGCCAAGGCCCACCACACCTGGAGCAAGATCCCGTGGCCCCAGCCGCCGGCCTCGGATGATTCGCCGGCGCGCCCGGGCGGCCTCTTCAACGCGATGATCGCGCCGCTGCAGCCCACCGCCCTCCGCGGCATCCTCTGGTACCAGGGCGAGGCGAACGTCGGCCACCCCGGCGAGTACGCGGAGCTCTTCGGGACGATGATCCGCTCCTGGCGAACGGGCTTCGGCCAGGGCGACCTTCCCTTCTATTTCGTGCAGCTCGCGAACTTCGGCAGCGAGTACGAGCTCAACTCCCGCGACTGGGCGCGGCTGCGCGAGGCGCAGGCGAAGGTGCTCTCGCTGCCCGCGACCGGCATGGCCGTGACGATCGACATCGGAGACGCCCACAACGTCCATCCCCGCAACAAACAGGAGGTCGGCAGGCGCCTCGCGCTCCTCGCCCGGGCCAACGTGTACGGGATCCCGCCGGAGTCGTCCGGCCCGGTGTTTGCGGGCGCGACCCCCGAGGGCAAGTCGATCCGCGTGCGGTTCACCCACGCGGGCGGCGAGCTCAAGGCCCACGACGGCCCGGTCGGCTCGCTCGAGGTCGCCGGCGAGGACCGCCTTTTCTATCCCGCGCTGGGGACGATCCAGGGAGACACGCTCGTGGCCTCGTCGCCGGACGTGGCGGCTCCCGTGGCCGTCCGCTACGCGTGGACGAACGCGCCGTCCGCCAATCTCTACGCCGACACCGGCCTGCCGGCCGTGCCGTTTCGCTCCGACAGCTGGTGAAAAAGAGACCCGCGCCCGGGGGCGCGGGTCTCCGAACTAGCCTAGCGTCCTATCAGCGGCAGCACTCGCCGCCGTCGCAGCAACCGCCGCCGCCCGCGCAGCAATCCTGGGGATTGGCGGCACGGGACGGGGCCTTGGTGGCCGAATACCCCGCGGCGGCGCAGGCCACGAGGGCCAGGCACGCGAGGATGAGGTGCATCTTTTTCATTGGTTTTCCTGATCTTGTGTTGAGTTGATGGTTTGAACTGACCTTGGGCTAGCAGCCCAGGTCCCGCGGCGGCGGCAGGGGCGGCGGGTAGTTCCTGCGTCCCGCGGTCCAGTCCGTCGCGCTCGCATTGCCAGCGGCCTCCCGGCGCACCCAAAACGTTTCGGGCGCGGTCAGGCAGGCAGCGCCGCAGGCGGGACAGCAGACGAAGCAGCCGGGGCACGCCTCGCAGGGATTATGCATCATCCCCCGGGGGGATTTCGTCGAGTGGCAACCGCTGCAGCTCCCGGGAGCCTTGATCCCCTCGGCGGGAATCCCCGGCATGCCGAAGGCGAGGCACACAAACAGGAAAAGCGTCACGCGGGCCTTCACTCCCCGCGATGTTGCGCGGGGCCGGGCGAAACTCCAGCCCCAAGGCCGTCGGGGGCGCTTTTTGTGTTTCTTTCGGGCCCGCTTGAACTTCCGTCAAGTTTGGCCTAATTGGTGGCCGATGGATCCATTCAACTGGGGGAGAGGTTCTTTTGTCTTTTGGTGCGGGGCCCTGGCGCTGGTATCGGCGGGAGGCTGCAGCAAGTCCGCGCCGCCCGCCCCGCATCCGGCCGACGTCCAGGTCGTTGCCGTCGAGCAGCGGGACATCCCGGTCGTTCAGGAATGGGTCGGCTCCCTGGACGGCTCGGTGAACGCCCAGATCCGCGCCCAGGTGAGCGGCTATCTTGTGAAGCAGGACTACAAGGAGGGTTCCCCGGTGAAGGAGGGCGACGTCCTCTTTGAGATCGATCCCCGCCCGCTCGCCGCCGCGCTCGCCCAGGCCGAGGGCTCGCTCGGGCAGGCCCAGGCCCAGCTCGGCAAGGCCGACCAGGACGTCGCGCGCTTCAAGCCCCTCGTGGAGGACAAGGCCATCAGCCAGGAGGAGCTGGACGACGCCGTCCAGGCCCAGCTGGCGGCAAAGGCCCTGGTGGCCTCGGCGCAGGCCGCCGTCGACCAGGCCCACCTCATGCTCGGCTTCACGAAGGTGACCTCGCCGATCGACGGGATAGCGGGCCTCATCCGCGCGCAGATCGGCGACCTCGTGGGGCCCTCGACCGGCGTCCTGACCACGGTCTCGACCGTGGACCCGATCAAGGCCTACTTCCCCATCAGCGAGCAGTCCTATCTGGGATTCCGGGAGCGCGAGCCGGGCTCGCCCAGCATCCCGGCAGGGATGAAGTTCGACCTGGTCCTCTCCGACGGCTCCGTCTACCCGGCCAAGGGCACCTTCTTCGCGATCGACAGCGAGGTCGACGCCAACACCGGCACGCTGCGCGCCGTCGCCGAATTCCCCAACCCGGACGCGCTGCTGCGGCCGGGGCAGTTCGCCAAAGTGCGCGCGGTCACGAGCGTGGAGAAGGGGGCGCTCCTCGTCCCGCAGCGCGCGCTCGCGGAGCTGCAGGGCGGCTACCAGGTCGCGACCGTGGACGCGACGAACCACATCCACATCATCTCGGTGAAGACCGGGCCGGCCGAGGGAGGCCAGGTGGTGGTCGAGTCGGGCCTGCACCCGGGCGACCGCGTGGTCGCCGACGGCATCCAGAAGGTCAGGGACGGCGCGGAGGTGAACCCGGTCCCGTTCACGGCGGACGCCTCAAAGTAAGCGCCCCGTGTCGAAGTTCTTCATCAACAGGCCCATCGTCGCGATCGTCATCGCGATCATCACGGTCATCGTGGGGGCGGTCTCGCTGGTCACGCTGCCGATCGCGCAGTTCCCGAAGATAGTCCCGCCCGAGGCCCGCATCACCTCGACCTACGTCGGGGCGGACGCCCAGACGGTGGAGCAGGCCGTCGCGACCCCGATCGAGCAGACGCTCAGCGGGGTCGACAACCTGAACTACATGTACTCGATCAACGGCAGCGACGGCTCGCTGCGGCTGACCGCGAACTTCGACGTCGCCACCGACCCCAACACCGACCTGATCCTGACCCAGATGCGGGTGATCCAGTCGAGCCCGCAGCTGCCGGCCGACGTCGCGAACTTCGGCGTCACGGTGCAGAAGCAGCTGACGGCGCCGCTCATGCTGGTCGGCCTCTATTCGCCGACCGACTCCTACGACAGCACCTTCCTCGCGAACTACGCCTACATCAACATCAACGACCAGCTGACGCGCGTGCCGGGCATCGCGAGCGCGACGGTGTTCGGGGCCGGCCAGTACGCGATGCGCTACTGGGTGAAGCCCGACCAGCTGGCCAAGCTCAACATCACGGTCGCCGAGGTCATCCAGGCGGTCCAGAGCCAGAACACGGTCAACCCCGCGGGCACGATCGGCGGCGAACCCGCCCCCAAGGGCCAGGAATTCACGTATTCGGTGAGGGCCCAGGGCCGCCTCAACACCCCGGAGGAGTTCGGGGCCATCGTGATCCGCGCGAACCCCGACGGGTCCTCCGTCCGCCTGAGGGACGTGGCGCGGGTCGAGCTCGGCGCGCAGGTCTACAACGTCATGGGGCGCATGAACGGGAAGCCCTCGGCCATCATCGCGATCTACCAGCTGCCGGGCTCGAACGCGCTCGACTGCGCCGCCGGCGTCAAGAAGGCGATGACCCACCTGAAGGAGAGCTTCCCGAGCGGCCTCGACTACCAGGTGGCGCTCGACACCACGAAGTCGGTGTCCCAGGGCATGAAGGAGATCTCGAACACGCTCTGGCAGGCGCTGCTGCTGGTCATCCTCGTCGTCTTCGTGTTCCTGCAGGGCTGGCGCCCGACGCTGATCCCGCTCCTCGCCGTGCCGGTGTCGCTCATCGGGACGTTCATCCTCTTCCCGATGTTCGGGTTCTCGGTGAACACGCTCTCGCTCTTCGGGCTCGTGCTCGCGATCGGGCTCGTCGTCGACGACGCGATCGTCGTCGTCGAGGCGGTCGAGCACCACATCGAGGAGGGCATGTCGCCGCGCGACGCGACGTTCCGGGCCATGGAGGAGGTGTCGGGCCCGGTGGTCGCGATCGCGGTCATCCTCGCCGCGGTCTTCATCCCGACGGCGTTCATACCCGGAATCACCGGGCGCCTCTACCAGCAGTTCGCGCTCACGATCGCGATCTCGGTCATCATCTCGGCGTTCAACGCGCTGTCGCTCTCCCCCGCCCTCTGCGCGATGCTGCTGCGCCCCAAGGGAAAGAACTCGATGGAGGGCCCGCTGGGGCGGTTCTACGGCTGGTTCAACCGGGGCTTCGGGCACGTCCAGGAGGGCTACATCGGGTTCTCCCGCCACCTGATCCACCGGAGCGGCCTGAGCTTCATCGCGCTCGGCATCTTCGCCGTCGCGGCGTTCTTCCTCGGGCGGAGGCTGCCGACGGGGTTCCTGCCCGAGGAGGACCAGGGCTACATGTACGTTCAGCTGCAGCTGCCCAACGCCTCGTCGCTGCAGCGCACGAGCGAGGCCGCGCGAAAGGTCGAGGATATTTTGAAGAATACGCCGGGTGTGAAAACCTACACCTCCGTCCTCGGGTTCTCCTTGATCAGCCTCGTCTACAACACCTACAGCGGGTTCTTCTTCGTCAACTTCAAGCCCTGGGACGAGCGCACGAAGCCGGCGGAACAGTACGAGGCGATCAAGGCCCACCTGAGCCGGGAGCTCGCGAAGATCCCCGAGGGGCGGGCGATCGCGTTCCCGCCGCCGTCCATCCCCGGCATCGGCACCGCGGGCGGCGTGACCTTCGTCCTCGAGGACCGCGCGGGCCGCGACATCGCCTTCCTCGCCTCGAACGTGGACAAGTTCCTGGCGGCCGCGGCCAAGCGCCCCGAGATCGCAAGCGTCTCGACCTCCTTCCTGCCGTCGGTGCCGCAGGTCTTCGTCAAGGTGGACCGCGACAAGGTGCTCAAGCAGGGCATCGTCCTCGCCGACGTCTACAAGACGCTCCAGTGCTACCTCGGCGGCATCTTCGTCAACTACTTCAACCGCTTCGGCCGACAGTGGCAGGTGTACGTCGAGGCCGAGGGGGAATACCGCAACAGCGCCGACAAGCTCGGGAGCTACTTCGTGCGCAACCACGACGGCGTGATGGTCCCCCTCTCGGCGCTCACGACGGTCGAGAACCGCACGGGCCCCGAGTTCACGATGCGCTACAACCTCTACAGGAGCGCGAAGTTCAACGCCGCGGCGAAGCCCGGCTACAGCTCCGACCAGGCGAGGCACGCGCTCGAGGAGGTCTTCAAGGAGACGATGCCGCGCGACATGGGCTTCGACTACATCGACATGTCCTTCCAGGAAAAGAAGGCCGAGGAGGGCGTGCCGCCCGCCGCCATCTTCGGGCTCTCGCTCCTCTTCGTGTTCCTGATCCTCGCGGCCCTCTACGAGAGCTGGTCTCTTCCGTTCAGCGTGCTCCTCGGCGTCCCGGTCGCGGTGTTCGGGGCCTACCTCACGCTCAACACCCGCGCCATGGAGAACAACGTGTTCGCGCAGATCGGGCTCATCATGCTGATCGGCCTTTCGGCGAAGAACGCCATCCTGATCGTGGAGTTCGCGAAGATGCGCTACGAGGACGGCGTCCCGCTCCTCGACGCGGCGCTGCAGGGCGCGAAGACCCGGCTGCGGCCGATCCTCATGACCTCGTTCGCGTTCATCCTGGGCTGCATGCCGCTCTGGTTCGCGTCCGGCTCCGGCGCCGTCGCCCGCAAGGTGATGGGGACGGCGGTGATCGGCGGCATGCTCGCGGCGAGCGTGCTCGCGATCTTCCTGATCCCGGTGACCTTCTATGTGATCGAGATGTGGGCGACCAAGGGCAAGCCCCACGGCGCCCCCGAGCCGGCCCAGCCCCCGGCCGCGGGCGGGCCCCCAGCGGCCCACTGACCATGGCGACCCTTCCCGTGAAACCCTCGGCCGCCCTGCTGGGAGCTCTGCTCCTCGCCGGCTGCGCGGTCGGCCCGAGCTACAGGCGCCCGGCCGTGGAGAATCCCCCCGGCTTCCGCGACCAGGCGCCGCAGGGCGAGCGGTCGTTCGCCGACCTGGCCTGGTGGGACGTGACCCCGGATCCCCAGCTGCGGGCGCTCGTGCGCGCCGCGCTCACGGACGGCTACGACGCGCGGATCGCCGCGGCCCGCGTGGGCGAGGCCCGCGCCGTCGCCGCCCAGGTCCACGGCCAGCTGTTTCCGGGACTTGGGTATTCGGCGACCGCCGACCGGGGCCGCAACGCGCTCCTCGGCAATCCCTACACGCAGGGGAACGGGGCCACCGCCGACGGATTCGACGGCTACCTCGGCGCGGCCTGGGAGCTCGACCTCTGGGGCCGGGTCCGGCGCCTGGACGAGCAGGCGCGCGCCACCTACCTCGCCTCAGAGGAGGGGAGGCGCGGCGTGATGCTGAGCCTCGTCGCCGACGTAACGACCGCCTACTACGAGCTCCTCGAGCTCGACGAGGAGCTCGCGATCTCCCGGCGGGCCACGGACTCGTTCGGCGAGAGCCTGAGGCTCTTCAACAGGCAGCTCGAGGGCGGCACGGTCTCCGGCCTCGACACCGCGAGCGCCGGGGCCCAGCGCGCGACGAGCGCCGCGCGCATCCCCGAGCTCGAGCGGGAGATCTCGATCAAGGAAAACCAGATCAACCTTCTCGTGGGCAGGGGACCGGGGCCCGTACAGCGGGGCGCCCCGCTTTCCGAGGCCGTCCTCCCGGCGGACGTGCCCGCGGGGCTCCCCTCGGCGCTCCTCGAGCGCCGTCCGGACGTTCGCGAGGCCGAGTTCAACGCGAAGGCGGCGAACGCCGGGATCGGGGTCACCGTCGGGGGCTTCCTGCCGCGCATCGGCCTCAGCGCCATCCTCGGCGCCGTGAGCCCGCAGCTGGACACGATCACGGCGGGCAAGTCGGGCCTCTGGTCCGTGGGCGCCGGTGCGACCGGACCCCTCTTCCAGGGCGGGGCCCTGCACGGGCAATACGAGCAGGCCAAGGAGGCCTGGGAAATCGCGAAGCTCCAGTACCAGCAGGCGGCGCTCAACGCCTTCGGCGACGTGGCGAACGCCCTCGCGACGCGCCAGCGCCTCGGCGAGGTGCGCGCGGAGCAGGCGCGCGCCGTCTCCGCCTACGCCGACGCCGTCAGGCTCTCGACCGAAAGGTACAAGGCGGGACGGGCAAGCTACTACGAGGTGCTCCAGGCCCAGGAGCAGCTCTTCCCGGCGGAGGCCGCCCTCGCACAGACGACGCGCGACCAGTTCACCGCGAACGTCCAGCTGTACAAGGCCCTGGGCGGGGGCTGGAACCTGAAGGACGCCGACTGGGCGGGCCCCTGAGGGCCGCCCCGCGGGCCATGCCCACATCGTACAACCACGTCGCGGGCAACAGCGTCGAGCGCCTCGCGGCGCTCAGCGACGGCATCTTCGGCGTCGGGATGACGCTGCTGGTCCTCGACCTGCGGACGCCGGCGCTGGAGGTCGTCCACGGCGAGCACGGGCTCGTCTCGGCTCTCGGGGGCACCCTCCCCCAGTTTACCATGTACCTCATGAGCTTCATCGCGCTAGGGATCTTCTGGGTGGGCCAGCAGACCCAGATGAACCACCTCGAGCGCTCGGACCGCCACCTGACCTGGATCAACCTCGCGTTCCTGTTCGCGGTCACGCTGATGCCGTTCTCGACGAAGCTCCTGGCCGAGTTTTACGCCTACCGGACGGCGGTCCTTGCGTACTGGCTGAACCTCCTGCTCCTGGGAGCCTTCCTCTACGCAAGCTGGGGATATGCGTTCCGCAGGGGCCTCCTCAAGGCCGACACGCCGCGGGAGGTGCCGGCGGCGGTCTGCAGGAGGATCATCATCGCCCAGAGCCTGTATGCGGCCGGGGCCCTGCTTTGCCTCGTCGACACGAGGCTCTCCATCGGCGCCATCGTCCTCGTGCAGCTCAACTATGCCATCGCGCCCGGATTTCGGCCGGTGCGCTGAACAAGGCCCGACGATGACGCGGAATTGAGTGGAACCCGCGCAAGCGGGGATGGTATGACGAAAGGTCCCCTGGAGTCCCGGGTTTCGCCGCCCCACGGGGACCCCGCAACCGGATGCTCGCCCCGCCCCTCAAGCAAAAACCTGACCTTCCCTCGGCCCCGAGGCCCATCGTCAGCATCGGCGCGGGCGGGATCGTGCGCAACGCCCACATGCCCGCCTACCGCAAGGCCGGCTGGCGCGTGGCCTCGGTGTTCGACAGGGACCATGGGAGCGCGGAGGCCGTCGCCCGGGATTTTGGGGTGGCCCGGGTGTGCGGCTCGCTGGAGGAGGCCGTCTCGTCGGCGCCCGCGGACGCCGTCTTCGACCTCGGGCTTCCCGCCTCCGAGATCCTCGCCGTGCTCACCGCGCTCCCCGACGGGGCCGCCGTGCTCATCCAGAAGCCCCTGGGGGAGACCCTTGCCCAGGCGACCGCGATCCGCGACCTCTGCCGGGTCAGGAAGCTCGCCGCCGCCGTCAACCTGCAGCTGCGGTACGCGCCCAACGTCATCGCGGCCCGCGACCTAGCCTCGCGCGGGCTCCTCGGCGACCTGCACGATGTCGAGGTGCGCGTCACCTGCTCGACCCCGTGGCATCTCTGGAAGTTCCTTTACGGGATCCCCCGCATGGAAATCATCTACCACAGCATCCACTACGTGGACCTCGTCCGCTCCTTCCTCGGCGACCCGTCCGGCGTATGGTGCAAGACCATGAGGCACCCGGACATGATGGAGCTCGCAAGCACGAGGACCTCCATCGCGATGGACTACGGCGACGTGCGCCGCGCCAATATCGCGACGAACCACGGCCACCGCTTCGGCACGCGCCACCAGGAGAGCAGCGTCAAGCTCGAGGGGACCCGCGGCGCCGCCGTCGTGCGCATGGGGGTCAACCTGGACTACCCGCGCGGCATGCCCGACGCCCTCGAGTACTGCCTCCTCGAGGAGGGAAGGACCCCCGCGTGGACCACCGTCGTGCTCGGGGGCTCCTGGTTCCCGGACGCCTTCGTGGGCCCGATGGCGGCCCTCATGCGCTTCGCCTCCGGGGAATCCCCGGACCTGCCGACCTCGGTCGAGGACGCCTGGCGCACGATGGCGGTCATCGAGGCCTGCCACGCGTCGAGCGACCACGGCGCAACACCCGTCCCAACATGAAAAACATCCCCCAGCCGCGCCGCTACGGCATGATGCTCCGCGTGAAGCCAGAGAAGTTCGAGGAATACAAGCGGCTCCACGTCGCCGTGTGGCCGGGCGTCCTCGCGCGGATCACCGCGTCCAAGATCCGGAACTACTCGATCTTCCACAGGAACGGCTGGCTCTTCTCGTACTTCGAGTACTGGGGCGACGACTTCGACGCCGACATGCGGCTCATGGCGGCCGACCTGGAGACGCGACGCTGGTGGGCCATCATGGAGCCCATGCAGGACCCGCTGCCCGACCGCGAACCCGGCGCATGGTGGGCCCGGATGGAGGAAGTCTTCCACAACGACTGAATCATGGGACCGGCGTTCACGGACTCCCACGTCCACTTCTGGGACACGGCGCTGCGCCCCTATCCGTGGCTGGCGGGGGTGCCCCAGATCGCCGGGGCCCACGGGCCCGCCGAGCTCGACCGCGACGCGGCGCCCTCGGCGCCGTCCAGGATCGTCTTCGTGCAGGCCGACTGCGACCGGTCCTTCGCCGTGGACGAGGTGGAATGGGTCGAATCCCTTGCGCAGGTCGATCCCCGCATCCTGGGCATCGTCGCCTTCGCCCCGATGAACGAAGGGGACCGCACCCTCGGCGCGCTCGCGGCCCTGGCCGCCCTCCCTCTCGTCAAGGGGGTCCGCCACCTGATCCAGGGGGAGACCGACCCCGGCTTCTGCCTGACGCCCGCCTTCATCGCCGGCGTCACCGAGTGCGGCCGCCTGGGCCTCTCCTTCGACCTCTGCGTGCGCCACCCGCAGCTGGACTCGGTCATTGGGCTCGTGAGGGCCTGCCCGGGGACCGCCTTCATCCTGGACCATGCGGGAAAGCCCGACCTGCGGGCGGACATGCTCGACTCGTGGCGGGACCACGTGAGGGAGCTGGCCGCCTGCCCCAACGTGGCCTGCAAGGTCTCAGGGCTCGTCACCGAGGCCGGCACGGCCGCGCTTGATCCCGCGCGGTTCGTCCCCACGATCGGCCTCCTCCTCGAGGCCTTCGGCCCCGCGCGCCTGCTCTTCGGGAGCGACTGGCCGGTGGTCAAGCTCGCCTCCCCCTACCCGACCTGGCTCGCCATGGCCCGCAAACTCCTCTCCTCCCTCCCCGCCGCCGACCAGGCGGCCATCTTCAACGACAACGCCGGGCGGATCTACCGACTCGGCTGACGGACCCTCCAACAGAAGGCAGACCCATGTTCAGACTCGATGGAAAGACAGCGATGGTGACCGGGGCCGGCTCGGGCATCGGCGAGGCGATCGCCCTCTGCCTGGCGGCGCAGGGCGCCGCCGTGTGGGTGGTCGACCGCGACGAGCGCACGGCCGGGGCCACGGTCGCCGCGATCCGGGCCGCGGGCGGCTCGGCCGACGCGGCCTGCGTCGACGTGAGCGACACCGAGGCCGTCGTCGCGCTCGCGGACCGGCTCCCCGTCCTCGACATCCTCGTCAACAACGCCGGGATCGGCCACGTGGGCAACCTCCGGGGCACGGCAGCCGCCGACCTCGACCGGATGTACGCCGTCAACGTCCGGGGCCCGTTCAACTGCTGCAAGGCCTTCGTCCCGGCGATGCTCGACCGCAAGCGGGGAAGCGTGGTCAGCCTCGCCTCGATCGGCGGCATCGTCGCCGTGCGCGACCGCCTGGCCTACACGATCAGCAAGTTCGCGGTCGTGGGGCTCACGAAGTCCCTCGCCCTCGACCATTCGCACGAGGGCGTGCGCTTCAACTGCATCTGCCCGGGCCGCGTCGAGACCCCCTTCGTCAAGTCCCGCATCGCGGAGTACCCGGACCCTGAAAAGGCGTACCGCGAGATGGCCTCGACCCAGCTGAACGGGCGGATGGCAACGCCCAGGGAGATCGCCGCCGCCGCGCTCTACCTTGCGTCGGACGAGTCCGAGATGGTGACCGGCAGCTCGCTCGTCATCGACGGCGGCTGGAGCGCGGGGAAGTAACCCATGGGAAAAATCACGGGACTCGAGGTCCGCGACATCCGCTTCCCCACCTCGCTCGACAAGGACGGGTCGGACGCGATGAACCCGGACCCGGACTATTCGGCGGCGTACGTGGTGCTGAGGACGGACCGGCCCGACGGGATCACGGGCCACGGCCTCACGTTCACGATCGGCCGGGGCACGGAGGTGGTGGTCGCGGCCGTCGAGGCCCTGCGCCCGCTCGTCGTCGGCCAGGACGTCGAGGCCTTTACCCGCACACCCGGCGCTTTCTGGAAGCACCTGACGGGGGACAGCCAGCTGCGCTGGCTGGGGCCCGAGAAGGGCGTGATCCACCTGGCGACGGCCGCCGTCGTGAACGCGCTCTGGGACCTCTGGGCCAAGTTGGAGAAGAAGCCGCTGTGGAAGCTGCTCTCCGACATGACGCCGGCGCAGATCGTCGAGATGGTCGACTGGCGCTACATGACGGACGCGCTCACTCCCGCCTTCGCCCTCAACATGCTCGAGAAGCTCGAGCCGACCCGCGCGGCGCGCGAGTCCGCCATCCGGCTCTCGGGTTACCCGGCCTACACGACGTCGGCCGGCTGGCTCGGGTACGACGACGAGAAGATCCGGCGGCTCTGCCGCGAGGGCCTCGCCGCCGGGTGGAGCAGCTTCAAGGTGAAGGTCGGGGCCGACCTGGCGGACGACAAGCGGCGGTGCGCCATCATCCGGGAGGAGATCGGCGAGTCCCGCAGCATGATGATCGACGCGAACCAGCGCTGGGACGTCGCGCAGTCGATCTCCTGGGTCAAGGCCCTCGCCCCTTACCGCCCGCTCTGGATCGAGGAGCCGACGAGCCCCGACGACATCCTCGGCCACGCCGCGATCGCGAAGGCCGTCGCCCCGATGGGGATCGGCGTCGCCACCGGCGAGCACTGCCAGAACCGGGTCATGTTCAAGCAGTTGCTCCAGGCCAAGGCGATTTCGTTCTGCCAGATCGACTCGTGCCGGCTGGGCGGCGTGAACGAGGTCGTCGCGGTGCTCCTCCTCGCGGCCAAGTTCGGCGTGCCGGTCTGCCCGCACGCCGGCGGCGTCGGCCTCTGCGAATACGTCCAGCACGAGTCGATCTTCGACTTCATCTGCGTCAGCGGCTCCCACGAGGGCCGCATGATCGAGTACGTGGACCACCTGCACGGCCACTTCGTCGACCCCTGCGTCATCCGCAAGGGCCGCTACCAGGTCCCGCTCGCCCCCGGCACGAGCATCACGATGAAGGAGGGCTCGCTCGAGGCGAACACCTACCCGACGGGAAAAGTCTGGAAAAAAATGCTGGGCAGGCGCCCACTCTGAACCCACCCCATGCGCATACCCCTCGCACTCGCCCTTGCCCTCGCGGCATTCCCCGCGGCCCGCGCCGCCGACTTCGAAATCGCCGTCATCCCCAAGGGGACGACCCATGAGTACTGGAAGTCGATCAACGCCGGCGCCGTGAAGGCGCAGCGCGAGCTCAAGGCCGCCGGGACCGACGTCGCCATCATCTGGAAGGGTCCTCTCCTCGAGGACGACCGCGAGCAGCAGATCCAGGTCGTCGAGAACTTCGTGGGCCGGGGCGTCTCGGCGATCGTGCTGGCGCCGCTCGACAGCAAGGCGCTCGTCGCCCCGGTCGAGGACGCGGTCAAGGCGGGCATCCCCGTCGTCGTCATCGACTCCGCGCTCAACACGACGGTGACCTCGTCGACCGTCGCGACGAACAACCGCAAGGGCGGCCAGATCGGAGCGAGGCGCCTCGGGACGCTCCTCGGCGGCAAGGGCCGGGTCATCATGCTCCGCTACGAGGTCGGCTCCGCGAGCACCGAGGAGCGCGAGGCCGGCTTCCTGGACGTCATGAAGTCCGAGTTCCCGGGCATCGAGCTTGTCTCGACCGACCAGTACGGCGGCGCGACCCGCGAGACGGCCTACAAGGCCTCCCAGAACCTCCTCAACCGCTTCGGCGCGCGCATCGACGGGATCTTCGCCTGCAACGAGTCGACCGCGAGCGGCATGCTGCTCGCGCTCCGGGAGCAGGACCTGGGCGGCAAGGTCCGCTTCGTCGGGTTCGACGCCAACGAGCAGCTGGTCTCGGCCCTGAAGCAGGGCGACATCCAGGGCCTGGTCGTCCAGGACCCCGTCAAGATGGGCTACCTCGGCGTCATGACGGCCGTCGCCGTGCTGCGCCACCAGAGGGTCGAGCCCCTGATCGACACGGGGGTCGGCCTCGTGACGAAGGACAACATGGACGACCCGGCGGTCTCGGCGCTCATCCACCCGCCGCTGGCGGAGTACCTGAAGTGAACCCCGGCGCCCGCCTCTGCCTCCGCGGGATCAGCAAGAGCTTCGGGGCCACCCGCGCGCTGACGTCGGTGTCGCTGGAGGTGGCCGCCGGGGAGGTGCACGCGCTGATCGGCGAGAACGGCGCGGGCAAGAGCACGCTCCTCAAGATCCTGAGCGGCGCCCATGCGCCGGACGAGGGGACGATGGACTTCGAGGGCGTCCCCTACCGCCCCGACGGGCCCTCGGGCGCCCGCCGGAGCGGCGTCGCCATGATCTACCAGGAGGTCACCCTCGCCCCCCACCTCTCCGTCCGGGAGAACATCCTCCTCGGCTCGGAGTCCTCGCGGCTCGGGTGGATCGACGCCGCGGAGTCGGCGCGCCGGGCCCAGGGCGCGCTCGCGGGCCTCGGCTACGGGCATCTGCCGCTGGACCGGGCCTTGGGCGGGTTCTCGCTCGCGGAGCAGCAGGTGGTGGAGATCGCCCGCGCGCTCCTGCTTGAGCCGCGGGTCCTCATCATGGACGAGCCGACCAGCAGTCTGACGAAGTCGGACACGGAGAAGCTCTTCGAGGTGATCGCCCGCCTGCGCGGCCAGGGGGTGAGCATCATCTACGTGAGCCACTTCCTCGAGGAGTGCCTGCGGGTCTGCGACCGGTACACCGTCCTCAAGGACGGCGAGACGGCAGGCGCCGGGGAGATGAAGGGGGCCCGGATAGAGGGGCTCATCGCCCTCATGACGGGAAGGCCGGTGGCGGACCTCTATCCCCGGGTGTCGCGAAGGATCGGGGAGGCGGTCCTCGAGGTGAAGGCGCTCGCGCGCGCCCCGAGGCTCAGGCCCTCCAGCTTCCGCCTGCGCGAGGGCGAGATCCTCGGCCTCGCGGGACTGATCGGGGCCGGGCGCACCGACCTCGTCCGCGCGATCTTCGGCCTCGACAAGGCGGATGGCGGGGAGGTGGCGGTCGTGGGAGGCGCCCCCGGGAGCGCGACGCCGCGCGGGCGCTGGCGCCAGGGCCTCGGGTTCCTGAGCGAGAACCGCAAGGAGGAGGGGCTGCTGCTGAACCGGCCGATCGCGGACAACATGACGATGACGAAGCTCGGCGCGTTCGGGCGGATGGGCTGGATCAGCCGCCGCCGGCAGAGCGCGGCGGCCGCACGCTGGGTGGGCGAGCTCTCGGTCAAGTGCCGGGGCGCCGGCCAGGCCGTGGGGGAGCTTTCCGGCGGCAACCAGCAGAAGGTCGCGTTCGCGAGGCTCCTCGAGCACCCGGCGCGGATCCTCATCCTCGACGAGCCCACCCGCGGCATCGACGTCGGCAGCAAGGCCCAGATCTACGAGATCATCGGCCGGCTGGCTGCGGCGGGCAAATCGGTCGTCCTCGTGAGCTCCTACCTGCCCGAGCTCCTGGGACTCTGCGACACGATCGGCGTCATGCACCGGGGCGAGCTGGCCGCGGTCAGGCCCCGAAACGAATGGAGCGAGCAGGAGCTCCTCAAGGCCGCGGTCGGGAGCGAATAGGCCCATGGCGACGCTGCGCAGGATCCTCGGCAAGGCGGGGCCCTTCATAGGGCTCGTGCTCGTGATCGCCCTCTTCGCGGTGCCCGCGGAGACGCGCGCGTACTTCCTCACCTACCACAACTTCAAGATCATCCTCACGCAGACGGTCATCGTCTCGATAGGCGCCCTCGGGATGACGCTCATCATCGTGAGCGGCGCGATCGACCTTTCGGTCGGCTCGACGGTCGCCCTTACAGGCGTCGTCGCGGCGCTCCTCATCCAGCGCGGCTGGGGACCCGTCGCCACCACGGTCGCGGCGCTCGGCCTCGGCGGGCTCGTCGGCCTCCTGAACGGCACGGCGGTCGCGGCGCTCAGGATGCCGTCCTTCATCATCACGCTCGGCATGCTGGGCATCGCGCGCGGGGCCGCCAAGTGGCTCGCCGACAACCAGACCGTGAGCTACGACGCCTCGCCGATCAACGGCTGGATGACGACCGCGAGCCCGCTCGGCCACGCGCTCCCGGCCGGGGTGTGGGTCGCGCTCGCCCTCGCCGTCGCGACCTCGCTCCTCCTCAAGAAGACCGTCTTCGGCCGGCACGTCTTCGCGCTCGGCTCAAACGAGGCCGCGGCGCGCCTCTGCGGGATCCCGACCGCGCGCCTCCAGGTCCTGGTCTTCGCGCTTGCGGGCTGCTTCTTCGGGCTTTCCGGGCTGCTGCAGCTTTCGAGGCTGCGCCTCGGCGACCCCACGGTCGCGGTCGGGCTCGAGCTCGACATCATCGCCGCCGTCATCATCGGCGGGGCGAGCCTGAACGGGGGCTCCGGGACGATCCTCGGCTCGGTCGTCGGTGCGCTGATCATGGCGGTCCTGCGCAACGGGTCCCAGCAAATGGGCTGGCCGAACTATTTCCAGGAAATCATCATCGGCCTCGTGATCATCGTCGCCGTGTTCCTCGACCGTTTCCGCCGCGGCGGAAAGGCCTGACTTCGCCGTGAAATCGGACCGGTGCATCGGCTTCGACGCGGACGACACGCTCTGGCACAACGAGAACATCTTCGAGAAGGTCCATGAGCGCTACTTCAAGCTGCTCTCGAGCTACCACAATGCCGCGATCGTCGAGAAGGCGCTCTTCGCGACCGAGATGCGCAACCTCGAGCTCTACGGCTACGGGATCAAGGGGTACATGCTCTCCTCGATCGAGACCGCGATCGAGCTGACCGGGGGAAGGATCAGCACCCAGGAGCTGCGGGAGCTGATCGCCCTCGGGCGCGGGATGCTCGAGCACCCGGTGGAGCTCCTCGACGGGGCCAGGGACGCCGTCGACGCCCTCGCCCCGGCCTACCGCACGATACTCATCACGAAGGGGGACCTCCGGGACCAGGAGCGGAAGCTCGCAAAGTCGGGGATCGGCGACCGCTTCGGCGCGGTCGAGATCGTCTCCGAGAAGGACGCGAGGACCTACGAGACCATATTCCAGAAGCACGGCGTCGATCCGAGGAATTTCCTGATGGTGGGCAATTCGATCAAGTCGGACATCCTTCCCGTGCTCGCCCTGGGAGGGGCGGGCGTCCATGTGCCCTACCGGATCACCTGGGGCCATGAGGAGGCGCCGCTCCCCACGGGGCACGAGGGGCGGCTCTTCAGGGCCGAGAGCCTGCGCGAGCTGCCCGCGATCGTGGCGCGCTGGGACGCCGGCGGGTGAGCCCCGCCGGGGTTGCGATTCCTCCCCGGTTCGTTAACTTCGATCACTTATGCCAACGACCTACGAGACCCTGCGCGCAGACATCATAACCGCCATGAAGGCAAGGGATTCGGCCACGGCCACCTCCCTTCGCACCGCGGACGCCGCCATCCAACGGGCCGCCATGGACCTGGGCAAGCCGATCGACGACGCGCTGGTGGTTTCAACGGTGCGCAAGGCGGTGAAGAACCTCTCCGACGCGAAGATCGAGTTTGAGAAGGGCGGCCGGGCCGACCTCGTCGCGGCCAACGACACGGAGATACGCCTCCTCGAGAAGTACCTGCCGAAGGGCCTCTCGGGCGCCCAGCTCGAGGGCCTGGTCGCCGATGCGATCAGGGAGTCGGGTGCCACCTCCCGCAAGGAGATGGGCAAGGTGATGGGGCTCCTAAAGCAGCGGCCCGAGGCCGGCCAGATCGACTTCTCGGCGGTCAGCAAGCTGATCCAGGCGAGGCTCGTGTAGGGTTCTCCCGGCCAGGCAGGCCCCAGGCTAGCCGGCACCCTTCCGCAGCCTCATGATGAATTCGGCCTCGAATACCTCGTAAACCAGGCTTCGTTTTTCTGCAAAGATCGCATCGATAGCCCCGTCCTCCGCGTAACTGAAGATGATCCTGTGCCGGCCCACTTTGAGCCGGTGGAGGCCCGAAAGGTTGCCGTCTAGCGGCTTGATGTCGCCACGGTCGTGCGCCAGGTCCTTCAAGGCCTGTTTGAAGCGGCGGCGGGGCTCCGGTGCGAGACGCCTCGCATAGTCGACCACCTGAAGCGTCGGTCTCAGCGCCCGCGTCATTCCGGAATGTCGTCCAAGTCCCCAAACTTGGATTTCCCGGCCCGGTATTCTTCTATTGCAGCCATGGCGGCCGGGTTGCCCATGACCTCCAGCGTCTCGGCAATCGCCGTCAAATGATCATATCCCATGACGACCGCGACGGGTGCACCATGGCGGGTGACCGTCACTACGGAACCCTTCTCCGCGGCCTTGATCAGGGCCGGAAACGAATCCTGGCCCTCCGAAATGCTCACTGTAGATTTCATAGAAAAAACGGTACAATCGACGCGCTTCCCGGTCAAGTCGCGCGCGAGTAAGACCCGAAATGCCAAGCGCTAGCCCGGGCTGGACTTGGCCCGTTTCGTAGGCACATTGGGCAGCCCCGCGGCTCCCTCCGGAGCCGGGGTCCCCCAACCCCCTCCCCCGTATGAAACGACTGCCCTGTCTCCTCGCGTGCGCCACAATCGCGACCGCCGCATTCGCGGCCGACGCCCCCGCCCCGGACCCCGTGCACAAGTTCGAGGGCCTGGCCCTCACCCCGCCGATGGGCTGGAACACGTGGAACACCTTCGCGGGCGACTGCAACGAGACCCTCGTCGAGCAGACCGCCGATGCGATGTCCGCGAACGGCATGCAGGCCGCCGGCTACATTTACGTCGTCATCGACGACTGCTGGGCGAAGAAGGAGCGCGACGCGAACGGCAACCTGGTTGCGGACCCGGTCAAGTTCCCGCACGGGATGAAGGCCGTCGGCGACTACCTCCACTCGAAGGGCTTCAAGTTCGGGATGTACGGGTGCGCGGGCAAGACCACCTGCGGCGGGTACCCGGGCGGAAGGGGCCACGAGTTCCAGGATGCGATGATGTACGCCTCGTGGGGCGTGGACTACTTCAAGTACGACTGGTGCGACCACGGGACCGCGAACGGCCCCGAGACCTACCGGATCATGAGCGACGCGCTGAAGGCCGCCGGGCGGCCGATCGTCTTCAGCCTCTGCGAGTGGGGACAGAACCAGCCCTGGCTCTGGGCGGAGCCGGTCGGGCACCTCTGGCGGACCACCGGCGACATCGGCCCCTCCTACAAGGGCAGCCCGAAGAACAAGTGGGAGAAGGGCTGGAAGGAGCGCCTCGACGAGAACATCGGCCTCGAGAAGTACGCGGGCCCCGGGCACTGGAACGACCCCGACATGCTCGAGGTCGGCAACAAGGGCCTGACGATGGCCGAGTCGAGGGCGCATTTCGCGCTGTGGTGCATCTCGGCCGCCCCGCTCATCGCCGGCAACGACGTCCGGAGCATGACCCCCGAGGTCACCGCGATCCTCACCAACAAGGACCTGATTGCCATCGACCAGGACCCGGCGGGCCACCAGGGCTTCCGCTACCGGGTCGACAAGGACAAGGAGATCTGGGCAAAGGAGCTCTCGAACAAGGAATGGGCGGTGTGCGTCCTCAACACGGGCGACGCCCCGGCGAAGCTGACGCTCGACCTTCACGACCTCACCTTCCTGACCGAGCAGTACTACGACCTCACCGACCTCTGGACGGGAAAGCCCGCCGGCTCGTCGACGGACCTCCACACGGCGACGGTCGATTCCCATGACGTGATGGCCTTCAGGCTGAAGCCCGGCAGCTGATCCACCGATGAAAATGACCCGCAGACAGGCGCTTGGTCTCATCGCGGGCGCCGTGCCCGCCCTCGGGCTTCCCCGGGCCCTCGCGGGCGATCCCGCCCCGACGGATCCCCTCCTCAGGCTGCCGCCCGGAATCAAGCCCGAGGACGGGCCCTTCAAGGGCACGCGCGCCTCGCTCGCGCAGTTCCAGGCCCCCGACTGGTTCCGGGACGCGAAGTTCGGCATGTGGGCCCACTGGGGCCCGCAGTCCGCGGTCGAGTTCGGGGACTGGTACGCCCGCGTGATGTACATCCAGGGGTCCGACAAGTACGAATACCACTGCGAGCACTACGGGCACCCCTCGAAGTTCGGGTTCAAGGACACGATCCCGCTCTGGAAGGCGGAGAAGTTCGACCCCTATCACCTGATCAAGCTCTATAAGAAGGCGGGGGCGCGGTACTTCATGACGATGGGGTGCCACCACGACAACTTCGACCTCTGGAATTCCAAGCACAACCGCTGGAATGCGGCCAACATGGGACCCGGGATCGACATCGTGGGGCTCTGGCGCCAGGCCGTCCGGCAGGAGGGGCTGCGGTTCGGGATCAGCGAGCATCTCTGGATCACGTACAAATGGTTCTCCTCGTCGCACGGCTCCGACACGACCGGCGCGCTTGCGGGGGTTCCCTACGACGGGGCCAATCCCGAATTCAAGGACTACTACGTGGACTCTGACGAGGTGTGGGCCCCCGACCTGCCGTGGACCGAGGACGAGATCCCGACCTGGTGGAAGCGCCACTGGCATGACCGGATCACCGACCTGATCGACCAGCACGAGCCCGACTTCCTCTACTCCGACGGCTCGATGCCCTTCGAGGAGTACGGAACGTCGGTGGTCTCGCACCTCTACAACCTTAGCGCCAGGCGCAACGGCGGGAAGGCCGACGCCGTGTACTTCTCGAAGCGCATCCGAGACAGCGCGCAGGGCCTGTGCGTCCTCGACCGCGAGCGCGGCGTCCTGGACGACATCCTGCCCCGCCCGTGGCAGACCGACACCTGCATCGGCAACTGGCACTACCAGCGGGGCATCACGTACAAGACCCCGAAGGTGATCGTCGACATGCTGGTCGACATCGTGAGCAAGAATGGGAACCTGATGCTGAACGTCCCGCTCCCGGCGAGCGGGATGCCCGACTTCGAGGAGCTGGCGATCGTCGAGGAGATCACCCGGTGGATGGACGTGAACAGCGAGGGCATCCACGGAACCAGGCCCTGGAAGAAGTTCGGCGAGGGCGCACCGGTGCAGGCCTCGGCCGACCAGGGAGCCAAGGACTTCAACGAGAACACCCGGCGGGCCTTCGACGCGAGCGATGTCCGGTTCACGACCAAGGGCGACGTCCTCTACGCCTTCATCATGGGCAAGCCGGAGTTCCGCTCCGTCATCCGATCGCTGGCCACCGACACCGCGCTCGGGGTCGGGCGGATCACAGGCGTCGAGATGCTGGGCAATGACGGCAAGCTCACCTGGACCCAGGATTCCTCCGGGCTCTCGGTGAACATCCCGGCCCCGCTGCCCTCGAGCCACGCCGTCGCGCTTCGGATCCGGGGCGCAATCTAGCTTCCGGACGGGGTGGTTTGGTGTTGCGAAAACGCCCCGCCTGGGGGAGGTTTTCGGGGTCTAGCGCGAACACGATCGCGACCGGACGCTCAACACCACCACCCATGATCCTCGGACAACGAGGCTTTATCGCCATGCGAAAAGCACCCCCGTCCCCCCCCGCCCGTCCGCAGGTTTCGCCTTCTTGGGAAACTGCGGAGGCGGTGTGACGCCCACCTCCTCAACAGTTCCGGCCGCACGCCCGCTCATCGGGTCGGTCGACGGGTTCGCGGCGGCCAAGGCCGCCGGCAACAAGATCGTCATGGTCACGGCCTACGACACGTGGTCGGCGCGCCTCCTCGCGGAGGCCCCGGTCGACTGCCTGCTTGTCGGCGACAGCGCCATGATGGTCGTCCACGGCGAGAAGGACACGCTCGGGGCGACGACCGAGATCATGGCCATGCACACGCGCGCGGTCGTCCGCGGCGCGCCGGGGAAGTTCATCGTGGCCGACATGCCCTTCCTCGCCGCGCGCAAGGGCGAGGCCCACGCGCTCGACTGCGCGGCCCAGCTGCTGCGGGCAGGCGCCCACGCCGTCAAGATCGAGGGGGCGCAGGGCCACACCCATGTCATCAGGCACCTGGTGGAGTCCGGCATCCCGGTGATGGGCCACCTCGGCCTCACGCCCCAGTGGGTGCGCGGGCTCGGCGGCTTCCGGGTGCAGGCCCGCGACCCCGAGGGCGCCGGCCAGCTGCGCGAGGACGCGGCCGCCCTCGAGCAGGCGGGGGCCTTCGCCATCGTCCTCGAATGCATCCCCCAGGCGCTCGCCGCCGAGGTGACGCGGATGCTGCGGGTGCCGACGATCGGAATCGGCGCGGGCCCGGGATGCGACGGCCAGGTGCTCGTCCTGCACGACATGCTGGGCCTCGACCCCGAGTTCAAGCCCCGCTTCGTGCGCCGCTTCGCGGACGGCGCAGCGCTCGTGCGCGGCGGCGCCACCCGGTTCGCCGAGGCCGTCCGCGAGGGGAACTTCCCCGCGCCGGGGGAGGGTTTCTAGCCATGGCGAGGGTGGTCAAACGCCTGGAAGACTGGCGGGCGGAGCGCGCCGCGATCGCGAAGGCGGGCCTCACCGTGGGCTTCGTCCCCACGATGGGGGCCCTCCACACGGGCCACGTGTCGCTGCTCGAGCGAGCGCGCGCCGAGAACGACCGCGTGGTCATGAGCATCTTCGTCAACCCGACGCAGTTCGACGACCCCGCGGACCTGGGGCGCTACCCCCGCACGCTGGAGGCGGACCTGGCGCTCGCCGGGGACAACGTGGACCTCGTGCTCGTGCCGGATCCCTCCGAGATGTACGGGGACCAGTACCGCTACCGGGTCACCGAGCACGCGCAGAGCGCCGTGATGGAGGGCGCCCACAGGCCCGGCCACTTCGACGGGGTCCTGACCGTGGTGCTCAAGCTCCTGAACCTCGTCCGCCCGGACCGGGCCTATTTCGGGGAGAAAGACCGCCAGCAGCTCGACCTCGTGCAGGGCATGGCCCGCGCGCTCTTCCTGCCGGTCGAGATCGTCCCCTGCCCGACCGTGCGCGACACGGACGGCGTCGCGCTGAGCTCGAGGAACCGCCGGCTCTCGGCCGCGGCCCGGGCCCGGGCCGCGGCGTTCCCGCGGATACTGCGCGAGTCGGCCGACGCGGCCGCCGCGGCGCGCGAGCTGGAGCAATCCGGGTTCGGCGTGGACTACGTGGAGGACCACGGGGGCGTGCGGCTCGCCGCCGTCCGCCTGGACGAGGTGAGGCTCATCGACAATGTCCGGCTCTAACATCGCATTCGTGCTCACGGGCTCGGTCGCCGGCTACAAGGCCTGCGACGCGGTGTCGCGCCTGGTGCAGCTAGGCCACCGCGTCCGCGCGGTCGCCACCCCGTCGGCCCTGCGCTTCGTCGGCGCGGCGACGCTCGAGGGGCTGACCGGGGAAAAGGTGCTGACGGACCTCTTCGAGCCGGGCGCGGCGCTTGAGCACATCCAGCTGAGCCGCTGGGCGGACCTGGTCTTCGTGTGCCCGGCCTCGGCCAACACGCTGAACCGCTTCGCCGCCGGCCTCGCGGACGACCTGGCGGGCGCCATGTTCCTCGCGCACGACCGCACGAAGCCCTTCCTGGTCGCACCCGCCATGAACCCGGCGATGTGGGACCATCCCGCGACCCAGGCGAGCGTGGCCAAGCTGGGAAGCTGGGGCGTGCGCTTCATCGCGGTCGGCGAGGGCCGCACCGCCTGCGGCGAGGTCGGCGAGGGCCGGCTGGCCGAGCCCGCGACGATCGTCGCCGCCATCGAGGCCGCGCTCGCGCGTCCCGCGCGGCGCCTGAGGGTGCTCGTCACGAGCGGCGGGACGTCGGAGCCCATCGACGGGGTCCGGGTCCTCACGAACGCGAGCACCGGCCGCACCGGCGCCGGCATCGCGGACCGTTTGGCGAGGAGCGGCCACGAGGTCGTGCTCCTTCGCGCCCGGGGCTCCGAGCAGGCTCCCTCGGTCGTCCGCGACGCCACCTTTGTCACCTTTGCGGACCTGGATGCCTCGCTGGTCCGCCTCCTCGCCTCCGAATCCTTCGATGCCGTGATCCACTGCGCGGCGGTGGGCGACTTCGGCATCGCGGCGGTTGAGGTCGGCGGCAAGGCGCTCCCCTCCGGCAAGGGGAAGATCGACTCCGACGCCTCGCCCGTCCTCAGGC
>Ga0181537_10000569_pt1 | contig 34746 bp, 28 predicted proteins | sample PEATcosm2014_Bin_39_FD_119765 | JGI IMG/M metagenome (GOLD analysis project Ga0181537, IMG submission 119765) | Peatland microbial communities from MTU Mesocosm Facility, Houghton, MI, USA - PEATcosm2014_Bin23_10_metaG | ecosystem: Environmental > Terrestrial > Soil > Wetlands > Peat | place... | reverse complement strand
TTTCGGGGGGAGTGCCGGGGGCGAAGCAGGGCAAGCCGGCGAAGTCGCTGCCGGCGCCGAAGGATAAGGTTGAGCCTACGGAGAATTGAAGAGCGGTGGTCAGGGGTTAGAAGCGGTCGGCAGGTGGGATGGGTTTCGCCGGGCTTCGCCTCGGCGGGACCGACGAGGCGTCCGTTGCCACACGGGTTGTGGCTCCCCAGATGAGTTTGCTTAGAGAGTGAGTTTCTTTTCGGTTAGTTCTTCTATTTTTCCCAGCACATCGTCTTCACTCAAATTTGTTGAGTCGATTACTACGGCGTCGCTCGCTGCTACGAGCGGGGATGCGGCGCGGGTGCGGTCGCGGCGGTCGCGATCGCGCAGGTCGGCGACCAGGCTGGCGGCTACTTCCCCTTTGATTTTTTGCTGCTCCATGCGACGCTGCTCGCGGACTACGGGATCAGCGTCTAGAAAAATCTTCAAATCCGCATCGGGAAAAACCTTTGTGCCGATATCGCGGCCTTCCATCACTACACCGCCACCCGCGCCCATCGCACGCTGATGCGAGACCATCCAGGCACGAACTTCGGGATGCACGGACACGCGTGAGGCGGCTTCGGTAACATCGCGCTCGCGGATGCGCGAGGACACATCCAGACCGTCGAGCAGAGTGCGGTTGCCACCGTGTGTGGGTTCGAGCTGGATGCGGGATGACTCGGCCAGACTCGCGAGCGCGGCTTCGTCGTCAAAAGAAATATCGCGGTCGATGGCTTTGAGGGCGAGGGCGCGGTACATGGCTCCGCTTTCGAGGTTCACGTAGCCGAGTTTGCGAGCGAGGCGGGAGGCGATGGTGCTTTTGCCGGCGCCTGCGGGGCCGTCGATGGCGATAATCAGTTTGCGCGGAGTGGGGGTGGTGGTGTTTTGGTTGGCTGTCATTGCGGAGTTAACGATTGTACACGCGGACATCTCTGGCAGCGGTTGTGGCGCCTGAGTGTCGGCGGTTGGGATAGGTTCCGCGGGACGGACGAGGCGTCCCTCGCCACATGAGTTTAGGTGATCACTGCATGAGTCGCACTTGTTCGGGGGCCAATCCTGATTCGCGGAGGTGACGGAGGCTTAGGGCATCGTGGCGTTTTGCGAGGCGGACGCCGGACTGGTCGCGAACTAAATCGCAGTGATAGTAGGCGGGGATGGGAAGGCCGAGTGCGCGGAACAGGAGGATCTGGCGGGCGGTGGATTTCAGCAGGTCGGCGCCGCGGACGACTTCAGTGATTTGCATGACCGCGTCGTCGACGACTACGGCGAGTTGGTAGGCAGGGACGTTGTCGCGGCGCCAGACGATGAAGTCTCCGAAATCGCGGCCGGCGATGAAGAGTTGAGGGCCGAGGTGGAGGTCGGTGAAGCGGATTTCTTCGCCGTCGGGGACGCGGAAGCGCCAGTTTGGGGCGGGTGGGGGATCGGGGTTCGTGACTGGGTTGAATTTTCGGCTGTCGGGATCGGTTCCGCGGGGCTTCGCCTCCGCGGGACGGACGAGGCGTCCGTCACCCCATGAGTTGGGGTTGTCTTCGCGTGAAATGGGATCGTCTTCACCTGGATTGGGGTGGTCCTCGCTCGGGGTGGGGCGGCAGTGACCGGGGTAGATCGGGTCGTCGTCGGGGTCGTTTTCGTGGGGGGCGCTGGGGGATTGGGCTACGTCTTTGCGGGAGCAGGTGCAGGGGTAGATTCGTCCGTGCGCGCGGAGAGACTTCCAGGCGGCGAGATAGTGCGGGCGGCGTTCGCTTTGCGAGTAGGGAGCGAAGGGGCCGCCGCGGTCGGGGCCTTCGGTCCATTCGATGCCAAGCCAGTGCAGGTCTTCGTACATAGCGCGGACGAATTCGGGCTTGCAGCGTTGCGGATCAAGATCTTCGTTGCGGAGGATTAATTGGCCGTGATGTGGGGCGGCGCGCTGGGCGGCGGTCCAGAAAGTGCGGGCGTGGCCAAGATGCAGCAGGCCGGTGGGCGAGGGTGCGAGGCGGCCGCGGTAGTTGGAGTTGAGGTCGGCGGGCACGGGTGTGGGGCTTATTGTATGTCGGCCTTATAGTACGACCGCAGACGTCACGGCTGGCGCCGTTTGGGGCCGGTGGGCTTGCCGTCACGAGAATTGGCGTCACGGGAGCCGGGGCTGAATTTGTTGAAGGCACGTCTTGATCGCGGGGCGGCAGGCGAGGACGCGCGCCGGACAGCCGCCGGGACGGCGGCGCTACTTTTGAGTCTTTCCTGTCTCTCCAGTCGTTCCTGTCTGGCGACGATTTGCGCGGCGGGATCGAACGCGACTTTCGCCGGCGTGATCTGCAGCATGGAGCGGCCGGCGACTTGCGTGAAGCTTAACTCTCGTGCGGCCAGCAAAGCGTTTACGGCGTCGCGGACTTTCGAGCGGGCTACGAAGTTTCCGAAGAATGCTTCCAGTTCGGATTGCTCGACGGCGATTGCAGCTTCCAGATATTTCGACAGCAGGCCCGACAGCGCCTCGGGCACCGAGAGGTTGATGCCTTCACGGACGGCTTCGGGAGCCCAGCGGTAGAGCACGTCCCAGAAAGAGCCTTCACTGCGGTTGTAGTCGACGCGGGTGATGCGGAGATTTGACCAGAGCTCGCCGAGAGCTTTATCCAGTGCGGGAAATGAAACGCTGCCTCCGAGGGCCTCCTGCATTTTTTGTTTGGAGACGGGACCGGAGCGCTGGATCAATTCAAACGCATCCACGGCGAGCGGAGAATAGGGCGAGCGAGCGCCGCCCTTTGGCGGTTGCTTGGGATTGCGCTCGCCCACGAGTGCGTAGAAATATGGAAACGCCGAGCCCGCCACGAGGAAAGCATTGTTCTCGCCGAAGAGATTAGCTTCGTAGGCGGTGCGCTCGCGCAGCAGGCGGACCATGAGCTCCGTCGCCTCGGCGGCGCGGGGATCGGCGAAGGCGTGCTGCCAGTCGGGCAGGCGATCGTCAGAGCCGACGAAAGCGCCGATGAATGTGGGCAGCGGCACGGGTGGGCGCATGGGATACATCAGCGAGAAGCCGACGCTCTCGATGAAGGCGCGCGCGTTTTCGATGGTGCGGATGGGCTTGCCATCGAGACGCCATTTTTCGCGGCGCGCGGTTTTGAGGTCCTGGTCGGTCATAGTGCGGCGGCTAGTGGTCAGTTTCTTGCTCTAAGTCATACGAACAATGCTTGGCGACTCGCAGTCGGCAATTGGCAGTCAGCAATTGGCCAACGCCCCTTCTGGAAATCCCTGGAATGCTGAGTGCCAGGCCCTAATTGTCAAGTGCTCAGCGCGAGCTTTCGTCTAGATTCTCTTGAACGCCTTCTGGATGTCCTTTACAGAATACCGCAGGACGACTGGTCTGCCGTGGGGGCAGGAGTAGGGGTGGTCGGTTTTGGCGAGTTCGGTGAGAAGCCACTCCATTTTGTTGGGCTCCAGGGGCATGTTTACTTTGATGGCGGCGTGGCAGGCGATGGAGGCCGCGATGCGGGCGCGAATCTTTTCCAGATTCAGCGACTGCTCTTCGCGGCTGAACTGCTCGAGCAGTTCGTGGAGGAGGTGCTCGACCGCGGAGGCTTCCACTCCCGCGGGCGCGACTTTTACGGCAAGGCTGCGAGCGCCGAAGGGTTCGGCTTCGAAACCGTTGCGCTCGAGTTCGTCGGAAATTTCGGAGAAGACTGCCTGCTGCGCGGGAGAAAGCTCAAGCACGATCGGCATCAGCAGGCGCTGGCTTTCCACTTTCTGCGCGGTTCGTTGTTTCAGGATGCGTTCAAATAAGACACGCTCGTGAGCTACGTGCTGGTCGACGATCCAGAGCCCGGATTCATTCACGGCCAGGATGAAAGAATTGCGAATCTGCCCCAGCGGCTTGAGCGTGGCGAGCGAGGCCAGGGTTGATTCTTCTTCTTCGCGGGCGTTTTGCCCAGCATCTGGCTCCGGGGCGCATCCGTTGTCGGGAATTGGTCCCCAGGTTTTCGATTCCAAGCCGCGAGCCACGGGAATGGCGGCATTCGCTTCGACTGCGATTCCGCCTTCGAACTGAAGGCGTCCGGCGGTTGGCGGAACGGCCGGGGCGTGAAGGGCGAAGCCGCGTCCGGTTGCGGGATCATAAGCTGTTTGTGGAACCGCTGACGTACCGGACACAAGGACCGGATCGAGAGCGTGTTCAGACGATTGTCCGGACTGGCTCTCGGATAATCTTTCCGAGGATTGCTCCCACTCTAGCTGCGTTCCCGGCGCGAGGCTCGGACTCGTTAAACCAGGCCCAGCCGTGGCGTGAGCGCGAATCTCGGTGACGAACTGGGGCACGGGACGCGCTTTCATCAATGCAGCGCGTACCGAGTCGCGGACGAAATCGTGCATCACGCTTTGCTGGCGGAAGCGGACTTCGGTTTTCGAGGGATGAACGTTGACGTCCACTTCCTCGGAAGGCATTTCGAGGAACAGCAGCACGACGGGATAAACCGTCGGCGGAATAATGTTGCGATAAGCCTCGGTGAGCGCGTGCTGCACCAGGCGGTCGCGGATGAGGCGTCCATTGACAAAGACGAAGATTGAGTTGCGGTTGAGCTTCTGAATCTCCGGCTTCGAAACGAAGCCGTGAAGGCGCATGGCTCCTGGGCTTTTCGGCACAACGGTTTCGCCGTCCTCGTCGATTTCTTTGCGGCGCCAGGGCGGAGGCTGCGGCAGGCCGACGTGCTCGAGTGGTTGCAGAGCGGCGACGGGAATGAGCTGATCCAAAGTTTCTTTGCCGAATACCTGATAGACCCGTTCGCTCGATCCGGCGACGGGAGGCGCGACCAGCATGGCATTCGTGGCGGAGTGCAGCTCGAAATGTTTGTCGGGATGGGCCAACGCGTAGTGCGTGACCAGTGAAGCGATGTGGGAAAGTTCGGTGGATTCCGCCTTGAGAAATTTCTTGCGCGCGGGCGTATTAAAAAATAAATCGCGCACGGTGATCGACGTGCCGGCGGGCAATCCGGCTTCTTCGATGCGCGCGATTTTGCCGCCGTTGATTTCGAGGACCGTTCCGGCTTCGTCTTCCGCGGCGCGAGTTTCGAGGCGCAGGCGCGAGACGGATGCGATCGAAGGCAAGGCCTCGCCGCGAAAACCGAGCGTGGCGATGGTCAGAAGGTCTTCGGCGTCTTTGATTTTTGAGGTGGCGTGGCGCTCGAAGGCCAGCATGGCGTCGTCGCGGACCATGCCGCATCCGTTGTCGGTGATCTGGATCAGTTTCTTTCCGCCAGCTTCGACCGTGATTTTGATGCGGGTGGCACCGGCGTCAAGGGAATTTTCCAGCAGTTCTTTTACCACCGAGGCGGGACGTTCGACCACTTCGCCGGCGGCGATTTTGTTGGCGACGTTTTCAGAGAGGACGTGGATGCGGCCCATGGGTCAGTGGCTAGTGATCAGTGGCTAGTGGCCAGTTTCGCAGACATGCGGGGAAAAGCAAAGGTGGCTGCGGGGTGTTGCGGGGTGTTGGCGGATTCGGAATTGCCAAATCGGGCCGGGCTGCTGGCCGATTCCCAAACGAAATTCCCCACTTCTCGCAAAAGATGCGAGAAATGGGGCAGCCACGGCGGATTCGCACACGGCTACTTTGCGTCTTGCACTTGCTCGCGCGATTCGTTGTAGACGCCAAATTTCTTGGCTACTGGTTTCAGCGTGGGATAGAACTGGACGAAGGTGTGTTCGACTGCGGCGTGGTCCTCGTGGCATTGCCAGCAGGGATTTCCCTTGGGCATGGCTTCGGAGGTCTTGTTGGTGTCGCCGAAGCCGAAGTATCCCCATTTGTCGGGGAAACGGGAAGAATCTTTTACTTCGACGGCCAGGCCCATCCAGTCGGTTTGAAATTCGCCGTGCTTATTGATGGAGCCTTTGCTCTCGGCCCCGCGATCTTCGACGACCCACATGGTCTGCTCCGGCCATTTGCCGGTGCCCAGAAATTCCTGGTAGGCCCAGCGCGGCACGAACACGTTGGTAAACATGTCGTGACTGCCGGGCGTGGGGCTGTAGTTCATACCATAGCCGGAGGAGAGGAAAATCCACTCGCGGTAGTCGGCGGGGCGGAGGAGGTTGCCCTTATCGTCATATTGCGGCTTGGGGAGTTTCGCGTCTGGAGACGCGGCAAGCAGCAGGAGACAGAATGCGGCCAAGAAAGTGGCGCCTAAAAATCTCTTCATGCGAGCCTGATTCATGCGGTGTCTCCAGCGTCGAGTGTAGGTAGCTGATTGTAGTTCATGTGTACGCTAGGCCTTTGCCGGTCTTTTTTTGCCGGATGACGAAGAAACCCTGTCGAGCTTTGCTCGACCGGACCGCCGAGGGCGGCTATTCCCACATGAGCATCTACCAGTTGGATACGGTGGACTGGGAGACAAAGTTCCGGCAGCGCTGTGATAAGGCGCTCCGTTGGTGACGGAGCGCCTGGGTACCGCTGTTTGTTGCTAACTTCTTGCTGACTCTATTGGACTACGAGCGTGAGTGTGACGGAACCGGTAACCGGGTTCACGCCTCCGGTTGTGGCGTTGACCGTTACGGAATACGACCCCGCGGGTGTGCCGGGATTATGGCTCGAACTGCTGTTGCTGCTGCACGACGCGAGCCAAATCGTGGAGAAGCCCAGCACCACGATCAGACTGAGGAAGCGCAGGCTGCGAGCGGCGCGCTTGCGCGAACCCGCCGTGAAGACGATGCCGAGCAGGCCGGGCAGCAGGGCTGCGAAGAGTATGCCCCGGGCCGTTCCCAGAGGCGGATGCAGTTGCGCCGTTGGGGCAACGGTGGTTATGTTCACGGTAACCGGGCCTGCGGTCGGGGTTGCGGGCGTGACCGTACACACTGATCCAGACCCCGACAATATCGGGGCGGCCGTTTCACTGCAGGTAAACGTAAGGATGGTGTTGAAACCATTTGTCGGTTGGGTGACTGCGATGGTGGCGGTTCCCGTCTGGCCGGGATTCACCTGCAGTGACGCGGAGCCTGATTGCGCCAACGTGAAGCTCTGGTTAGTTGGCGAGACATTGAGGGTGACGGTGGTGGTCTCGGTGACCCCACCGCCGGTAGCCGACACAGTGATCGGGATCGCCCCGGTCTGCATGGAAGCGGTAGTCGCGATGGTCAGCATCACTGGGTTCAGGGTGGCGGTGGACGGAGCGAAGGCGCACGTAGTTCCGGCGACGGTTCCTGCTGAACAACTATAGGTGACCGGGGTGTTGAAGCTGCCGGAAGGCGTGAGGGTGATGGTTGTGGAGGGACTGGTGTTGCCGGCTATGACGGCGAGGGAGGTGGGATTGGGGCTAAGCGTGAAGCTACCCAAACTTGCTTGCCAGGCGGTAAAGAGGACGTTGGCGTCGACCGAGCCGAGGCCGGTAACCAAGTTATAGCCGGTGGTGGCGTCGGCGTTAGAGGCATTCCAACCAAAGATTTCCATGCTGCCGGTCGTCCCCGGGCACAGGTATGCAGAGTTTATCTCGTAGTCGGGGTTGGGTGTATCGCTCGCGCAGTAAACCATGTTTTCGCCGGTGACGACGTGATGGAAGGCGCCGTTCGACGGCGTAACAGCAGCCAGCTGGTAGAGTTTGGGGTTGATATTGCCCAGACCGGGCGACGACGCGCCATTCAAAAATTGATTCAGCATGGTCACAAGACCGGCGAAAACCGGAGCGGAAGCTGAAGTGCCACCCACAATGGAGGGGTTGACAACGTAGCTGGATCCGCTGACTACGCCGTTTACGGCGGATGCTATGCCGCCGGCGCAACTGCTGGTGGCGTTGTTGTCATCGGTGGTGCCGGTGGCAAGTTCCTCGAGCGGTGTGCAGTAGACATAGCCGGGAAAGTTCGGCGACGCGAGAAGTGAAACGTCGGGATTGTAGCGGCCCGTGGTAGGCGGCGCGGTGGGAAATACCAGTCCCGACTGCCATGAGGGCACGGGGAAGCCCTGTGTACACAGATTATCCGTGGGGTCATTCTGGAGGGCGCAGTTGCTCACGCCGCCGCCGCTTTGCACGATGGCATAGGACTCCTGCCAGGAAAGAGCCGTGCCACCGTAACCGGCAACCGGAAGCTCGACGTCGTCGTTCCAGGCGGTTTCAGGAAGCGGCGGGTTTTGCGCCGTGCCGCCATTGTTGGTGGAGTTGTCCGTATTCCAGTAGGTGCTGCTGAAGCCGGTGGGATAAACGATGGCGGTGCCGCCTACGGCCGTCACTTCGGGGCTGCTGGCGGGATAGCTGACTCCCAAGCCATACATCGCTATATTGTTTGTGTCCGCGGGTTCGCCCGATCCGGGGGGCGGAGGATCGCACTCAGCGGCGCCACTGTCGCCGCTGGAGTTCAGGACGGTAATTCCTAAAGAGCTCGCCGACATCATGCCCATTTCGAGCCCCCCGGGTCCACTTGTGGTTAGAATGTCGCCGCCGAGATTCCACTCGCAACTGCCGTAGCTTATGCTGATGACACGAGCAAGAACGGGGTTGTTGTCAATTGCATCGAGCAGCGAGTTGAAAACATTTGTCGAGTTGAAGAAGATGATCTGCGCTCCGCGCGCCGTGGCTGCGGACCACTCCAGATCGAGATCCGCTTCCGACAGATCGTTGGTCGATACTCCAGGGTCGGTAGGATTCACCGGATCCAGTATGTACTGAAAGTTGGCGGTACTGCTGGTGGTGCAGGCGGTGAGCACTCCGTTGCCGTTCGCGGTGCAGCCGCTGTATATGACGGGCAGTGTGAAACCGGAACGGAAGTTAACCAGGTCGGCCAGGTAAACGTCGGTCTGGCCCACGACCAACAGCGTCTCTCCGGTACCATCGATTCCGGCCGTGTAGAGAGGGCCGAGGTCGTAGATGGTGGCAATGTCGTTGGGGGCCAGGAAATCGTTGAGGCCGGTGTTGGCGTCGTAGTAAGCAGGCCGAGCTCTGCGCTCCCGAGGTACGGCTTTCTTAATCCTCGGTTTCGGGCGGAAATCATCCAGCCCCATGAAGCCCGTGGCAATACCCGACAACGCGGCCGGAACCGAAGGTGGTGTAGCGTTGGCGAAGTGCATCTCGCCGTTCACGTTGTAGCGGTGGATTTCGGTGCGGAACGCGCGCTCAATCTGGGAGGCGGTGCCGCTGAAGTTGATCCAATTGCGGCTGTTGGCGACTTTAACGGCCGTAAGACCCTGCGACTTCAGCCACGCCGTGCTCTTCTGGACATCGTTATGGCTCAGACCAAACTGGTCGGCATACTGCTGGGGAGTTAGCCACTTGTGAAAGTTGGGAGACTTGGGATCCTGTTGCTCTTCCAGCAGCTGCTTTAAGGCCTTTACCTGGCTGGCCGAGGGGACGAGGAACAGCTTTACACCGTTCAGCTGGAACGAGCCGTCGACGCGGCCCTGGTCGTATTGCGGCTTAGCGCGGTGTTGAACCTGGCTCGGCAAGAGGACCATCTTGCTGGAGTCGATGGCGCCGGCAATGCGGTCGGGAGCCTCGGCGAAGCCGAGCGTTGCGGCTGAGATTGTGGTTACGCAAATCGCGGTTAAGAGGGTTGAGGCAACTCTGCAGCACAGCGACCAACGAAGATTTCGCATACACGCTCCGTGACGGGATACAGACTGACTTGCCCCAGGCAGAATTGCTTCTGAATAGCTTACACTCGGTTTTGCGAATAGCCTACAACTAAGGATTGTCTGTTGGATCAAGTTTGTTCCATTCTGGGTTGTATTGGGGGAAAATTTTACAAGGGCGAGTTAAAGCAGTAACCGTGGTAATCGGAGGCCAGTCGCCGAGTCCCGCGTCGGACTGCCGTATACTTCGCATGCCGTTTCTATAGCCGCTCCTGCCACGGCCGCCCCAGTAGCGGCCGCGTTCTTGCGGCTGGGGACCTCCGCGCAGCTGCCAAACATTTGAGCTGACCATGCCGGCACCGGAATCGGGCCAATCCCGCCTCGCGTATATCGACTGGATGCGCGGACTGGCTTGTGTGCTGATGTTTCAAACCCACTGCTACGATTCTTGGCTCTCGCCCGGAGCGCGTCAGAGCCGGTTCTTCATGTATTCGCAGCTGGGGGGAACGTTTCCGGCGCCGCTGTTTCTTTTTCTGGCGGGAATTTCCTTTGCGCTGGTCACGGAAAAACTGTGGAAGAAAAATCTTTCTCCGGCGCAGATTGCCAGCCGCACGATTCGGCGGGGCGCGGAGATTTTCGCCTTTGGACTGCTCTTCCGCCTGCAGGAGTTTGTCATCGCGATGGGCTGGTCTCCCTGGACGGACCTGTTGCGGGTGGACATCCTGAACACGATTGGCCTCTCGATGATGCTGATGGGAGGTTTGTGCTGGCTGGTGTTGTCGGCGGCGGGCAGGCCTCTGAGTGACGCGAGGAAACGGCTTGGGCTCGTGGCGGCCTCGTTACTCACGGCCGTGCTGATCTCACTGTTGACGCCGCCACTCTGGACCACGTGGCGTCCGCGCTGGCTGCCGTGGCCGCTGGAATCTTATATCGACGGTGTGCACAACCTGGGAGCGCCGCAGTCGTGGCTGTTTCCGATTTTTCCCTGGGCGGCATTCGCGTTCGCCGGGCTGGCGGTGGGATTCGTGCTGCAGAGTCCGTGGGTGCGCGGGCGCGAGACTCGCATCTTTCTCGCGCTGGGCGCCGGTGGGGTCGCCGTGGTGGAGGCGGCGCGGTGGGTGAATGCGCGACCGTGGCACATTTATGCCGTCTACGATTTCTGGCATACGAGCCCCAGTTTTTTCCTCATCCGGCTGGGCATGCTGATGGCGATTCTTTCGGCGAGCTACGCGTGGTGCCGCTGGGGCGCAGCGCAGTGGGGATTCAGCCCGCTGATTCAGCTGGGGAAGGCTTCGCTGCTGGTTTATTGGGTGCACATGGAATTCGTGTATGGACGGCTTTCCATCCTGCACAAACATAGAGTTGGGACTCGTGCGGCGACGGTGGGGCTACTGGCGATTTTCCTTGGGATGGTGGCGCTGGCCGCGTTCCGCACGCGGATGAAGGGGCGAGGAGCAGAGCTGACGGGGTGGCTTCGACTGCGTCCGGCGCGCGCGTAGCGCCAGACCGCTTCAGATAACTGACGTGACAGCGGCGCTACGTAAGCGTCTTCGCTACTTAAACCTTTGCGCGAATTCCACCGCGGTGCGCTCGGCCCAGCGTCCGTCATCCTCTGCGCGGCCGTCGCGCGCGCCGAGAAAGGCGCAGTGTCCGCCGTCGAGGGTCTCGATGAAAGTCAGGTGGGGATTGGCTGCGATCCGCTGGCGGGTCTCGGCTCGGAGGCGAATAAAAGGATCGTTCGCCGCGTGGACGATCAAGCCCGGCACGGCGATGCGATCCACCACATTGGACGCCGCGGCGCGGGCGTAATAGTCATCGGCGCCGGTAAACCCGCAATAGAAAGCGGTGATGCGATCGTCAAATTCGCGCAGGCTGGAAATCCCCCTCAGGCGCGCGGCATCGAAATCCCTGGGAAAGAATTTGGCTTTCCGGCGAAAGCGCTGGAACAACTGCAGCATAAAATAATATTCATAGAGCCGGTTGGCGGGCTCGTGCAGCGCATCGGCGGAAGCTGCCGGATCCATCGCCGGGCAAACCGCAACCACGGCGCGAAACTGCGCGGGCGCTTCGCGGCCCCACTCCCCCGCCAGCTTCAACACCAGATTCCCGCCCATGGAAAACCCGATCAGGACGAATCGGGAAACGCCGTCGTGTTCCACGACGTTCCGCGCCACGGCAGCCAGATCGCCCGACAGGCTTGAATTGTAGAGTGTGGGTGCGGCAGCGTCCATGCCGCCGCAATTGCGCTGGTTCACCAGCACCACGTTCATGCCTTCATCGAGTCCGTCGCGGGCGATTCCCCGCATGTATTGCGAATCAGTTGAGCCCTCGAGGCCATGCACCACGATCAGCGTGAGCGCCGCGCGCCGGTCAGCCTGCCAATGACACAGGCAACGAATCTTGATTGCCGGAGCGACCTCGACGAGGCGCTCGTCCGGATTCGGCAAATGGATTCTGCGTGGCAGCAGAAAGCTGGCCAGGGTCTGCACGTGTCCGCCACGAAACCACGGGTGCGGACGGAATGCCGGAGTCTCGGATTTCGCGGTGGGGTTCACGGGCGCAGTCGGATGTTCAGCCTGCTCGCCCCCAGGATCGAGCGCCGGATTTTTCTGGCTGCCAGTCTGGCTGTCGGAATCGGTTTGCGAAGTTGGCACGAATTGATTCTAATGGAGCCAGCACCGCGAAAGGCTCGGAGCCGACCTTATGCCCATCTTTGAATACATCTGTCAGCAATGCCATCACCAGTTCGAAGCCCTCGTCTTCGGCAAACAGCGGGCGAAATGCCCGAAGTGCGACGCGACCAAGCTGGACCCTCAGCTCTCAGTGTTTGCGGTATCGGCGAAGGGGTCGTCCGGCGGCGCGGCATCTTCCGCCGGCGCGTGCGGTTCGTGCGGCGATCCGCGCGGGGCTGGCGCTTGCTCCCTTGGCGATATGGATTGAGGAGCCGACGGGTCCGCGCGCGCGCCGATGTAAACTCGCAGGATGCGCGTGAAGATTCTGGGTTCGGCCGCCGGCGGCGGATTTCCGCAGTGGAATTGTTTGTGCGTGAATTGCCGCGCGGTGCGAGCCGGGACTTTTCACGGAGAGGCACGCACTCAGACCCAGGTTGCGATCGCCCAGGATGGCGAGCGCTGGTTCCTGCTGGGAGCGTCTCCCGATTTGCGGGCGCAGATTGAAGCAACCCCGGAGCTTCATCCGCGGGCGCAGTCCCGCGGTGAAGTTACGCGCCAGTCACCGATCGCTGGTGCTGTTCTTGCCAACGCCGATCTCGACCACGTGCTCGGATTGTTGCTGCTGCGCGAGTTGCAGCCGCTCGGCATTCACTCGACTGCTTCGATTCGAAGGATTCTGCGCCAGGACAACACTATGTTCGGCATGCTTGAGCGCGTGGCTGATCAGGCATCGTGGAAGGACTTCACGCCGGGAGAATCGTTCCCTCTGCTAACTCCCGCCGGGGAAGACTCTGATTTGCGTGTTCGCGCGGTCTCGCTCGGAATACATTTTCCCGCCTATGTTTCTATCACGCGCCAAGCTCAGCTCAACTCACAGGAATCTTCTCTGGGACTGCTGATTGATTCTCGGTCGGGCAAACGACTAGCGTACATGCCGGCCGTTCCGGCGATAGATGATGCGCTGATCAAGGAGTTCGAATCCGCCGACCTTCTTTTTTTCGACGGGACATTCTGGAGCGACGACGAACTCATCCGCACACAAGGCAGCGGGAACACAGCGCGGCAGATGGGCCACGTCCCTGTGTCGTCGGCGGAGGGCAGCTTGAAGAAGTTGGCCGGACTGCGGCGACCACGTAAAATCTATTTGCACATCAACAACACCAACCCGATGCTGAATGAGAGCGGTCCCGAGTACCGGCAGGTGCGCGAGGCCGGTTGGGAAATCGCGGAGGATGGATGGCAGTTCGACCTATAGAGACGTCCAACGCGGCTCGCGGTAGCGATGGCCCGGCCGAAGATGACCGGGTGCTCCCGTTCGACCAACTGCGCGCCAGCCTTCGCGCCGTGGGCGAGGAACGTTATCACCACCGGCATCCTTTTCATCTGATGATGCACGAAGGCAGGCTTACGCGCGGCCAGCTGCAGGCCTGGGCGTTGAACCGGTACTACTATCAGAGCGTCATCCCCATCAAGGATTCGATCATTCTCTCGCGCGGGCCCGATCCAGCTTTTCGCCGCGCGTGGCGCAAACGGGTGATTGATCACGATGGCGATGCTACGAACAACGGGACTTGCAGTAATTTTGCGAGTAATAACGAGCAACATAACAATGAAGGCGGCATTCAACGCTGGCTGAAACTCGCCGAAGCCACGGGCCTGGACCTTGAGGACGTTCGCGGGGGAAAGGGAATTCTCCCAGCGACTCGATTTGCGGTGAACGAATATCTGAACATTGTGCGCAGCCGCACTCTGCTCGAGGCCGTGGCGTCATCGCTTACTGAGATGTTTTCGCGTGATTTGATCACGTTGCGTATGGAGAAGCTGCGTCAGCATTATCCGTGGCTCTCGGGAGGTCTGGACTATTTCGAGGCTCGGTTGACCCAAGCTCCGGAAGATGCAGAATTTGCCGTGAACTACGTTTACGAAAACGCGAAGACGCGGGCGGAACAGGAACTCGCCATCCAGGCGCTGCGCGACAAGTGCGACATTCTCTGGGCGCAGCTCGACGCGCTCTATTTCTCCTACGTGCAGCCGGGCTGGCCGCCACCTGGCGCGTTCCGCATCGAGAAGGTGGGAGCCTGATGGCACCACCGGTGGACTCGAGCCAGCCGCAGCTCGCCGCAGGTTGCCGCTGGGGAGGAAGCGACGCCGACCGCGTCATACTTTTCCCCGAAGGGGCGATCAAGCTGCAAGGCACTGGACGGCAGGTCCTGGAGCACTGCGACGGCAAGCGTACGTTTGGCGAGATTATCCTGGAGTTGCAAAAACAGTTCAGCGACGCCGATCCCGACAAGATTCGCGCCGACATCACCATGTTTCTGGAGCAACTGCAAAGGAAGCGGATCGTCGATTACTAATCCGTTGTTATCGCCGCATTTATCAGCTTAAAGAGTAATAGACTTGATCTGACCGCGCATGATTCCGAACCCTCTCGCGCTCATCGCCGAACTTACCCATCGATGCCCGCTGCACTGTGTCTACTGTTCGAATCCTCTGCAGTTGGCGGGGACAGAATCGGAACTCTCGACCGAACAATGGACGAACGTTTTCCGGCAATCGGGCAAGCTCGGCATGTTGCACGCGCACTTCACGGGCGGTGAACCGCTGGCGCGGCAAGATTTGACCGAACTCGTCGCTGCAGCGCGCGCGGCGGGACTTTACACGAACCTGATCACATCTGGAGTTGGCCTCGGCGAGCAGCGACTCGCGGCGCTGGTTGCGGCGGGTCTTGATCACATACAAATCAGCTTTCAGGATTCGCGCGAGGATTCCGCCAACTGGATTGCCGGCACCAAAGCGCACGCGCACAAAATCGAACTCTCGCACATGATTCGCCGGCGCGGTGACGGAAAAAGACTCGCTTTCACCGTGAACCTGGTGGTTCACCGCCAGAATCTCGACCATCTCGAAGAGATGATCGCCTTCATTGAGCAACTGAATCCTGACCGCGTTGAGATCGCCCACACTCAATATTATGGCTGGGCGCTGGCCAACCGCGCCGCGTTGATGCCCACCCGCGCCCAGATTGATGCGGCAGTGGAAATTGTCGCGGCGGCAGAGAAGCGTATGGCTGGACGTGTGCGCATCGATTCGGTCGTGCCCGACTATTACGCCAAATATCCAAAAGCCTGCATGGGCGGATGGGGACGAAGATTGATGCTCATCAATCCAGCCGGCACGGTTTTGCCCTGCCATGCCGCAGAAGTGATTCCGGGCATGGCGTTCGAGAATGTTCGGGAGAAAACGCTGGAGTGGATCTGGCGGGAATCGACTTCCTTCTGCCGTTTTCGCGGGAAAGACTGGATGCCAGAACCTTGCCGCAGCTGCGATCGCCGCACGGAAGATTTCGGCGGCTGTCGTTGCCAAGCTTTTCTGCTGGCGGCAGACGCCACGGTCACGGACCCGGCGTGCTCGCTCGCGCCCGCGCACGGCATTGTGGAAGCCGCGGTGCGCGAAGCTAATTCAGATACGGCCGTAGCGCAAGCGAAGACCACATCGTCATTCGTGCAGTTACAGCGCGACACGGCCGGGCTCTGGGACTACCGGACAAACCCGGAATAGCCTGTCCTTACAGCCAGCATTTCGCGGGCAAGAGTTCCTTCGGCTTCGTTCAGGACAGATCCGCGCCACACAATCAAGAACTTCACCAGCGCAATCCGATGGTCAGCGTGCGGGCGTCGGTGGTATTGCCACGGCGACTGCCGTGCAGGGCGCGAAACTCGGTGTAAAGGTCGATTTTATCGGTAACCTTGCGGGCAATGCCTCCGCCGTAGTTGAAGCCGAATTGATTCTGGTTTTCCTTTTGAAATGTGCCCAGCGGAAGGCTGCCATTGAGGCACGTGCCCCACCAGTCCCAGAACGCGTTACAGCTTCCGCCGGGAACCGCATGCGAGGAATCGACTTTCCCTGACCGACGGTAGAAGCCCGGACCGATCAAGGCGTATCCGCTATAAACGCTGGTAGCCGGGATATACACGACGGGATCGAACGAGAGCCCATAGGCGTGATCGCTTCCACTCGAAGCCTGGGCCAGTTGCAGCGCGGAGGTGCGCAGGGGAAGATCGGTCCAGGAGAAATCCATCCGGAATCCGAAATATTTGCTGAAGTTGCGGGCTGCGCCAACGTCGGCGACGGGCGCGCCTCCCCGCACATACTGCTCGGTCGTGCCGTTCGGCAGATTCGCTCCTGCACCCGCGCTGAACAGCCAGGTCCGGTAATCGCGAGGTTTCACTCTCCGCGTGGGCGTCTCTACTTCTGGATTCTCCTGAGGCCCGGCGGGAGCAGCGGCGGGTTTCAGCGTATCGGGAGCCGGTTGCGCTTGCTGGGCTTGTTGCGCTTGGACGACCTCAGTCGCCAGCAGGCAGAACATGATCCCGCACAGCAGTACCGGGCAGAGCATTCCCGACGAGGTCTTTATTTTTATTTTTACCGACCAGATCCTTATTTTTGCCGAGCGGGTCGGGGCCACGCCAGCAGATCCAACAACCTTCACGAACCGTTCAAACATTCATTCTCCTCCCGCTACCGGGCTTGGTTTGCGGACCATAGCGCACGGTATCGAAAGGCGCTGGTCAAAGAGCGTATCGACGACTCTCCCGCGACACGAGTGAGTCGCTGGCAGGACGAAGCTTCCATACTACCAAGTTTGATGCCAACTCGGCGCGCCAAGCCGCCTCGGCCGCCTCGGATGCAATGGTGCGCAGGTCTGCCAGGTCAATTTCCTGTGCCGAGGTGTTCCGCCAGGCCGCGAAACACATCGGGCAGCGATGCGTTCCACTGGTTCCAGTTGTGGCCACCGGGAACGGTATGGAATTCGTACCGAAAATGACGTTGCCCAAGCAGCGCAGCAAGTTCGCGGTTCGCAGGCAGCAGGCCTTCTTGTTCTCCGCAGGTGAGAAAAAAGTAGGGCGCCGCTGCCGGGTTGGCCCTCTTAAGCAGTACAAAGGGATCCCTATCGCGGCGGGTTGGGCTTCCGGAGGGCCCAAAAATCGACTCGTATTGCCGGGACTGCTGGAGCCGCGTGATCGTAAATGTTCGCCGGGGAACATCGATGGCGGAACCCAGTCCGCCGGCGAAGGCAAATAATCCGGGATGGCGGATCGCCAGCGTCACTGCGCCGAAGCCTCCCATCGAAACACCCACGATGGCGCGGTTCGAGCGGCCCGCAGCCACCGGGAACTTGCCCTCAACATCGGCGATGAGGTCGTTCACAATGTAATCTTCGTAGCGATCCTGTGGTTGCTCGGCGGAGTTCATGTAGTAGGACGAGTTGCCCTCCGGCATCACCAGAATCAATCCGCGCTCCGCAAACTGCGCAACGCAGGAATCGTTCGACCATTCGCGAAAATCTCCTCCCCCGCCATGGAGCAGGTAGACGACGGGCAATTTCTGGCTCGCGGCAACCTGCAGAGGGAGCACAACGCGATACGGCATATCGCGATTGAGGGCGGCGCTGTGAAAGCTAACATCGCGCATGATTACTTTAGGCGTGAGTCGAGGATGGTCCGGCCGCGGCTGCTCCTGCCTGTGACAAGCGGTCAAAAGCATCAGACTAAGAGCGAGGCTCGCAGTGGAAACTCGCGAGTGGCTGGAGGTCTGCATCGAGGAGCGATGATAGCGCAAAGGGAACATGGGTTGAGGCGCGGCCAGTTGATCGGGCGGGGTCATGCGCAGCCCGGCCGGCGAACAGGGTAGGGGTGAAGTGGCAGTCATCCAAGGATTCTGCTTTGCTGTTCCCGAGAAGCGCGTGCCGCAAGTATGATGAACAGGCGCATTCGTTGCGCGAGAACTGACCTTGCCCAAACAGAAATCATCATTACCTAAATCTGAGGAGCCGGCGAAATCGGCAGCAGCTGCGCCCGCCGAGCGCGCCGGCGGCCGCGTTGCCCCCAGACCCGAACATCCGTGCCGCGTGGCTTTGATCGGCTTTGGCACCGTAGGCCGAGCCGTTACTAAGATTCTCTGCGAAACGGTTCTTGGCGAAAATGGCGACGGCTCGCTGCGGCTGACTCACATCTCTAACCGCAACGTGGAGCGCAAGAAGCAGGCGTGGGTTCCGAATAATGTTCCGAGCGATGTGATCTGGACGGACGACTTTCACGCGGTCCTCGATTCCGACGTCGACATCGTGATCGAGCTGATCGGCGGGCTCTCTCCTGCCGGGGAAATCGTGCGCGGGGCACTGCAGGCGGGCAAGTCGGTGATCACGGCCAACAAGCAACTTATTGCGCGCCATGGTCCCGAGCTGCTGCAGCTGGCGAGCGCGAAGGGAGTACGGCTGGAATTCGGCGCGTCGGTGGCGGGCGGAGTTCCGGTGCTGCCGGCGTTGCGCACCGGCTTGTGCGGAGACCGGCTGCACGGCATTGCGGGAATTCTAAACGGCACCTGCAATTACATTCTCAGCCGCATCGAGAGCGCTCGCATCCCATTCAGCGAAGCCCTCGAAGAAGCCCAGGCCCGCGGCTTTGCCGAAGCCGATGCGTCGGAAGACCTTGACGGCGGCGATGCCCGCGCCAAGCTCGCGATTCTTGCGCTCGCGGGACTGCAATGCCATGTGGCCCCGGAATCCATTCGCGCCCGCAGCATTCGTACGGTGGAGGCAGTCGACTTCGACTACGCGAGTAAGTTGGGCTGCACCATCCGCCAGATTTCCCGAGCGGATTTGAAACAAGACACGTTGTTTGCCGAGGTGGGGCCGAGCCTGGTGCCTGTGTCGTCGCCGTTCGGGCGGGTGCAGAGTAATCAGAATCTGGTGCTCACTTCGGGCAAGTATGGCGGGGACATGGCGTTTCTAGGAGCCGGCGCCGGTGGAGACCCGACCGCCGTGGCTGTGATTTCTGACCTGATGCTCGTGGCCGAGAGCCTTCCGGGCGAAAACGGGCGCAAGGGTAGAGCAGAAGTTGTCGCTGCCGCGCTGCTATCTCCGGAAACAAGCTGTGACTTTGAGACTCCGTGGTATCTGCGGTTTCTGGTGCGGGACCGGCCGGGCATTGTGGCGCGCCTGGCGCAGATTCTCTCTGCCCACCAGTTAAACATCGACGCCGTGCTGCAGAACCCCGGCTTCGACAAAGCTGCGCTTCCCTTTGTGATTACGCTCGAGCCTTGCCCGGATTCGCAACTGCAGCCAGCGCTCGCGGAGATGGCGGCGCTGGATTTTGCGATCCGGCCGTGTTTGTGGCTGCCGATTTTGCGTTGAAAGACGGTTGGAGCATTGCAGAAAAAGGGCTTTAACCTCAGGTTTCACGGAACCGAACTTGGCTGTATTGCCCGCGAGAATCAACCTGGAGAAGTTATGGCAAGAGACATCATTCGAACACCCAACGCGCCGTCTCCTCCGGCGACATACAGCCAAGCGGTACGAGCAGCGGGTCTCGTGTTCGTCTCAGGCACCGGGCCCCACGACCCGGTAACCGGGAAGGTTGTTGGGGACACGATCCAGGAGCAGACCAGACAGTGCCTGGAGAATGTCTCGGCCATCCTCAAGGCCGCAGGTAGTTCCCTTGAACGGGTCGTGAGTGCCACTGTCATCCTGCTTGAGGAAACAGACTTCGCTGGAATGAATGAAGAGTGGATTAAGTGGTTTCCGTCGAACCCTCCGGCACGGCAAGGTGCGAAGCTCCCCGTTCGAATCCCCGGCATGAGAGTGTCCATCGCGGCCATTGCCGAAGCCTGAGCGCTCCATCGAGAGGCAACGACCGAACCCCGCGCGGCTTGTCAAAGGCATGTTTGGGCAGAAAAAGTTTTGCGCCGCCCGCCAGCTTCATGGCGGCGAGGCGGCGCAATCTAGCAACTTACGTTAGTTCCAGAAGGGATTTTTCAGCCCGGCCGGCGCCAAGGCTTTGTCTGCGGTCGATTCCGTGTCGTACTCGTCCGAGATTTTCTCGTCGATGAAGCGAGACTCGGGTGGCGCCATGGCCTTATCTTTTCTCTCCGGGAAACCCAGGGGAGAGGGACATTCCGATTTCATTGCGAACCTCCTGTGCTGTGCATGATCTATTGCCGCTAATAATCGGTTGCTGCTGACAATCGCTGATAAGCGACCGCTACTGACGATCTAGGTTTATTCAACCACCAAGCGGGCGGTCGCGGGACTGCAAAATTTGAATGGTTTGCATCGAAAAACCTGCAGATCACTCCCCTGCCAAAGCGCCCTCCGATGCGAATTCTCCCGAACTGGTAGGATGTTCTGACGCGAGTCACATTTCCTACGAAATGCTAAACGTTTTTTCGCGAACTCTTTTCAAGGATGCAATCATGGAATACCGCAAACTGGGGCGTACCGGTTTTGAAGTCAGCGGCGTCGGACACGGGCTCTGGGGGATGAGTGGCTGGAGCGGCTCGAGCGACGATGAATCCCTTGCCGCTCTGCAACTTGCAGTCGATCTGGGCTGCAACTTCTTCGACACGGCGTGGGCTTACGGCGAGGGCAAAAGCGACGGCCTGCTAGGCGACATCATGGCGCGCAATCCGAAGAAGAGGCTTTACGCGGCCTCAAAGATTCCGCCCGCAAACGACCGCTGGCCGGCGCTGCCGGAATACAAATATCAGGACGTTTTCTCGCCGAAACATGTCTTCAAATACGCGGATAAGATCCGCAAGCAGCTGCGGACCGACACGATCGACCTTCTGCAGTTTCATGTGTGGGACGACAGTTGGACCAACGAGCCGGACTTCCGTTCGACGGTGGAGAAATTGAAGCACGACGGCTGGATTCGTTATTTTGGCCTCAGCATCAACCGCTGGCAGGCGGAAAATGGCATTAAGGCCTTGCGCACGGGCCTGGTCGACGTGGTGCAGGTGATTTACAACATTTTCGACCAATCACCGGAAGATGAACTTTTTCCGGTTTGCCAGGAACTTAACGTCGGCGTGATTGCCCGCGTGCCGTTCGATGAAGGCAGCCTGGGCGGCAAGATGACACTCGAAACCCGCTTCCCCAAAGATGACTGGCGTTCCGGCTATTTCGGTCCGGAGAATCTGGCCAAGACGATCAAGCGCGTCGATAAGCTGAAAGAAATTCTGCCCGCGGGAATGACTCTGCCGGAGATGGCGTTGCGGTTTATCTTGTCTCACCCGGTGGTCGGTACGACGATCGCGGGAATGCGCAAGCTCGATCACGTGCGCCAGAACATTGCCAGCGACTCCGGCCCGCTCGATACGGCCCTGCTGGCTGAACTGAAAAAACACCGTTGGGATCGCTCTCCGCAACGCTGGTCGGATTAAGCGCCTGGGCCGCGCGTTTCCAATCACCTACTACCATTAGTGGTAGTAGATCGGACCCTCGAATAGGCTCTTTGGTCTGACCCCAAATCCCAGCCGACAAAGATCCGAAAATCCTGACACCCCCAAGCCAAAACGAGGAACAATCATGCTCACAAGAGCGATGATTGCAGGAGCAATGATTGCCAGAGTGTTGCTTGCTGCCGTGTGTGCGGTGTCGCTGGCTAGCGTCGTGCAAGCGCAGAATTCCACAGGTTCGCTGCGGGGCACGGTTCAGGAGGCAACCGGAGCGCGTGTGGCTTCGGCCAAGATCGTGGTGCAGGCGCTTGACTCTTCCCTGCGACGGGAGGTCGCGAGCGAGGACCGCGGGGAGTTTCGTGTCGACGATCTTCTCCCGGGCGCTTACAGCATTACCGTGAGCGCCGCTGGCTTCGCCCCGGCGCAAGCGGATGTCGTGATTGCCGTCGCGACTGTCCGCGATGTGGCGGTTACGATGAAGCCGTCGGCCGTACAGCAAACGGTGAACGTGCAGGCTGAAACATCCTCCATCACTTCCCAGACGATCGACCTGGCCAGCGCGGTTCATCAGGGAGTGGTCGGCAGCCAGGACCTGGAAGCGCTTCCGCTCCCGGCCCGCAGTTTTGCCAATATTGCCTATCTTGTGCCCGGAACCGAGCCGGTCGAGCCTTCCGACCCCACCAAGGCGCGCATCACGGCGGTCTCCACCGGAGGAAGCTCTGGCTTGAACAACGAGCTATCGGTGGACGGCGCCGACAACTCCGACGACTGGATTGGCGGCTTCCTGCAGAACTTTTCGCCCGACGGCATTCAGGAATTCGCCGTGCGCACATCGAATGAAGACGCCGACACCGGAGGCACCACCGCCGGCTCCGTCGTGATCACCACCAAGCGCGGAACCAATGATTGGCACGGAGACGGCGCTTTCTACGAGCGCGCGGCAGCACTCAATGCGCGCTTCCCCATCGAGAATCCCGCACAAACCTGCACCGAGGGAAGCTGCATCAACAATCCGAAGCAACCGTTCTCCCGGCAGAATTATGTAGGTACGATCGGCGGCCCACTCGCCCGAAATAAAGTTTGGGTCTTTACCTCGTTCGAGAATGTTCATGAAAATGCCAGCATCTCCTACAGCCCGGCCAGCATTGCGCAATTCGACGCCCTGGCCCTGCTCGCTAGTGAAAATTTGATTACTGGCATTCCTTCTATTAACGTTCCCGTTACTGTCCCCATTCCCTTTCGCGACTACCTCGGGTCCGTGCGTTTTGACTGGGCGCAGTCTTCGAGGTCGCAGTGGTTTCTGCGCACGTCAGAAGACAGTTATCTCACGCACAATGCCCTGGTACAGCAGGCGACGCTACCCTCCACCGGACTGATCACGCATAACAATTACTGGAACGCCGTCGCCAGCAATGCTTATACGTTCAGTTCGACCTGGCTCGGTACGCTCGTGCTCGACACCAGCCTGTTGCACCTTACCCAGACGCGCAACTCGGATCTGGGTTTCGCTCTGCAATTTCCTTTCAGCGTGACGGCTCTGACAGTCTCCGGCTTCGAAACTTTCGGCGACAACCAGTTCGCGACGCCCATCACACTTTTCCCGGATCGGCGAAATCAGGAGAAATATCAAGTTCGCTACGACTTAAGTCATGTCGCGGGGGACCACGCGCTAAAGTTCGGAATCAATTTCGTTCACGAACCGGTGCTTAGTGGCGCGTTCGCGGCCACAGCCGAGCAGTTCACTACGTATCCCTCCAATCCCGATTGCTACATCAATCCTCCGGGCGCGAATTGCGGGGGCATCACAAGCCCCTTGCCGTTTTATTACACTCCGCCAGCCGATCGGTGCAATCCTGCGCCGGATCCGGCCTCCGGCATCAACTGCACGTTCACCCCCGCGGGCGATGGCAACTTCTCGCAGAACGTTCAGCGGCTCGCACTTTACGCAGAGGACTCCTGGCGCACCTCGCAGCATCTCACCATCAACTACGGTCTGCGCTATCAAACGACATTTGGTTTATTCGATGCTTCGGGCCTGAGCCAGACTGCCAACCCTTCATTTTCTCTGCTGCCTTCGCTCGGCTATCCACTTGCCGTGCCCCACGACGACCGCAAGCAGATCGCACCACGTCTCGGCATCGCTTATTCTCCTGGCACTGAGGGAAAAACTGTGCTCCGCGCCGGCTTCGGCATGTTTTACGACGATCTCGCCCAGAACGGCTGGGCTACTGCGTTTGAAGCGGTGAACCCCAATCCCGCGGCGCCGCCGTCGCTCATCGATCCCAACTACAGGACGCCCTACGCCATCCACATCACTGGCGGTGTCCAGCACGCCTTCAACCAGCACTGGTTGATGAGCGCCGACTACACCCATGAGCAGGGAAACCACGGTTATCGCGCCTTTCCGTTTCCCTCGGCCACCGTGTTTGAGTCCGATAACCGCTCCAGCTACAACGCGCTGATGCTACATCTGCAAGGCAACACCCGCCGCTTCAACCTGACCGCGAACTATCAGTTCTCCAAGGCGCAAACCTGGGGATGCCTGCTCGGCGAACTCTTTGATTATGTAGATGGAGTCTGCACACTGCAGACTGGGCCGCAGGCTGGACAACTGGACGCTTTCGGACCCGGCGACTACGGGCCCTCGGGCGAGGACGTTCGGCATCGCTTGGTGCTGGCGGGCACGTTGCACATTCCGGGCGGTTTCGAGGTAAGCACCATCGCCCAGTTCGAAAGTGCGCGCCCGATCACCATCACCAACGAGGACAACACTGGCCGCATCTGGGTGAACGGCGTATATACCAGCCTCGATGAATTTCGCGGCACGCCTTACATGCAGACCGATCTACGGGTGACCCGCCCGTTTAAGGTGGGCGAACGCTGGCAGATAAACCCCTTCGCCGAGTTCTTCAACATCTTCAACCGCAACAATCCCGGAGCGAACTTCGCGGTCAATGTGGCTCAGTTGCCGATTCCGGCCGCGCAGAAGATGGCGAATGCGCAAGGCATCACCAATGTCACCAGCATTTGTACGGTGGCAAATTGCTCCCAGACCGCGCCTGTCACTAGTCTCAAGCAACTCGAAATCCCCGAAGGAGCGTTGGGAGACTTCTTCGGTCCCGGCACCACCGTGGGCATTCCCTTCGCCGCTCAGTTGGGAGTGCGGGTGACATTCTGAGGTGCAGGCTTCGGGCTTCGGCCCCGGCCATCTCAGAAGCCCTTGTCGGCGGGACATGAGCGAAAACCTCAGAGGCTAAAGCCCGCATCTCTACTGGCCCTTTACGGCACGGCGGGGAGCCGCACCCTTCCCGAGCCCGTTTATGAAATGACTTCTAGTACCCCGCCGGAACCACCGCGTCCTCGGGATAACCGGGCACGCCGAACTCGGGGACGTCGAGGCCTGCCTCTTCCGCCTCTGGCGACACTCGCATGCTCTTCACTTTGTTGACGCACCAGAAGACTACGAAGGTCGCGCCGAACGCCCACACGGCGTATAAAGTTGCGCCCAGGAGCTGAATTACAAACTGCCGCGTATCGCCGTGCAGCAGGCCGGTCACGCCGAGACCAGCGCGCCCAAGGTAGGACGTTGCGCCAACTCCGTTCCATCCTGCACCGTAGGCGCCATCGGCAAAGATGCCGACGCTAACCGCGCCCAGCCAGCCGCAGTAACCGTGTACGGAGATCGCGCCGCAGGGATCGTCAATCTTGAGCGTGCGCTCGTTGAACAGAACGCCGGCCGAAACCAGCAGCCCGGCGAGGACGCCAATGATCGTTGCCGAGGTCGGAGATACAAATGCGCACGGCGCCGTGATCGCGACCAGGCCCGCCAGCATTCCGTTGCACGCCATGGTGACGTCGGGTTTGCCGAACATGAAATACCAGACCAGCATGGCTACGGCCGAGCCTGCAACCGCGGCCAGATTGGTGTTCACGGCAACGACGGAGATGCGAAGATCGGTGGCTCCGAGGGTGGAGCCGGGATTAAATCCCATCCAGCCGAAAAGCAGAATGAACGTCCCGGTGACCACATACACGATGTTGTGAGCGGGAAACGCACGGATTTTTCCTCCCGGACCATACTTGCCCAGGCGTGGGCCGAGAATTATCGCGAGAGCCATGGCGCAGAAACCGCCTACGGCGTGCACCACCGTGGATCCGGCAAAATCCACGTAGCCGTGACCCATGTTCATGGTGGATCCCAGCTGCGAAAGCCAGCCGCCGCCCCAGGTCCAGCAACCGGCGATGGGGTAAAGAATTGCGCCGACAAAAAGTTCGCAAAGCAGGAACGCCCAGAACGTGATGCGTTCGCAAATGGCGCCGACAATGATGTAGCCGGCAGTCTCCATGAACACGACTTCGAACAGCGTGAGGCAATTGCTGCCGCTGTCATAGGCCGGACCGGTGAGAAAAAATCCTCTGCCACCGACGAATCCCCACTGGCCGCTGCCAATCAGAAAATGGTTCAGCGTGGGGACGCCGCCAAGGTTCGAGGGCGCGGCGTTGATGGCGACGGCGCCGAACTGGAAGGCGTAACCGACGGCGTAGTAGGCCAGAAACGCGAACACATAGGCCGCAAAGTTCAACATCATTAGGTGGCCGGCATTTTTCTTTCGCACCAGGCCGCAGGTTAGCAAGGCGAACCCGGCTTGCATGAACAGAACCAGATAGCCGGTATTCAGCGTCCACGCGAAGTTGGTGGCGACGCGCACGTGGCCCACGCTGTCAGCCAGCTTCACGGCAAGCGGTTCTTTCGCCACTTGAGCCTGATAGTCATCGAATGCCTTCTTGTTGGCAGCGTAGTCGGAAGCTGATTTGTCCGTGGGTTCGGCGACCACAAAGGGATTACCGGCAGCGTCGACTGCGGTGGTTTTGTCTCCCGTGGCGGTTCCCGACGGATCGGGCTTGGGTTCGTCGGCGAATGCGCGCGCTGGTCGCCCGGCTAACATTGTCATTGTCACGGCCAGCAGAATCACAGCTCCGCTCCGCCGCAGCGAAAAACACATCGCCATCAATGGCGGACGCCGTTCAGAACGATCTTCAGCACGATGAGTCATAAGTTTTGACAGCTCCTGTACCTGAAGGAATGAAGAACTTGCGGAGAGAGGTGTGCGGCACCGCAAGCAGGGCATGTTGGCCCGGAGAATAGACCCTGTGCGGCGAGGCAGACACACAGCCCCCGAGGCAGCCGCCATCCAAACGGCCGCACGCGAGCAGACATTTCAGATAAGGCGCTTGCCGCGATCATCCTCTCCCGACCGGGTTCTTTCAAATCTGCAGAAAAGCCGGCCTTGTCACCAAATTCGGGGCAGTCCGCAGTTTGTCGGGCACACAGTAAACGCCGTGATCTAGCGAGTCCAACAGATAATTTTTATTGCGGCCATCAAAAATGGCGCAGGGGGGTTGCTGGCCGGAAGGCATAGGCCAGGACTACTTGCCGTGCTGGGCAGCGTGTCGCAAGCGGGGACGGGCGAAACTAGAAGGCTCGAGAAGGGCGGGAAGATAAGAGTGAGAAAGAAAGACTGAGGAACTGTACCAGCCTCTAGCGCACCAGCCATTCCGTCGCGGTATGCACGCGCACCAGGAGCGCGCTGTAGGTCGGGACAAATCCAGCGACCATCGCCAGCGCGACGCCTGCGGCACATCCTGCGGCGCACCAGGAAGAGTATCCGCGGCGGGTTCGGACTCGGCGTTCTTCGTTCCACGCAATCAGCCGCTCCACGCGCACATTCATCATGGCCACGGGGGTGTGCACCAGGGCCGCCGTCAAATCGACCTGCGCCTCAGCCGGAGCAAGACGCGATAGCTTGATCAGCGCCGCGGCGAGGTCCAGCGCCTCGCAGGCATTGAAGACGGCTGCGTCGTCGGCCGCGAGTTCAGTGGCTTCGAGCCAAGCTGCTTCGAGTCCCGCCATCCCCGGAAACTCAACCAGCCGCAGCAGCAACTTTTTCAGATTGTCGCGACGCCGCACGTGCGCCAGTTCGTGCCGCACCGCAGTTTGCAGCTCCTTCTCCGTGAGCAAAAACTCCGCCGCTCCAGACATCAGGACCCGCGGTTTCAAAATGCCTGCGGCCGCCAGTGCCGGAACGACTCGCGCAATTCGCAGCACAGGAATTTTTCCGCGCGACTCCACCAGCTTTGATTCGTTCGTCCATGCAGTGATCGCGCGCGACGCAGTCTTCGCCGCCCGAACGGCATTCCACGCTCCAAAGGCGGCCAGCAGCAGTCCGCTCGAACCGAGCAGCAGCGGAACAATTCCGATTGGCTCATCGGTGGAGCGCGGTTCGAGCAGCAGAAACGAAGGCACCGTGAAGGCCAGGGTCACGGCCACAGCGGCCAAAAGCGGAAACAACCTCAGTCCAAACAGAAGGTCCGCAAGAAGATCCGCACCATGCCGCGCGGAATCTCTCTGGCTGTAAGGCCAGAACTTTCGCCACCCGCAACTCACCGCGAGCGAGAACCCGCCATATACCAGAACGAACCCGGAGAAAGTGACCGCGACCAGCCGCGCCGCAAACATTTACTCGTGCTCCTTCTTGCTCGGATCGTGACCGCGCAACTGACGCCGCTTCGCCTCCACCAGGTTCTGCAGATCATCCAACAAGTGCGCGTCGCGTTCGGTAAGAATCTCCACCAGATACGACAGCGGCAGCGAAGATTCCGGACTCGCATCGAGCATCTGGCGAAATACGCTGCCAGCCACTTCTCGCTGCAATTCTTCGCGCGTGAATCGCGGCGCGTAACGGAATGCCCTGCCTTCGACCACTCTGGTCAATAGATTCTTCTTGAAAAGACGGTCCAGGGTCGTCATGAGGGTGGTGTAGGCGAGGTCCTCGTGGCCTTCTTCCAGCAACTCGCGAACGGTCCCCGTTCCCTTGGCCCAGAGCGCCTCCAGAAGGCGCTGCTCGAGCGGCCCCAGCTGCGAGGAGGCGGTACGAAGATGGAAGATTCGGTTCATCTTTCTCCGAAAAGCAAGCGGCATTCTACCCTGCGCCCGCCCGCACTACCAGCCGAAACATGTGGCATTTGGTTTCCGTGGCGCCGGCATCTTGCCGGCTGTCCCGAGAGCGTCTCGCTCTCCGCGCCGCAGGCGAGAGCCTGCCCTGAGCTTGTCGAAGGGACGCCCGCCGGACAGCTGCCGGGACGGCGGCGCTACATTGCCTTTCGATACTGGCAACGTTCATACTCCGTGCATGACAGTCAAGAATGCGGCTTTGCTGGCTTTGATCGGGACGATACTGATGACGGCTCTCCTCGTGTGGGATTTTGTCTTCACCGTCCTCAATATCCTGCGGGGCGTGGTTCCTCCCGTCATGCTCTTTCACTCATTCATTTACGCGTTTGGCTGCTTCGGCGTGATGGTGTTCTTTTTCGTGTTCCACCGGGCGCAGTCGTGATTGTTCCCCCGGGAACGCCGGGCCGGGGTAACGGAATTTTGTGCGATGAGCTGTTTCTGCGCACAAGGCGGTAGCGCCATGCCGACTGTGACAAGAAAGGATTGCGTCGAGGCGAGCGACACCGTCGAGCGGCAGAAAGATGCGGTTTCGCCTTTCAGCGCAATGGTAGGGATAAGCCGCCAGAGGTAGGGACGCATGAGGGATTTGCAGAAGCAGGGGCGAATCGCCATCGAAGCCGTCGCCGGACGGTTCTCGGCAACCTGGGAACAGGGTAGCAATCCCCCGATGCTCAGGGTCGCTCGGAAACGGGTTGTGGTTGAGATCACAACTTTCAAACGGCGCGGCGCTCGGTTAGGTTACGCCGCCAAGCCCCGTTTGAGGTTCGATAAGGTTGCGACCAGACTCATGGAACGTCTGCAAGCCACCCTTGGCAAATCCGTGCCGGACGGCATGACGGTGTTGCTGACCATCACCGCTCCCATCCGTTTGCCCTCGAAAACCGCGGTCTCGCTGGAAGACAAAATACAGACTCTTGTTGGGCGGGGATCGGCGGGTCGAGATGAGAAAGACACGATTCACGGGAATCGTATCCGGATTCGACTCTTGAGAGACCCCTCTGGGCGAGCCCCGAAAATGATTGGGTTCGTGCACAATTCCGATTCAGACCCACGTCTACTTTTGAACATGACACGTGAATTGCTTGAGTCAATCAGCGCCGAGACTGGCAGGCGGACGACGAGGCATGGGGGTGATCGATGGCTCGTTGTGATAAGCCCCGGAGGAATTTCATGCTTAGAGACATATCGCTACATCTATGCGCAGCTTCGCATGGCGACCGACTTCAAGAAGGTTCTCATCGCGTTTGCAGATGGGCGGGTAGGGATGTTGACGGGATGAAACCACCAGTTACTGGCCAAAACTGAGAGCTGAGCTTTTTAAATCTGGGGTGGGAAACGGGAATCGAACCCGCAACCGTCGGAGCCACAGTCCGGTGCTCTGCCAGTTGAGCTATTCCCACCGCCATTGTGATTATAGCAACTGTGATTCGGAGCTGTCAGAGTTTAGGTTAGCTTTGCGGAAGGACCGGGAAGGGTTGCCGGTCGCCGGACGTGCGGTTGGCGCATACCTTTACGGAGCAGGAGTCAGCCAAGCAGCGGCGAGCGTGATTGGAAATTCTTTCGCACTGGTCAAACCCCTCAAACTCCGGCGATCCTAATCAAGCTGCATACAGAAACCCCAGCTGCAATGCAGCAGCAAGGGGAGAGCAAATCAGATGCAGCAGATTTCCTTGGGGTCAGTGACCTACTAAGAGCTTTCTGGAACGGTCCAGAGGCTATGCCCTGGTCACATTTAATTTGGCCGGTGCTGTTGTCTATGAACGTGGCGTCACGCAGCTGGGCGATACCGCAAAAGAGAGGATCGCATTCCGAAACAGGAGAGCCGTTTGTCTGGACTTTTTCTGTTATGCCGGTCTTTACGTTCTTCTTCGTGATCGATGTTTTTTGGGGTGCACTGATTCTGGTCAGCCCACAGTGGCGAAGAGGATATTTGTGGCTGCTGACGGCCCTGATTTGGCTGGTCGCTGCAGTGATTGATTTCGCGCACCACTGACCGCTCGCGGACCGCGATCTAGGTGCCGAAAAGCAAGCTTCAAAGCTTGCCGGAAAGCAAAGGGAGGGGAGGGGGAAGGCTGAAACCGTCACGAGAAATAACCCAAGCTGGATCAAGTTCAACGTTTGACTATCTGATCTAGGGCCGAACACCTCGCGTTACCCGCGACCCACGCCTACGTACTCAAATCCTAAGGCCCGCAGCCGCACGGCATCGAGCAGGTTCTTGGTATCCACGATAAGCGGCTTTTTGAGAAGGTTCTTGATGCGGTCGAAATCGAGCGCGCGAAACTCCGGCCAGCCCGTGCCCACCACCAGCGCGTCCACACCTTCCGCCGCCGCATACGCAGATTCACAATACTTCACAGACCCGTTGAGCCTGATCTTGGCTTCGGGGATCGCCACTGGATCATAGGCCCGCACGCGCGCGCCTTTCGAGATCAGCGTTTCCGCCAGCCGCATCGAAGACGATCCAGCCACCGAATTTGTGTTGGGCTTGAACGACAGGCCGAGAATGCCCACGTCTTTGTTCTCCACGGAATTCAGCGCGATTGCGATCTTCTCGACCAACCGGTCCGCCAGCGATAGATTCACATCGCGAGCCGCACTCAGCACTTTCAGAGGAACCCCTTTGGACTGTGCCAGCTCGGCCAGGGAATCCATATCAGATTCGGCAAATACTCCGCCTATCCCGGCACCGGGCTGCAGGCAGCGCGGCGCGATTTTCTTGTCCAGCCCCAGGGCAAGAGCCAGGCTGACTGCGTCTGCGTTGACGCGTTCGCACAACGCCGCCAATTCGTTGATGAACGAAATCTTCGTAGCCACGAACGCCGTGGCTGCTTCCCGTACCAGTTCCGCGGTTGCCTGGTTGGTCACAATCACGGGGACGCCCCGCATCACCAGGGGATGGTAAATCTGCTTCAAAACCTGCACCGCTTCGGTAGAGCTCGACCCTAGAATCAAGCGGTCGGGCCAGTTAAAATCTTCCACGGCGCAACCGTCGGTGAAAAACATGGGCTGGGAAACAATGGTCGCCCGCACCCCGGCTTCTTTCAGGGTGTTTTCCAGCGCCGCCGCCGTGCCCACCGGGACCGGCGTAACCACAGTCAGAATCGGAGGCTTCTGCGCCAGCCGGGCGATGCGCAAAACCACATCGCTAAGGCTATCGGTATTATCTTCGGCCAGAAAAATCAGCTGCGTTTTGCGCGCGAACGATTCGATGTCTGTGGAGTAAACCAGCCGGCCGGCGCGCACGTTCCGCCGAATGATCTCTTTCAGATTTTTCTCGAAAAAAGGAATGTTGCCCTGGGCCATCTCGACCATGCGGGTCCGGTCGGGATGACAGCAGGAAACCGGAGTGCCAAAATCTGCCAGACAGGCCGAGATTACCGTTCCCAGATATCCCGATCCGTAGACTCCGATCTGCATGCGTCCTCTCTGGTTCTTTCCGGAAGACCCCGCCGGAATCGGCTCTGCGCGGGCTTTCCGGCCCAATACCTACTCTTTTATCTATAGCGTAGGCAACCGTTTGGCAACGCACGGGAGGGAAATGTACTTAGGGCCATGGTCGTCTGGCAGGAGTAACTTTCGGCAGGAGTACAGGAGTAACTGTGGTCAGAGCCCGGTAATAACCACGGCAGATATAGTGCGAGATTTCTTGATACTTATCTTGATACCAGTGTTCGTCCCAGCAGTACCGGGGCCAGGTCGACCCAGCAATTTTGTCCGTTTTCGCGGACGAAGCTCAACCGTTCCAGCAAGATGCGCCGGCTTCCGGTGTAGCTCGCCCAGCGTTCGCGGGCAATCTGGAAGGCATTCTGCACCAGCTGCCCCGCTGCCATTTTGACGATGGTCATGTGCGGGGTATAGGGCCATTCTTCGTGGTATTCGAGCGCCAGCGTGTTCAGCTGGCCATGCAATTCGCACATGCGTGCCGACCCCTGACTGACCCGGATATAAACCGTGGGAGTGGCCGGGGTAAAGGTTTCCACATCGCCCAGAACAACCTCGAAAGGCTGGGCTTCGCCGCAGATTCGCTCCAGCAATTGCAGAGCCGAGTTCTCGGTGTCAAGCAGGGTCCGTGGCGGCAGCAGTGTCAAATGCGCCGCAAGATAGGGCAAATCGGGATGCAGCTCTCGCTGGAGGTTCTCCACGAACTCCCCTGCCGGCCCCTTGACATAGCCCACCAACGCGTAACGCGGATTCTGCATATGCGACCCGAGATTATAACCCGCCCAAAGCACACCCCATCCGTGATCTCAGTTTACCGCAACGAGGCTGTTCGACGACGTTGTCCTCAGATCACTAGCAATCCCGGCATGCCGGAACCGCTGGTTTTTTCCTTATCATATCGGCGATTCAGTCAGTACTATGCGCGTCCAGTCACAGGCAAGAATCTCGGATCGCCGACGCGACTACTTCTGAGAACTGGGAGTTTCCGACGCCCCTAGGAGACGAAGTCGCCCCTTGATGCCCGCTTCGATCGATGAGGCAATCTGATCGGGAAAGTTCTTTGGAAGCTTTGACAGAACAGAGTCAACCGCAGCGGTTCCTACCTTTAGCAATTCGTGGATAACGGATTCAATCATCTCGCTCCCCACGCCAGCCTTATCTGCGGTCTGGAAGAAGTGACGTGGCGCAATCTGCCTGATCCGGTAGTGCGGTTTTGTACCGAATGCCATAGCCAGCCGAAGCTGTTTCCACAAGATCTGCTTTGAATCGACGCTAGGCTGGGCCGAAATGACATCGTAGAGTGGCGTCATGCGGAATCGTCCAGCTGGAGAGAGGAAGATGCTGAAGTTTTTCGCATGTCCATCCGTAGCTCCGATGAGCCAGAAGGCAATGTTCGCCTTCAGAAATGAGCGCTGATCTGAGAGTGGTTCATCGCTGCCTCGCAGCATCTTAAGAATGTCCGTTATGCCGGGACCGCCATCGCTCTCGTATTTCAGGGTCGGCGGCACCGAGAGTGCTTGGCAGGAATCCTCTTGCGGTAAACGCAATAGTCTTTGATCGCCAGTCCACAGTCGGTCGAAACGCTCAACAATCAGGACACGTCTGTCTCCGAAGGTTGCCATTTCTGCGCTTGCAGTCGGGAGGCCCAAAGCATTGAGGATCTTGAGGCAGAGATATTCGTTCTCAACACTTGAGGTGAGGTCCACTCCGTTGGGGAGCTTTCCGATCGTAGGCTTGAAGATGTGCGTCGTCGCAGTTGTGCCGCGGGGTTTGCACCATCTGCCGTTCCAACGTAGAAGAGCGGTCTTCTCTTGAGCGCCAGCGATTGATATTCGGAAGCTCTCATCTTCTGTAATTCCGAGGGGCGCGGTTGCTAGATTGTGAAGAATGGCAGCGATTTCGCGTTCACTGACGGGGACGGCATCGATCACGCCTGCAGGAGTGGGTTCGGAATCCTCAGGAAGGAACTGTAGCGCACCCACACAGTCATGACCGATCGCCCTCAACAGGCTATAAGCGTCGGTTCCTTCGGCGTGCGCACGCGCCGCGATCTGACGCCGCAGACTATCGTTGTCCGGCAATAAATTCTCGAAGACGGCCAGCACGGGCGCGCCCATGTATGCCTGTTCGCGTAGAGGCAAGGAGAGTGATGCGGGCAGGGCAGACTCCCAGTCCAGCCATGATCGGTCGTATTGAAAAGAGATTGCCCCCGAAGTCTCGCGTCGAAATAGACCGACGAGACGACTGTTGAGAAAGACTCTTAGGCGGTCGAATGAGGTTCGCCGGGGCATTAGAAGAGTTTCTCAATGTCTTGGGATGAGCCCTTGGTGCGCGGCCGAACCACCAATTCCAGGTCAAGCGCGGCTAGCGCACGCAGCACTGTGTCGAAGCGTCCTGCTGCTGACCTCTCAATGTCCGAAATCGTACGCTGCCGCACCCCGGCTTTTGCGGCTAATTGCTCCTGTGTTAGGCCCATCTCGCGTCGCCGCTCTCGGATGGAATTCCCGAGCTGCAGAGGAGTTCGTGCAATAGCCTGCATATGTTCTCTTTTCTGCCACGTCAATTGGCTTCTTATGCGCTTCTCCGCCTAAAGACACCTTAGGCGCTTTCCCGCCTGAGAGCATTTTAGGCGGTCTTCCGCCTATTTGCAAGGTAGGCGCTTTCCCGCCTAAGAGATTCGTATCTTTGATCCGAGACGAAATAGGCGGGAGTCCGAGTCGGACAAAGTAAGCATTCGGCAAAACGATGGCCAGGACGGGCGAGTTGGCGAGGCGCCACGGGCCGTGAGGACTCCCGGCGGTTTGCGCCGCCAGGTCCTTCCCCACACCCCGTTTGCGAAGCTCGCGAAACCGCGTCCG